>WBZP01000551.1_pt1 | contig 50713 bp, 44 predicted proteins | sample 5204301 | NCBI WGS metagenome assembly WBZP01 (sample SAMN12412401, study PRJNA552823) | activated sludge metagenome | isolation source: activated sludge from nitrification reactor of wastewater treatment plant... | place: USA: Pennsylvania | collected 2017
GGAAGCGGAAGTCGCCCCCGCGCCAGCGAATGAAGAGCCGGATTGATGCACGCGGCGCCTCCCCGATTCAGCAGCCGGCCGGCATTTCCCTTGGCGGAGTCAGATGATGAATAGCTGGTTTTTCCGCATCTTCGGCGGCGCGTTGATCGCGCTGGGTTTCTGGATTGTGATCGGGGGCGAGCGCGTGATGCCGACCCGCTCGCCGCCGGAGGTATTTCACTTCGCCGGGCTCGCGCTGTGGCTGCTGGCGGCTGCCCCGGCGCTGATCGGCGTGGCGTTCTGGCGCATGGGAGACCAACCAGCGAGCCGGAACAACCCGATTTTCCGCCTGATGATCGGCGTCGGCATGGCGCTGCTCGGCTTGGCATTTGTGCTGGCCAAGATCAAGTGACGCGCGCTGCGGCGTCCGCAACAAGGCGCGCCTGTTCCCCGGCCCGTGCTTACCAGGGTGGAGCCGGCACGTTGAAGGTCTTCTCCATGCGCCGTGCCAGCGCCTCGAACGCGTGGCGCCGGCCGATCTGGCGGTAGACGTCCAGCAGCTTGCGCCAGGGCTCGATTGCCCCGCGCGGATCGGCGGCGATATGCTCTTCCAGCGCCATGGCCGCATCGTCCACCTTGCCGAACGAGAGCAGGAAGTCGGCCAGTTCGAGCGGCGATTTCGGCTCCACCACGTCGATCTTGTGGGAAGCCGGCGTACCGGCGGCATCGGCACCGCCTTCCCCGCCGCCGGCCGGCTCGCTCGCGGCCGCCTGTTGCCGCATCGCCAGGCGCTGCTTCGCCTCGGCATCCGCCCGCTCGGCCGCGCGCTGCCGCCACCAGCGGCGCCCCGCAAACGCGGCCAGCCCGAGAACGCCGAGGCCGGCCAGCAAGCCAGGCAGCCAGTCGGTCGCAAACCCGGTTTCCTCGCCGGCAGCAGGCTTGAGGCTGCGCGGCACCACCGCGCGCGCGCCATCGGCCGCTGCCGCCGACGCAGGCGGCACGCCGGCATCCGCGGCGCCCGCCGGGCCGCGTGCCAGCGCAAGGTTCGACGCCTCGATCTCGGCGCGCAGTTTGGCCACCGTGGCTTCCAGCTCGCGCAACTGGGCATCCAGTTGCGTTGCCGTCGCTCCAGCTGCCGCATAGTCGGCCGGTCCGCTCGCTGGCGGCGTCGCCGTGGCAGGCGACGGCTGGGCCATGCTGCGCGCCAGCGCCTCGTCGGCCGGGCTCAGCGACAACTCGACCCGGTCTACCGCCTTGCGCGGGCGTGCGCTCGGCGGCGGCGCCTTGCGCGGCAGCCTGGGCGCAGCGACCGGCCGCTGCTCCGGTTCGGGAAAGGTCGGGGCGGCCAGCGGCACATCGACCGGCACGGGCGGCTCCGGCGGCAGTTGCAGCCGGTAGTCGCGCGCTGCATTGATGCCGCAGCCCAGGCGCAGCCCGAGCACCGCGGCCTCGCCGAGGCGCTGGTTGCTGTTGACGATGACGCTGTGACGGCCCTCCAGCGTGCGCAAGGTGGCGCGCCCGTTCGCCAGCACCGGTAGACCGTCGGGGTTGGGCGGATCGGTGGCCAGCGTGAAGCAGCTCGATTGGCGCGGAAAGCTCGCGTCGACCGCGGCGAGTTCGATTTCCACCCGCAGTGCGCCGCCGACCCGCGAGACACTGACGATCTCGCCCAGTTCGACTGCACTTGCAGGCTGGCCCAGACCCAGCAGCAGCGCTGCGCATAACGGGCGCAAGAATTTGCGTGGCACTCTGACCTCCCTGGACCCTGCCGCGGCTGCGTATGACCGCGGCAACCGGTGCGCCTGGCATCCGGACGATCCCGAAAAAAACGATCGCGCGATGAAATCCGCGCGGCCTGTCCGCTACCGTACCAGAATCGCCGGGTCTGCGTGCGGCGCACTTCCCGCTTTTGGCAAATCTGCGACAGCCGGGCTTTCCGTCGGCACGCCGCGCGCAATCATGGCGGCTACCCGGTCCGCGCAGGCTATCATTCCGACCTGCCCAATGGAGAAGCCGGATGGTTGACGCAGCGCAAAACGACACTTCGATCCACGGCGCGATCCTGTCTGCCCTGGCGGCGGCGGTCGTGCGGTGGCGGTATCGGGTTGTGGCGCCCGCTGCGATGAGGCGCATCCGCCAACCGGCCCGGCCGCCAGCATTTGCGCTGCTGCTGCTTGGCCTCGCCCTGCCGGGCGGCGCGGCGGCCGAAGTGCGCGAGCAGCTTGTGACGAACGAGTATGCGGTGGGCGGCGATCCGTCGGTTCCGCTGCTGCAGTTGCTCGATCGCGCATCGCCGATCCGTGAAGGCGGCAAGACCTTTCACGGTTACACCAAGTGGACGGTCAACTGGCGCTTCCGCTGGCGCGACGACGCCGGCGCGGGCTGCCGCATAGCCGGCAACATCACCCAAATCGACGGCCGGATGACCTTGCCCAGGCTGGTCGGCGGGTCGGCCGACCAGCGCCAGCGCTTCGAGACCTACCTGCAGGCATTGCGGCAACACGAGATGGGGCACTTTGCGATCGCCAAACAGGCCGGGCGCGAGATCGATGCCGGGATTCTCGCCCTGCCGCCGATGCGCGACTGTACCAGCCTCGACGCTGCCGCGAACGCGCTCGGCTACCGCGTGCTCGACCAGCATTTGGCGCGCGAGAAACAGTACGATGCGAGCACCGGACACGGCAGAACCCAGGGCGCCTGGCTCGACCGCTAGCGCCGCTCTCGCCGGTTGACCGATTCCATCACCGCCGGGGAGGCGACGATGAGCACTTTGACAATCATTGCGATCGCGCTGGTCGCCCTGCTTCACCTGTATTTTCTGGTGCTGGAGATGTTCTTGTGGGACACGCCGCGCGGCAGGCGGGTATTCGGTCTGACGCCGGAGTTTGCCAAGGCGTCGAAATCGCTGGCGGCGAATCAGGGGCTGTACAACGGCTTTCTTGCCGCCGGGCTGCTGTGGGCGCTGAGCCTGGGTGCGGCCGGCCATGCAGTTGCCATCTTCTTCCTGCTGTGCGTGATCGTCGCCGGGGTTTTCGGCGCGGCCACGGTGAATCGCCGGATTCTCTGGGTGCAGGCGCTGCCTGCCGCGCTGGCGCTGCTGCTGGTGCTGTTCTCGCGCCCCTGAGCGACTGGCGGGCAGCTTGAAATCACGCCGGCGCGCACCGACATAGCGCGAATGGCCATGTCGAGAACGCCGATTACGCATTCGAGCAGGTTGCGGCGCGTCGCCGGCGTGCTGTTCGCCTTGCTGGTCACGGTTGGCAGTGCCAGCGCAGCCGCCAGGCAGCCGGCGCCGCGCAGCGTGTCGCCGCGCGGGCCGCTCACCGCCGAAGAGAACGCGACGATCGAGACCTTTCGCCGCGTCAGTCCGTCGGTGGTCTACATCACCACGCTCGACCGGGTGGTCAATCCCTTCACCATGAATGTGCGCGAAGTACCGCGCGGCACCGGGTCCGGGTTCCTGTGGGACGAACAGGGCCATGTGGTGACCAACTACCATGTCATCGCCGGCGCGCGCGGCGCCCAGGTGCGATTGTCGGACCAGCGCGGCTACGCGGCCGAACTGGTCGGCGCGAGTCCGGAGAACGACCTCGCGGTGCTGCGCATCAAGGTGCCGGAGAAGCGCCCTGCCCCGATCGCGCTCGGCAGCAGCCGCGAACTGCTGGTCGGCCAGCGCGTGCTGGCGATCGGCAATCCGTTCGGTTTCGACCATACGCTGACCACCGGCGTGATCTCTGCGCTCGACCGGACGATTTCCGGCGAGGACGGCCGCCCGGTCAATCGCCTGATCCAGATCGATGCGGCGATCAACCCCGGCAACTCGGGCGGCCCGCTGCTCGACAGCGCCGGGCGGCTGATCGGCGTGAACACCGCGATCTTCAGCCCGTCCGGCGCTTCGGCAGGGATCGGTTTCGCGGTGCCGGCCGATACCGTCAATCGGGTGGTGCCGGAAATCATCGCCTTCGGCCAGTTCCGCCGGCCGACCATCGGCATCAACGTGATCGACCGCGTCAGCGAGGTGGTCACCCAGCAACTCGGCGTGAAAGGTGCGCTGATCGTCGGCGTCGATGCGAAATCGCCGGCGGCGGAAGCGGGCATCCGCGCGGCGCGGCAACTGCGCGACGGCAGCATCGTGCCGGGCGACATCGTGCAGCGCATCGATGGCGAAGCGGTCGACACGGCTGCCTCGATCGAGCGCGTGCTCGATGACAAGAAGATCGGCGACAGCGTCACGCTCGATCTGTTGCGCGACGGCAAGCCAATGCAGTTGCGCTTGCGGATGGCCGGCCAAGCGCGTTAACGCGCAGAATAGCCGGGCTGGAAGCCAATAAACACGGGCCTCTCCGGCATGGCACTCCCGCGAGCCGCATGCAGCAAGGCGCGCAGCGATGCCATCCAGGGGAGCGCCTGTTCATGCGGTCTCCAGCCCGGCATGGATTCGCCCGCTTGCCCGCAGGCAATGCTTGCCGGCGCGGGCAGATGCGGATTCACATTCCGCGGCCGAGCGTGGCGATGCCGATGTTGAGCAGTCCGAGCAGAAGGTTGAGCCCGACCAGTTTGCGAATCCGCCCCAGCGCGGCACCGCCGGCCGGCCAGTCTTGCGCGTCGCAGGCGCGGCCGAGCATGCGGTAGGGCACGAAATACACCAGGGCGAAGATCAGCATCATCGACAGGCCGAGCAGGAACATGATGTGCCAGTTGAACGGCGCCGACTTGAATCCGACCTGCAACATCATCGCCAGCCCGCTCGAAAGAATCACCGCAATGGCGACCCATACCCAGTTCAGGAACAGGTCGAACACGCCACGCCACAGCGGCAGCCGCTGCGCCGGCTGCAACTGCGCGGCAGCCACCGGACGCAGGCAGACATACGCGAAGAACATGCCGCCGACCCAGACCACGACGCTCGCGACATGCAGGTAGAGCAGCCAGGGCCGAAGTTCCATCTCAGATCCCTTCCAGTTCTCTCTGCTGCAGGACTTGCGGCTCGCCGGGCAGCAGCCGGCGCACCGGTGCGAAACTGCGGCGGTAGATGTCGATGACACCGTGCTCGCGCAGCGCAGCCAGGTGGGCCGCGGTCGGGTAGCCTTTGTGCCGTGCCAGACCGTATTGCGGATAGCGCGCGTGCAGATCGCACATCAGCGCATCGCGGGCGGTCTTGGCGAGGATCGACGCGGCGGAAATCTCCGCCACCGAGGCATCGCCCTTGACCACCGCCTGTGCCGCGCAGCCCACCCGCGGCGTGTAGAGGCCGTCCACCAGCACCTGCGTGGGCGCGACCGACAGGCCCTCGACCGCACGCCGCATCGCCAGCAGCGTTGCCTGCAGGATGTTGATGGCATCGATTTCCTCGACGCTGGCCTGCGCCACGCACCACGCTGCGGCGCGTTGTCGAATCTGCTCGGCAAGCCGCAACCGCACGCGCTCGCCGAGTTTCTTCGAGTCGCCGAGACCTGGAATCGGGCGGGCCGGATCGAGCACCACCGCGGCGGCGAACACCGGCCCGCACAGCGGCCCCCGCCCGGCTTCGTCGACGCCGCAGATCATGCCGCGGCACCCAGCATCGGCAAGATCGCCTGGGCGGCGCGCTCGGCGGTGTTCTGCCGCAACTCGTGATGCATGTCGGTAAACAAGCTGGTCAGCCGGGCGCAGGTTTCCTTGTCGCAGACCAGGTTGCCGAGGGCCTGCGCCAGATTGTCCGCAGTGCAGTCCTCCTGCAGGAACTCGGGCACCACGAAGCGGCCTGCCAGGATGTTCGGCAGGCCGACGTAAGGCAGGTAGCTCATGCGGCGCATCACAAATGCGGTGCTCCGCGCGACCTTGTAGGCGATGACCATCGGCCGCTTGAGCAGCGCCGCTTCGAGCGTGGCGGTGCCGCTGGCCACCAGCACGGCATCGGCGGCGGCCATCGCATCCTGCGGATGGCCGAACAGGATGCGCATCGGCAACTCGTCGGCGCCAGCCGCGTGACGCAATTGTTCGAACATCTCGCGCGTCCGGCGTGAGATCAACGGCACCAGGAACAGCACGTCGCCGAAGCGCCGCTCGAGTTGCTTGGCGGTTTCGATGAAGGTCGCGGCAAGCCGTGCCACCTCCGATTGGCGGCTGCCCGGGAGCAGGGCAAAAACCAGCCGGTCCTGCGGCACGTCGAGCTTCTCCCGTGCAGCGGCGCGATCCACCACCACCGGCAGCAGGTCGGCCAGCGGATGGCCGACATAGCTCACGGCAATTCCGCGCTCGCGGTAGAGCGCCGGTTCGAACGGAAACAGCGCCAGAATCCGGCTCACCGACTCGCCGATGGTCTTGATGCGCCCGCCCCGCCAGGCCCAGATCGACGGGCTGACGTAATGCACGGTGGGTATGCCCTTGCGCTTGAGCCGGGCTTCCAGACCGAGGTTGAAGTCCGGCGCATCGATGCCGATGAACACTTCCGGACGATCGGCGATCAATCTTCGGCCAAGCCGCTTGCGGATGCCGGACAACTTGCGGTAGTGGCGCAGCACCTCGAACAGTCCATTGACCGCCAGCGTCTCACTTGGCCACAGCGCGTCGAAGCCGGCGGCCTGCATCTTCGGCCCGCCGATGCCGTAGAAATGCGCCTGCGGCAGATGCCTGCGCAGCGCATCGATCAGGTGAGCCGCAAGCAGATCGCCCGATGCCTCGCCGGCGACCATCGCTATGCGCATGGGGGGCTCCTCAACGAATCACGCCGCGGCCCGAATCGGCGAGAAACGACGCCAGCGGCGCAAGTTCCGGCACGGCGACCGCCGACTCGGCGATCTGCGCGCGCGCCTGGTCGAACGACAGGCCGTTGCGATAGAGCGTCTTGTAGGCGCGCTTGATGGCGGCGATCGACTCTGCCGAAAAGCCGCGGCGTTTGAGACCTTCGGCATTGATCGAGCGCGGCTCCGCCGGGTTGCCGGCACAAATGACGAAGGGCGGCAAATCCTGCAGCAGCACGGTACCGACGCCGCAAAAGCTGTGGGCGCCCACCCGGCAGAACTGATGCACGCCGGTAAATCCGCCGAGTATCGCCCAGTCGCCGACATGGACATGCCCGGCGAGTGTGGCGTTGTTGGCGAATACGGTGTGGTCGCCGACCACGCAGTCGTGCGCCACGTGCACGTAGGCCATGATCCAGTTGTCGCAGCCGACGCGCGTGACCCCGCTGTCCTGCGCGGTGCCGGTGTTCAGGGTGCAGTATTCGCGTATGGTGTTGCCATCGCCGATTTCGAGCCGGGTGGCCTCTTCGTCGTACTTCTTGTCCTGCGGTTCTTCGCCGATCGAGCAGAAATGGAAAATGCGATTCTCGCGGCCAATCTTGCTGCGGCCGGTGATGACGCAGTGGTGACCGATCGACGTGCCCGCGCCGATCTCCACATGCTGGTCGACAACCGAGTAGGCGCCGACGCTGACCCCCGCGCCGATATTCGCCGCCGGATGAACGATCGCCGTCGGATGGATGCCGCCAGTCAGTCCCATTGCGCTCAAGTTACCTGGCGATAGGCGCAGAGGAGTTCGGCTTCCGCGACCACCAGATCGTCCACCCGGGCGACGCCCGAGAACTTCGCAATGCCGCGGATCGACCGCCCGGCCGTGATTTCGTAGCGAATCTGGTCGCCCGGCACCACCGGCCGCTTGAAACGGGCCGTGTCGATGCCGGCGAAGTAGTAAACCGACTTCTTGTCCGGGCGCACGTCGAGTGTCTTAAACGAAAGAATGGCGGCGGCCTGCGCCATCCCTTCGACAACCAGCACCCCTGGCATGACGTGATAGTGCGGGAAATGCCCGGTGAAGAATTCCTCGTTCATCGATACGTTCTTGATCGCGACGATGCGGGTCGGCGGTTGGCATTCGAGCACTCGGTCGATCAGCAGGAAGGGGTAGCGATGCGGCAGATACTCCTTGATCTGCTCGATGTTCATGGCGGTCGACTCGTTCAAGTGCGTTTCTCCAGTTCAGCCATGCGCTTCTCCAGCGCACGTATCTTTTCGTCCTGCGCGTCGAGGTGGCGCAGATGCGAGAAATTCTTCAGCCAGTCTTCATGTTTCAACGAGTGCACCGCACTGGTATAAACGCCCGCTTCGCCCACCGACCTGGGCATGAAGGTGGTGCCGGAAACCGTGACGTCATCGGCAATCGTGATGTGGCCATTGATCATCGCCGCCCCGCCGATCATGCAACGTTTGCCGATCTGCGTGCTGCCGGCGATGCCCGCACAGCCGGCAATCACGGTATGGGCACCGATCCGGCAGTTGTGGGCAATCTGCACCAGGTTATCGATCTTCACGTCATCCTCGATCACGGTGTCGTCGAGGGCACCGCGGTCGATGGTCGTATTGGCGCCGATCTCGACGTCATCGCCCAATACAACCCGGCCGATTTGCGGAATCTTCACCCACGAAGCATCGTGCTCGCGGGCGAAGCCGAATCCGTCGGCACCGATCACGCAACCCGAATGGAGAATGGCGCGCTTGCCGACCACGCACCCGGCGCAGATCGTGACACTGGCATGGAGGTACGAGCCCTCGCCGATGGCCGCGCCGGCACCGACCATGCTGCCGGGACCGATCACCACATCCTCGCCGATGAGCGCATCCTCGCCGACCCAGGCCAGTGCGCCGACGCTGACACTTGCCGGGATGTCGCAGTCGACCACCGCCGTCGGATGTATGCCGGGCGCGGGCACGGCGCGTGGATTGAATAGCTGGGCCACCCGGGCGAAGTAGCTGTAGGGATTGTCGGCAAGTATCCGCGCGCCGTGATAGCGATCCGCCGCCTTCGGAGAAAGGATTACCGCGCCGGCGCGTGTGCTCGACAATTGCGCCGCATAGCGCGGATTGGCGAGAAAGGAAATCTGCTGCGGTCCGGCCTGTTCGAGCGTTCCTACTTGCGCGACCCGAACCCGGGCATCGCCGCGCAATTCGCCACCCAGTCGTTCGACGATCTCGCCGAGCGAAAGCGAAAACGCCTGCGCAGGCGCCGCCATCCGCGACCTACTTCTTCAGATTCGCCGGGGCGCCGGGCGCAGCGGCAGCCGGTACATCGACACCATCATTAAGCGACTTCAACACCTTGTCTGTTATGTCGATGCGCGGGTTGGCGTAGACCGCTTCCTGAAAAATGATGTCGAACTTGTCGGCCTCGGCGATCGCCTTGATCGCCTTGTTCGCGCGTTCAAGAACGGTCGACAGTTCCTCGTTGCGGCGCTGGTTCAAATCTTCGCGGAACTCGCGCTGGCGGCGCTGGAATTCCCGGCTGAGATCGGTTAGTTCGCGATCCTTGTTCCGGCGGTCGTTCTCCGACATGGTCACGCCGTTCTTCTCGAGAGATTCCTGCATCGACTGAATCTGCTTGGCCATCTTCTGCAGATCCTGATCGCGCTTTTCGAACTCCTTCTCGATCTTTTTCAGCGCCTTGACGGCAGGCGCCGAATCGCGAAAAACGCGCTCGGTATTGACGAAGCCGATCTTGTTCTCCGCCACGGCGAACGTACTGAATCCGGCCAGCATGGCGCCGACGATTGCCGGTGCGATCAATCTATTCACGTAATCTCTCCAATCTGCTTAGAAGCCCGCACCCAACTGGAACTGGAAGCGCTGGATGCGATCATCCTGTTTCTTCTTGAAGGGTTGGCCGAAACTGAACTTCAGCGGACCCAGCGGCGACGTCCAGGCGACCGAAAGGCCGGTCGAATAGCGCATGTCGCCGAGGCTGAGCTTCTCCCCCTTCTCCCACACCTGGCCGGCATCGAGAAACCAGCCCAGGCGCAGCGATTTGTCCAACCCCGAGCCAGGGAACGGGAATAACAGCTCCAGTGTGCCGATGACTTTCCGATTGCCACCCAGTGACTCTTCCGTCACCGCATCCCGTGGCCCGATCGAACTCGATTCGAAGCCGCGTACCGAGCCGATTCCGCCGGCAAAGAAGTTCTTGTAGAACGGCAAGTCGCGGCCTCCGTAGCCACTGCCGATTCCCAGGTCGGTGGAGGCGGCAAGCGTGTACGTGCGCGACAAGGGAAAGTAGCGCTGATAGAGATAGTTTGCCTTGTAGTAACGCAGGGTGCCGCCGGGCAGAGACAACTCGGCGTTCGCGCGGTGATAGCTCCCGCGCGTCGGATAGAGGAAGCTGTCGCGCCCATCGGTCGCCCATCCCAAATTGGCGAGCAGCGTGGTGTTCTTGTTGCCGAACTTCTCGACAAAGTCCTTGTAGCGCTGGGGACTGGTATCGAACGTCTCGATCCTCGTCCGGTCGTAGGACAGGCCGAAATAAATCGAGTCGTCCTCACCTACCGGGAAACCGTACCGCACCCCGCCACCGAGAGACTTCGATTTGTATTGACCGACCGAGAGCGAGGTAGGATCAACGTTACGCTGATAGAGGTCGAAACCGCGCGAAATGCCGTCGACCGTGTAATACGGGTTAGTGTATGAAAGCCCGATATTGCGATTGATCTTGCCGGTGTTGGCGTTCAGTGTAAGAGCGTTGCCGCTTCCGAACAGGTTGTTCTGCGAGATCGAACCGGAAAGTACGAGCTTCTCCGAACTCGAGAAGCCGGCGCCGAACAACAGGCTGCCGGTGGGCTTCTCCTTGACCGTCAAATTGACGTCAACCTGGTCGGTTGTACCGGGCACCGCTGGCGTCTCGACATTGACTTCCTCGAAGAAGCCGAGCCGATCGACGCGCTGCCGGGACTTGTTGATACGTGAGCCGTCATACCAGGCGCCTTCCATCTGGCGGGTTTCGCGCCGGACGACCTCGTCGCGCGTTCGGGTATTGCCGGATACATTGACCCGCCGCACATAAACCCGGCGCCCCGGATCGACGAATATCGTAAAAGCTGCTTCGCGCTTCTCCTTGTCGATCTCGGGCGCAGCATTGACGTTGGCAAACGCATAGCCGTCGTTACCCAGACGATCCGAAATAGCCTTCGTGGTCTCGGTCAGGCGCTCGCGCGAATACACGTCGCCCGGCTTGATCGTAACCAGCTTGCGCAATTCTTCTTCCGGGACCAGCAGGTCGCCGGCAAGCTTGACGCTCGACACGCTGTACTTCTCGCCTTCGACCACGTTGATGGTTATGTAGATGTCGCGCTTGTCCGGCGATATCTGCACCTGCGTGGATTCGACATTGAATTCGAGGAAGCCCTGATTCAGGTACCAGGACCGCAGCGTTTCCAGATCACCCTGCAGCTTCTGTCGCGAATACTGGTCGTTCTTCGTATACCACGTGAGCCACCCGGGCGTCGTCAGGGTGAAGAGCTTGAGTAGATCCTTTTCCTTGAGGGCATTCGCACCGATCAGGTTGATCTGGCGGATGCGCGCGACCTCGCCTTCGTCGACCGTGAAATTGATCGCGACACGATTGCGTTCCAGCGGCGTTACCGCGGCCTTGACCTCGACGCCATAGCGCCCGCGCGACAAGTATTGCCGCTTCAGTTCCTGTTCTGCCTTTTCCAGCATCGCGCGATCGAAAATCCGCGACTCCGCCAGACCGACTTCACGCAATCCCTTCTTCAACTGATCCTTGTCGAACTCCTTGATGCCGGTGAACTCGATGGTCGCTATCGCCGGACGTTCATCGACCACGACCACCAGGATGCCGTTCTCCACCTCGATGCGTACATCCTTGAAAAAACCGGTCGCAAACAGCGCGCGAATCGACTGCGCCGCCTTGTCCTCGTCGAAGGTCTCGCCGACCTTTACCGGCAGGTAACTGAATACGGTACCTGCTTCGGTGCGCTGTATGCCTTCTACCCGAATGTCCTTGACGACAAAGGGTTCGAAGGCGAGAACGCCGGTTGAAACGAGCATGGCTGCAAGCAGCCCGGAAATCAGCTTCTTCTTCATTCGGCGGTTCGAGATTTAGCCCGAAAGGAGGCGGTTGATGTCGTTGTAGAAGGCAAAGGCCATCAGCATGACGAGCAGCGCAAGACCAATCTGCTGCCCGATCTCCATGACCTTTTCGGAGACGGGACCACCCTTGATTATCTCGACGATATAGTACATCAAATGCCCACCATCGAGAATCGGGATGGGCAGCAGGTTCAGCACGCCGAGACTGATCGAAATCAGCGCAAGGAACTTCAGGTAGTAGCTGAGACCTAGACGAGCCGACTGCCCGGCATAATCGGCGATGGTTACAGGGCCGGACAGGTTCTTCCAGGAAACGTCACCCGTCACCATGCGACCGAGTATGCTCAAGCTGAAGGTAGATGTCTCCCAGGTTGTCTGAATCGCCTTGGACAACGCATCGAAGGGCGAATAGCGTACTGTCGTCAAGAGCCGACTGCGATCGAAGGCGTTCTCCTGGGGACCAATTCCGATTCGCCCCATGCGCCGGCCGTTTTCGACGGCCTCGGCCGGCTTCACGCGAACGGATGTCGCTTGGTCGCCGCGCCGATACTCGATCTCGATCTCCCGGTTGGCGGCCGCCCGAATTGCGGCGACCACGTCCATCCAGTGATCGATCGCCTTTCCGTCGATCGCAACGACCTCGTCGCCAACCGCGAGCCCCGCCCGCTCGGCAACACTGTCGGCGCTGATCTTGCCGATGACGGGAGGCATGTCAGGCCGGTACAGACGCAGACCGATCTGTTGCAGCAGATCACCCTCGAGGTGTTCAGTCGAAATGCCCGACAGATCGAGCGAGCGTTCGGACAACTCGCTTCGGGCATTGACCACCTCGATCTTTACCGGCGCATTGTCGAGCGCATGCTGGAGGAGTTTCCAGCGCAATTCCTGCCAGGTGTCGATCTTCTGACCAGCGACGGCGGTGATCAACTCACCGTCGACGAAGCCGGCGCGCTCGGCCACAGTCTGCTCGGCGGGCTTGCCGAGCAGCGGACGCAACTCTTCCATACCCTGACTGAACAACCCCCAATACAGAGCGATTGCCAGCAGAAAGTTCGCCACCGGTCCGGCGAGGACAATCGCGAACCGCTTGCCGACCGGCTGCCGATTGAAGGCGCGATGCATTTCATGAGGCTCGACCGGCGCTTCGCGCTCGTCGAGCATTTTGACGTAGCCGCCGAGCGGAAACGCTGCAAGCGCCCATTCGGTGTTGTCCGGTCCTATGCGACGTGCAATCAGGGCCTTGCCGAAACCTACCGAAAAACGCAACACCTTGACGCCACACCACCGCGCAACCAGGTAGTGGCCGAACTCATGCACCACGATGAGTATCCCGAGCGCAAGTACGAACGCAGCCACCGTCGATATCATGTTCAAACGACTTCCTCCCTCCAACGAGAAATCAGCGAGCGGGAAACCAGCCTGGCTCTGCCATCGGCGTCGAGAACATCATCCAGTGTGGCCGCCGGTGTGCCGACGATGGCATCCAGGGTCGCCGCGATCACGTCGGCAATCCGCGTGAATCCCAGCCTGCGCTCAAGGAATGCCGACACCGCCTCTTCATTGGCGGCATTGAGCACTGCCGGCGCCGTGCCGCCCGCCCGCAGGGCGTGGTAAGCAAGCTCGAGGCACGGAAAGCGCTGCGCATCCGGACGCTCAAAACTCAACTGTGCAACCTCACAAAGGTCCAGCGAACGCACCCCGGCATCAAGTCGATCGGGCCATGCCAGCGCGTGTGCGATCGGTGTGCGCATGTCGGGATTGCCGAGTTGCGCAAGCACCGATCCATCAACGTAGTCGACCAGCGAATGAACGACACTCTGCGGATGAATCACCACTTCGATCTGTTCGGGCGCCACATTGAACAGCCAGCGCGCTTCGATCACTTCAAGCCCTTTGTTCATCATGGTGGCAGAATCAACCGAAATCTTTCGCCCCATTGCCCAATTGGGATGTGCGCAAGCCTGCTCCGGCGTGACCCGGAAAAGCGCGTCAACGCTCATCTGGCGGAACGGCCCGCCCGATGCCGTAAGAATAATCCTGCGCACGCCGGAACCCGTTACGTCTCCCGAATAGCCGTGAGGAAGGGACTGGAACACCGCATTGTGTTCGCTGTCGATCGGCAACAGGTGCGCCCTGGCACGGCGTACCTCGGCCATGAACAGATCGCCCGCCATAACCAGCGCTTCCTTGTTGGCAAGCAGCACCTGCTTGCCGGATTCCGCCGCCGCCAATGTCGGCTGCAGTCCCGCGGCCCCAACGATCGCGGCCATCACGCAATCGACATCCGGGTGCCGTGCGATCTCGATCAACGCTTCCCGTCCGCTCAACACCTCGGTCGCGCAACCGGCAGCGTGCAGGTCGGCGCGCAAGCGGCCGGCATCGGCTGCGTCGGCAGTTACCGCAATTCGCGGCGTGAACTGTATGCACAGATCGCGCAAGCGACCGAGTTGGCTGTGCCCCGACAGGGCATAGACTTCGAACCGATCGGGGTGGCGGGCGATCACGTCGAGCGTATTCATCCCGATCGAGCCGGTCGCGCCGAGCACGGTGATCCGCCGGAGTTTCGGCGCCGCCTTCATGAATTGCTCAGTAACCAGGCGAGCGACACCAGGGGCAAAGTCGATGTCAGACTATCGATGCGATCGAGCACGCCACCGTGCCCGGGAAGGATGTTGCCGCTGTCCTTGACACCCGCCTGGCGCTTGGCGAGCGATTCAAACAGATCCCCGACAATGCTTACAGCTGTGATCAGCACCAGTGCGGCTGCGAAGCCCAGGATACTCGACGGATCCGACGCTCTCGGCAAGCCCAACGCGGGCCAGCCCCAAGCGACGACGAAGCCGTACACAATCACGAACGCGACCGCCCCCAACGCACCCTCCCAGCTCTTGCCCGGACTGATGCCGGGCGCGAGTTTGCGACGTCCGATCGCCCGGCCAACAAAATAAGCGGCGATGTCGGCAACCCACACAACCGCCATGGCAGCCATCAGGAGCCAGGGGCTTACAGCGCGCAAATGCACCAGGGCAAGCCCGGCTGGCAACACCACCAGGCATCCGGCGATGGCGCCTGCGCCGCCCGCACGCAATGACCACTTGCCGGACAGCCAAAGCGGCACCGCCAACAGCCAGAAGGCGGCGCCGATGCCGAAGAGAACAATCAGCGCCTGGGGCGATGCGGGAAGACCCGATCCGGCGAGTCCGCCGACCATGCATGCGGCGAAAAACAGTCCCGCCGCAACGGCACAGTAGACGACCGCACCGATCCCGCGCAACCCTATCAACCCGCACCACTCGGCTGCCGCGACTACCAGCAACAAGCCGACCAGCAACAGCCAGGCGATCTGCGGCAGGAAGAAAACCGCGAACAGAAGTGCAAAAAGGAGGATCAGCGCGGTAATGACCCGCTGTCTGAGCATGCTAGGAACTGGACCCGAGCGACGCGGCTACGGATTCCGAACTGCTGGTCAGTTGTTCGCTGGTGCGTCCGAAGCGCCTTTCGCGCTGACGATAGGATTCGATTGCCTGGTCGAGCGCCGTGCCATCGAATTCCGGCCACAACCGGTCGGTGAAGTACAACTCGGTATAGGCGAGTTGCCACAACAGGAAATTGCTGATGCGTTGCTCGCCTCCGGTGCGGATAAACAGGTCTGGCTCTGGCGCGTAGTTCATCGCAAGATAGGGGTTCAAGTCCGATTCTGCAAAGTTGCCCGCTTTTTCGGGCTGTTCCGTAACCATGCGCTGAAGAGCCTGCAGGATATCCCAGCGACCACCGTAGTTCGCCGCCACAGTCAGGTTCAGCCGGTCGTTGTCGGCGGTAAGCAATTCGGCGCGCTTGATCAGGTCGACCAGCCCCGGATCGAACCGGGACAAATCTCCGATGACGCGAAAGCGAATGTTGTTCTCGTGCAGTTTCGCCACCTCTTCCTCGAGCGCGCGAACAAACAACTGCATGAGAAAAGAGACTTCCTCTGCCGGGCGCCGCCAGTTCTCGGAACTGAAGGCAAACAGAGTCAAATAGCTCACGCCACGCTCGATGCATGCACGAATCGTGGCCCGTACCGCATCCACGCCGCGCTTGTGGCCAGCCACGCGAGGGAGCAGCCGCTTGCGTGCCCACCTTCCGTTGCCATCCATTATGATAGCAACATGACGCGGGACAGACTCTCCGCCGGGCACCTGCTGAGTGGAACTCGCGAACCGCGGATCAGACATGGCAAGAACCTCGTCGGCGGTCTGCGAAGGCGGAGATTTGGCTCAAACGCTGCCCGATATTCGCCGCGTCAAACCTGGAGGAGTTCGGCTTCCTTGACCGCCAGCATCTTGTCGATCTCGGCGACATAACGGTCGGTGAGCTTCTGCACATCCTCCTCAGCGCGACGCTCGTCATCCTCCGAAATCGTCTTGGCCTTGACCGCTTCCTTGAGCGCGTGATTGGCATCACGTCGCAGATTGCGCACCGCGACTTTCGCGTTCTCGCCTTCGTGTCGCACGACTTTGATCAGTTCCTTGCGCCGCTCCTCGGTCAGCGCAGGCATCGGAACCCTAACGACCTCGCCCATTGTCGCCGGATTCAGGCCGAGATCGGAATCGCGAATCGCCTTTTCCACGGTCGGGATCATCTTCTTTTCCCAAGGCTGGACACCGATGGTGCGCGAATCGACTAGCGAGACGTTGGCAACCTGGGACAACGGGACCATCGAGCCGTAGTAGTCGACGTGGATGTGATCCAGCAGGCCGGTGTGTGCACGTCCGGTCCTGACCTTTTGCAGGTCGCTCTTGAGCGAATCGAGAGATTTCTTCATCCGGTCTTCGGTGCTCTTGCGCAACTCGCTGATCATCGGCGACTCCTGTGTAACTACACGTGCACCAGAGTGCCTTCGCTATCGCCGACCACGACGCGTTTGAGAGCACCCGGTTTCAATATACTGAATACATTGACCGGCAGGCGCTGCTCGCGGCACAGCGCCAGCGCCGTTGCATCCATGACCTTGAGATCCCGCGATATCGCCTCGTCGAAACTCAGGCGGTCGAATCGCGTCGCATTACCATCCTTCTTGGGATCGGACGAATAGACGCCGTCCACCTTGGTAGCCTTCAGCACGATCTCGGCCTCGATCTCGCGACCGCGCAGAGCCGCCGCGGTATCCGTAGTGAAGAACGGATTGCCCGTACCTGCGGCGAATACGACGATCCGCCCCTCTTCCAGATAGCGAATCGCCTTTCCACGGATGTAAGGTTCGACCACCGGTTCAATGTTGAGCGCCGACTGGACGCGGGCATTGAGCCCGGCCTTGCGCATCGCATCCTGAAGGGCAAGAGCGTTCATCACGGTTGCCAGCATGCCCATATAGTCGGCAGTGGCGCGGTCCATCCCTTCGGCACCCAGCGCAGCACCGCGAAAAATATTTCCGCCGCCGATTACCACGCCGATCTCGACGCCCAAGCCGGACACCTCGCCGATCTCACCGACGATACGCGTCACCGTCTCGCGATTGATGCCATAGGCGTCGTCGCCCATGAGCGCCTCGCCCGAGAGTTTGAGCAGAATGCGCTTGTATACGGCTTTAGTCATGCACAAACTTCGGCGCCGCTGTCCGGCTTGTCCTTCTTCGCCGCGGCGGCCTGCGCCGCAACCTCGGCAGCGAAGTCGTTCGACTTCTTCTCGATGCCCTCGCCAACCACATAGAGCGTGAATCCGGCAACCTTGGCACCCTTGGACTTTAGGAGTTGCTCTATGGTCACTTTGTCGTCCTTGACGAACGGCTGACCGAGCAGCGTGACTTCCTTGAGGTATTTCTGCACGGTCCCGTCGGCGATCTTGTCCAGCATCGCCTCGGGCTTGCCTGCCTCGCGCGCCTTTTCCACCGCGATCCGCCGCTCCGTATCGAGCAGGAACGCGGCAACACCGGAAGCATCGAGCGCCTTGGGCTTGGTCGCCGCGATATGCATCGCGATGTCCCTGCCCAGTTGATCGTCGCCGCCTTGCACGTCGACCACCACGCCGATCTTCGCCCCGCCATGAACGTACTGCTGGAGCTTGCCCTTGGCAGGCAAGCGCACGAAGCGGCGGATCGACATGTTCTCGCCGATCTTGCCGACCAGTGCCGTGCGCACTTGCTCGACAGTCTTGCCGTCGATTTGCAGCGCCGACAGCGCCGCGACATCGGCCGGGTTGTGCATCGCAACCAGTTCTGCCAGCCTGGCCGAAAGCGCCAGAAAATCGTCGTTCTTGGCCACGAAGTCGGTTTCGCAATTTATCTCGATCATTGCACCCAGCTTGCCATCCGGCGCCATCCAGGTCGCAACCACACCTTCGGCAGCCACCCGCGCCGAGGCCTTGGCCGCCTTGTTGCCCAATTTGACGCGCAGGATCTCCTCGGCCTTGGCCAGATCGCCTGCGGCCTCCGTCAGCGCCTTTTTGCATTCCATCATCGGCGCGTCGGTCTTCTCGCGCAGTTCCTTGACCATCGAAGCGGTGATTTCCGCCATGTTCACTCCTGGATTCTTTGTCGCTTATCCGGGACCGCCAACTTCCCGACCCGGTCCGAGATGCTCACGTCAACGAGGGCCGCCGCGGCGCCCCTCCGTCATGCGGTGGAAGCGTCCCTGCCCTCTTCCTCGATTTCGACGAAATCATCGGATACGGTCGCGACCAGATCCGAAATCGTCTGGCTGCGGCCCTCGAGTATCGCGTCGGCAACGCCTCGCGCATACAGGCGAATTGCCCGGCTGGAGTCGTCGTTGCCCGGGATGACGTAGTCGACGCCTTCCGGACTGTGATTGGTATCGACAATCGCAACGACGGGAATCCCGAGCTTCTTCGCTTCGGTAATCGCGATCTTGTGATAGCCGACGTCGATGACGAACAATGCGTCCGGCAGCCCGGACATGTCCTTGATGCCGCCGAGGCTTTTCTGCAGCTTGTCGAGTTCGCGCTGCAGCATCAGGGCTTCCTTCTTCGACATCTTCTCGAGAGAGCCATCCTGGGACATCAGCTCCAGATCCTTCAAGCGCTTGATCGAACCCTTGACGGTCTTGAAGTTGGTCAGCATGCCGCCCAGCCAACGCTCGTCTACGAATGGCGCCCCCGCACGCTGCGCCTCTTCCGAGACAATCTCGCGCGCCTGGCGTTTGGTGCCGACAAACAGGATGACGCCCTTGTTGGACGCCATTTTGCGCAAAAACCCCATCGCCTCCTGGTATTTGACCAGCGTCTTTTCGAGGTTGATGATGTGGATCTTGTTGCGGTGACCGAAGATGTATTGAGCCATCTTCGGATTCCAGAATCGAGTCTGGTGGCCGAAATGAACGCCGGCCTCGAGCATCTGACGCATCGTGGTCATTGAAAAATCTCCGAACAGGGTTGATCCGCCGCCTGGCACTGTTCGTCAGCGACAGCCTTTCAATGACTGATCCGCGACGCACCCTTTTTCGACACCAAGCGTGAGAATTTTGCCCGGCCCGCGCCAACCCTTTGATAGGAAAGGCGTGTGTTCGAGCAATCCGGTGATTTTAGCATGCCCCGGGCGCCCGCCTCAAGGCCGCATGCGCATTTGTGCTACCTCTCCCGCCACCTGGCGCCGGGCAAAATTGCCCCCGGCGCCGGCTTCGGATAGGCTTACGCGTTTGCCGGTCCAACCCCTTCAATGAGCATAACAATCAAAACTCCGGAAGAAATCGAAGCCATGCGCGTGGCCGGTCGCCTCGCATCTGAAGTGCTCGATTTCATCACGCCCTACGTCAAACCTGGGGTGGCAACCGGCGAACTCGACCGTCTTTGCCATGAATACATGGTGAATGTTCAGGGAACGATTCCCGCTCCCCTGAACTACGCCCCGCCGGGCTATCGTCCCTACCCGAAATCGATCTGCGCTTCGGTCAACCACCAAGTCTGTCACGGCATACCTGGAGACCGCCCGCTAAAGAAAGGCGACATCCTGAATATCGACATCACCGTGATCAAGGACGGCTTTCACGGCGACACCAGCAGGATGTTCTTGCTCGGCGACGGCGCGTCGATTCTCGCCAAACGCTTGTGTGCGGTGACTTACGAGTGTCTTTGGCTTGGAATTGCCCAGGTTCGTCCCGGCGCCCATCTGGGCGACATCGGCCATGCCGTCCAGCGTCATGCCGAGGCGGCGGGCTTTTCGATCGTGCGGGAATTTTGCGGACACGGCATCGGACGCAAGTTCCACGAAGAGCCCCAAGTGCTGCACTACGGCCGTCCCGGTACCGGGATCGCGCTCGAACCGGGAATGACTTTCACCATCGAGCCGATGATCAACGCCGGTCGGGCCGCGATCTCCGAACTCCCCGATGGCTGGACCATCATCACCAAAGACCGCAGCCTGTCTGCGCAATGGGAGCACACCGTACTGGTCAGTGAGACGGGGTACGAAGTGCTGACGCTTTCCGCCGGTTCACCCGCCGCGCCGGCTCTGCCCGCCGCCTGAGCCTCCGCGCATGCGCCAACCCGCAACCGTAGTTGGGACGCCGCTCGCCGAGATTCCCCGCCCGGAACTGCACGAGCGCCTGAAGGCCCGCCTGCAGGACGGCATGAGGGAATTGCGCGACGCGTACGTGGCCAAAGCCGATCCGAAGCGCTTCCTCAACGGCCGCTGCACCCTGGTCGACGGCGTGCTGGTCGACCTGTGGCGTGCCATGTCCCTGCCCGATGAACTGGCGTTTGCCGCCGTCGGCGGCTATGGACGCGGCGAGTTGTACCCGGCCTCCGATGTCGATCTGCTGATCCTGGTGCCGGAATCGATCGCGCCCGAGACCGAGCGCAGGCTCGAAGAACTGGTCAGCGCTTTCTGGGACATCGGCCTCGACATCGGCCACAGCGTCCGTTCGCTGCAGGAGTGTCTGGCAGAGTCGGCGCGCGACATCGCAACCCAGACCAGCCTGCTCGAGGCGCGCCTGCTCGCCGGAGACTCTGCCGCATTCGCCAAGCTGCGCCTTGCCATGCACGCCCAAACCGATCTGAAGACTTACTTCAGCGCCAAACATCTGGAGCAGGATCAGCGTTACACGCGCTACGCGCATACGCCCTACAGCCTGGAACCCAACTGCAAGGAGAGTCCGGGCGGATTGCGCGATCTGCACGTGATCGGCTGGATCGGCGAGGCTGCCGGCATCGGCGATGACTGGCGCGGCCTGGCGTACGCCCAGTTGCTGACGCTGGCCGAAGCCGATCAGGCGCGTCGTGCCGCCACCTTCCTGCAACATGTGCGCATTCGCCTTCACCTGCTGGCGGGGCGCCGTGAAGACCGGCTGCTCTTCGACTATCAGGAGGCGCTGGCGCGGGAGTTCGGGTTGACGGCAAGCCAGACCAAGCGCGCCTCCGAAGTGCTGATGCAGCGCTACTACCAGAACGCCAAGCTGGTCACCCAGATCAACACGATCATCCTGCAGAATCTTGCCGCGACGATATTCCCGACGCATGGCGCGCCAGCGGTGTATTCGATCAATTCGCGCTTCCAGATGACGCGCGAACTGCTCGATGTCACACGCGAGGACGTATTCGAACGCGAACCGCAAGCCATCCTGGAGAGCTTTCTGCTGATGCAGCAACGCTCGGAACTCAAGGGCATGACGGCGCGGATGTTGCGCGCCCTCTGGCGTTCTCGACCGCTGATCGGTGCGAAGTTTCGCGCCGATCCGCGCAATCGCGAGATGTTTCTGCAGATCTTCAAACAAAAACGCGGGCTGGTGCAGGAAATCCGCCGGATGAACCAGTTCGGCATTCTCGGCGCCTATCTGCCCAATTTCGGCCGCGTCGTTGGACAGATGCAACACGACCTGTTCCATGTCTACACGGTCGACCAGCACATCGTTCAAGTGCTGCGCAATGTGCGCCGGTTCACCGTTGCGGAACATGCGCACGAATATCCGTTGCTGTCGCGGCTGATTACCGGCTTCAGCCAGCACTGGCTGATCTATATCGCCGCCCTGTTCCACGACATCGCCAAGGGCCGTGGGGGCGACCATTCCAAGCTCGGGCGCAAGGATGCGCAGGATTTCTGCCGCGAACACGGCATCACCGGCGAAGATGCCGCGCTGGTCGCCTGGCTGGTCGAACACCATCTGACAATGTCATCGGTTGCGCAAAAGCAGGATCTCGCCGATCCGGCGGTGGTCGCCAACTTCGCCGAGCTGGTTCGCGACGAGCGCCGCCTGACTGCACTCTACATCCTCACACACGCTGACATCCGCGGCACCAGCCCGAAAGTGTGGAACGCCTGGAAGGGCAAACTGCTGGAGGATCTGTATTTCGCCACCCGGCGCCTGCTGCACGGTGCCACGCCTCATCAGGCGCTGGGGGTCGAGGAGCGCCAGGAAGACACGCGTCGGCTGATCCGCTACCACGGGCTGATGGCCGGAGTCGAAGACAAGCTGTGGAACGAGCTCGACACCGTGTATTTCATGCGGCACGACGCCGAGGAAGTCGCCTGGCATACACGCATGCTGTACTTCCGTTCCCACGACCCGCAGCCGATCGCGCGGGCGCGCCCGAATCCTTTCGGCGAAGGCCTGCAAGTCATGGTTTACGCGCCGGATCAGCGCGACCTCTTCATGCGACTGTGCAGCTTCTTCGCCCGGCGCGGATTTTCGATCGTCGATGCGAAGATCCACACCACCCGGCACGGCTTCGCGCTGGACAGTTTCATCCTCCTCGATCCACGCGGCGAGCGAAATTACCGCGATCTGGTCGGCCTGCTGGAGCACGATCTGGAAGATCGTTTGCAGCAGATGCTGCCGGCGGAGGTGCCGGTCCGGGGCAGGTTGTCACGGCAAGCCAGGCACTTCCCGATCACGCCCGAGGTGCGGATTCATCCGGACGATCGCGGGCAGCTATACCTGATGTCGGTATCCGCTGCCGACCGCCCGGGACTGCTCTATTCGGTCGCGCGTGTTCTGGCCGACCACGGCATCAACCTGCACACCGCCAAGATCGCGACCCTCGGGGATCGTGTCGAGGACACCTTCCTCATCAGCGGCAGCGAACTGGCTCGCAACAACACCGTCATCCGGATCGAACAGGAATTGCTGAAGGAGCTTCAAGTCGCGGCGTAACGGACCCACGCCCGTCGGCGGCGCGCAAACGCAACGTCAGCGCCCGTCGAACTCCCCCGCCATCAAGCGTGTGCCGCCGGGGCAAAGTCGGGCCGACCCTCAATCGTCCTGCGCCGCACTACCGTCGGGAAAGAGAACTTCGGTATAGCCGAAGCGCGAAAAATCGCGGATCCGCATCGGATACAGAATGCCGTCGAGGTGATCGCATTCATGCTGCACCACGCGGGCATGAAAACCGCCAACTTCGCGACTGAACTGCCGGCCCTGTTCATCAAAGCCGGAATAGCGCAGGCGCTTGTAGCGCGGCACCACGCCGCGCAGGCCGGGCACCGACAGACAGCCTTCCCAGCCATCCTCCTGTTCTTCGCCGAGCGGTTCGAGCAGGGGGTTGATCAGCACCGTATCCGGCACCGACTCGGCATCGGGATAGCGCGGATTGTTCTGCACGCCGAAGATCACCACGCGCAGGCCGACGCCGATCTGCGGTGCGGCCAGCCCGGCCCCATTCAGATGCGCCATCGTCTCGCGCATGTCCGCCAACAAGCCCGCAAGACTCGCGCTGCCGAACCCCTGCACCGTCTCTGCCCGCTGCAGCAGGCGCGGATCGCCCATGCGGAGCACCTCGCGAATCACGCCGCCGCCTCGCACAACCGGCTCAGCACAGCGCGAACTCGCGCCATTGCCGCATGGAGCGTCGCTTCGATCGTGGCGAATTCGATGCCGTGTGCGGATGCGCCGCGCCCGGCCGCAAAGTTCGCCACCACCGCGATGGCCGCATAGGCCAGCCCGGCCTCGCGGGCGAGCGCGGCCTCGGGCATGCCGGTCATGCCGACGACATCGGCGCCGTCGCGTTCCAGACGGTTGATCTCGGCCGCTGTCTCCAGCCGCGGTCCCTGGGTGGCTGCATAGACGCCGCCATCGACGATCGCCTCGCCGATTGCAGTCGCGGCAGCCAGCAGCCGGGCGCGCAAAGCCGCGTCGTAGGGGTCGGTGAAGTCGATGTGCGTGACCGGCGCATCCACCCCTTCGTGAAACGTCATCTTGCGACCCCAGGTGTAGTCGATTATCTGGTGCGGCACCAGCAAGGTTCCCGGTCCGAGGTCGGCGCGAATGCCGCCGACCGATGCGACCGACACCACGCGCGTTGCGCCAACCTGGCGCAGCCCGGCGATGTTGGCGCAGTAATTCACGTCATGCGGCGCAATGGTGTGGCCGAAGCCGTGGCGCGCCAGGAACACCACGTCCTGCGCGCCGATGCGGCCGAAGAGCAACGCGCCCGACGGTTCGCCGTAGGGCGTGCGGACGATTTCGCGCCGATCGACTTCTAGGTTCGAGAGTTGGGTAAGTCCGCTTCCGCCGATGATTGCAAGCATCTTCCAAGAGGCACCGCGAGGTTGGGCCGGGCGCTCCCGCGCGCCGTTTGTTGGGCGCCGATTCTAGCACGCGACCATTCGCGGCCCGGCGGCGGACAAGCCGCGCATGCTAGAATTCGAGGCTTTTCTCTCCGAGCATCTTTCATGTCCCGCGCCATTCGCAACATCGCAATCATCGCCCACGTCGACCATGGGAAAACCACCCTGGTCGACCAGCTGTTGCGTCAATCCGGCACCTTCGCCGCGCATCAGCAGGTGACCGAGCGCGTGATGGATTCCAACGATCTCGAACGCGAGCGCGGCATCACCATTCTGGCCAAGAACTGCGCGATCGAATACGAAGGCGCCCACATCAACATCGTCGATACGCCCGGCCACGCCGATTTCGGCGGCGAGGTGGAACGCGTGCTGTCGATGGTCGATGGCGTGCTGCTGCTGGTCGACGCCGTCGAAGGCCCGATGCCGCAGACGCGCTTCGTCACGCGCAAGGCGCTGGCGCTCGGCTTGAAGCCGATCGTCGTCATCAACAAGATCGACCGCCCCGGCGCCCGGCCGGACTGGGTGATCAACCACACGTTCGACTTGTTCGACAAACTCGGCGCCACCGAGGAACAGCTCGATTTTCCGGTCGTCTTCGCCTCGGCACTCAACGGCTACGCGATGCTTGACTCCGGCGCGCCGGGCAGCAACATGCGGCCGCTGTTCGAAGCGATTCTCAAGCATGTACCGCAACCCAAGGTCGATCCCGACGGCCCGCTGCAACTGCAGATCTGCTCGCTCGACTATTCGAGCTACCTCGGCCGCATCGGCATCGGCCGCATCAATCGTGGCACCATCCGCGCCAATAGCGATGTCGCCGTGATGTATGGCGACGAGGCGCGCGGCAAGGCCAGGGTCGGCCAGATCATGGTGTTCCACGGCCTAGAACGCACCACCACCGAAGAAGCCGCCGCCGGCGACATCGTGCTGGTGACCGGCATGGAACAAACCGCCATCGGCGTGACGATCTGCGACGTGGAGTCGGCGCAGGGCCTGCCGCCGATTGCCGTGGACGAACCGACGCTGACCATGAACTTCCAGGTCAACACCTCGCCCTACGCCGGCCGCGAAGGCAAGTATGTGACCAGCCGCAACATCCGCGACCGCCTGAACAAGGAACTGATGAGCAACGTCGCGCTGCGCGTGGAGGACACCGCGGATGCCGACATCTTTCTCGTCTCCGGCCGTGGCGAACTGCACCTGACCATCCTGCTGGAGAACATGCGCCGCGAAGGCTACGAACTCGCCGTGTCGCGCCCGCGCGTGGTGTTCCGCGAACACGACGGCGAGCGGCAGGAACCTTACGAGGCGCTGACGGTGGATGTGGAAGAAGTCCACCAGGGCGCGATCATGGAAGAACTGGGCCGGCGCCGCGGCGACCTGCAGAACATGGAATCCGACAGCAAGGGCCGCGTGCGACTCGAGTACCGCATCCCGGCACGCGGACTGATCGGCTTCCAGGGCGAATTCCTCACGCTCACGCGCGGCACCGGCCTGATCAGCCATGTGTTCGACGACTACGGCCCGGTTGCCGGCGACATGGCCGAGCGGCGCAACGGCGTGCTGATCTCCGCCGAACAGGGCGAGGCCGTGGCCTACGCGCTGTGGAAACTGCAGGATCGCGGCCGCATGTTCGTCGCGCCCGGCGAGCCGCTTTACGAAGGCATGATCATCGGCATGCACTCGCGCGACAACGATCTGGTGGTCAACCCGATCAAGGGCAAGCAACTGACCAACGTTCGCGCCTCGGGCACCGATGAAGCGGTGCGCCTGACGCCGCCGATCGTGCTCACGCTCGAGTCGGCGATCGAGTTCATCGCCGACGACGAACTGGTCGAAATCACGCCCAAGTCGATCCGCCTGCGCAAGCGCCACCTCAAGGAACACGAACGCAAGCGCGCCAACCGCGAAGTCGCCACCGGATAGCGCTCGCGCGCGTCAGAGCAACGGGGCGATTCAAGCACCGGCCTGGAAGCCGCATGGATGCTTGCTCTCAGGGCAGCATGCGCCACGAGCGAGCATTGACGAGGCTCTCCGGCATGCCATGCCGGAGAGCGCCATTGCACGCGCCTTGCAGCTTCATGCCGCTGAAGACCGCCTATCCATGCGGCGTCCAGGCGAGCGGCATGGCGTGCTCAGTGCGGCGCGCCGGGGTCGTACTGCACCACGCTCTACTGCTCGTTCGCATCGTTGCGAGCGACGATGGCCTGCGCCGGCTCGCTCTCGCTCGAGTTGACCGGCTGATGCGGCACATAGGGCGGGATGAAGATGAAGTCGCCCGCCTCGCTGATCACCGACTTCGCCAGCGTCTGCCCGACCGGCCGCACGTTGACGATATCGGCGTACTGCGCGTCGGCGCTGGACGGATCGCGCTCTGTGGAAAGCACATTGCAGGACATCGTGGCACCTCGTATCGGACGCGGCGAATCAACGCCGCATGTTCGGACCTGCGAGGACGGCCGCGCTGCGGATGCACACGCACGACAATTCGATGGCGGGTTCAAGGACCGGCGTTTTCCAGCGATTCGATCAGCAACAGAATTTCGGCGGCCATCGAAAACTCCAGCTCAAGGGCGTCGGCGAGGCTGCGGTCGCGGCTGCCGGCGACGATGGCTTGGAGGGCGCGGATGAAGCCGCCGAAGCCAGCGGCCTCGAAGCGGGGAAGCTGTTGCTGAAGGAGGGACGCGGCTTTGGCCGGGTCGCCGGCGAGCAGTGCCTGGGTCACGGAGAGACTGATGCGGCCATCGCGGAAGTGGTTTGCGCCGCCGTCGCGGCGGTACGCGAGGTAGCAGGCGATGGCCTTGCCCTTCGCCTCTGCGGCGGCGGCGAGGTTGCCGGCGTCGGTCTCGATGTTGGCGAGGATGGCCCAGGACGTCCACGGGAGCAGCGCGTGGCCGAACTGTGCTTTGCATTCGATCGCCCGGCGGATTTCCTGCCGCGCTTCGTCGAGGCGGCGGAGCTTACGCAGCGTGGCTCCGAGATTGTTCCTCGTGCGGCCGTCGTTTGCTGTGTCGCGCCCTTCGACATATTTGTCGGCCGCTTGCCGGAAAAAGGCCGCAGCTTCCTCCGGGCGGTCGAGAACATCGTCATACAAGATCCCGAGTTGCCCGAGCGTGCTCGCCTGCCCGGCGACATCTCCGAGCCGCACCTTGATCGCGAGGGATTTCCGGTAGGCATCCTCCGCCGCTTCCGGTTGGCCCGCGTCCTGATACACCATGCCGGTCTGATGCCAGCTTACGGCGACGCTGCCCGGTTCGTCCAAAGCGCTGAACCGCTCGCGCGCTTCGACATACGCCGCCAGCGCCTCCCGGTAGCGGCGCTGCTGCAGGCGGACGGTCCCGAGCTGGGTTTTGACGGCGGCGGCCTGACGGTTGTCACCGCGTTGCTCGTCGAGGCGGATGCATTCCTTGTAGGCTGCAGCCGCTTCGTCGAGCCTGCCCAGGTCGCGAAGACAGTCGCCTTGTTCCGCGATGCAGACGGACGCCAGCTGTTCCGCACCTCGGCCGGGACGTTCGCTGGCAACGGCCTCGGAGCGTGGGCGGGCCTCGTCCAGGAGCGGCAGGGCCTGTTCCGCGCCGCCGGTCGTCTTCAACACGCGGGCCAGGAGGATGCCAGCCATCGCCAAGTCGAAATCGGCGTCGGGATAGGCCTGCCCGCCCGCCGTCCGGGCGCGCTGAAGCAAGGCTTGCGCGCCCTTCAACGCTTCGGGCAAGTGCCCGCCGGCAAGCTGCTGCTCGATGCGCGTCCGCGCCGCCTCGAAGCGCGCGTGATTCCAGGCGTCGCCCGCCGTTTCCAGTTTCTCAGCCGCGGCGTCGCGCACATGCCCCACGCGCGCCAGCAGCCGTGGCTTGCCGGCATTTCGCAGCAGGCCGTAGAGCGAAGTGGCCAGAGCTATCGTCGCCTCCGCATCCCCGGCGCGTTGTACCAGGTCGAGCAACGCAAATAGGTTCGGCAGTTCCAGCCTCGTCAGTGTCGCCGCGACTTCGGTGTCCTGGAACTGCTGCTGGTGAAGGAACCCGACATACTCGCGCATCGCCTCGACCCAGCGGGCCGTCATCTCCTCGCGCTCCGCGCTGTCCATCCGCCCGCGCAGGTAGGGGCACAGCGCGGGATTGAGCGTGAGGTGGTGGTAGCGGTTCGGCGTGGCCAGCCCCGTCGCGATCAACTCGCCCGCCAGCGCGCCCACGTCCGCCTCTTCCCACTGCATCATTGTGCGGAGCAGGCCCAATTGGACCCCGCCGTGAAACACCCCGAGCACGCGCGCCTTGTCGCGGTTCGCATCCGACATACGCCGTAGCGAAAGCTCGACGCTGGCGAAGACCGATTTTTCGCGCCGCCGCGGATCGTCGTCGGGAAAATGCGCGATCTGCCGGTCCATCTCCGCCATCAGCTCGACCAGCGATTGGCGGGTGGCTTCGACGCCGCGTTCGCGCAGGGCCGGCGCCAGCAGCGTCAGCGTTCGCGCGTGGCAGTGGACGGCGTCCACCAGCGCCTCGATCTGCTCGCGGGCGGCATCGCTGGTGCCGCCGCCGTCTCCACCGGCGGCGTTGAGCACCCGCTCGATCAGCTTCACCGCATCCTCGCGGTCGAGCCGGTGCAGCTCGCGCCGCTGTCGCTCGGCCTCGAACGGCGCCGGCAGCGCCTCGCGGCTGGTGAAGACGAGCCGGGTGTCGCCCACCGCATTGAGCCGGCCGCAGAGATCGAGGATCGCGTCCAGTTGGTCGCGCGCGTCTTCGGAGAGGGCCGACGGCGTTTCCTCCGCCATGAAGGGCGGCAGCTGGACGCTCTCCATGTTGTCCACCACCAGCAGGGTCGCCTGCTCGGCCAGCGCGCGCTCGACCGACAGGATGGCCTTCTCCAGGGTGTCGAAGGCGGCGACCGAGTAGTCCTTGCCGACGAGCTGGCGGCCGAGTGCATCGAGCACCGCGGCGGCATGGCCGTGTGTCTCGACCGAGACGAAGGCGGCGCGGTGCATCTGCTGCGAGCGCACCAGCCAGCGGGCGAACTCGGCGGCGAGCGCGGTCTTGCCTTCGCCGCCCTGGCCGCGCACTACGGCGTAGCGCTCGGTTCGCAACAGCCGCTGCAGCGCGAGCAGCTCCCGGCTGCGGCCGACGAAGCTCGTTTCCGGCTCGTCCGGTACACCGATGTTCGGCTCGTTCGGCCGTCTGCCGAGGCGGGCGGCGAGCGCGGTCTGGAAGTCCGCCACAGTCTGCCTGGCGGGCGTGGTCTTGAAGAGCTGCGGGTCGTCCTTCTCCTGGAACAGCACCGGCACGAACCAGTCGTCGAGCCGCAGCTCGCCGGCGCCGAAGATGCGGCCGCGGAAGCTGTCGTCCTTCAGCTTGCGCTGGCCCTCCAGCATGGCGTCGCCGACGCGCTTGCCCGCCGCGAGCGCATGGTAGAACGCCTCGACGAAACGGCGCGCGGTTTCCACCAACACGCTGTGGCTCATGGCCACCACGGAGGCCACGCCGACCTTGAGCAACTCGGAAGCCACGCTTTCGGACGCCTGCTCGGCGTGCGCGCTCTGGCAGGCTTCGAGGAAGACGAGCGGAATGCGGTGGTCGCGCAGCAGCGGGCCGAGGTCGCTGGTGAAGACGGTGACATGGCGGCGCTTCTCCAGCCTGGCCACGTCCTCGGGCAATTCGAAGCAGAGCCCGCCGAGACCGACGGTCTTGTCGTAGGTGCCATGACCATCGAAATGGACAACGTGATAGGGCTGGTTCTCGCCGCGGGCGCGCTCGAGTTCCTCGCGCAAGGCTGGCAGCGTGGGCGGGTCGAGCACGTGGAGCTTGACCAGGCCGGGCAGGGCTTCCATCGCCTCGACCAGCGGCAGCGCGCTGGCGCGATGGTCGATGTAGCCGCACGAATCGTCCTCCGGCCGCGCCGTGACGAGCAGGATGCGGATGGGCGTGGCGACGACGGCGACGCCGAAGCCCTCCGTGCTGGGCAGCCGGCGGCGCACGCGGGTGGGCTTCGCGCCCTGGAACAGGTAGCGCTTGCCGTCATGGAGCAGTTCCCACGGCAGGCCGAGCAGCAGCGTGGCGGCTTCCTTGGCGGCCTTCACTTCGGCCTCGGGCGCGTGGGCTTCGAGCGTGGCATCGACGTGCACGGAGAAGCGGCGCCCGGCGCGCTCGCCGATCTTCGCCCAGGCGTTCATGACGTTCGCGGTCTGGGCGAGCGGCATCGCCGCCTCGTGCAGAAGCTGTCCCCACTTCACGAGGTTCTCCTCGACCTTGCGCGCCCGGTCGCGGAAGTAGTGGCTCGGCCAGACGGCGTATTTCTCCAGATACCAGCGCAGTTCTTCCGCCTCGATCGGGCCGATGGGCGCGACGAGCCGCCAGCTCTGCGCGCTGTGGACGTCCGGCTGGCCCGCCGTGGCCGGTTCATAGACCAGCCGCGCTCTTGCCGAGGCGCGGCGCATTCCGTCCTGCTCGTGGAACTTCAGGTCGGTGAGATCGAGGACCAACTCCTCCAGCGGCTCGGCTCTGGGCTGGGGCGTGGGAGCGAGGTCGGCCGGGAGACGCTTGCCCAGCGCGACGAGGATCGCGTTCATCGCGGCCTCGACGCCGCCCGCCTCGCTGCTCACCGGAATGTAGAGCGGTTCCTCGCCGAAGAACTCCTCCAGCACGCCGAGCTTGGTGCCGTTCAGCGAAAGCGGGATGACCGGGAACTTGTCTTTGCCGCGCTGTTCCTGCACGAGCAGCGCGTGGCGCAGTTCCTTGCCGACCCACTTCGACTGCAACGCATCCGTGCTGACCACGACGGCATAGGCCGACGCCGCGTCAATGGCTTTGCGAATCTCGTTCCACAGCGGATCGCCGCCGCGCAGTTCGCGCGAATCGGTCCACCCCGCCTGGCCGTGATCGGCGAGCGCTGCGCGAAGCTCGCGCACAAAGGCATCGTCCTGCGAGCTGTGGGAGATGAAGAGTTTTGTCATGGCTGCCGCGCCGATTCACACCAGCTGTGGGTTCCGGGCCGGAGCCGGACGTTGCGTCAAGCATAACGCACCGGATGGCGCATATTCCATGAAGATTCGAGGTGCGCCGACCCGGAATACCCGATCCGGAATCGCCGTTCTGTATTGCGCCCGGTCTGGCACTTCGGTCGAGCGCGCTCGACGCGCCGGCATGCGAGCCTTGCGCCGACACGACGCAGGCTCGAAAGACCAGATCATGACCGGCCTGGGAGCCGCATGGTTGCTTGCTCTCAGGGCAGCATGCGCCACGAGCGAGCATCGACGCGGCTCTCCGGCATGCCATGCCCGGGAGCGCCATTCCATGCGGCTTGCAGCCCTGCTCTGCTGCGGCCACCGAGCCGCTTCAGGCCGCGGCGGGTTGTGCCGGCAATTCGACCCGATGCGGTTCGGCCAGGTACTCGCGTGAGCGCATCTCGACCAGGCGGCTTACCGTGCGGCTGAACTCGTTGGCATTGACCCCGCTGCGATAAAGCTCCTCGGCTTCCACTTCGGCGGATATCACCAGCTTCACCCGCTGGTCATAGAGCACGTCGACCAGCCAGGTGAAACGTCGCGCTTCCGAGGCCCGATCGGTACCCATCTTGGGCACCAGCGACAGGAACAGGGTGTGGAAGCGGTGCGCCAGCACCAGATAATCGTTCTGCGAGCGCGGACCGCCGCACAGCGTGGCGAAGTCGAACCACACCGCGCCGCCGGCTTCGCGCTTGACCGGCAACTGGTGGCCGAGCACCTCGATCGGCTCGCCGCGGCCCTCGCCGCCCGCCAGCGCCTCGAAGTCCTGCTCCATGCGGTGCTCGGTCTCTTCGGTGGCCGGCGTGTGATAGACCTCGACGCGTTCGAGCGTGCGCAGGCGGTAGTCGATACCGCCATCCACCTCGATGATATCGAGCTGCTTCTTCAGCATCTCGATTGTCGGCAGGAAATTGATGCGTTGCAGACCGTGCGGGTACAGGCCGTCCGGCGGGTAGTTCGATGTCATGCAGAACAGCACGCCGAGATCGAACAGCTTTTCGAGCAACCGGCCGAGGATCATCGCGTCGGCAATGTCGGATACATGAAACTCGTCGAAGCACAGCAGGCGCGTCTGGCGCGCGATGCGCTCGGCAATGGTGACCAGCGGGTCGGCCTGGTCGCGCAACGACTTCAACTGCTCATGCATCTCCCGCATGAAGGCGTGGAAATGCACCCGGCGCTTGCGCTTGTAGGGCACCGCGTCGAAGAAGCAGTCCATCAGGAAGCTCTTGCCGCGCCCGACCCCGCCCCAGAAGTAAACGCCGCGCGGCAGCGTCGGATGCACCAGCAGTTTGCGCAGCCGGGTACGCCGCTTGGCCTTGAAGGCGATCAGCTCGTCGTAGTATTTCTGCAGCCGGCGCGCGGCTTCGACTTGCGCCTCGTCGGCATGGATGCCGCGCGACTCGAGCGTTGCCTCGAAAGCGTCGAGCATGCCGCGCTGGGGGACGCCGAGAGTTCGGTGTGGCACGAAATCGATCCGGGTGAAAAACGCCAGATCGCCATTTTACCGTGCTGCACAAAAAACGGCGCGCCAATGCGCGGCCGATTGTCAGGCGTAGGCGTCGACCGCGTTGCCCAGGTTCGGCGGATTGGCCGCAGGTGCCGGCTCGGGTACCGCTTGGATCAGCGCGGCAGCCGCCTGTTCGTTGATTTCGATTGCCTTGCGCAGCATGCGCGCATCGACCTGTACGGCAATCTGCTCTCGCGCCTGTGCGCCCCCGCTTGAAACCACCGATCCGATTTCCATGGCCGCCACCACCTTCAATTGACCGTAACAGCGTTGGTAACGGCGGTTCCACGCAAAACCTTAGCGTCTGACGAAGAAAAGGCGGGCTAGCCCGCCTTTTTTGGACAAGCATGCCGCGATTCAAAAGTGCAGCGGGCGCTTGTCTACCGCCAGCGCGGCTTCGTGCATGACTTCCGACAGGGTCGGGTGGGCGTGGCAGATGCGCGCGATATCCTCGGACGAGGCACCGAATTCCATCGCCACCACGGCCTCCGCAATCAATTCCGAGGCGTTGGTGCCGATCACGTGAACGCCGAGTATCCGGTCGGTCTTGGCGCAGGCGAGCATCTTGACGAAGCCGGTGGTATCGCCCTGCCCCAGCGCGCGGCCGTTGGCGGCGAACGGTATCTGCCCCGCGCGGTAGGCGACGTTGTCGGCCTTGAGCTGCTGTTCGGTCTTGCCGACCCAGGCGATTTCGGGGTGGGTGTACATGACCCAGGGCACGGTATCGTGGTTCACATGACCGCCCTGCCCGGCAATGCGCTCGGCGACCATGATCCCTTCTTCCATGCCCTTGTGCGCGAGCATCGGGCCGGGCACCACGTCGCCGACCGCCCACACATTGGGCAGATTGGTCTGGCAGTAGTCATTGACCTCGACGCGGGCGCGGTCGTCCAGCTTGAGGCCGACGGCACCGCCGTTGAGGCCGTCGGTATTGGGCACGCGACCGACCGAGACGATCAGTTTGTCGCACTCCAGGTCGCCGGCCGCATCGTCAGCCTGGAAGGGCACGACAATGCCGTTTTTGCCCTGGCTCACTGCGCCGATCCGTGCCCCGAGATGAATTTTCAGACCCTGTTTGGAAGTGAAAACCTTCCACGCCTCCTTGGCGACCGTGGTATCGGCGGCGGAAAGGAAGTCCGGCAAAGCTTCGAGTATGGTCACTTCGGCACCGAGACGCTTCCACACGCTGCCAAGTTCGAGGCCGATCACCCCAGCGCCGATCACGCCGAGGCGCTTTGGCACTTCGTCGAACGAGAGCGCCCCGACGTTGTCGCAGATCAGCTTGTTGTCCACCTCGATGCCCGGCAACTGCCGCGGCTTGGACCCGGTGGCAATGATGACGTGCTTGGCATCGACGACCGTTTGCTTGCCGTCCTGGCCTGTCACCTCGACCTGCCACATCTGCTTGTCTCGGGTGCCGACGAAGCCGCCGTGACCGGCCAGCAGGGTCACCTTGTTCTTCTTGAACAGGCCGCGAATGCCGGTCGTGAGCTGGGTGACGATGTTCTCCTTGCGGCGAACCATCGACGGCACATCCATTCTCACGCCATCGGCCTTGATGCCGTGCATGAGGAAATGGTGAGTGGCCATGTCGTAGTATTCCGACGACTGCAGCAGCGCCTTGGACGGAATGCAGCCGACATTGAGGCAAGTGCCACCCAGGCGAACTTCACCCTTCGGATCGTCGTATGAGGCGTACTCGATGCACGCCGCGGAAAACCCGAGCTGTGCGGCGCGGATCGCCGCCACATAGCCGCCGGGGCCAGCGCCGATCACGACTACGTCGAATTGTTGTGCCATTCCTTTGGTTCCCCCCTGGATTGCCCGCACCGTGCCAAGGCGCGGTGCGGGAGCAGAATCGCGGCCGTCCGCCGGAGCGGCCAGCGGCGAGATCGATCAAACTTCGAACAGCAGGCGTGCCGGGTCTTCGAGCGCTTCCTTCATCGTCACCAGGCCGAGCACCGCCTCGCGGCCATCGATGATCCGGTGGTCATAGGACATGGCCAGATAGTTGATCGGGCGGATCACCACCTGCCCGTTCTCCGCCACCGGACGGTCCTTGGTGGCGTGGATACCGAGAATCGCCGACTGCGGCGGGTTGATGATCGGCGTCGACAGCATCGAGCCGAACACGCCGCCATTCGAGATGGAAAACGTGCCGCCGGTCAGTTCCTCGATCGACAGCTTGCCATCCTTTGCCTTGGTGCCGAACTCAGCGATCTTCTTTTCGATCCCGGCAAAGCTCAACTGGTCGGCATTGCGCAGGATCGGCACCACCAGGCCACGCGGCGAACCGACGGCGATACCGATGTCGAAATAGCCGTGATAGACGAGTTCGTTGCCATCGACCGAGGCGTTGAGCAACGGGAACTTCTTCAGCGCGGCAACCGCCGCCTTGACGAAGAAGCTCATGAAACCGAGCTTGACGCCATGCTCCTTCTCGAACTTGTCCTGGTACTTTTTGCGCAGCTCCATCAACGGGCCCATGTTGACCTCGTTGAACGTCGTGAGAATCGCGTTTTGGGCCTGCGACTGCAGCAGCCGTTCTGCAACGCGGGCGCGCAGGCGCGACATCGGCACCCGCTGTTCGGGCCGGTCGGCGAGCACCGCTTCGATGTTTACCGGCGCAGGAGGCTGCGGCAGTGCTTGGACCGCAGCAGCCGGCGGGGAAGCCGGTCTGGCGGCCGGAGCAGGTGCGGGCGCCGGCGCGACAATCCCGAGCGCATCGGCCTTGGTGATCCGGCCGCCGCGGCCCGAACCCTCCAAAGCCGAGGCATCGACGCCCTTCTCATCGAGGATCTTGCGCGCCGACGGCATCGCGATACCACCCACCTTCGCCGCCTTGGTCGCCGCCGCAGGCGCAGGCGCAGGAGCGGCGGCGGCTGGCGCGCCGGCGCTTGCCTTGGCCTCGGTATCGATGGTTGCGATCACCTCGCCGCTGGCGACCAGGTCGCCATTGCCCTTGACGATCTTGACCAGCACGCCGGCACCCGGCGCGGGCAATTCAAGCACCACTTTGTCTGTCTCGATATCGATCAGATTCTCGTCGCGGGCGACCGCTTCGCCCTCCTTCTTGTGCCAGCTAACCAGCGTGGCTTCGGCCACGGATTCCGATAGCTGCGGCACCTTCACCTCGATCAGCATCTTTTGTCCCCTCGGTTCTTTTGACTGGGTTGGATCAGAGAAACAACTTCAGGATCGCGATCAGCTCTTGATCCGCAGCGCACTTTCGACCACGATTTTTTGTTGCGCGTTGTGCTTGGCGTAGTAACCGACTGCCGGGCTGGCCGAGGCCGGCCGCGCCACGACCACCAGCTTCTGCCCCTCGGCCAGGTGTTCCGCCAGGTGATGCCGCGAGGCGTACCAGGCGCCCTGGTTCAGGGGCTCCTCTTGCACCCAGACCAGATCCTTCGCCTTCGGATAGCGCCGGACCTCCGCTTCGAAAACCTCGTTCGGGAACGGATAGAGTTGCTCCAGGCGCAGGATTGCGACGTTCTCGATCTTGTGCTCGCGCCGCGCAGCGACCAGGTCGTAGAACACCTTGCCCGAGCACACCACCACGCGCGTAGCTTTCTTCGGATCGAGTTCGTCCACCTCCGGAATCACCGTCTGGAACGTACCCTTGGCAAGATCGTCGAGCGAGGAGGTCGCCTCCTTGTGGCGCAGCAGGGACTTGGGCGACATCACGATCAGCGGCTTGCGGAACTTGCGCAGCATCTGCCTGCGCAGCAGATGGAAAATCTGCGCCGGCGTCGACGGCACGCAGACCTGCCAGTTGTGATCGGCACAGAGCTGCATGTAGCGCTCGAGGCGGGCCGACGAGTGCTCCGGCCCCTGACCCTCGTAGCCGTGGGGCAGCAGCATCACCAACCCGCAGCCGCGGCCCCACTTGGCCTCGCCCGAAGCGATGAACTGGTCGATGACCACCTGCGCGCCATTGGCGAAATCGCCGAACTGCGCCTCCCACACCACCAGTTCGTTCGGCTCGGCAGTGGAATAGCCGTACTCGAACGCGAGCACGGCCTCTTCCGAAAGCACCGAGTCGATGACGACGAACCGTGCCTGCTTTTCCTGGATGTGCTGCAACGGAATGTAGTTGCCGGCATCCCAGCGTTCGCGGTTCTGGTCGTGCAGTACCGCGTGGCGGTGGAAGAAAGTGCCGCGCCCGCAATCTTCGCCGGACACGCGCACCGCATAGCCTTCGACCAGCAAGGTGGCATAGGCAAGCGTTTCACCCATGCCCCAGTCAACGGGCAGTTTGCCTTCGCCCATCGCCCGCCGGTCTTCGATGATTTTGGAGACCCGCGAATGCAGCGTGAATTGCGCCGGCACGGTCGTCACCGCCTTGGACAGCCGCTCGATCTCGACGACCGGCACCTTGGAATCGCAGTCGTCGGTGTACTCGTGGCCGAGCAGCGGCGTCCAATCGACCGCGAACTTGCGCTGATGATCGGTGAGCACCGGATGATCGATCAGCCGCCCCTCGTCGAGCGCCGACCGATAGTCCTTGATCATCTCTTCCGGCACCTCGGCGCCGATCACGCGCTGGCCCACCAGCTTGTCCGCATAGACCTTGCGCGTTCCCGGATGCGCCTGGATCTTCTTGTACATCAACGGTTGGGTGACCATCGGCTCGTCCTGCTCGTTGTGGCCGAGCTTGCGGAAGCAGATCAGGTCTATCACCACATCCTTCTTGAATTCCTGGCGGAACTCCATCGCCAGCCTCGTGACGAAGGCCACCGCTTCCGGATCGTCACCGTTGACATGGAAGATCGGCGCTTCGATCATCTTGAAGATATCGGTGCAGTAGAGCGACGAGCGGTAGTCGCGCGGATCCGAGGTGGTAAAGCCGATCTGGTTGTTGACTACGATGTGCACCGTGCCGCCGGTTCCGTATCCGCGGGTTTGCGAGAAGTTGAGCGTTTCCTGGTTCACGCCCTGGCCGGCGACAGCCGCATCGCCATGCAACAGCACCGGCAGCACGGTCGCACCAGACTCGTCGCCGCGCCGAACCTGACGCGCATAGACCGACCCCTCGACCACCGGGTTGATGATCTCGAGGTGCGAGGGGTTGAATGCCAGCGTCAGGTGCACCGGCCCGCCGGGCGTGGCGACATCTGACGAGAAACCCATGTGGTATTTGACATCGCCGGCCGAAAGATCGTCGGCATGCTTGCCCTCGAATTCCGAGAACAGTTGCTGCGGCGACTTGCCGAGCGTGTTGACCAATACGTTCAGGCGGCCGCGATGCGCCATGCCGATAACCATCTCCTGCACGCCGAGACCGCCCGCGACGCGCAACAGTTCGTCCATCGCGACGATCGTGCTCTCGCCGCCTTCGAGCGAGAATCGCTTCTGCCCGACGTAGCGGGTATGCAGGTAGCGCTCCATCGTCTCGGCCGCAGTCAGGCGTTCGAGGAAACGCTGCTGCTGCTCCGGCTGATACTTGGGCATCGACCGGATCGGCTCCAGGCGCGCCTGAATCCAGCGCTTGTGCCCGATGTCCGACATGTACATGTATTCGGCACCGATCGAGCCGCAGTAGGTCTGGCGCAAGGCCTCGAGAATCTCGCGCAGCGTGCCCTTTTCCCCCGGAAACACGAACGAACCGGTGCTGAACACCTCGCCGAAATCGGCTTCGGTGAAGCCGTAGAACGAGGGCTCCAGTTCGGCGATCTGCGGCCGCTCGGCGCGCTTGAGCGGATCGAGTTGCGCCCAACGATTGCCGAGAAACCGGTAGGCCGTGATCATCTGCAGAACCTTGATCTGGCGGCCGTCCGAAACCGTGCTCACCGCGGCCCTTGACACGCCCTCCTTGGCGCGCTCAGCGAACGACGCGATTATCGGCGAGTGCGCGACATCGGGGCCGTCTCCAGGCAGGATCTGCAGCGAATCGAAGTAGCCACGCCAGTTGTCCGGCACCGACGCTGGGTTGTTGATGTAGTTCTCGTACATCTCCTCGACGAACGGCATGTTGCCGCCGAAGAGGTAGGAATTGCTCATCATCTGTTTCAACATGTCTCTCTCCCGCTCATTGGGACACCTGGTCCACCGGTGTGTGGTGCGAGAGGCCCGCCTTCCGGGAAACCCGCAGAATCGGATGCGTTGCACATCCGGTTCTGCGGATTCATCTGCCCGGCGCCCCTCGCTCCCTGGGTCTTGTTCTTCTTATGGCCGCTTGGCGAGCGGCATCACGGTTCGCGGTGCCGCGCCGGTATACAGTTGCCGCGGACGGCCGATTTTCTGTTCAGGGTCGCCGATCATCTCGTGCCACTGGGCGATCCAGCCGATGGTGCGGGCCATCGCGAAGATCCCGGTGAATAGCGGCACCGGAACTCCCAGCGCGCGCTGGACGATGCCCGAATAGAAGTCTACGTTCGGGTAGAGCTTCTTCTCGACGAAATACTCGTCCTCGAGGGCGATCTTCTCGAGCGCGAGTGCCAGTTTGAACAGGCGATCGTCGTGCAAACCGAGCTCGTTGAGCACATCGTGGCAGGTTTCGCGCATCAGTTTTGCGCGCGGGTCGAAGTTCTTGTACACCCGGTGGCCGAAACCCATCAGCTTGAAGCTGTCGTTCTTGTCTTTCGATCGCTTGATGTACTCCCCGACGCGAGACACGTCGCCGATCTCTTCCAGCATCTTCAGGCAGGCTTCGTTCGCCCCGCCGTGGGCCGGACCCCACAGACAGGCAATGCCGGCGGCGATACAGGCGAACGGGTTGGCACCGGACGAACCGGACAGCCGCACAGTAGAGGTCGACGCGTTCTGCTCATGGTCGGCGTGGAGGATCAGGATGCGATCGAGCGCCTTGACCAGAACGGGATTCGGCTTGTACTCCTCGCATGGCGAGCCAAACATCATGTGCATGAAGTTGGCCGTGTAATCCAGATTGTTGCGCGGGTACATGAACGGCTCGCCCATGCTGTACTTGTAGGTCATCGCGACGATGGTCGGCAACTTGGCGATCAGGCGGATCGCCGCGACCAGGCGGTGCTGCGGATTGTTGATGTCGAGCGAGTCATGGTAGAAGGCCGAAAGCGCGCCGACTACCCCGACCAGCACGGCCATCGGGTGCGCATCGCGGCGAAACCCCTGAAAGAATCGGGTCAGTTGCTCATGAACCATGGTGTGGTTCTTGACCCGCTTTTCCCAGTCATCGTACTGATCCTGATTCGGCAACTCGCCGTTCTTCAGCAGGTAACAGGTTTCGAGAAAATTGCAGTGTTCGGCAAGTTGTTCGATCGGGTAGCCGCGATACAACAGTTCGCCCTTGTCGCCATCGATATAGGTGATGCTCGACTTGCAGGCGGCGGTGGACATGAAGCCCGGATCGAACGTGAAGGTGTTTGTCTTGCCGTAAAGCGTGCGGATGTCGATCACTTCCGGACCGATGGTGCCGGAGAGGACCGGAAACTCGGTGGTCTTTCCGTCGAGAGTCAGCGAAGCAGTTCGTTGGGTTGTCATATCAGTCCCTTCTTAGACCGAAAAAGTAGTACGCCTTGACCGGTTCGTGCCGCCGCGTCAGCCCGCACGCAACAACTTGACCAGTTCCTTCCACCTTACCTCAGTGCATTCCTTGCGCCCGCTGACGATCGCCCAAAGATCGTGATCTTCAAGCAACAACAATTCCTGAAGCGCGGACAGTTCAGACTGGTCCAGACGATCGAAGTGCGCGTCCAGAAACCGGTCGAAGAGAATATCCAACTCCAGCAGCGCATGACGGCTGGCGAGCCAGCGCAGCCGCCCGCGGTTGATCGTCGGTGTATTCCCTTCGTCTTCCATCGTCTCTTTCGAAGCTGATGCGTTGCTGACTCAGACCGCTCGGCGAACCATGAGATCCTTGATCTTGCCGATCGCCTTGGTCGGATTCAAACTCTTCGGGCAGACATCGACACAGTTCATGATCGTGTGGCAACGGAACAAGCGGTAGGGATCCTCGAGATTGTCCAGTCGCTCCCCGGTCGCCTGGTCGCGCGTGTCGGCGATGAACCGGTAAGCGTTTAGCAGGCCAGCGGGGCCGACGAACTTGTCCGGATTCCACCAGAACGACGGACACGAAGTCGAGCAACAGGCGCAGAGTATGCACTCATAGAGCCCGTTCAGTTCCTCGCGCTCTTCCGGCGACTGCAGACGCTCGCGTTCGGGCGGCAGGTCGTCGTTGATCAGGAACGGCTTTATCGAATGATACTGCTTGAAGAACTGGGTCATGTCGACAATCAGATCCCGGATCACCGGCAGGCCGGGCAACGGGCGCAGGGCGATCGGCTGCGGCAGCGAATCGACGTCGGTGAGACAGGCCAGGCCATTTCTGCCGTTTATGTTCATTGCGTCCGAGCCGCAGACGCCTTCGCGGCAGGAGCGGCGGAAAGACAACGAGTCATCCACGGTCTTCAGGCGCACCAGCGCATCGAGCAACTTCTTGTCGGAAGGCTCCAGGTCCACGCTGATGTCCTGCATGTACGGCTTTTCGTCCTTGTCGGGATCGTAACGATAGATACTGAACTTGACGGTACGCTTGGTCATTTGAAATTCTCCTGGCGCATCAGTAAGTGCGCTTGGCCAGCGCAATCGATTCGACGTCGGCTGACAGCGGCGTCAGATTCACCGGCTTGTACTCCAGACGGTTGCCGTCGCTGAACCACAGCGAGTGTTTGAGCCATTGCTCATCGTTGCGGCCATTCGGACGCGCCGGCGTGTCCGGCGCATCGTCGCGCACATGCGCGCCGCGTGATTCCTTGCGCGCTTCGGCGGAAACGATGGTGGCGCTGGCCACCTCGATCAGGTTGTCCAGTTCCAGCGCCTCGACGCGCGCGGTGTTCCAGACCTTGGACTTGTCGCCGATCTCGGTGCGCTTGTTGCGCGCGGCCACTTCGGCAATCCTGGTCACGCCTTCCTTGAGCAGGTCGTTGAAGCGGAACACGCCCGCATGCTTCTGCATGGTGCGCTGCATGGTAAGGCGCACATCATGCACGCTCTCGCCGCCTTTCTGGCCGTCGAGCCGAGCAATGCGTGCAAGCGAAGCGTCGGCCGCATCCGCAGGCAGGGGTTTGAGCGACAGATTGCCGCTCCGGTAGTCGTCGACCACCGTTTCTCCCGACGACTTTCCGAACACCAGCAGATCGAGCAGCGAATTGGTGCCGAGCCGGTTGGCGCCGTGCACAGAGGCGCATGCGCATTCTCCCGCGGCGTAGAAGCCCGCGACAGGCGAATTCGGAACGCCGCCCTTCGGTACCACGACCTGACCCTTGTAGTTGGTCGGAATGCCGCCCATCTGGTAGTGGCAGGTCGGCACCACCGGGATCAGCGCCTTGATCGGATCGACGCCGGCAAACTGGATCGAGATTTCGCGAATGCCGGGCAGCCGCTTCATGATGGTTTCGGGCGACAGGTGCGTGATGTCGAGCATCACATGATCTTTGTCCGGGCCGCAGCCACGCCCTTCGTTGATCTCGGTCACCATCGAGCGCGACACCACGTCGCGCGATGCGAGATCCTTGAGGTTCGGCGCATAGCGCTCCATGAAGCGTTCACCCGCCGAATTGCGCAGGATGCCGCCCTCGCCGCGCACGCCTTCGGTAATCAGCACCCCGGCACCGGCGACGCCGGTCGGGTGGAACTGCCAGAACTCCATGTCTTCGAGCGGAATCCCTGCGCGCGCTGCCATGCCGACACCGTCGCCGGTGTTGATGAAGGCGTTGGTCGAACTGTAGTAGATGCGCCCGGCGCCGCCGGTCGCAAAAATGGTTGCCATGGAATGAAAGACCGCAATATCGCCGGTCTCCATTTCCATCGCGGTCACGCCGAGCACGTCGCCGGCCGAGTTACGAACCAGGTCGAGCGCCATCCATTCGACGAAGAACTGGGTCTTGGCCCGCACATTGCGCTGATACAGCGCATGCAGCATCGCATGACCGGTGCGGTCGGCCGCCGCGCACGAGCGCATGACAGGAGACTGGCCGTAGTTCTGCGAATGGCCGCCGAATGGCCGCTGATAGATCTTGCCGTTGTCGGTGCGGTCGAACGGCATGCCGAAGTGCTCGAGTTCGATGACCACTTCGTTGGCCTTGCGGACCATGAATTCGATCGCGTCCTGGTCGCCGAGCCAGTCGGAACCCTTGACGGTGTCGTACATGTGCCAGTGCCAGTTGTCCTCGGTCGTGTTGCCCAGCGAGGCCGCCACGCCGCCCTGCGCTGCCACCGTATGCGAGCGGGTCGGAAACACCTTCGTCAGTACTGCCGTGCGCATGCCCGATTCGGAGAGTTGCAGCGCGGCGCGCAGCCCGGCGCCCCCCGCGCCGACGATGACTGCATCGAATGTTCTTTTGGTGACGTTCACTTACAGCCTCCAGAGAATCTGCGCGGTCCAGAACAGATAACCGACAAGCGACAGGATGGTAAGGACATGCAGGACAAGCCGCGTCCCGGTGGACTGGACGTAATCCATCCACAGATCGCGAATGCCGACCCATGCGTGGTAGAACAGGCAGGCGAGGAAAACGAAGGTCGCGATGCGCATGAAGCCGCCGCTGAACAGCGCGCGCCAGTTCTCAAAATTCATCTCCGGCAGCGTCAGGGCACGCAGCCCGAAGACGATGGTGTAGACCGCCATCACCACCGCGGTGACGCGCTGGGCGAGCCAGTCGCGCAGCCCGTAATGGGCACCAACAACGATACGATTCACCATAGCTTGGCTCCGATGATCAGGGTAAGGGTCAGGCTGACGGCCAGCACCGCTTTGGCCGTCATCCGCGCGGTCGGCAGGTCGATGCCCTTGTGCAGGTCGAGCAGCAGGAAGCGGATACCCGCGCAGAAATGATGCAGGTACGCCCACAACAGACCGAGCAGAACCAGCTTGACCAGGGGATTGCCGACGATTTCCTTGTATTGCGCAAACGATTCGGCGGAACCAAGGCTGCGGTCGAGCAGCAGCAACAGCAGCCACAACATGAGGAACAACGCTACCCCGCTGACGCGATGGAGGATCGAGACGAACCCGGGCAGGGGCAGCTTGATCTTTCCCAGGTCGAGATGTTTGGGACGCGCCTTTTTGATGACAGCTTCCGACATTGTGTGGCCTCCTATGCCATTAGGCTAATGCATTGCAACTGGCCCGCAACAGCCGCGAGCCGTGAATTCCGTCCCCGTCGATCGGTGCCCTGCTCCGGTTGCCCGGCCCGCCCGAGCGAAATCGTCATTTCAACCGAGTTCATTGAGGTAAGCGTGTTCGGCGGTCGAATAGAGGCCGCGCCGCCATTCCACAGCACGATCGCCGTAGGTGTAGGTCACACGCTCCACAGAGAGCAGCGGACTGCCTTCGATCACGCCCAGCGTATCGGCGGTCTGCCTATCCGCGGCGACGGCGCGCAGGCGCTCCTCGGCGCGAATCATGCGAACCCCATAGCGGCTCTCGAACAGGCTGTAGATCGATCCACTGTACGACTGCAGAATCTCGAGCGAGAGCCCCTGGAACAGGTCGCCGGGAAGGTAGAGCTCATCCAACACGATCGGCTTGCCGGAAAACTTGAGCACGCGGCGCACGATGATGATCGGCGAGCCGAGTTCCAGCCCGAGCACCCGCGATGCCTCCTGTCCGGCCCGGGCACGCCAGCAGTCGAGCGGAACGCTTTGTGGCGGCGTAATATCGCCAGAGTTGGGAACCAGCCGCAGGAAGCGAAAAAACGACCGCGGATCGTGATGCGATGCGACGAACGTGCCCTTCCCTTGCTTGCGTACGAGCAGATTCTCGGCAGCCATTTCGTCGATGGCCTTGCGTACGGTGCCCTGACTGACGCTATACCGCGCTGCAAGATCCGTCTCGCTGGGAATGGACTCCCCGGGCCGCCACTCTCCCGACTCAAGTCCCTGAATGATCAGTGATTTGATCTGACGGTAGAGTGGGCTGAAGGTAGGCGACTCTTGCGGCATGTGCACATTTCATCACAAAAGGCCGCCCTCGTCTATAACCACTCTTATGTCTTATATAAGATAGAATATCGCGATTGACACAGTGCGGAAAAATTCCTAAGATTCTGAAGCTTTCGGGTTACCTGATCCACAGGCTCGGCCTGCGCAGCGGGATCACCCGGCGCCACCCCGGTAGTCGCCTTGAAAGGTCGGTTACGGGGGCAAACCGCAACGCATCATCGACCAGAGGAGTGACCAAATGGCAAAAGCCCCCGTTCGAGTCGCAGTAACCGGCGCTGCCGGTCAAATCGGCTACGCCCTGTTGTTCCGCATTGCGAGCGGTGAAATGCTCGGCAAGGATCAGCCCGTGATTCTGCAGATGCTTGAACTTCCGATGGAAAAGCCCCAGCAGGCTCTCAAGGGCGTGATGATGGAGTTGGAGGATTGCGCTTTCCCGCTGCTTGCCGGCATGGTCGGCACCGACAGCCCGGAAGTGGCGTTCAAGGATGCCGACTATGTGCTGCTGGTGGGCGCCAAGCCGCGCGGCCCGGGGATGGAGCGCAAGGATCTGCTGATGGAGAACGCCAAGATCTTCATCGAACAGGGCAAGGCGCTGAACAAGGTCGCTTCGCGCAACATGAAGCTGCTGGTGGTCGGCAACCCGGCCAATACCAACGCCTACATCGCCATGAAGTCGGCACCCGACCTGCCGGCCGCCAACTTCACCGCGATGTTGCGTCTGGACCATAACCGCGCGCTGTCTCAACTTGCCACCCGTACCGGCAAGCCGGTCGACAGCATGGAGAAGATGGTCGTCTGGGGCAACCATTCCCCAACCATGTATCCGGACATCCGTTTCTGCACCGTGGGCGGAACAGCCGCTACGCAGGCAGTCGGCGACGAAGCCTGGTACCGCAACGAGTACATTCCCAAGGTCGGCAAGCGCGGTGCGGCGATCATCGAGGCGCGCGGCGTATCCTCCGCCGCCTCGGCTGCCAATGCCGCGATCGACCACATGCGCGACTGGGCGCTGGGCACCAACGGCAAGTGGGTCACCATGGGCATCCCATCCGACGGCTCTTACGGCATTCCCGCCGGCGTGATGTACGGATTCCCGGTCACCTGCGCCAACGGCAAGTACGAAATGGTCAAGGGTCTTGAGATCGACCCCTATTCCCGCACCATGATGGACAAGACGCTGGCCGAACTCGAGGAAGAGCGCGCCGGCGTAGCGAGCCTCATGGGCTGAGCAATCCCCCTGCCCTCCCCCCTGCGGGAGGGCAGGCAAGCCCGCGCCGGCCTGTCATCCCTTGTTCGACAATAATCAACGCTTGCCTCCGATGACCTTGCCGCACCGATGAGCGAACGACTGTACCCTGCGGAGGTCCACTCCGTTGGTGGAACGCCGTTTTCGTCGATGCAGGTAGTCGGCCGTCACGCCGCCAAGCGTCCGTTCGCCTCGACCGAGGCCGAAGAACCCACGGAGAAAACATGAGTCCACTTGCAACCCAGGCTCTCGGCGCCACTTTGCTGCTGGCCGCGACCGCCACGCAGGCAGCGGACATGCCCAAGCGCAAACCGGGCTTGTGGCAGATCGAAACCTCCATGGCCGCCACTTCCGGCATGGGACCGATCAAGCAGTGCATCGACGAAAAGACCGACAACTTCTATCAACAGCTCGGCGAGCAACAGCGGGACAAGTGCACCGAGTCGGAGATCAGGAACACCGGCGACAAGATCGTCGTCCACAGTGTATGCAAGTTTGGCGGCTCGACCGCCACCACCGATGCAACCTTTTCCGGCCGTTTCGACAGCGAGTACCGCGGCGACATCCGCGTCAAGTACAACCCGCCGATGCACGGCATGTCCGAATCGGCCATGACGGTGGCCGCCAAGTGGCTCGGCCCCTGCGGCGCCGGGCAGAAGCCGGGCGACATGATTCTGCCCAATGGCATGAAGATCAATCCGCAACAAAAAGGCGGCGCCAGGCAATAGCGCCCCTTCCCCAACCACGACAACACGCACCAAGCGAATTACCTGGAGGGAACCACCGTGCTTCAAGCCTACCGTGAGCATGTCGCCGAGCGCGCCGCACTCGGCATTCCGCCGCTGCCCCTTTCGAAGAAGCAAACCGAGGAACTGATCGGGCTGCTGCAGGATCCGCCCAAGGGCGAAGAGCAGGCGTTGGTCGATCTCATCACCCATCGGGTACCGGCCGGCGTCGACGACGCTGCGCATGTCAAGGCCGCCTTCCTCGCCAAGGTCGCCAAGGGCACGACCGGGTGCGCGCTGATCTCGCGCGAAAAGGCCACCGAACTGCTCGGCACCATGCTCGGCGGCTACAACGTGCAGCCGCTGATCGACCTGCTCGACGATGCCAAGGTCGGTGCCATCGCCGCGAAGGGCCTGTCGGGTACGCTGCTGGTATTCGACGCCTTCCACGACGTCAAGGAAAAGGCTGAAAAGGGCAGCGCCAACGCCAAGGCGGTGATGCAAAGCTGGGCCGAGGGCGAGTGGTTCACCTCGCGCCCCGAAGTGCCGAAGAGCCTGACGGTCACCGTGTTCAAGGTGACAGGCGAAACCAACACCGACGACCTCTCGCCCGCGCCGGACGCCTGGTCGCGCCCCGATATCCCGCTCCATGCGCTCGCCATGTTGAAGAATCCGCGTAGCGGCATCGAAGCCGACAAGGCCGGTGAACGCGGCCCGATCAAGCAACTCGACGCCCTCAAGGCCAAGGGCAATCTGGTCGCTTACGTCGGCGACGTGGTCGGCACCGGCTCCTCGCGCAAGTCGGCCACCAACAGCGTGCTTTGGTTCACCGGCGAAGACATCCCGTTCGTGCCGAACAAGCGCTTCGGCGGCGTTTGCCTCGGCAGCAAGATCGCCCCGATCTTCTACAACACCATGGAGGATGCCGGCGCGCTGCCGATCGAACTCGACGTGTCGAAAATGGACATGGGCGACGTCGTCGAACTGCGCCCCTACGACGGCAAGGCGCTCAAGAACGGTGCGGTCATCGCCGAATTCAAGGTCAAGACCGACGTCATCTTCGACGAAGTGCGCGCCGGCGGACGCATTCCGCTGATCATCGGCCGTGGCCTCACCGACAATGCGCGCGCCGCGCTCGGCATGGGTCCGTCGCCGCTGTTCCGCAGGCCGGTCGCGCCGGCCGATTCCGGCAAGGGTTTCTCGCTAGCGCAGAAGATGGTCGGCCGTGCCTGCGGTCTGCCCGAAGGCAAAGGCGTGCGCCCCGGCACCTACTGCGAACCGAAGATGACCACCGTCGGATCGCAGGACACCACCGGCCCGATGACGCGCGACGAACTGAAGGATCTCGCCTGCCTCGGCTTCTCCGCCGACATGACGATGCAATCTTTCTGCCACACCGCCGCCTACCCGAAGCTGGTTGACGTCAAGACCCACCGCACGCTGCCCAGCTTCATCACCGCGCGCGGCGGCGTCTCGTTGAAGCCGGGCGACGGCGTGATCCACTCATGGCTCAACCGCCTGCTGTTGCCCGACACCGTCGGCACCGGCGGCGACTCGCACACGCGTTTCCCGATCGGCATTTCCTTCCCGGCGGGCTCGGGCCTGGTGGCCTTTGCCGCGGCCACCGGCGTGATGCCGCTCGACATGCCGGAATCGGTGCTGGTGCGCTTCAAAGGCACGCTGCAGCCGGGCGTCACGCTGCGCGACCTGGTCAATGCCATTCCCTACTACGCGATCAAGCAGGGGCTGCTCACCGTCGCCAAGCAGGGCAAGAAAAACATCTTCTCCGGCCGCATCCTGGAAATCGAAGGCCTGCCGGACCTCAAGGTGGAACAGGCGTTCGAGTTGTCGGATGCATCGGCCGAACGTTCCGCCGCCGGCTGCACGGTACACCTCGACAAGGCGCCGATCATCGAGTACATGCGTTCGAACATCACGCTGATGAAGTGGATGATCGCCAACGGCTACGAAGACCGCCGCACGCTCGAGCGCCGCATCAAGGCCATGCAGGCCTGGATCGCCAAGCCCGAACTGCTCAAGGGCGACGCCGATGCCGAGTATGCCGCCGTGATCGAGATCGACATGGCCGACGTGAAGGAACCGATCCTCGCCTGCCCGAACGACCCGGACGACGTGAAGCTGCTGTCCGAAGTCGCAGGCGACAAGATCGACGAAGTGTTCATCGGCTCGTGCATGACCAACATCGGCCACTTCCGCGCCGCCGGCAAGGTGCTCGAAGGCAAGAGCGACATTCCGACCCGCCTGTGGATCGCCCCGCCGACCAAGATGGACGCGATGATCCTCAACGAGGAAGGCTACTACGCCGTTCTCGGCAAGAGCGGCGCGCGCATGGAAATGCCCGGCTGCTCGCTATGCATGGGCAACCAGGCGCAGATCAGGAAAGGCAGCACCGCGGTATCGACCTCGACGCGCAACTTCCCCAACCGGCTCGGCATCGACACGCGCGTCTATCTTGCCTCGGCCGAGTTGTCGGCGGTATGCGCGCTGATGGGCAAGATACCGACGGTCGCCGAGTACATGGCGCAGGTCGAAGTCGTCAACAAGAAGGCCGGCGATGTCTACCGCTACATGAACTTCGACCAGATCGAAGAGTTCAAGGAAGTGGCCGACACCGTCACGGTCTGAGGTGCCGGTACGCCGCGCCTCACCGCGCGGTATCCATCCTGCAACGGCCCGGTAATCCCGGGCCGTTGTTGTTTCGAGTCATACCTGCGCGAATCGAGGTGTGCGATAGCGCCAGTCCGGCGCTCGCCGGACGCCCTTTCGGATCAGCTGCTCTATCCAGTCAAACCGTGACGATGTGGCTGGCGAATTCGCGCTCGCCGACAAACACAACCGATGGATCGCCGGGTGCCACGTCGGTAATGAACATGCCGTGATAGAGAAACGGGCCGCTCGATGCGCGCCCGAGCACCCGGGTCTGCCAGGCACTTAGCATGTCTGCACGTTCGTGAGCCATCACAATCTCATAGCTGTGCGCTTCTCTCGAGACGCGTTCGGCGCTGAAAGCAAGCCGCCCGGGGGCCTGCCCGGTCACCCAGGTGTTGAAGCGGGCGTTTCTCCGGTGATGCTGCACCCAGCGATCGAGTTGCGAAGTCTGCAGCGCCGAATCGGCACGGCCGAAGGTATCGCGCAAATCGGGCGCGGTGACGCGGGAGCAGCCGAAGAAGCGCTGGTAGTCGCGCAGCGTGTCGGACCAGCGGCCGATGTTGCAGGCGCGGAAACTCACCGAGTTCAGCCGCAGTGCGCGCACCCGGTTCATTTTCTCCCGCAACGATTCCACGGCGCGCTCCGGGAGGCGGCAGACCTGGCCGACTTCACGTGTCGATACCGCCGCCGCCAATCCGCCGGGCGCCTCGCTGTCGGCGCCGATCATGCGGATCGCTTCGACGCGAGACTGCATCCGCCCGTGGCTGGTCAGCGGCATCGCGAGGCCGATGGCGAGTGCATGCCCGACCACGATCACGTCGCGCTTGCTGGCATCCGCCGGGGTTGCCAGGATTGCGTCGAGCAAGCCCTCGAGCGTGATGCGCGCGATCGGCACCGCACGCGTCACCTGCGCACGGTAGGCGCCCATGGTCTCGAACGGCGAAGACTGGTACCAAGGCACCGCCTGGCGATGTGCGGCAGCGTCGATGAATGCGATGGCCAACGGCGATCTCCCCTGAACGATCGGAAAACCAAACCCTAGCACCGCCGCCAGACGCTGCGATGCGAACAAGTTGGCGCAAGCCCGCCAATTGAGCGCCGCAGCACTGCCCTTTCACTGGCACCCTCCCCTGCAGACCGCACCGGATGGCGCTCTGCAGCCTGGCATCCCGCACAGGCCCGCCGAATGGACGTCTCCCGCATGCCTGCCCGCAGAACGCCTATCCATGCGGCTCGTATGTTTGCAATTGGCGACTGATCTGCGAGAGTAGGAGAGTCGCTGGGGTGGAGGGACGTCATGCGGCATCGGCAGAAGCGATTCTGAC
>WBZP01000552.1_pt1 | contig 50673 bp, 48 predicted proteins | sample 5204301 | NCBI WGS metagenome assembly WBZP01 (sample SAMN12412401, study PRJNA552823) | activated sludge metagenome | isolation source: activated sludge from nitrification reactor of wastewater treatment plant... | place: USA: Pennsylvania | collected 2017
GTGCGAGGCCTGCAACTACACCAAAGAGGCCCCCGGCTGGACACACACCGCCCAGCACGACGAAAACGGCGTCCACACCATCGAACTGAGCACCCCCACCGGTGCCCGGCACCGCTCCAAGGCGCCCCCACTACCGGGCAGTCCCCACATCGACATCAGCCGCACCGAATGGCTACTGAGCACCCACCTCGGCAACAACGCCGCCTGAACGGCAGGTCGCGAGCCGCGCCGAACTCAGGTGCAGACCGCGCCGACCGCGGCCGAGCCCACCAGCTTGGTGTACTTGGCCAGCACGCCGGTGGTGTAGGTCGGCGGCAGCGGCTGGAAATCCTTCTTGCGGGCGTCGAGTTCGGCGGCGTCGACCAGCAGATCCAGCGTGCCGTTGGCGACGTCCAGGCGGATGCGGTCACCGTCGCGCACGAAGGCGATCGGACCGCCGTCGACGGCCTCGGGCGCGATGTGCCCGACGCACAGGCCGGTGGTGCCGCCGGAGAATCGGCCGTCGGTCATCAGCAGCACGTCCTTGCCCAGCCCCGCGCCCTTGATGGCGCCGGTGATGGCCAACATCTCACGCATCCCCGGACCGCCCTTGGGGCCCTCGTAGCGGATCACCACGACGTCGCCGTGGGTGATGGTGCCGTCCTCCAGCGCGTCGAGGGCGGCCCGCTCCCGCTCGAAAACCCTTGCGGTGCCCTCGAACACGTCGGAGTCGAAGCCGGCCGACTTGACCACCGCGCCTTCGGGCGCCAGCGAGCCGTGCAGGATCGTGATCCCACCGGTCGGGTGAATGGGCGCCGTCAGCACGCGCAGCACCTTGCCGTCGGGATCCGGCGGAGCGATGTGCGCCAGGTTCTCGGCCATCGTCGCGCCGGTGACCGTCAGGCAGTCCCCGTGCAGCAGGCCGGCGTCCAGCAAGGCCTTCATCACCACCGGCACCCCGCCGATGCGGTCGACGTCGTTCATCACATAGGAGCCGAAGGGTTTCACGTCGGCCAGGTGCGGCACCTTGGCGCCCACCCGGGTGAAGTCCTCCAGCGTGAGCTTGACGTTGGCCTCGTACGCGATCGCCAGCAGGTGCAGGACCGCGTTGGTGGAGCCGCCGAAGGCCATCACCACCGCGATCGCGTTCTCGAACGCCTCCTTGGTCAGGATGTCGCGCGCGGTGATGCCGCGGCGCAGCAGCTCGACCACCGCGATGCCGCTCTTGCGGGCGAACCCGTCGCGGCGCCGGTCGGTGGCCGGGGGCGCCGCCGAACCCGGCAGCGACATGCCCAGCGCCTCGGCCGCCGAGGCCATGGTGTTGGCGGTGTACATGCCGCCGCAGGCGCCCTCACCGGGACAGATGGCGCGTTCGATGGCGTCGACGTCCGCACGGCTCATGAGGCCGCGGGCGCACGCGCCGACCGCCTCGAAGGCGTCGATGATCGTGACGTCCTTCTCCGTGCCGTCGCTCAGCTTCGCGCGGCCGGGCAGAATCGATCCCGCGTACAGGAACACCGAGGCCAGGTCCAGCCGGGCGGCGGCCATGAGCATGCCGGGCAGCGATTTGTCGCAGCCGGCCAGCAACACCGAACCGTCCAGGCGCTCGGCCTGCATCACGGTCTCCACGGAGTCGGCGATGATCTCCCGGGACACCAGCGAGAAGTGCATGCCCTCGTGGCCCATCGAGATGCCGTCGGACACCGAGATGGTGCCGAACTCCATCGGGAAACCGCCGGCCTCGAACACGCCCTCCTTGACGGCCTTAGCCAGCCGGTCCAGGGACAGGTTGCACGGGGTGATCTCGTTCCACGACGACGCGACGCCGATCTGCGGCTTGGCGAAGTCGTCGTCGCCCATGCCCACCGCGCGGAGCATGCCGCGGGCGGCGGCCTTCTCCAAGCCGTCGGTGACGTCGCGGCTCCGGGGCTTCATATCGGGGGCTGAGGGCATGGTTTCAAGTATGACCTCGAAACTTATGCCACCCAAATCCGTTCCCGGGCCGCCGAGAATACCCCTTGGGGGTATTGGGTAGGGTGGTGGCATGACGTCCAAGACAATCCCGGCCGCCCTGGCCGCCGTGGCGACCGCCCTGCTCCTGTCCGCCTGCGGCGCCGCCACCCAGGACGCGCACACCGATCACACACCCTCGGACACGGTCGTCATCAGCGCCGAACCGGCGGGCTTCGACGCCGCCGACGTCACCTTCGCCACCAACATGATTCCGCATCACCAGCAGGCGGTTGAACTCTCCGCCCTGGTGCCGGACCGGACCACGAACCCCGAGCTGCTGGCACTGGCCCGCCAGATCTCCGGCGCCCAGCAGCCCGAGATCGACACCATGAAGGCCTTCCTGGTGCAGTGGAACGAAAACCCGCAGGACAGCAGCGGGCATGCGGACCACGGCGGCCATGCGGGCATGGCGGGCATGGTCGACGACGCCACCATGGCGAAACTGAAGACACTCAACGGCGCCGGGTTCGACACGCTGTGGCTGAACTCGATGATCGCCCACCACCAGGGGGCGATCGAGATGGCCAAGGCCGAGTTGGCCGACGGCCAGAACGTCGACGCCAAGACGCTGGCACAGAGCATCGTGACCGCCCAGCAGGCCGAGATCGACCAGATGCAGAAGATGCTGGCGGGCACCCCGTGACCGAACACCAGCAGCCCGGCTACTCGCCGAAGAAGGACAATTACGCCAAACGGCTCCGTCGCATCGAGGGCCAGGTCCGCGGCATCGCCAAGATGATCGACGAGGACAAGTACTGCATCGACGTCCTGACGCAGATCAGCGCGGTCAACAGTGCGCTGCAGTCGGTGGCGCTGGGCCTGCTCGAGGAGCACCTCGGACACTGCGTCAGCCATGCGGTGGCCCAGGGCGGCGAGGAGGCGGACCGCAAGCTGGCCGAGGCGTCGGCCGCCATCGCACGGCTGGTTCGCTCGTGACAAGTAACGAATTCGCAGCTCGGCGCGATCATTTTGACAAGTCGGCCGCCTGTTGACGGCTGTGAAAGTGCTGGTCGGCCGCTGCGCAGCGGCGGGGCCACTTCGGTGGCTGTGTAACACTGGATGAAGTTCTGATTGTGTGGAGGTTGGTTATGCGAGGGCGCGCGACGAGCACGCTGACGGCGATTCTGGGGACTCTGGGGGCCGTCGTCCTGACGGCGGGCATGGTGCTGGGCGCTGCCCCGGCGCTGGCGGATCCGGACCCGAATGTGCCTCCCGTCGATCCCGCCACCGCGGACGCGCCCGTGGCGCCACCCGTTCCGAACAACTACCCGTTCCTGCCCGACGACCCGCGGACCCAGCCGATCGAGATCCCGCCGCCGGCCCCGGTGATGCCGTGGGAGCAGCCGCAGCCGGTGACGACGATCCCGCCGGGCACCCCCGCGGGCCAGAACCCGCTGCCGTTCGAGGGCACCGCCCCGTTCCGGCCGCCGACCTTCAACCCGACGAACGGGTCGATGGTGGGTGTGGCCAAGCCCATCTACATCAACTTCGCCGTCCCGATCGCCAACCGGCAGCTGGCCCAGGACTCGATCCACATCTCCTCGGTGCCGCCGGTGCCGGGCCGGTTCTACTGGGTGACCGACACCCAGCTGCGCTGGCGTCCGCAGGACTTCTGGCCGGCCAACACCGTGGTCAACATCGACGCGGCGGGCACCAAGTCCACGTTCCGCACCGGTGACTATCTGGTGGCCACCATCGACGACAAGGCCCACCAGATGGAGGTCATGCGCAACGGGAAGCTGGAGAAGACCTTCCCGGTGTCGATGGGCCGGCCGGACGGTAAGCATGAGACCAAGAACGGCACTTACTACGTGCTGGAGAAGTTCCCGACGATCGTCATGGACTCCTCCACCTACGGCGTCCCGGTGGATTCCGCCGAAGGCTACAAGCTCAAGGTTGAGGACGCGGTCCGCATCGACAACAGCGGTGCGTTCGTGCACAGCGCCCCGTGGTCGGTCGGCGATCAGGGCAAGCGCAACGTCAGCCACGGCTGCGTCAACCTCAGCCCCGCGAACGCCCAGTGGTTCTACGACAACTTCGGCAGCGGCGACCCGGTGGTGGTCAAGGGCACCGGCGGTGGCTGGTACAACACGCCCGACGGCGCGTCCGACTGGCAGATGTTCTGACGGTTCCGCGCCTGGACAGAATCGCCCCGAGAGCAACGCTCCCGGGGCGATTCGTTGTTGCTCAACGCGTTTCAGCGAAGAACAACGCATCGGGTCATAGCTGCCCGGCGTCACGATGAGCGATCCCGTGCATCAGCATCTGGGTGAGCTCGTCGATCTGCCGCCTCTTGACCGGCCGCCGCTCCTGGTGGGGGAACAGCCAATCATCGAGCAGGACAATCGACATCACCGCACCTGCGCTCACCGCGACGGTCATCGGCGGGTCCGGGAGTCGGTAGTGCCGGGGCTCGCCGTGGTCGAGCAACGCGCCGCGCATGATGCGCAACCCCTCGGCGAACTTGTCGCTCACCGCGGCCGAGATCCGGTCGAGTTCCTCGTCACCGCCCTGCGCCCGGGCCGCGATCAACGTCCGCATCAGCTCTCGATGTTCCTCTACGACACCGAAAAAGCCCGAGACGAACGAGCGGACGATCTTCTCGGCATCGGTGGTGGCCGGTTGTTCCCGGTGCCAGGAGACCACCCAGTCGGACAAGAACTCGGTGAACGGTTCGAGGATCGCTTGTTCGAAAAGCCCCGCCTTGCTGCCGAAGTTTCGAAACAGCACGGGTTCGCCGACGCCGGCTCTCTCGGCGATCTGGCGGGTAGTCGTGCCGTGGTAGCCCTGCGTGGCGAAAAGGTCGTGTGCGGCTCGCAGGACGAGGTCCCGCACTTCCCGTGGACCACGTCGGCGACGTACGCCGGCCCGGCTCGCAGTACCCACGGCGACCACTTTATCCGGCCGGCCGGATAGAGAGTGCTGCTAATTGATATCAGAAGTAGTACTTGCTTAACGGCCGGTGGTGTTCCTACACTCTTTTGAAGTGACCCGTCTCACAAATATGTGAGCCCGGACTCTGTGGAGGCAAGCCATGATCAGACAGATCGAGTTGGACAAGGGTGTGGCGAAGGCGTTCACCTGGTCGGCTGTGGTCGTCATCGTCGGACTGCTGGTGGCGCAGGGATTCATCATGAGATTCGTCCCGGCCCCCTCTCCGACGCTGAGCGCCGAGGAGTTGCGGCAGGTGTTCATCGACCGCCGTTTCCACATCCAGATCGGATCGATAATCCAGATCGTCGCGTGGAGCTTCTGGGCGACGTGGGGCATCGTCGTCACCACCTTCATGCGCCGGATGGAGCGCGGCTACCCGTTCTTGACCTATGCCTCGATCGCGCTCGTCGGCGGCGGGTATGTCTTCTTCCTCTTCATTCCGATGACCTGGGCGGTGTGCGCCTACCGGGCCGACGAAATGGACCCGCAGATCATCCAGTTCGCCAATGACTGGGTGTGGTTCGACTGGCTCTTCACCTGGCCGCCCTTCGCCATCTGGTTCTTCGTGGTCGCCGCCGCGATCTTCAAGGACCACAACGTGCCCACGCTGTATCCCCGCTGGGTGGCCTACTTCAACCTGTGGTGCGGATTCCTGATCTTCCCCGCCGCGTTGATCGTGTTCTGGAAGGACGGACCGTTCGCCTACAACGGGATACTGGCCTTCTGGTTCCCCGTGTTCATCTTCTTCGGCGAGATCATCGTGATGATCGTGGTCTCGTTGCAGGTCATCAACCGGCAGGCCGCCCGATTGCAGGCCGAGGCCGAGGCGGGCTCGGCGGACGTGGCATGGGTCGAGGTCGGTCAGGGTGCGAGCCGGCCCGCATTCACCGACGTCTGAGTTGACCGCCGGTTGCCGCGGACGTAATGGCATGGGGCGCTGGGGCTTTGCGTGGTAACGGTGATCAGGGGAGCCGGTCCCCGGGGGCCGGGCACCGGTCACATTCCCGGGGAAGCGGGAGTCTGGATCTTCATCCTCGGGGACATGACCATCTTCGCGGGGTTCTTCATCACCTACCTGGTCTACCGGTCCCGTGACGTCACCCTGTTCAACAGCTCCGCGGCGCAGCTGACCCAGGTTTACGGCGTGATCAACACGCTGTTCCTGCTCACCAGCTCGCTGCTGGTGGTGGTCGGCATCCACGCGATCCGCCGCCGGGCGCTGAGCATCGCACCAAGATGCTTTGCCGGTGCCATGCTGTGCGGTCTGGGCTTCGCGGCGCTGAAGATCAGCGAGTATGCCGGGAAGGTGCACCACGGCATCACACCCGGCACCAACGAGTACTGGATGTACTTCTACATCCTGACCGGGTTGCACTTCTTTCACCTGCTGGTCGGGATGGCAGTGCTGATGTACATCATGGTGAAGTCCCGGAAGCCGGCGCTGACCGTGCGGGAGTTCGCCTTCGTCGAGGGCGGGGCATGCTTCTGGCATATGGTCGACCTGCTCTGGATCGTCCTGTTCCCGCTGCTGTACTTCGTGAGGTGAGCGCAGCGTGATCGACACTGCCCCGATGACTTTCGGGCAACTACTGCGCGCGCCCTTCCTGGTCGTGTGGTTCGTCCTGATCGGTGCAACGCTGGTTTCGTGGTATCTGGGCGCCGATCACGGCGTGCGCGATCACCACCTGACCACCGTGCTGATCATGCTGGTGGCCTTCATCAAGGTCAGGTTCGTCGGTCTGTACTTCATGGAGCTGCGCGCGGCCCCCGGCGCACTACGGCTGTTGTTCGAGGCGCACTGCGTCATCGTGTGCACGGCGATGCTGGCTGTGTACCTCACGCTGTGACCGGCACCCGGCGGCGCCTTCAGTTCCAGATGTGCACCCGATGTTCCGGCGCCAGGTACAACTCGTCGGCGGCGGCCACGTCGAAGGCGTCGTAGTAGGCGTCGATGTTGCGGATGACGCCATTGCAGCGGAACTCCGGCGGTGAGTGCGGATCGGTGGCGAGTCGCCGGATCGCCTCGGCATCACGGGATTTCGTCCGCCACACCTGTGCCCAGCCGAAGAAGACGCGTTGCACACCGGTGAGCCCATCGATCACCGGGGCGTCCGCGCCGCCGAGGGACAGCCGGTAGGCCAGCAGCGCGATGGACAGCCCACCCAGGTCGCCGATGTTCTCCCCGACGGTGAAGGCGCCGTTCACGTGGTGTGAGGCGTCCAGCCCACGTGGGGTGAACTCCTGGTACTGCTCGATGAGTGCCGTTGTGCGCGAACCGAATTCGGTTCGGTCGGCGTCGGTCCACCAGTCGACGAGGTTGCCGTCGCCGTCGTACTTGGCGCCCTGGTCGTCGAAGCCGTGCCCGATCTCGTGGCCGATGACCGCACCGATACCGCCGTAGTTGGCCGCGTCGTCGGCGTCGGCATCGAAGAACGGCGGCTGCAGGATCGCGGCGGGGAACACGATCTCGTTCATGCCGGGGTTGTAGTAGGCGTTGACGGTCTGCGGCGTCATGAACCACTCGTCGCGGTCCACCGGTCCGCCGAGCTTGGCCAGTTCGCGGTCGGATTCCAGCGCGTGGCCACGTAGGTAGTTGCCGTACAGATCATCTCGGCGCACAACGAGTTTCGAGTAGTCCCGCCACCGCTTGGGGTAGCCGATCTTCGGGGTGAACTTGTCCAGCTTGGTCAGTGCCCGCTCACGGGTCTCCGGTGTCATCCAGTCCAGGGTGGTGATCGACACCCGGTAGGCCTCGCGCAGGTTGGCCACCAACTCGTCCATCCGCGCCTTGTGCTCCGGCGGGAAGTGCCGCTCCACGTAGAGCTTTCCCAGCGCGTCGCCCATCAGGTTCTCGACCAGCGCCACGCCGCGCTTCCAGCGCTCCCGGATCACCTCGGTACCCGACAGCAGCCGGCCGTAGAACGAGAAGTCCTCCGCGACAACCTCGTCGGTGAGCATCGCCGCGCGGGCGTGGATCAGCCGCCAGCGGGCCCAGCGCCGCCAGTCGTCGAGGTCGGCGGCCGACCACAGCGCGGCGAACGCGGTCAGGTAGTCGGGCTGTCGCACCACCAGTTCGGGCGCGGTCTGCGGGGAGGCCCCCAGCGCGCCGATCCAGCCGGCCCAGTCGAATCCGGGCGCCTCGGCGGCCAGTTCGTCGAAGGCCCGCAGGTTGTAGGTCAGATCGGCGTCGCGGCGTTTGACCACATCCCAATGCGCCGCGGCCAGTCGGGTTTCCAGTGCGACGATGCGTTCGGCGGTCTGCGCGTGATCGTCGGCGGAGCCGCCGTAGACGAGGGCGAACATCCGCGCGATGTGGCCGGGATAGGCCGCCAGGATCTCCGCGTGCTGCGGATCGCGGTAGTACGACTCGTCCGGCAGCCCGATGCCGGACTGGGTCAGGTGCACCAGGTAGCGCGTCGAATCCCTCGAGTCGGTGTCGACATACACCCCGGCGCCGCCACCGGCCCCGGTGCGTTGCAGCTGTCCCAGCACCGCGGCCAGGGCGTCGGCGTCGGCGGCGCCGTCGATCGCCCCGAGTTCGTCGAGCAGCGGCCGGACACCGCGCGTCCGCACGGCGTCCTCGTCGAGGAAACCGGCGTACAGGTCCCCGATGCGCTGCTGATCGGTGCCCTCCGGCGCGCCGCTCGCGGCGGCCTCGGTGATCAGGTCGCGCACCTGCTCCTCGGCGCGGTCGAACAGGGACCGGAACGCACCGTCGGTGGCCCGGTCGGCGGGTATCGCATAGTCGGCCAGCCAGCGTCCGTTGACGTGCCCGAAGAGGTCGTCCTGCGGGCGGGTCGCGGCGTCGACGTGACTCAGGTCCAGGCCCGAGTGAACGGCGGCGTCGGTTGTCTCTCCAGCTGTCTTGGCGGCCACGCCGACATCCTTGCAGAAACCGCCGGGTACCCTCACGGCCATGCCCGAGGACGTCGAGGACCCGTCCGAGCCGGACCCGGAGATTGATGGGGAGGCGCCCGGTGTCGCCCGGGGTCCCGTCTTCTCGCGGTACGGGGTCGCCTCGGCGCTGCTGGGTCTGCTGTGCGCGGCGGCGGTCGCGCTGCTGGCGCTGATCTGGTCCCACCACCACGGTGAGGTGGCCGACCGCACCCGGCAGACCGACGCCATGCAGGCCGCCGCCGACTGGACCGGCGTCCTGATCAACATGAACAAGGACAACGTCGAGACCAGCCTGCAGAAGCTGCGCGACGGCACCGTCGGCCAGCTCAACGCCGACTTCGAGGCCTCCGTCCAGCCCTACCGCGACGTCGTGAAGACCCTGCAGTCCCAGACCACCGGGCAGATCGATTCGGTGGCCATCGAGAGCGTCCACCATGACCTGGACGCGGCCCCCGGCACCTCCAACCCACCCTCGGAGCTGCCCGCGGGGATGGCCTCCCGCACCGACACGGTGCTGGTGGTGGCCACCGCCGTCAGCCAGAACGTCGGTGGTCAGCCGCAGACGGTGCACTGGAATCTGCGCCTGGACGTCTCCGACGTCGACGGCCGGCTGTTGGTCTCGCGGCTGGAGTCGATCCGGTGAGGAACGTGCTGCGGGTCCTGCTCTTCGACGTCGTCGTCCCGATCGTCGCGATCGGTGCGTTGTTGGCGGTCGGAATGTTCCTCGGTTGGCCGCTGTGGTGGGTGGCCGTGGCCTCGATGCTGTGCCTGCTGGTGGTCGAGGCCGTCCTGCTCAACGCCTACCTGGTGCGCCGCGACCGGGTCAGCTTCGGCACCGACGATGACGGCCCCCGGCTGCGGCTGGCGCTGGTGGGTCTGGTGGCGGCGTTGCTGGCCGCCGCGGTCGCCGTCGGGTACACCCGCTGGACCGTGCCCGACCGTGACCTGCGCGCCGACGCCGGCGAGGTGGTGCGGTTGGCCACCGCGGTCTCCGAGGCGACGGCCAGCTTCGCCCCGACCGACCCGACCGCCTCGATCGAGCGGGCGGTCTCGATGATGGCCCCCGAGCAGGGCGCGGCCTTCCGGGAGAATTTCGGCAAGTCGACGCAGGAGTTGGCCCGCAAGAACATCTCGGCGCAGGCGCAGACGATCTCCGCGGGCATCGAGGCCCTCGGGCCGGCCGCGGCCAGTGTCGCGGTCGTGATGCGGGGCACGCAGCAGGCGCCCGGACAGCAGCCGAGCCGTGCGGTGCTGGCGCTGCGGGTGACGCTGGCCAAGTAGGACGGCCGCTGGGCGGTCTACGACGTCGTGCCCATCACCGACGTCCGATGAGCGCTCAGCGCGGGTCTTCGCCGCGTTGCGCACGCAGGCGGGCGAACCGGTCCGACAGCTTGCGGATCCGGATGACCAACGACGCCGGCGGGCTGACCCGGCCCTCGAGGTAGAGCACCAGATCCTCCGTCGGCACGCCGATCCGGGAGGCGAATTCGTGGTGGGACAACCCCGAGCGGGCCACCAGGGACCGGATGTGGCGGGCCGCCTCGGCACGTTCACCGGCTTCCAGGTGCTGGCGGCTGCGCACCAGCACCTCGGACAGGGCATTGGTGATCCCCTGCGGTGGGGCCTTGTCGAGGACCTCTTCGACCTGGCGGGCGGTGCGCCCGAACGGATCGCGCTTGATCGCGACGACGATCTTCTGCCACACCGAGATGTCACCGGCCTCCAGCGCGGAGCGGATCGCCGTGGTCGGCCAGTATTCGACCGGCCGGTCGGCGGGGCCGAAGCCGGAGGCGGACACCGGTGACGCACCCTTTTCAGTGGTCAACGTCACCTCATTCCTCCAGCATCGCCACGGCCACCGCCAGGCAGCGGTCCCTGACATTCTCCCAGTCCAGGTCCGTCTCGGACCCCGAGGGTTGCGCGTCACCGGGTTGCGGGTCGGCGAGCCGGCGGACCAGTTCGGTGGCGACCCATCGGGATCCGGGCCGCAGCCCGGCGGACGGTTGAAAACAGTAGTACCTGTCCAGGTCGCCGCACACCACCGCGGCGGTGTGCGAATGCATCGTGTCCACCAGGTCGGCGAACTCCCGGTAGTCGCGGGTGCTGTTGCGCGACAGGATCAGCGAGCCCTTGAGGCGCAGCGTCTCGGCGCCGGTCGGGATCTGCAACCGGTCCCCGGTGGGCAGTTGGACGTTGGTCGTCTCGATCGGGGCGATGCGCCGCACCGGCGGCGGGGTGCCGCCGATCTCGACGGTCTCGATGGCCGCGGCGGATTCCAGCGCATCGAGGGCCACCTCGAGCCGGCCGCGCCACACCGTGACCGGATGCAGTGGCCGCGGCCCGACGTGCCGCGCAGGTCTGGCGTAGCTGTCTGGTTCCGCCGTGCGGATCCGGACCGTCGGTGCGGTGGCGCTCACCGGATCGAGCTGCCCGACGACGGCCCGCGGCCGCTCGATCAGGTCGCCCAGGCCCGCGCAGCCGCGCAACGCCAGCGGATCGGCGACCGTGATCGTATCGGGGGCAAGGCTTTTCAGCCGTGCCGCCGACTTGACCACCATGCGCAGATCGGGGCCGGGCGCCACCAGCGCCGAGATGTCGTCGGGAATGATCACGAGGTCGCCGACGTCGACCTCCGGCAGCGGCTTCTCGAAGTCGACCGAGGGCAACAGGCGGTCCAGCCACCGCGGCAGCCACCAGTTCCACTGGTCGAACATCGCCATCAACGCGGGCACGAGGACGAGTCGCACGACGGTTGCATCGACGGCGATCGCCACCGCGCACGCCACCCCGAGCTCGGCGACCAGCGGCATGCCGGCGAACGCGAAGCCGACGAACACCGCGATCATGATCAGCGCGGCGCTGGTGATGGTGCGGGCACTCGTGGACACCCCGTACGCGACGGCGTCGCGGGTGTCGCCGGTCTGCAGGAACCGCTCCCGGATGCGGGTCAGCAGGAAGATCTCGTAATCCATCGACAGGCCGAAGGTCAGGGCGAGAACCAGCGGCGGGATGGTGCTGTCGATCGAGGTGATCGGCTGGAAGCCCAGCCGCTCCAGCCAGCCCCACTGGAAGATCATCACCAGGCTTCCGTAGGCCGCGGCCACCGACAGCACCGTCATCAGCACGCCCTTGAACGCCAGGAATATCGAGCGGATCGCGATCAACAACATCACGAATGCGATCAGCGCGACGGCGGCGAACACCAGCGGCTGCGTCTGCGCGACGCGGTCGTCGAAGTCCTTGATCAGTGCGGTCGGCCCACCGACCGAGATGGTCGCGCGGGATTCGTTGGCCCCGGGCGTCTTGGGCAGCTGCTCGCGCATCCAGTCCACGGTGTTGCGGGCGGCCATGTCCTCGGGGTCGACCGCCAACACGGCACTCAGCAGCACCGAGCGGTTGTCCTCGGAGAACACCGGCGGCGCCACCGACACGATGTTCACCGCGCGGGCCATCTCCTTCGACACCGCGTCGACGACGGCGGTGTGGCCGGGCGACGACGCGTCGCCGTCCGGGAACGCCACCAGCACCCGCACCGGGCCGAGCGCGCCCGGTCCCATGGCCTCGGCGGCCGCGCCCACCCCGCCGCGGATCTCGTGTGCGGGCGGGAACTGCCGCAACATGCTGTTGCCCAGCACCATCGAGAACGCCGGCGCCGCCAGCGTCAGCAGGAAAGCCGTCGCCGCGAGCGCCGACAGCCACGGCCGCTTCATCACCGACCGCACCCAGCGGGTCCAGAACCTCGACTGCGTCGTCTCGCCGCGCCGCGACCAGCGCAGCACCGAGGAGCGTTTGGCGGCCGAGCGCCCGAAGGTCGCCAGCACCGCCGGGGTCATCGTGACCGAGGTCAACACCGCGACGGCGATCGCCAGGATGGCGCCGGTCGCCATCGACGACAACACCGGTGTGTTGATGAGGTAGATCGCCGACACCGACGCGATCACCGTCAGCCCGGACAGCACCACCGCCAGGCCGGAGGTCGCCATCGCGGCGTCGGTGGCCTGGGCGGGATCGCGACCGGCGCGCAGTTCCTCCCGGAACCGCATGAGGATGAACAGCGAGTAGTCGATGGCCAGGGCGATGCCGAACATCGACACCGTCGTCGTCGCGAACACCGACATCTGGGTGACCGTCGAGAGCAGATAGACGACGCCCATCGTCACCACCACGGTGCAGACGCCGAGGGCCAGCGGGATGGCGGCGGCGGCCAGCGACCCGAACACCGCCAGCAGCACGATCAGCACGATCGGGAGGTTCCAGCGCTCGGCCTCGGCGATGTCGTGTTTGGTGGCCTCCGAGGCCGCCGCGCCGAGCGCGCCCTGGCCGATGACGTAGAGCCGGACCTTGCCGTTGACGGTCTGACCGGGTTGGTCGCCGCTGACGCCGACCTTCTCGCGCAACTGGCGGGCGACGTCGACGGCGCCGGTGTTGTTGAAGTCCAGCCGCAACGACAGCATGTACGGCCGGTCGGGCTGCGGGGCGGGCTGCCGCGGGTCCGGGATCAGTGTGACGCTGGGCACCTCCCCGGCGACCTGCCGGAGCAGATCGACGGCGGAGTTCATGTCGGCGTAGGTGGCGTCCGATCGCGGCGCGGCGACCAGCGCCAGCGGTGAGGCGCCTTCGCCGGGGAAGTGGTCTTCGAGCTGGTATTGGACGTTGAGCGACTGCGAACCGGCGACCTCGAATCCGCCCCCGGTGAGGTGGCCGGACTGCGTGAGCGCCAACCACACCGCCGGCACCAGCGTGAGCAACCATGCCCCGAACACCAGCCAGCGGGCCCGGCGCAGGCTGCTGCTCAGGCGCATCATGAACTGCTGGATGTCGGTCTCCCCGCATTCTCTCCCGAGGGCGTCGGAGGAATCTTACCGCAGCAACCCGGTGCGCCGGACCTTTGCACGCGCGCTGAACTGGACCGATGACGAGTTCGCTGGGTACGTGTAGCGAACCCCGTTGGCGGGTGGCCCCGTGCAGGTGGCAGGATGGCGACGGCTGTTGTCAGGTCGGGGTCCCCGTTCGCCAGATTGTCGTCGCGCCGTGCGCACGGCGCCGCTGGCGAACATTCGACGTTAGGAGTCCGTCCATGACGATCTCGTTCCTACCCGGTGCCGCCACCGCCGCCCTCGCCGCCACCGCGGTCTGCCTGGCCGGCGCGGCCGGCCTCGTCGCGGTGAACACCTCCGCCGCGGTCGCGGCACCCGATCCGTGCGCGGCCAGCGAGATCGCCAAGACCGTCGGCAACGTCGCGATCAACGCCAGCATGTATCTCGACTCGCACCCGAAGACCAACCAGGTGCTGACGGCGGTGGCCGGGCAGCCGGCCGGTCCGCAGTCGGTGGCCACGCTGAAGGCCTACTTCGACGCGAACCCGCAGGCCGCCACCGACCTGCAGGTCATCCAGCGGCCGGTGACGGCGCTGACCGCCCGGTGCAAGCTGCCGATCAGTCTGCCGCAGGTGCTCGGCCTGACTTCTGGCGAATCCGCACCGCGCGGGGTAGGAATGTTCTGACACTCGTCGCAACAGTTGAAGGAGCCCGAAGATGTTGCTCAATGCCCGTCGTGCGGTCATCGGCGTGATCGGAACGGGTGCTGTCGCCGGCGCCATGCTGTTCACCGGTGCCGGGTCCGCCCTGGCCGACCCGCCGAACTGCACGGCCGCCGACCTGGCCGGTGTTGCCTCGGGGGTGTCGGCCGCCACCTCCGCCTATCTGTTCACCCACCCGGACGTCAACAACTTCTTCTCCGGGCTGCAGGGCAAGTCGCGCGACGACATGCGGACCGAGGTCACGTCCTACATGGATGCCAATCCCCAGGTGAAGGCGGAGTTGACGGCCATCCGCCAGCCGCTGGCCGATATCCGGGCCCGCTGCGGCGACGCGGGTGCCCCCGCCGGCGCGGTGGCTGCTGAGGGCCTCGCCGGCGCGCCCAACTAGTGCCGGAGAGGCACGGGACCGCACGTGCGTGAGAACGCGGGCCACACGGTGCTCATGGTCGACGACGACCCCGACGTGCGCACCTCGGTGGCCCGCGGACTGCGGCATTCCGGATTCGACGTGCGGGTGGCGGCCAACGGAAAAGAAGCCCTGCGACTGCTGTCCAACGAGGATCACGACGCACTCGTGCTCGATGTGCAGATGCCCGAACTGGACGGGGTCGCGGTCGTCACGGCGCTGCGGGCGCTCGGCAACGACATCCCGATCTGCGTGCTCTCGGCGCGCGACACCGTCAACGACCGGATCGCCGGCTTGGAGGCCGGCGCCGACGACTACCTGACCAAGCCGTTCGACCTCGGCGAGCTGGTGGCCCGGTTACATGCGCTGCTGCGCCGGGCCGCGCACTCCGACGAGCAGTTCGATGCGATGACGGTGGGTCCGCTGACCATCGACACGTCACGGCGGCTGGTGTTCGTCGGCGGTGAGCGGGTCGAACTGACCAAGCGGGAGTTCGACCTGCTGGCGGTCCTGGCGGAGAACGCCGGCGTGGTCCTGAGTCGGCAGCGCCTGCTCGAGCTGGTCTGGGGCTACGACTTCGACGTCGACACCAACGTCGCCGACGTCTTCATCAGTTACCTGCGGCGCAAGCTGGAACGCGACGGCGTCCCGCGGGTGATACACACGGTTCGCGGGATCGGGTACGTGCTGCGGGCCGATCCGTGACCTCGGCCCGGGGCGGCGGCAGGCGGCGGCGGTTCACCGCCTCGCTGCGCACCAGGGTTGCCATCGCCGCCGCGGTGGCCGCCGCCGTGGTGGTCGGCGTCCTGGTCGTGCTGAGTTCGATCGTGCTCGCCAACAACGATCTGGCGCAACTGGATCGGCGACTCGACGCGATCGTGAACGCCAGCGTCAGCACCGCCGATCCGCGGGACCCGGCCCACGACGTGTTGTCCACCGGCCGCGCGGCGAACACCGGGCAAGTGATGTTCCAGCGGGGGTTTCAGCTCCCGAGCCTGCCGCCGGGCACCCGGACGGTGCCCGTCAACGGGGTCGACTACCGGGTGCGCACGGTGGCCGTGCGGCGCGAGGCCGGCGCGGACCTGCTGGTCTCGATCGGGATCCGGGCCGACAGCATTCTGCTGAATCCGGCCCGCATCCCCCTCTATGTGGCGATCGGCCTGGTGGCACTGCTGATCGCGGCCGGGCTGGGCTGGTTCCTGGGGGGCGTCGCCACCCGGCCGTTGCGGCGACTGACCGAGCAGACCCGCCGGCTCGGTGCGGGCGCGGGCGATCAGATCGTCCCCGTGCACGGGGTCAAGGAGACCGAGGACCTCTCCGACGCGATGGTCATGATGCTGGTCCGGCTGGCGGCCGCGCGGGAGGCGACGACGAAGTCGTTGCAGGCCGCGCAGGATTTCGCCGCGAACGCCGCCCACGAGCTGCGGACACCGCTGACGGCGATGCGGGCCGACCTGGACACCCTGCGCATCCACGACCTCCCGCCGCAGGAGCGCGACGAGGTGGTGGCGGATCTGGCCCGCGCGCAACGCCGTATCGAGTCGACCATCACCGCCCTGGGGCAACTCGCGTCGGGTCAGCTCGCTCAGGACGAGGACCGCGAGCCCATCGACATCGAGGAGCTGCTGGACCGTGTCGCCCGGGAGAACACCCGCTCGGCGGACGTGCCGATCGAGGTGCACGCCGATGACGCCGGCGTCATCTCGGGCTGGTCGGGGGGGATGCGGTTGGCGGTGGACAACCTGGTCCGCAACGCCGTCACCCACGGTCAGGCCACCCGCGTCGTGCTCACCGCGCACCGGTCCGACGCGGACGGGCGGGAGATCCTGGAGATCACCGTCGACGACAACGGGTGCGGCCTGCCGGCCGAGGAGCACGCCGCGGTGCTCGGACGGTTTTCCCGGGGCAGCACCGCCGCCGCCGGGGGTTCCGGACTGGGCCTTGCGCTGGTGGCCCAGCAGGCCGCCCTGCACGGCGGCCGCGTGGAACTGTCGGACAGTCCGCTCGGCGGGTTGCGCGCGACGTTGCGGGTCGCTACCGGTTCGAAACCAGGCGGCTGAGCAGCCGCCAGCCCAGCAGGAGCACCGCGGTGACCGTGGCGGCCACCACGATGAAACTGACCGCGACCCCCTGCCCGACGAGCGGGCGCACCGCCATGCCGACCGCGACGGTCGCGATCCACACGGTCAGCCCTGTCGGGATGAGCGCCGTCGGCCGCCGCCAGCCCCGCGACAGCAGCCAGCCGGTGACCGTGCCGGTCAGGAACGGCCAGGCGGTCTCGATCACGCCGGCGACGGTGACGCCTTCGGCGTGGCTGCGCCGGCCGACGGCGCAGAACACCAGGACGCACACTACGTCGATGACGGCGGCGGCCGTCGCTGCGCGGGATGTCGTGGAACTCACTGTCCCACCGAATAATTCATCACATCGAACACCAGCGGGCTGACCCCGCTCAGGTCGCGGGCGGCGAAGCCGGGCTGGACCGCGCCGGGCTGCCCGGCGAACAGCTTCTCCAGCGCCGCGTCGCCGGCCAACCGCTGGTCGAGCCGGAACGACGAGAGGACGAACGGCAACCCGTTGGCCGCCAGCGGATCCGGTCCGTCGATCACGTGGAAGTGCAGGTGCGGTGCGGAGCTGTTGCCCGAATTACCAAGCGCGGCAATCGATTGTCCGCTCTTGAGGTCATCGCCGGCCTTGACCGTCACACTGCCCGGTTTGAGGTGCGCGTACAGCGCGTAGTTGCCGTCGCCGAGATCCTGGACCACGTGGTTTCCGGTGTACTGGTCCAGCGGCAACCCGGTGGGCGACTTGGTGGGGACCTGCTCGGGCTGATCGTTGACCACCGACACCACCTTCCCGTCGCCCACGGCGTGCACGGTGGCGCCGAAGTAGGGGTAGCTCTCCAGCTTGGTCGGATCGCCGGCGAACAGCCGGAAGTTGTCGTTCAGTTGGACGTAGTCGATGGCGAATCGCTCTGAGACATAGAGCTTTCCGTTGATCGGGTTGGCGGCCATGCGATGCGATGTCGTATCGCAGCACCCGTTGACGTTCAGCCAGTTCGATCCGTCCAGGGGCGGCGCGATCGACACCGGTTTGTGGTCGGAAACCCGGACGGGTGCGACGGCCTGGGTGACGTCGGCGCCGATCAGCCCGGGCACCGGTTTGGCCACCGTCAGTGCGACGGAGTGGCTGATGTCGGTCGGCACCTGCGCACCGCCGTCGACGGCGACATCCAGCCAGACGATCGCGCTCTGGCCGGGGCCGATCACGTTGGTCGGGGTGGCGGGGCTGCCCAGCACCCGCGTCCAGTACTTCAGGTTGTCCCCGGACAGGGTGAGCAGTTGGCGGTCACCCGCGGCGACCGTCAGCGAGCGCAGGGTCGCGTTGCCGCCGAGGGTGTTGGTCAGCAGCAGTTCGTATGCCAGGTGGGTGCGCCCGTCGGTGGCCGGCACGGGCACCGGGTCCGCCAACGCCGACCCGATCAGCGGCGTCGCGGCCGGCGGCGGTCCCGGGGTGGTCGACGGCGCGGGTGCCGACCCCGACGAGCAGCCCGCCAGCAGCGCGGCGGCGAGGAATCCGGCGACGAACTTCGGCAGGCGGCGCGGTGATCGGATCGGCATGCGCTGATCCAATCACGTCGTGCCGGGACGGCCCGGCGGTCCGGCTAGTTCCGCTGCGCGCCCGGTTCCGGTTCGTCGGGGTCGATCTGGTTGTTGGCGCGGAACATGAAGAAGAAGATCACCCAACCGATGGCGGCGATGAAGATCCAGCTGACCAGCCGGTAGATCAGCATTGCCGAGATCGCGCCGGGCAGCGTCATGCCGCTGGAAACCAGGCCCGGCACCAGGACGGCCTCCACCACCAGGAGTCCGCCCGGCATCAACGGGATGGATCCCACCGCGCGGGCGGCCGCGTAGGCCACGGTGAGCCCGGCCAGGGACGGCCGGCCCCCGGCGGCGTACGCCGCGAATGCCAGGCAGGCGACGTCGGCGATCCAGTTGAACAGCGACCAGCCGAAGGCCGATCCCAGTTGCCGCCTGGTCAGGCTCACCGACTCGAGCTGACTCAGGATCTTGCGCCAGGCCCCCAGCCAGGTGTCGGCGGGCCGGCCGCGCACCTGGTTGACCCACGCCAGCACCCGCACTCCGATGCCGTCGAGCAGGTCCGGACGCGACGCCACCGCCTGCGCGAGCAGCAACAGCAGGATGAAACCACCGATGGTGAACAACAGCGAGAACGGGTTGTTCTTGGCGCCGAGCAGGAAGGCGCCGCCCAGCCCCAGCAGGGCCAAACCCACCACCTGCAGCGCGCCCGACATCACCAGCTGCCAGGACGCCACCAGGGGGGAGGCGCCCCACATCCGCTGCTGCCGGTACATGAAGGTGGCCGAGAGCACGGGACCGCCGGGCAGGGTCGTGCTCAGGGCGTTGCCGGCGTAGAAGGCGGCTTCGGAGCGCCACTGGTGCACGCCGACGCCCGCGGAGCGCAGTAGTTTGCGCTGGATCTGCGCGAAGCTGTGCATCGACAGCATGGCGGCGGCGATCGCCGCCAGCACCCACCACCCGTTGGCGGCCACGACGCTGCGCCAGGCCTTGGCCAGTTGATCCCACACCAGGGTGGCCTCGACCGCGAGGACGATGACGACGACGGCCAGCGCCGCCCAGCGCAGCCACCGGTATCGGCCGCGGACGCCCGTCGTCCGTGGCGTAGGGGTTTTAGGGGTTCCCCCGGCCTGCGCGTCGTGCGACACGGGGTTCAGGGTAACGGCCGGTCACCGCGGCGGGGCGGACTCGATCGCGGCGAGCCACGCGGCCGGGACCGGAACGTTACTCTGGCGCTATGCCATCGCGTCCCGCCGCCGCGGACGAGTCGGTCAGTCCCCTGGTGCGCAACATGGCGGCCTGGGCGTGGCGGTTACTGGTGTTGCTGGCCACCCTCGTCGCCGTGCTGTGGGTCGCGGCCAAGCTCGAGGTCATCCTGGTGCCCGTCGCGCTCGCGACGATGCTCGCCGCGCTGCTGCTGCCGGTGGTGGACTGGCTGGACCGCCGCGGCGCGCCCCGCGGTGGCGCCGTCGCGCTGGTTCTGCTCGGCAGTTTCGCGGTCCTCGGCGGCATCCTGACCTTTGTGGTCAGCCAGTTCATCACCGGCCTGCCCGGACTGACCGACCAGGTCACCCACAGCATCGACTCGCTGCGCGACTGGCTGATCAATGGACCCGCTCATCTGAGCAAGGAGCAGATCGACCACGCCGGCGACTCGGTCATCACGGCGATGCAGAACAACCAGGCGAAGTTGACCAGCGGTGCGCTGTCGACCGCGGCCACCGTCACCGAGATCGTCACCGGTGCGCTGTTGGTGTTCTTCACCCTGATCTTCTTCCTGCACGGCGGGCGGAACATCTGGGCGTTCGTCACCAGGATCGTTCCGGCCGGCGTGCGTGAACGCGTCCACGACGCCGGTTCGGCGGGTTTCCACTCACTGATCGGCTACGTCCGGGCGACGTTCGTGGTGGCCCTCGTCGACGCGATCGGCATCGGCACCGGCCTGGCGATCATGAGCGTGCCGCTGGCGCTGCCGTTGGCGTCGCTGGTGTTCCTGGGTGCGTTCATCCCCCTGGTCGGCGCCGTCGTCACCGGATTCCTCGCGGTCGTGGTGGCGTTGCTGACCAAGGGTTTCGTCTACGCCCTGATCACATTGGGATTGATCATCGCGGTGCAGCAGATCGAGGCCCACGTGTTGCAGCCGCTGGTGATGGGCCGCGCGGTGTCCATCCATCCGCTGGCCGTGGTGCTCGGCATCGCCACCGGTGGCGTGCTCGCCGGCATCGTCGGTGCGCTGCTGGCGGTCCCGGTGATCGCGTTCCTCAACAGTGCGGTCCGGGTGTTGACGGCCGACGACCCGGCCGCCGAGGAAGCGCTGCTGGAGAAGGACGACGGCCCGGTCATCGTGGCGAAGGCCGACGAACCGGAGTAGCCGCGGTCGTGCCGCTCAGAGGCGGCCCTCGCGACGGAGCAGGTCCTGTGCGCTGACGCTGTCACCGCCGCGTTGCGGGCGGGCGGGATGCTCCGGCTGGTTCTCGCCGCGGGCGTTGACCCGTTCGGTGGCGGCCTGAGAGTCGTCGGTATCACTGGTCGTTTTCGACACCGGGATCGCGCGGGTGGCGGCATCGTCGGGTTCGGCGAGCGGCGTCGTTCCGCGAGCACGAGGCCCGGCGACGACAGAATCGTCGCTCTCGGCGGCCGGCGTGTAGGTGTAGGTGGCGTGCTGGATCGGGATCGCCGTGGTGGCCTCGCTGTCGATCTGGTCGGCCGCGGGGCGCAGCGCCTCTGTTCGCTCGTTCGAAGCCGAATACTGCTGCGGCGCAGCACCTTCCGTTGTGTGTCGCAGGTCGCCCAGCCAGGTCTCGATCTCCCGCTCACCGGCCGGCGGGGCCGGCGTCGCGGTCTGGCGCTGGGTCACCGCGTTGGCGGCGCCGGCCACGACCGACCGCACCGCACTGCGCGCGGACGCGAAACGTGTTGTGGGCGCTTCACTTTCGACGGTGACGTGCTGCGGTCCGGGTGTCAGCCGCACCGTGCTCTCGTCGGCGACGGGCGCGGAACGCGGGGCCGGCCGCGGCGGGGCCGGGGCGGCCGACCCGGGATGCGTCGGATCGTGTGGCGGCAACTGGCGGGGCAGCGGCGCGCCCGCACCGACCAGGGCGGGCTCCTCGGCGACGGCCACCGGACGTTTCTTCTCGTCGGGCAGCTCCACCTCGCCGAGGCCGATCTTGTCCTGCACCCGCTTCATCCAGCGCGGCGCCCACCAGCAGTCGTCGCCCAGCAACTTCATGACGGCGGGCACCAGGAACATCCGGATCACGGTGGCGTCCAGCAGCAGCGCGATCAGCAGGCCGAACGCCAGGTACTTCATCACCACCAGGTCGGAGAACGCGAAGGCGCCCGCCACCACCGCCAGCACCAGGGCCGCGCCGGTGATCAGCCGGCCCGTGGTGGCGGTGCCGATCCGGATGGCCTCCTGAGTGGACATGCCGCGTTCGCGGGCCTCCACCATGCGCGACACCAGGAATACCTCGTAGTCGGTGGACAGGCCCCAGATGACCGCGATGATCAGACCGATCATCGGCGCCAGCAGTGGCTGGGGGGTGTAGTTGAACAGCCCCGAACCGTGACCGCCTTCGACGAACATCCAGGTCAAGATGCCCATCGTCGAACCCAGCGTCAGCGCGCTCATCACGGCAGCCTTGATCGGCAGCACCAGCGACCCGAACGCCAGGAACATCAGGATGGTGGTGGTGATCACGAGGATCACGACCATCAACGGCAGTCGGTCGTACAGGCTCTGAATACTGTCCTGTGCCAGCGCGCTCGTTCCACCGATCAGCAGCGTGGTGCCGTGGGGCGCCTGTAGCGCCCGCAGTTCGTCGATCTTCTGGGGTGCGTCGTCCTTGTTGACCAGACCGTTCGACAGGACACGCACCGACGGATCCTTCGACGCGCCGTCCTGAACGGAGCGTTCCTTCCACATCGTTGCCGGGTCGTCGGCGCCTTCGAATCCCGATATCGCCTCGGCCTTGGCACGGATCTCGTCCAGCTGGTCGTCGGTCACCGGCTTACCGTCGGTGGATTTGATCACCATGGTGAGCGGTTCGGTACGGAAGCCGTGGAACAGGTTGTCGAACTCTTGCTGCGCCACCCGGACATGGTTGTCCGGAGGAAGGTACTTCTCGCTCAACCCGCCGAGCGCGAGCTGGCCGATGGGGATGACCAACAGCGTCATGCCGATCAGGATCGGGGCGGCGAACGCGACCGGACGTTTCATCACCATGTTGACCAGCCGGCCCCAGAACCCGTTCTCGATCTCGGCGCGGGTCTTGGTCTTCTGGGTCTTCTCGGCGAACCAGTCGATGATCCTGCGGGAGAACGGCCAGTTGGCCAGGAACGGAACCCGCAGCAGCGTGCGCACGCCGAGGGCGTCGATGTTGGGGCCCAGGACGGCCAGTGTCGCGGGCAGCACCGTGATCGAAAGGAACGCCGCGAGCAGGACCGAGGCGATGATGGCGTAGGTGATCGATTTCAGGAAGCCGAGCGGGATCAGCAGTAGCGGCAGTGACGACGCGACGATGATCACGGCCGAGAACGCCACCGTGCGGCCCGACGTCATCACGGCGCGACGGACCGCGGCGGGGGTGTCGTACCCTTCGGCCAGTTCCTCCCGGAACCGGCTCACGATGAACAGGCCGTAGTCGACCGCGATACCGAAGCCCATCATCGTGACCACGGGTTGCGCGAAGAAGTGCACGGGGCCGAACTCGGCGGTGAACCGCAGGATGCCCAGCGCGCCACCGATGGTCAGGCCGCCGATGATCGCCGGCAGCGCGGCGGCGATGACGCCGCCGAACACGAAGAACAGCACGATTGCCACCAGCGGGATGATCGCGATCTCGGCGCGTTTTTGATCGGTGCCGATGGTGCCGGTGAGTTCGCTGGCCAGCGGGTTGAGGCCGGCGAGCTGGATGTCGCCGCCGTTGATCTTCTGCAGTGCGGGCTCGACCGCCTGGTAGTTCTTCAGAATGGTGTCGTCGTCGTCGCCCTTGAGCGGGATGCTGACGAACGTGTGCCGGAGATCGTCGGTCTTCATATTGGCGACGGCCGCGTTGTCCGGGGCCTTGAGCCAACCGATCCAGTTGACGATCTGCTGAGGATTATCTTTGACCACCTGGTCCAGTTCACCGGTGACCTTCGTCTGCCAGGCCTTGTCGGTGACCTTCTGCTCGCCCGGCGGGGTCAGGACGGCGACCACGTGGCTGGTGCGGTCACGGCCGTAGACCTCGTCGGCCAGGACGGAGGCCCGGACCGATTCGCTGCTGTCGTCGTAGAACCCGCTCTGTGTGACGTGCTGTCCCAGGCTGGACCCGTACACGCCGCCCCCGAGGCACAGCGCCACCATCACACCGATCACGATGTACCGGAATCGGTACACCATTCGACCCCACCAGGCGAACACGGCGGCTCCTAACGTTCTTCAGGCTCTCGGGGCCGACCGCCTCGGGGCGCGGCCTCGTTCGTCATGTCAAGTTCGTGACGTCAGCAGGGAGGACAGCGGCCGGAACGGCTGCAGCCAGGCGCCCTGCTCCGGCAGCGAATCCAGGCCGATGCGCGGGAGCGGCTCCCGGAACACGCCCGGAATGTCCTCCAGGTCGACGAACTCCAAGCTATCCGACGCTAGCGCCCAGCTGGCATGTTCGCGAAATCCGAGCACGGCCACGGGGGTGCCGTCGCCGCGGGCGATTTCCTCCAGGGGCTGCCGGAACGCCTGACCGTCCGCCGAGGCCACCAGCAGCGCGGCCAGGCCCTCCCGGCGGCGCAGGGCGATGTGCTCGAGCATGTCGCTATCCACATCGGAGTCCTCGTCCACCTTGGGTTTGGCGAACACGGCAAATCCGACGTTGCGCAGTGCCTCGACCCAGGGGCGCACCACGTCGGCGCTGCCCGGGGCGATGTTGGTGAACACCGTGGCCTCGGGCTCGACCGAACTCGGGGGCCCGACCACGGACGACGTCTCGGACACCGCGGCGGTGCGGCCCAGCAGCCAGCGGCCCAGCGCGTCGAAGCGCGGCCGGTGGGCCGCGGTGGGCCGGCCGCCGAGGATCGAGCCCAGGCCCATGTCCAGGTTGGGCGCGTCCCACACCAGCAGTACCCGCCGGACTTCCGGTGCCGCGGGCTCCGGGGGCGGGGGTTCGGGGGATTCCGGGGCGGCGGCGTGCTCCGGTGCGATTTCGGTCACGCTCACCGGCGTACCCAGACCAGTTCGGTGATGGCACTGCCCACCGTGTGCGCCTTGCCCTCGTACTTGGTGACGGGCCGGCGCACCGAAATGGGCAGCACGTCCGCGCCGCCCGCGCGGCGCAACCGGGGCTCGCCGTCGCCGACCTCGCCGATCTGCCCGGCGTAGTCGGCGTGGTCGGTGGCGGCGTGCAGCACGCCGCCGGGTCGCAGCCGGTCGGCGATCAGCGCCACGGTGTCGGGCTGCAGCAGCCTGCGTTTGTGGTGACGGGCCTTGGGCCACGGGTCCGGGAAGAACACCCGGATACCGGTGAGCGAGCCGGATCCGAACATGTGCTCGAGGACGTCGACACCGTCGCCACGGACCAGGCGGATGTTGGTGACGTCCGCCCGGTCGATCGCCGACAGCAGCTGCGCCAGCCCGCGGCGGTAGACCTCCACGGCGACGACGTCCACATCGGGTTCGGCCTGTGCCATCGCCAGCGTCGAGGTCCCCGTGCCGGAGCCGATCTCCAGGACGACGGGCGCCGTGCGACCGAACCAGGCTGTGGTGTCCAGCCGGCCGGCGGGGGTGTCGCCCGCGCGGGCCTCGGTGCCGAGCCGGGGCCAGAGCCGCTCCCAGGTCCGCTGCTGGGCGTCGCTGAGGGTCGAACGGCGGGACCGGAAGCTGGTGACGCGTCTCGGGAAATCGGCACCGGGCGCGGGTGTGGTGTCGGCCGTGACGGCGAATTCCGTCGACTCGGCCCCACAATGCGCACGCATCCCCCCATCGTCCCGCATGATCGCGATGAGCCCCGCATCGTGGTGCAGATTGATACCCACTAGAGACCTCACCCTGGAGATGCCATGACCCACCGGAGAAATGTCCGGGTCCGCCGGATCTACGAACCCGTGCTGCCCGACGACGGCACCCGGGTGCTCGTCGATCGGATCTGGCCGCGCGGCGTGAGCAAGGCCCGTGCGCAGCTCGACGAGTGGTGCAAGGACGTGGCCCCCTCCACCGAGCTGCGCAAGTGGTACGGGCACGACCCGGCGTTGTTCGCCGAGTTCACGCGGCGCTACCGCGAGGAACTGCGCATGCCGGGCCCTGCGGCCGCCCTCGCCCATCTGGGCGAGCTCGCGAACGACGGGACGCTGACGTTGCTCACCGGCACCCGCGACCCCGCGATCAGCGAGGCCGAGGTGCTGGCAGATCTGCTCGGGTCGGGCGGGTCTTAATTATTACAAGTCTTGGTTGGAGTAATGTCGAGGGCATGACATACGTGATCGGGCAACCGTGTGTGGACGTCAAGGACCGTGCGTGCGTCGAGGAGTGCCCGGTGGACTGCATCTACGAGGGTGCCCGGATGCTCTACATCCACCCCGACGAATGCGTCGATTGCGGGGCGTGCGAACCCGTGTGCCCCGTCGAGGCCATCTCCTACGAGGACGACGTGCCCGAGGCGCTGCAGCCCTACATCGACGAGAACGCCAAGTTCTTCGCCGACACCCTGCCCGGGCAGGCCCAGCCGATCGGCTCGCCGGGCGGTGCGGCCAAACTCGGGGCCGTCGACGCCGACACCCCGATGGTCGCCGCTCTGCCCCCGCAGGGCGAATGATGGTCGGCGGGAACGCACACCTGGCACCCGCAAAGTGAGGAAGCAGTCATGCATGTCGTAGTGGACTCCGATCGCTGTGAAGGCAATGCCTTCTGCGTACGAACCGCACCCGATGTCTTCGGGCTCGACGACGACGAATACGCCGTGGTGCTCGCCGACCCGGTTCCGGCGGATCAGGAGACGCTCGTCGACCGAGCGATCGCCGAGTGCCCGCGCGCGGCGCTGTCCCGCACCGACTGATCGATCCGCCGAGGGTTATCCACAGGGCGCACCCCGGGGCGCACGCGCGCGTGGCTCCCCACGGTCAGCATGACGTGACATGGACACCGACCGGTCCCGCGCCGACGTCGCCGCCGCTCTGGGAAGGCTGACCGACCACAGTGGGTCGTCCCGCTGGGCGCAGCACGGGCGGCATCTGATGGCCGCGGTGACGTTCTCGGTGACCGGTCGACCAGGCGTCGGCGTCAGTACCGTCGGCCGCGCCCTGAGCGGTGCCGGGATCGCGGTCGGTGCCGATGACGGTGACGTTCGGGTTCGAGTGCTCGCCGAGGTCGCCAAGCCGGAGGACCACGCGGCGCTGTGTTCGGCCGCTGGACCGACCGTGGTCGTTCTCGCCAAGGCCGATCTGGTCGGGATCGACGGCCCCGCCGAACCGGGACCGCGCGCCGTGCCGCTCCGGGCCCTGTTGGCCGTGGCCGGGCTGGACCCCGCGGTGATCGACGACGCGATGCTGGGTGCACTGCGGACGCTGACCACGGTGCCGGCGGATCTGAGTTCGGTCGATGCGTTTATCGCCGGTGCGCACGTCATCCCCGTCGACCTGAGGCAACGCCTGCTCGAGCGCCTCGACCTGTTCGGGATTGCCCGCGCGGTGCTCGAATTGCGGGCCGCGCCCGATCTCGGGCCCGCCGCACTGCGCCGGGTGCTGCGGAACGCCAGCGGCATCGACGCCGTGCTCCGCGAACTCGACGCGGCGGTCGCCGAGGTGCGCTACCGCCGGCTGCTCGCCGTCACCACCGAACTCGAGGCGTTGGCCGCCGCCGACCCCGACGTCGCGGCGCTGCTGCGCGACGAAGGGATCCTGTCGGCGCGGATGACCGCCGCGACGGCCGTCCTGCGGGCCGCCGGTCTCCGCGTCGGCGAACCCGGGCCGGCCGAGGCGCTGCGCTGGCAGACCTACGGCGGCGGCCCGGTGACCGCGCTGCACCGGGCGTGCGCCGCGGACCTGACCCGCGCCTCGCTGCGCCGGGTGGCGGCGCGATGACCGCCGGAGGCCGGCCGCGGGGGCGTCGCGTCGTCCTGGTGTGCGGCCCGCCGCTGGCGGGGGTCACCGCGGTGGTCGACGCACTGCGCGACGCACCGGCGGACGCCGGCCACCCCGTTGTCGAGCCCGTCGACCTGCGGCCCGGGGACGCCCCGGTGGTAGTGGTGTTCGTGGTGTCGGCGGCCGCCCCGCCGGCCGCGTCGGACTGTGCGATTCTCGACGACCTGCTCCACGCGGCGGCGGCCCCGGCCGAGCAGATGATCGGGGTGGTGTCGAAGATCGACGTGCATCGCGGCTGGCGCGGCGTCATCGACGCCAACCGGAACCGGTACCCGGCGCTGCCCTGGGTGGGCGTGGCGGCCGCCCCGGTTCTGGGCGAGCCGCAGCTCGGCCGACTGGTGGAGCTGCTCGCCGCGCGCCGGTCCGAGACCCGAAACGCGTTGCCGAACAACATCATCCGCGTGCCACCGGCGGCCGCGCGAATGCCGCCGCCAAGCGTGGACGCCGGGCTGCTGCGCAGTCGCATCCAGCAGGCGCGGGTTCAGCTGGGTGCCCTCACCCGCCGCCGGTGCGCAGCGGCCCGTGCCGAACTGGCCGACGCCGCCGCAGCGCTGGCCCGTCCCGACCGCCGGGTGTTCCCCGAGCGGGTGCGGGCGCGCCTGGCGCAGGCCGCCGCCGAGGTCGACGACGCGGTCACCGAGCACCTGGCGGTCGTCGCCGCCGAGCTCGGGCTGCCCGACGAGGTGTCGGCGCCGGCGATCGAGCCGCCGCGGCCGGCCGATCCGGCCGCGGCGTCCGGTGGTCTGGAATCCCGATTGATGATGTTGCTGGGCGCGGGCTTCGGGCTCGGAGTGTCCCTGACGCTGGGTCGGCTGGTCGCCGGACTCGCGCCCGGGCATGCGGTGGTGGCCGTCCTCCCGGGCCTGTGCGCCGGCGCGGCGCTGACGGTGTGGGTGGTCGCGGCCCGGCGGCTGCTGGCCGAGCGGGTCGCGATGCAACGCTGGACGGCCGACGCCGTCGACGCGTTGCGCGGCGCGGCCGACGAGGCGGTGGCATTGCGGATCGTGACCGCGGAGCGCCGGTGGAGCACCGCGATGCTTTCCGGGTCACCGGCGCCGCCCCGTCGTGGACCGCCGTCTGAATCGATGTACCTGCGCACGTGAGGGAATCTGAATCGTTCTTGTGAGTTAACGGACACGTACTCGGTTAACCGTGACAATGTCACCCGCGATAACCTCTTACCAGGGACAACTGGGGGCTAAGGTTTTCACCTTCGGTGGGAGTACTCCCAAATGCAATTGGGTAGGAGATTTTCATGACCGCAGCGACCGTTCCGGGTCTGGACACCGCACCGACCAGCCACCAGGGCCTGCTGGCCTGGGTCGCCGAGGTCGCCGAGCTGACCCAGCCCGACCGCGTGGTGTTCGCCGACGGCTCCGATGAGGAGAACGAGCGGCTGTGTGCCCATCTCGTCGAGGCCGGCACCTTCCACAAGCTCAACCCCGACAAGCAGCCCAACTCCTACCTGGCGCTGTCCGATCCGTCCGACGTGGCCCGCGTCGAGTCCCGGACCTTCATCTGCTCCGAACGCGAGATCGACGCCGGCCCCACCAACAACTGGATGGACCCGACCGAGATGCGGGCGCTGATGTCCGATCTGTACCGCGGGTCGATGCGCGGCCGCACCATGTACGTCGTTCCGTTCTGTATGGGACCGCTGGACGCCGAGGACCCCAAGCTCGGCGTCGAGATCACCGATTCCGAGTACGTCGTCGTCTCGATGCGCACCATGACCCGGATGGGTCGGGCCGCGCTCGACAAGATGGGCACCGACGGTTTCTTCGTCAAGGCGCTGCACTCGATCGGCGCGCCCCTGGACGCCGGTCAGCCGGACGTGCCCTGGCCGTGCAACGACACCAAATACATCACCCACTTCCCGGAGACCCGCGAGATCTGGAGCTACGGCTCGGGCTACGGCGGCAACGCGCTGCTGGGCAAGAAGTGCTACTCGCTGCGGATCGCCTCGGCGATGGCTCACGACGAGGGCTGGATGGCCGAGCACATGCTGATCCTCAAGCTGATCAGCCCGGAGAACAAGGCTTACTATGTGGCCGCGGCGTTCCCGTCGGCCTGCGGCAAGACCAACCTCGCGATGCTGCAGCCGACGCTGCCGGGCTGGCGGGCCGAGACCGTCGGCGACGACATCGCCTGGATGCGGTTCGGCAAGGACGGCCGGCTGTACGCCACCAACCCGGAGTTCGGCTTCTTCGGGGTGGCGCCGGGAACCAACTGGGACTCCAACCCGAACGCGATGAAGACGATCGCCAAGGGCAACACGGTGTTCACCAACGTCGCCAAGACCGACGACGGCGACGTGTGGTGGGAGGGCCTGGAGGGTGAGCCCGACCACCTGATCGACTGGAAGGGTCACGACTGGATTCTGCGGGAGACGGAAACCAAAGCGGCGCACCCGAATTCGCGCTACTGCACCCCGATCTCGCAGTGCCCGACGCTGGCGCCGGAGTGGAACGACCCGCAGGGCGTGCCGATCTCGGCGATCCTGTTCGGCGGTCGTCGCAAGACCACCGTCCCGCTGGTGAGCGAGGCCACCGACTGGCAGCACGGCGTCTTCATCGGATCCACCATCGGTTCCGAGCAGACCGCCGCCGCCGAGGGCAAGGTCGGCACCGTGCGCCGCGACCCGATGGCCATGCTGCCGTTCATCGGCTACAACGTGGGCGACTATTTCCAGCACTGGATCAACATCGGCAAGAACGCCGACGAGTCGAAGCTGCCGAAGGTCTTCCTCGTCAACTGGTTCCGCCGCGGCGGCGACGGCCGCTTCCTATGGCCGGGCTTCGGTGAGAACAGCCGCGTGCTCAAGTGGATCATCGAGCGCATCGAGGGCACCGCCGGCGGCGAGGCCACCCCGATCGGCGTGGTGCCGACGGTCGACGACATCGACCTGACCGGTCTGGACATCGACCGTGCCGACGTCGAAGAGGCGCTGGCGGTGAATCCCGACGAATGGCGCCAGGAACTGCCGCAGATGGCGGAGTGGTTCGAGTTCGTCGGTGAGAAGCTGCCCACCGGCATCAAGGACGAGTTCGACGCCCTCAAGCACCGCCTGGCGTGACTTTCGCTCGCGGGGTATTTTTGCGCACTCTCGCGATCGAGATCTCCCGCCGACCGTCGACATATGTCACGCGAAATCGGTTGCAGCGTGGCATAACTCGACGCTCACCGCGCTGTGCGGCGCGCGAGTTCGATCTGCGTCAGTGCCTACTCGGCGGCCTCAGCGCCAGCGCCAGAGCCCGCGGCCGGGACCCGTTTGACACCTGTCAAAACTCGGCGTCGTAGAGTCAGCACATGCAGATTCGCGAGTACGCCGAAGCCACCCCCGACAAACCCGCCGTCATCCTCCATCCGTCGGGAACCGTGGTGACTTTCGGTGAGATGGAGGCCCGCGCGAACCGCCTCGCGCACTACTTCCGCGCGGCCGGGCTGGTCGAGGGTGACTCCGTGGCGATCCTGATGGAGAACAACGAACACTTCCACACGGTGATGTGGGCGGCGCGCCGCGCCGGGCTGTACTACGTGCCGATCAACACCCATCTGGCCCCCGCCGAGGCGGCCTACATCATCGACAACTGCGGCGCCAAGGCGGTCATCGGGTCCGCGGCGCTGCGCCAGACGCTGGGTGATCTGGAATCCGAGCTGCCCCACGGTCTTCCCGCCGTGCGGCTGTTCGCGTGCGAACAGGGCGAGGCCGACCTTGACGGCTGGCAGCGCTACCCGGAATGTGTTGCCGACCAACCGGATACGCCCATCGCCGACGAGATCGAGGGCGATCTGCTGCAGTACTCGTCGGGCACCACCGGGCGGCCGAAGGGCATCAAACGCGAACTGCCGCACGTGCCCCCGTCGGAGGCGCCCGGCCTGATGTCGGCGCTGGTCGGATTCTGGATGGACCCCAACGGCGTCTACCTGAGCCCGGCACCGCTCTACCACACCGCGCCGTCGGTGTGGTCGATGACGATGCAGGCATCGGGCATCCCGGTGGTCGTCATGGAGAAGTTCGACGCCGCGGGCACCCTGGACGCCATCGCGCGGCACCGGGTCACCCACGGGCAGTTCGTGCCGGTGATGTTCACCAGGATGCTGAAACTCCCCGAGGCGGTGCGTAATTCGTACGACGTCTCCAGCCTGCAGCGGGTCATGCACGCCGCGGCGCCGTGCCCCGTGCAGATCAAGTTGCAGATGATCGAATGGTGGGGCCCGATCGTCGACGAGTACTACGCATCCTCGGAGGCCATCGGCTCGACGCTGATCAGCGCCGAGGAGTACCTGGCGCATCCCGGTTCGGTCGGCAAGCCGATGCTGGGCAATCTGCACATTCTCGATGAGCAGGGCAATGAACTACCGCCGGGGCAGGCGGGCGAGATCTACTTCGAGGGCGGCAACACCTTCGAATACCTCAACGACGCCGAGAAGACCGCGTCGGCCACCCACGAACGGGGCTGGATGACCGTCGGCGACATCGGTTATGTCGACGAGGACGGCTATCTGTACCTGACCGACCGCCGGCACCACATGATCATCTCCGGTGGGGTCAACATCTATCCGCAGGAAGCCGAGAACATGCTTGTCACGCACCCGAAGGTGATGGACGCCGCGGTCTTCGGCATCCCCGACGACGAGATGGGCCAGTCGGTCAAGGGCGTCGTGCAGACCGTGGACGCGGCCGATGCGACCGCTGACTTCGCCGACGAACTGCTGGTCTGGCTGCGCGGGCATCTCACGCACTACAAGTGCCCCCGGTCGATTTCGTTCGAGGCGCAGTTGCCACGTACCGACACCGGCAAGCTGTACAAGCAGAGCCTGATCGACAAGTACTCCAGCGGACCCCGGTGAACCCGCTGCGGGTCATCGACCTGGCGGACCCGCCCGCCGGGCCGGACGCGGTCGCGCCGGGCCGGATCATCCTGGCGATCGGCGACCCGCGGGATCCGGCGGCCGAATATTGGCTCGAGGAAGCCACTTTCACCCTCGTGGAGCACGACAGCGACGACCGTCGCACCGTGACCGTGCCGTCGATACCGGCCGCGCTGGCCGAGCTGACCCGGCGCTGCGAACGCTGGCCACACGCCGCGACGGTGTGCGACGACGTGCTGCGCGCCGTCGACGTCAGCGCCCCGGCGCGGCCCGGGGTGATCACCGAGTCGCTGGCCTACTCGACGCTGCAGGGCGGACCCGAGTTCGCCCGGTGGCTCGACGACCGGGGCCCGGCCCGGCCCGTCGAGCTACCCGATCCCGTTGTCGCGCAGCGGATCGGGGACACACTGGAGGTCAGGTTCAATCGTCCGCAACGGCACAACGCGTTCTCGACCGACGCGCGCGCGGCCCTGCTGGAAGCGTTGACGGTGGCGCTGCTGGATCCCGGCATCGGTGCGGTGGTGCTGGCCGGAAATGGTGAATCATTCTGCAGCGGAGGCGATCTCGCGGAGTTCGGCACCCTGGCCGATCCCGCCAGCGGGCATCTGGCGCGCACCCGGCACAGTCCCGCCCTGGCCCTGGACGCGCTGCGGCAACGTCTCGGATCCGCCTGTCGTGCGGAGGTGCACGGCCAGGTGCTGGGCAGCGGGCTGGAGATGGCGGCGTTCTGCGGGCATGTCGCGTGCCACCGCGACGCGACCCTGGGCCTGCCGGAACTGGCGCTGGGCCTGATCCCCGGCGCGGGTGGGACGGTCAGCATCACCCGGCGCATCGGCCGGTGGCGGACGGCGTATCTGGTCCTCTCCGGGGCCGCCGTCACCCCGGCGACGGCGCTGGCCTGGGGCCTGGTCGACGAGGTCACGGAGTAGATTCACGTGGTGACTTCCAACGGCGACAGCCACGGCGGACCCTATTTCGACGAGTTGTCGGTCGGGCAGGTCTTCGACGCCGCCCCGTCGATGACGCTGACCTCCGGTGCGGCCGCGGTGCACCAGTCGATCCTGGGCGACCGGATGCGGATGCCGCTGGACGCGACCCTCTCGCACGCCGTGACGGGCGCGCCCGGGGCGCTCGCGCATCCCGCGCTGGTGTGCGACGTCGCAATCGGGCAGTCCACCCTGGTGACCCAGCGGGTGAAGGCCAACCTGTTCTACCGCGGCCTGACGTTCCACCACTTCCCGGTCATCGGGGACACGCTGTACACCCGGACCGAAGTGGTTGGACTCAAGCAGAATTCGGCCAAACCGGGCCGAGCCCCGACCGGCCTGGCGGCGCTAAGAATGATCACCATCGACGAGGCCGACCGGCTGGTGCTGGACTTCTACCGCTGCGCGATGCTGCCGTCGAGTCCGGACGCGCCGGACACCGGCCACGACGACGACCTGTCGTCGGTCGGCGCGGACCTGCCGCCCGCGCCGAACCCCACCGCGCACTGGGACGCCGAGGCGTTCCGGCGCCGCGTGCCCGGCCCGCACTTCGACCCCGCTCTGGCGGGCACGGTGCTGCGCAGCACCGCCGATGTGGTCAGCAGCGCACCGGAACTGGCGCGGCTGAGCCTCAACATCGCCGCGACGCACCATGATTCGCGAGTCGGCGGGCAGCGGCTGGTGTACGGCGGGCACACCATCGGCCTGGCGCTCGCGCAGGCGACCCGGTTGCTGCCCAACCTGGTGACGGTGCTCGGCTGGGAGTCCTGCGACCACACCGGCCCGGTGCACGAGGGTGACACCCTCCACAGCGAACTGCGGATCGAATCCGCCGCGGACAACCGCCTGGGTCTGCGCTCGCTGGTGTACGCGGTGGGGGATCCCGATCGCCAGGTGCTGGACTGGCGGTTCACCGCCCTGATGTTCTGAGGCGGGAATGGCCGGATGGGCGCGTTAGGCATTCCCGGCGGTGTGCTGCAGCGGGCCGCCGCGCTCGCCGAACCGTTCGGCGCCGACGCGATCGAACTGCTCACCGGCCGGGCCGCGCTGCTCGGGCTGCACCCACGGGGTCGGGTCTCCGCGGGTGGGGCCACCCGACTGCTGCGAACCGCCGACGGCTGGTGCGCGCTGACGCTGTCCCGTGCCGACGACATCGCCACGGTCCCCGCCCTGCTGCAGGTGGACGAAATTGTGGACACCTGGTCCGACATCGCGCGCTGGGCGGCGACGCGGAGCGCGGCAGCGGTGGTGCAACGCGGGGTCCTGCTGGATCTGCCGACCGCTCGCCCGGGGGAGGCAGCGGCCGCGCCGCCGCGGGTGACGGCGTGCGGGCGGCCGGTGCCGCCGCGCGGCGTGGCCGGGTCGCTGGTGGTCGACCTGACGTCGATGTGGGCGGGCCCGCTGTGCGGTCAGCTGCTGGCGCGGGCCGGGGCCGTGGTGGTGAAGGTGGAGAGCCCGACGCGGCCCGACGGCACCCGGGCGGGAGATCCGCGTTTCTTCGACTGGATGAACCGCGGAAAGCTCAGTCACACCGTTGATTTCGACCGCCACCGGCAGGAGCTGACCGAGCTGCTGGCGGCCGCCGACGTGGTGCTGGAGGCGGCCCGGCCCGCGGCGTTGACCCGGCGCGGTCTGGGCCCGCGGCAGACCCCGGCCCGCGCCGGCCGGGTGTGGGTGCGGATCACCGGATACGGTCCCGACCAGGCCGGCCGGGTCGCGTTCGGCGACGACGCCGCGGTGGCCGGTGACCTGGTGGGCCACGACGCGGACGGGCCCGTGTTCATCGGGGACGCGCTCGCGGATCCGCTGAGCGGGCTGGAGGCCGCGGCCGCGGTGCGCGCCTCGCTCGGGCGCGGCGGCGGCGAACTGATCGAGATCGCCATGTCCGAGGTGGCGGCGACCTATGCCACGCTGCCGGATGACGAGGACATTGCCGGTCAGCCGGTGCCGCCCGACATCGGAGGCCGGGCGTCCGCGCTCGGCGCCGATGCGGCCGCCGTGCGCCGGCTGCTCGCCGAAAGAGCCACGGCCGCATGCTGATCACCGGAGCACAGTTGCTGGACGGCACCGCCGCCGATATCCGGGTCGAATCGACCATCACCGAGGTCGGCAGGCTGGCGCCCCGACCCGGCGAGGAGGTGTACGACGCCGCGGGCGGCACGGTGATCCCCGGGCTGCATGACCATCATGTGCATCTCTGGTCGGCCGCCGCGGCACTGGCATCGGTGCACGTCGGCCCGCCGGCGGTGCGCACCGCGCCGGAGATGCGGAGCGCACTGCACGCCGCCCCGGTCGGCCCGGACGGCTGGATCCGCGCCGTGGGCTACCACGACACCGTCGCCGGAACGTTGGATCGTGATGTCCTGGACACGCTTTCGCCCCGGGTGCCGGTGCGCGTGCAGCACCGCAGCGGAGCGCTGTGGACATTGAACACCGAAGCCCTGATCCGCATCGGCGCGGCCGGCCATCCCGACGGCCGGCTGTTCCGGCAGGACGCCGGGCCGCCACGCACCGAACGGCCGCCGATCGGGGAACTGAGCCGGCGGCTGGCGGCACGCGGTGTCACCGGATTCACCGACGCCACCCCCGGTTACGCCCAGCCGGACATCGAAAGATTCACGCAGGCAAGGCAATCCGGTGCGCTGCGGCAGCGCCTGCACTGCATGGCGGATGCCGGAACGAAGCCGACGACGCTGGTCGGCGTCGGCCCGGCGAAGTTGATCCTCGACGACACCACCCTCGATCTGGGGGCCCTGACCCGGTGGGTCGCCGACAACCACGCGGCGGGTCATCCCGTCGCCGTGCACGCCGTCACCGACAGCCAGCTGGTGGTCTGCATCGCCGCCCTGCGGGATGCCGGCGTGCTAGCCGGTGACCGCATCGAACACGCCGCCGTCGTGCCCGGCGACTGCGTCGGCGACCTCGCCGATCTGGCGGTCACCGTGGTCACCCAGCCGAACTTCGTCGCCGAGCGGGGCGACGAGTACCGTGCCGAAGTGCCTGCGGCACAACATCACGACCTGTGGCGGGTGGCCTCGCTGATGGCAGCGGGCGTGCCGGTGGCGTTGTCGACGGACACCCCGTTCGGCGACGGGGACCCGTGGGCGTCGATGCGTGCCGCGGTGCACCGCCGGACCCCCGGCGGCACGGTTCTGGGCGCGGCCGAGCGGATAACACCCGAAGCCGCGTTGCGGGGCTTCCTCGGCAGGGCCGACCGGCCGGCCGAGCCCCGCCGCATCGTGCCCGGCGCACCGGGCGATCTGTGCGTGCTGTCCGGGCCGCCGGATCAGGTGCTGGGCGAACTGGACGCCGGTCTGGTGTCCGCGACCGTCATCGCCGGCGAGTTCGCCTGAGTCAGTGCGGCAGATCCCGGAACGGCGTGTCGCGGTACGGATCCGGCTCCTTCGGCAGGCCCAGCACCCGCTCGCCGACGATGTTGCGCTGAATCTGGTCGGTGCCGCCGCCGATCGAGGTGAAGTAGGCGTTGAGCGTCCGGAACGTGACGGCGTCGCCGTCGGCGTGGTCCGGGCCGGCGAGCATGGCCTCGGCGCCGATGATGTCGGTCTGAACCCGCGCGGTCTCGTGCAGGATCCGTGACATCGACAGCTTGCCGAAGGAGAGCAGGGTGGCGGCGTCGGCCCGGCCGGATGCCTTGGCGCGCTGAATGTTCCACTTGTTGACGGCGGTGAGCTCATGGATGCGGGCGATCTGCTGACGGGTGTGCCCATCGGTGAGCTTTCCGTACTGCCGCGCCAGCGCGATCAGCGGATCCTCTTCCTCCTGCGGCTTGCGGGCCGTGCGCGAAGTGCGGGCCAGGTCGCCCATCAGCCGCCGCTCGTAACCCAGGGCGGTCTGCAGCACCCGCCAGCCGTCCCCCGGCGCGCCGACCATGTTCGCCGCGGGCACCACCGCATCGGTGAGGAACACCTCGTTGAACTCCGACTCACCGGTGATCTGGTGGATGGGCCGGACCTCGACGCCGGGCTGGCGCATCGGCAGCATGAAGAAGCTGATCCCCTGATGCTTGGGCACGCCGGTGTCGGTGCGCGCGATCAGCAACCCGTAGTCGGCCGTGGCCGCGAACGACGTCCACACCTTCTGGCCGTTGACGACGTACCGGTCGCCGTCCCGGTCCGCGCGGGTGCGCAGACCCGCCAGGTCGGACCCGGCGCCGGGCTCGCTGTAGAGCAGGCACCACTTGGACTCCCCGCGCAGCGACGGCGGGATCAGGCGACGCTTCTGCTCGTCGGTGCCCTCGTCGTGCAGGGTGCAGGCGAACAGGTTGGCGCGGTCGTGGCCGGTGCCGGGCGCTCCGGCCGCATTGAATTCCGCTGCCACGATTCGGGATTGCGCATCGGGGAGTCCACGCCCCCACCACTGCGGCTCCCACGACGGGGCCGACCACCCCGCGTCGAGCACCAGGTCCGCCCACCGGTCGCGGTCCATCCCGGGAGTCCAGTTGGCGGCCAGCCACAGCCGCACCTCGGCGCGGAGGTCCTCGGCCGGATCGGACATGTCAGACTCCCTTCAACCGCAGGTAGCGTTCCCGGTGGTGGGCGGGGTCGCCGAGCAGCTGCGCGTCGGTGCGGGCCCGGCGCAGGTACAGGTGGGCCGGGTGCTCCCAGGTGAATCCGATGCCGCCGTGCACCTGGATGTTCGTGGCGGCGACGAACACGAACGCATCCGAGCAGAACGCTTGTGCCAGGGCAAGATCCGCGGCACGGTCGGGCACCGCGGCATCGTAGGCGGCCGCCACGTGCCGCGCCGCCGAGACGGCCGACTCGGCCTCGGCGAGCATGTCCGCACACATGTGCTTGACGGCCTGGAAGCTGCCGATGGCGCGGGCGAACTGAAAGCGGGTGCCGGCGTAGGCCGCGGCCATCCGAACCGCGCGGTGCGCTCCGCCGGCCTGCTCACTGACGAGCGCCACCCCCGCGGCCTCCAGCGCGGCGGCAACAGCCGTTGTGCCACAGCCGGGTTCACCGACCAACCGGGCCGGGGTATCCGCCAGCGATACGGTGCACTGCTTGCGGGTCGGGTCGACGGTGCGCAGCGTCGTCGGCATCAGACCGTCGGCGTCGCGGGTCACCGCGAAGACGGCGGGCCCGTCGTCGGTGGCCGCCAGCACGTAGATCAGGTCGGCGGCCGCACCGTCGAGCACGTAGTTCTTGACCCCGGTCAGCGCCCAACCGTCATCGGTGCGACGGGCGCGGGTCCGGATCGGGTCCGGGATCAGGGTGGCGGAGCCCTCGGCGTAGGCCAGGGTGACGATCGCCGATCCGGCCGCGATCCGCGGCAGCACCCGCGCCTGCTCGTCAACGTCGCCGACGGCCGCAAGCAGTGCCGGTGCCAGCACCGCCGTGGACAGGAAGGGCGCGCACAGCAGCACGCGTCCCATCTCCTCCATGACGATGCCCATTTCGGTGTGGCCCGCACCCATCCCGCCGAACTGCGCCGGGACGGCGAGGCCGAGCAGGCCCATATCGGCCATGTCGCGCCAGCCGGCTTCGTCGTGGCCGGTGTCGGTGGCCATCAATTCCCGCACCCGGGTCTCCGGCGAGCGTTTCTCGAGCAGGCCGGCGACGGCGTCGCGCAGCGCCCGCAGTTCGGTCGTCATCGCCGATCGGCCAGGATGGGCCGCAGCATGTCGCACTGGCTGTCGAAGAACTCGCGGGCCACCAGGGTCTTGCGTGCCACGGCGTCGAAACCGTGGAAAGCTCCCGGGACGACCAGGGTTTCGCACGGCACCCCGGCGTCGCGCAGCCGCCCGGCGTAGGCGAGATCCTCGTCGTGGAACAGGTCCAGCGATCCGACGCCGATCCAGGCGGGGGGCAGGCCGGCCAGGTCGGTGCGGCGGGCGGGCACCGCGACGTCGGGGTCGGCGTCGCCCAGGAATGCACGCCAGGCCCAGTTGTTGCTGCGGCGGTCCCACAACCGGAAACCGTGATCGAGGCGGTGGGCCCGCTCGCCGCTGCGGTTGTCCAGCATCGGGTAGGCCAGGATCTGCGCGACGACCTCGACCTCGCCGCGGTCGCGGGCCAGGAAGGCCAGGGCGGCCGCCAGACCGCCGCCCGCGCTGCCGCCTCCGATCGCGATCCGGCGCCGGTCCACCGCGGGCAGTCCGGTCAGCCACCTCAGCGCGGTGTAGCAGTCCTCGACCGGCTGGGGGTAGGGGTACTCCGGGGCGAGCCGGTATTCCACCGCCGCCACCGTCACCCCCAGTCCGGCGGCGTAGCGCTTACACAACAGGTCGTCCTGCGCGGCGGTGCCGAGCACGTACCCGCCGCCGTGAATCCACAGCAACGCGGGCCCCGGCGCCGTCACCCCCTCGGGCCGGAACAGGCGCACACCGACGCCGTCGGCGATGGTCAACACCTCGACGCCGCGGGCCGGAAGCCGCGACTGCAGACGGGCGCCGGCCCGGAAGATGGGCAGGGTCAGCGGCCGGATCGGTAACTTCGTGATCACCCGCCCTTTCGAGCGCAGTTCCGGGTGGAAGTCGGTGAGGCTCACCCGCCTGACCTTACGGACGCCGGCGGCGGCACTCACCGCTGGTCGTCGCCCAACTTGTGAACAGTTCCCGGATTTTGTCAACAAATGCGGGTCCTTCGCGGGTACCGGTGGGTACGCTGCGCGCCATGACGGTTCCCCTCGACCGCATCCAGTGGTTGCTGCGCGCCAAACCCGCCGACTACCTCATCGCCATGGCCACCGCGTCGGCGTCGTTGCCGGTGGTCGGTAAGCACCTCGAGCCGATGGGCAGTGTGGCCGCCATGGGGGTCTGGGGCTCCCGGCACGCGCCGGACCTGATCGCCGCGAGCATTAAGGCCTGTCTGCGGCCCGGTTCGAGCGGGGTACGACGCGGCCAGCGCGAGCAGACGCACCACGTGACGCGGGCCGGTCTGCGCGGTGTCGTGCCCGACGCCGACCTCGCTATCGAGTGGCCGGCGCCGGACCGCACCGCACCGGTGTTCAGGGCGTTGCAGCACCGCAAGCACGTCCACCGGACCTCGGTGCGTTACGGCGACCACCCGTCGCAGCTGCTGGACGTCTGGCGCCGTGACGACCTGCCGGCGCATTCGGCCCCGGTGCTGATCTTCGTGCCCGGCGGCGCCTGGGTGCACGGCAGCCGGATCCTGCAGGGCTACGCGCTGATGGCGCATCTGGCGGCGAGCGGCTGGGTGTGCCTGTCGGTGAACTACCGGGTGTCGCCCACCAATCCGTGGCCGCGGCATCTCGAGGACGTCAAGACCGCGATCGCCTGGGCGCGTGCGAATGTGGACCGCTTCGGCGGGGACCGCGAGTTCGTGACGGTCGCGGGCTGTTCGGCGGGCGGGCACCTGGCCGCGTTGGCCGGCCTGACCGCCAACGACCCGGACCTCGACGCGCACCTGCCCGCGGGGTCCGACACCTCCGTCGACGCGGTTGTCGGCATCTACGGCCGCTACGACTGGGAGGACCGCTCCACGGTCGAGCGGCGGCGCTTCGTCGAGTTTCTGGAGCGCGTCGTCGTCAAACGCCGCATCGACGAGGCACCCGAGGTGTTCCGCGCCGCCTCGCCGACGGCCCGGATACATCCCGACGCGCCGCCGTTCCTGGTGATCCACGGCAGTGGTGACACGGTCATCCCGGTCGAGCAGGCCCGCAGCTTCGTCGAGCAACTGCGCGAGGTGTCCCGCGCACCGGTCGGCTACGTCGAACTGCCCGGCGCCGGACACGGTTTCGACATGCTCGACGGCGCCCGCACCGGCCCGATGGCCACCGCGATCGGGTTGTTCCTCGACCGGGTGCACCGGATCCGGCCGGCGATGGACGCCAAACAGGTCATCTGAACCGCCATCGGTGGGTACCCTTCCCGGGTCTAGGGGAGGTACGAGGTGGTGATGCAGGCAACATGAAGCGCCTGACCGGATGGGACGCGTTTCTGCTCTACAGCGAAGCGCCCAATGTGCACATGCACACCCTGAAGATCGCCATCATCGAACTGGTCGACATGGGTGGCCGGACCTTCGGGATCGACGACTTCCGCCACGTGATCAACGCCCGGCTGCACAAGCTGTATCCGCTGCGCTATGAGCTGGTCGACATCCCGTTCAAGTTCCACCACCCGATGTGGCGGGAGAACGTCCACGTCGATCTCGACTACCACGTGCGGCCGCTGACGCTGCCGGCCCCCGGTGGCCGCCGCGAGCTTGACGACGCCATCGGCGAGATCGCCAGCACGCCGCTGGACCGCACCCGCCCGCTGTGGGAGATGTACTTCATCGACGGGCTGGCGGACGGCCGCATCGCCGTGGTCAACAAGGTGCACCACGCGCTGGCCGACGGGGTGGCGGCGGCCAACCTGCTCGCCCTCGGAATGGACCTGCAGCAGTCGGGCCCGGAGGATGATCAGGAGAGCTACGAAACCGATCCCGCGCCAACGAAGTTCGAGCTGGTGCGCTCGGCGTGGCGCGACCATTTCCGGCACATCGCGCAGATTCCGTCGACGGTCACCTACACCGTGGCGGGGATCAACCGGGTGCGGCGTAGCTCACGGAAACTGGGCCCGAACCTGACCATGCCGTTCACGCCGCCGCCGAGCTTCATGAACCACATGCTGACCCCGGAACGCCGGTTCGCCACGGCGTCGCTGTCGCTCGACGACATCAAGGAGACCAAGAACGCGCTCGGGGTGTCGATCAACGACCTGGTGCTGGCACTGTCGGCGGGCGCGTTGCGCAAGGCGTCACTGCGCTACGACGGGCACGCCGACCATCCCTTGCTGGCCTCGGTGCCGGTCAGTTTCGACTTCTCCTCGGAACGCATCTCCGGCAACCGGTTCACCGGCGTGATGATGCCGGTGCACATCGACGTGGCCGATCCGCTGGAGCGGGTGCGCAAGACACACGAGGACGCCATCCTGGCCAAGGAGACCAACCTGCTGATCGGGCCCGAACTGGTCAGCCGCTGGTCCAACTACATGCCCCCGGCCGGGATGGAGGCCCTGTTCAAACGCCTGTCCCGCAAGGACGGTCAGAACAAGGTCCTCAACCTGAACATCTCCAATGTGCCCGGGCCGCGCGAGTACGGCCGGGTCGGGGGTGCACTGGTCACCGAGATCTACTCGGTCGGCCCGGCCACCACCGGCAGCGGCATCAACATCACCGTGTGGAGTTACGTCGACCAGCTCAACATCTCGGTCATCACTGACCTGCAATCGGTGGACGACGCCCATGAGATCACCAGTGCGATGGTGGACGAACTGATCGAAATCCGCCGTGCCGCAGGTCTTTCCGAAAAACTGACGGTGGTCGAGAAGGCGATGGCCCCGGCCGGTTAGCCGATCACCGGCAGGCGCCGCTCGGCGGCCAGCTCGTCCAGGGCGGCCTGCATGACCTGGCGCACGTGTGCGTCGACTTCGTCGATGTCGGGATCTGCACCGAACTGCGCGACGATGTCGATCGGCTCGAGCACCTGCTGCACGATCTTGGTCGGCAGCGGCACGTTGAGCGGCAGCACGGCCGACAGGCCGAACGGGAACCCGAACGACACCGGCATGATCTTGGCCCGGAACAGTTTGTCCAGCCGCAGCAGCTTGGCCACCTCGCTGCCCCGCGTCAGGTACAGCTGGCTCTCCTGGCCGCCGATACCCACCACGGGCACGATCGGCACCCCGGTGTTCAGGGCGGCCCGCACGTATCCGGTGCGCCCGTCGAAATCGATCGTGTTCCGTGCCGTGCTGGGCCGGTAGGCGTCGTAGTCACCGCCGGGGAACACCACGACGACGCCGCCGGAACGCAGCGCCTCGTCGGCGTTCTCGTGGTTGGCCTTGATGAAGCCGGCCTTGCGGAAGAAGCTGCCGGTCGGACCGGACAGGACCAGGTCGAAGGTGAGCGTGAAGATCGGCCGGTCGAAGCCGAACCGCTCGTAGAACCCGGTGGCGAACACCGGGACGTCCATCGCGAACAAGCCGCCGGAGTGGTTGGACACCACCAGCGCGCCGCCGGGCGGGAAGACGTCGAGGCCGCGCACCTCGGAGCGGTGCCAGATCTTTGTCAGCGGCCGGATCGCGCCCATCACGCGTTCCGTCAGCCGGGGATCCCACTTGGTGATCTCGCCCTCGGAGAAGTCGGCGGCGCCGCTCCCGCCGTCGGTCTTCTTGGTGCTCATGGCGACCCCTTCGAGGAAAACTGGAACGTGTTCTATTTTGATGGTACCCACCGCGCTCCGGCACGTAACCGGGTCCACCTCCCGTCGGTATTACCGTGCGCTTTACGATGGCGGGCGTGAGCGACGAAACCACCGAACCCGCCGTCCTGGTCGAACAGCGCGACCGGATCCTCATTGTCACCATCAACCGCCCGAAGGCGAAGAACGCGGTCAACCTGGCGGTCAGCCAGGGTCTGGCCGACGCGATGGACCGTCTCGACGCCGAGCCCGGCCTGTCGGTCGGCATCGTCACCGGGGCGGGCGGATCGTTCTGCGCCGGCATGGACCTCAAGGCGTTCGCCCGCGGCGAGCGGTGCGACATCGACGGTCGCGGGCTGGGCTTCACCCAGAAGCCACCGGCCAAGCCACTGATCGCCGCGGTCGAGGGTTACGCCCTGGCCGGCGGTACCGAGGTGGCGTTGTCCTGCGATCTGATCGTCGCGTCGCGCGATTCGGCGTTCGGCATCCCGGAGGTCAAGCGCGGCCTGGTCGCCGGCGGCGGCGGCCTGCTGCGGCTGCCGCAGCGCATTCCGTACGCGATCGCGATGGAGCTGGCGCTCACCGGTGACAATCTGTCCGCCGAGCGGGCCCACGAACTCGGGCTCGTCAGCGCATTGGCCGAACCGGGCGGCGCGCTGGACGCCGCGATCGCGCTGGCCGAGAAGATCACCGCCAACGGTCCGCTGGCGGTGGCCGCGACCAAGAAGATCGTCGTCGAGTCCCGCTACTGGGGGTCCGAGGAACAGTGGACCGAGCAGATGCAGATCCTCGCTCCGGTCTTCCTGTCCAAGGACGCCCAGGAGGGTGCCGTCGCGTTCGCCGAGAAGCGCGCGCCGCACTGGACCGGAACCTAACCGTCAGCCGGTTTCGGCGCCACCCTCCCGCAGCGCATGCTTCTGGACCTTCCCGGTGGCGTTGCGGGGCACCGGGCCGAAGGTGATGACGCGCGGGATCTTGTAGTCGGCGATGAGCGCGCGGCAGTGCTCGCGTAGTTGCTCGACCGTCACGGCCGAACCCGGCACGGCGGTGACGGTTGCGGTCACGGTGGCACCCCACTCGGGGTCGGGCCGCCCGTAAACCGCGACGTCGGTGACCTCCGGATGAGTGGCCAGCGCCTGTTCGACCTCGGCGGAGTACACGTTGCGTCCGCCGGTGATGATCACGTCCTTGAGCCGGTCCACCAACTGCAACGCACCGTCGCCGTGGACGCGCACGAGGTCGCCGGTGTGCAGCCAGCCGTCCCGGAGGGCCTCGGCCGTCGCCGCGGGGTTGTGCCAGTAGCCCTTCATGACCGCCTCGCCGCGAAAGATCAACTCGCCCACCGTGTCCACGGCCGTGTCGGTGCCGTCGGGATTGACCACCCTGGCCGCCATGAACGGTTGCGCCAGGTGACCCGACGAGTCCGGACGTTGGCGGATCTGCGTCAGCGTCGAGTAGATGCCGGTCGGGCCCGCTTCGCTCTGACCGCACTGCTGGAAGAAGCTCACCCCCGGAAACGTCGCCACCAGTTCTTCGATGGCCGGCGCGGGCATCGGGGCGGCGCCGAACACACCGATCCGCCAGGAGGACAGGTCGCGGGGCCGCGCCGAGCCCCGCGTGTGACACCGCAGGATCTGCTGGTACATGGTGGGGACGCCGAACAACCAGTCGATCCGGTGCCGCTCGACGAGTTGCAGAACCGTGCGCGCCTCGAACGTGCCGGCGATGACATGGGTTCCACCGAGCAACGTCGTGGCGTTGAGGAACGTCATCCCGCCCGAGTGGTACATCGGGGCCAGATGCAGATAGCGGTCACCGTCGCGCAATCCCAGGGAGACGATCTGTGCCATCGCCGCCCACACCGCGCGGTGGTGATCGAGCAGCACGCCCTTCGGCCGGCCGGTGGTCCCGGAGGTGTAGAGGATGAAGGCGTCGTCGTCCTCGCCGGCCCGGTCCTCGTGGATCGGCTCACCGTGGCCGCCGCCCAGCAGATCCGGATGCCCGGCCGACGGCCCCAGCGACACCAGCATCGGCCCGGGCGCATCCGCGCAAGCCGCCTCGGCGCGGGCGGCATGCGTGGCCGTGAATGCCAGCGCCGAGGCGCCGCTGTCCGCCAGCAGATAGGCGATCTCGGGTTCGGCCAACCGCGTGTTCACCGGCACTACGATGAGTCCGAGGCGGGAGGCGGCATGCGAAGCGATGACGAATTCGGCGGAGTTGTCCGCGAGCAGCGCGAACCGGTCGCCCTTGCGGAGCCCCAGCGCACCCAGACCCGCTGCCGCGGAGCCGATCTCGTCGTTGAGCCGCGCCCATGTCCAGCTGTCGGCGCCGCTGGCCACCGCTTCGCGGGACCCCACCCGCGCGGCGTTGTTCAGGGCGGTGCCACCGATGGTCGGCATGTCAGCTACCCCTCGGCATATCACCTCAAGCCACTGCGCCACTTAATTGCAACGAATCGTCTCAAATTATCCGGTCGGGGCGCGGTCGGTCAATCCCGGGGCAGGCCCGCGTCGCGATAAGGGACATACTTGTCCCTTGACGGCCCGAGTCGTGATCTGCTTCACTGAGACTGCGCGGTGCCGGGCAGGATTCGCAACCGCCGCCCGCATGTCATCGAGTCATCGGTGAAACAACTTGGTGCCCAGTGATATTCGTGCTTTTGGAAGGACGTGGAATGGTCGACGGAGTCGAGGAAAGCGTCCGGATCGGTGTCCTGGACCCCGACGTGTACGCCAACGGTAACCCCGACACCTATGGCCTGCCGTTGGACCAGTACGCCCACTTGCGCGAGTCCGAGCCCGTCTACCACCAGAGTTTCGACGATCCCCTGCTCATCAAGGATGTGTGGGTACTGACCCGCTACGACGACATCGTCATGGTGGATCGCGACGCGGAGACCTTTGCCGCCAACCGGGGTCACCTCAACATCTGGACGGTCAACCCCATCGACCCCACGGTCGGTGGCAAGCCCGCCATGCTCACCAGTGACGGTCCCGACCATCGCCGGCAGCGCCAGGTGGTCAACCGGGGGTTCACCCCACCCATGGTCAAACGACTGGAGGAGAAGTTCCGCGGTTATGCGCGAACGGTCGTCGACGAAGCGCTGGCGAAGCAATCGTTCGACTTCGTCACCGACGTCGCACATGCGATGCCGATGGAGGCCCTCGGTGATGTGCTCGGTGTCCCCGTGGAAGACCGCCCGCAGTTCTTCAACTGGGTGGACAAGTTCGCGGTGCCGTTCGACACCCGGATCACGCCCGCGTTCGAAACGGCGCTGGAGGCCATCTTCAGCCTGACCGGCTATGCGGCCGACCTCGCCGCCCGCAAGCGGGTCGAGGGTGGCGACGATGTGGTGGCCCAGATGGTGCGGGCCGACCACGCGGACACCATGTCGGAGGATGAAATCCTTGGCAACATCGTCCTTCTCGCCAGCGGCGCCGCCGAGAGCACGCGCACCGCACTGAGCCACGCCATGCATCAACTCATGCGTGATCCCGAACAGATGGCCTGGCTGCGTGAGCATTCCGGCGATATCCCGGATACCGCCATCCAGGAGATGGTGCGGGTGGCCACCCCGTTCCTGCATTTCGTCCGTACGGTCACCAAGGATATCGAGCTGCACGGCCAGCCGATTTCGGCGGGCGAGCGCGTCTGCATCCTGTTGGCCGCCGGGAACTTCGATCCATCGGCGTTCGACGAGCCGGACCGGTTCGATCTGACGCGCACGCCCAACCGGCATCTCAGTTTCGGACGCGGGCCGCACAGTTGCCTGGGCAAGCACATCGCGGTACTCGAGATGAAGATTCTCCTGGAGGAACTGCTGCAGCGCACCGCCGATATTCGACCGGCGGGTCCCATCTCCTATGTCCGCGACGTCTTCAGCCGGGGAGTCTACGAGCTACCGGTGACGATCACCCCGGCGTGAAAGCTGCGAAGTGAGAATGCGGCCGACGACGGTGATCAATGGTATTGAAACACCGCGTCTCAATATGTCAGGCTGTGACTCATGGCGAGCGATCCACATCTGATCCCCTACGGCGCGCCGTGGCACGAGTGGGCCGAGTGGATAACCGGGATGCCGATCTCGGCTCGTCTGGGGTTGCGTTGCACCGAGATCTCCCGCGGCAGGGTTGTGTTGCAGACCGACGGCCCGGGTTGGCTGAACCCCACCGGAGCCGTGCACGGCGGCGTGGTCATCGCCTGTGCCGACCAGGGATTCGGCGCGGTTGCCGCGACGGTCGTCGGGGACGGGATGGTGCCGGCGACGGCCACGTTCAACAGCGACTTCCTGCGCCCGGCCTTCCCGCCGATCACGCTCGAGGCGGTGGTCGACCGTGCCGGGCGCACCCTGGTGTTCGTGTCGGTGACGACGCGGGACCGCGCGGACAAGGTGTGCAACATCGCCCGGGGCACGCTTGTGGTCGACGGCTCCTCGCGTTTGACCAAGGGCAGCAATGATTTCGGCGGACAGTCGGGCAACTCGGAAAGCTAGGCGGGAGAAGATCTGATGGCAGTTCGGACCAATACGGTGTTGGCGGCCTCCGAGGAGGAGCGGGCCATTCGCGATGCCGTCCGCGGCATCGTCGCGCAGTACGGACCCGATTACTACCAACAGCAGGTCGACGACGGCGGAAACTGCGCCGAACTGTGGAATGAGCTGGGAGACAACGGTTATCTCGGGGTCCACCTGCCCGAGGAGTACGGCGGCGGCGGACTGGGGCTCGGCGAACTGAACATCGTCGTGCACGAGGCGGCGGTCGCCGGTTGTCCGATGCAGTCGATGTTGTTCTCCTCGGGTGTCACCGGAACCGTTCTCGAGCGCAGCGCCAGCACCGATCAGAAGGCGCGCTGGCTGCCCGGTGTGGCATCGGGGCGGACCCGGTTGTCGTTCGCCATCACCGAACCCGATTCCGGATCCAATGCCCACCGCATCTCGACCACCGCGCACCGCGACGGCGACCGCTACGTGCTCAACGGCCAGAAGGTGTTCATCACTGGCATGGAGTCGGCGCGATGGGTAATGGTGGTGGCGCGCACGGGGGTCGACGAGGCCAGCGGTCGTGGCCGGCTGTCGGTGTTGATGGTGGACGCCGACTCACCCGGATTGTCCTGGACCCCGATCCGCACGGTGATGAACCAGCCGGACAAGAGTCATCAGGTCTTCTTCGATGATGTGTCGGTGCCGGCCGAGAACCTCGTCGGCGCCGAAGGACGCGGCCTGGCAGTGGCTTTCACCGGACTGAACACCGAGCGGATCCTGACCAGCTCGCTGTGCACCGGCATCGGTCGCTATGCGCTGAAGAAGGCGGTGAGCTACGCCAACGAACGCCGCGTCTGGGAGGTTCCGATCGGCGCCCACCAGGCCGTCGCGCATCCGCTGGCGGCCGCCCACATGCACCTGCAGGCGGCCGAGTTGGTCACCGCGCGAGCCTGCGCGCTCTACGACAGCGGCCTCGAGGTGGGTGAGCTCGCCAACACGGCGAAGTATCTCGGTGCCGGCGCCGGTTTGGAGGCACTCGATGCGACGGTGGCGATGCACGGTGGCAACGGGGTGACCTACGAGTACCAACTCGCGACGTACTTCTGGGTGGTCCGCATGCTCAACATGGGTCCGGTGTCCAAGGAGATGATTCTCAACTTCGTCGCCGAACACAGCCTCGGCCTGCCGCGCTCGTACTGAGCGCGGCAGGTTTCAGTCCGTGCCGGGATCCTGGTCGACGGCGCGTAGCAGGTAGACCAGATTGGGCAGGAACCACAGCAGGAACGCGAAGACCGGCACCCACCACACCAGGGCGCCGTTCCATGCCAGCGGCCCGGTCTTGAAGAACACCAGGAAGCTTGCCGGTGTGAAAGCCATTGCCAGCCAGAGGTTCAGGTAGCCGAGCCACCGGGGGAAGATCGGCGGGCGATGGCGGTCGCTGAGGACGGCGACGCCGAAGACGGCCAGTTGCAGCACGAATGTGCACACCACGCCCAGGAAGAAGAACCAGCTCAGGTCGAACAGTGCCCGCGTCACATCGGGGTGTTGGTCGGGGCGGTAGGTCGATGCGAGCATGAAGACGTAGGGGATGACGAACTCGATGGTCGCCAGCGCTCCGAGGGCGAGCTGGGTGTAGGCCAGGATCGGCCGCGCGCCCTCGATGCGTCTCATCTGGATGGTGAAGGACGCCAGGAACGGCATCAGCAACGGGCAGGACGCCAGGCAGATGATGATGCCGATCCTGATCGAGGTGCGGTCGCGGTCGATCATCGCCGCCACCTCGGCCGCGCTCTGGTTCGGTGAGGGCGGTGGGAAGAAGCCCGCGATGACGAAGCCCACCACGAAGAGCAGACCCATCACCGGCCCCGCCCAGATGCACGCCTTCTGGATCCCGCGGTGAACTGCCGTGTCGCTCACCGTGCGGGCGTCCAAACCGCGCCCGCGGCGCTCGCTTGGCCGGCGGCGGTGGGCCGGGCCGCCTTGATCGAGGACCGCATGGTGACTCCGTTGGCGGTGTTGATCCCCTTCGGCATCAACGCCAGTTGCTGACGCCGGTACCGGCGGTAGCCCTGCACCGCAGCGGCGCCGGCCGCCGCGATCACCGCCGCCACCGGGATCTGCCGGGTCATCGCTGCGGCTCCGCGGTTTCCGGGGCGTCGGGCCACGGACACCCCGCCCGTGCGCCGGCGGTGTGGACGTTGTCGCCCGGCCACAGGCTCCGATCGAGGATACGGCCGTCCCAGAACCGGCGGAACTTGACCAGCCCGCGGTCGAAGCGGTTGTAGGCGGGTCGCTCCGGCTCTCTGCGGTACATCATCAGCGCCGTGTCCTGCATGATCGCAAACCAGTTGCGCCGCACCAGCAATGACTTGATGACGGGCCGGCCGATCAGGCGCAGCGCGGGGTTCTTGATCCTCGGCACGATCATCGTCAGGTAGACGGTGTGGCTGTCGGCTTCGACCGGGGTGAAGCTCAGGATCAGCCGCGCACTGTCGCTGAGGTCGTTGATCTTCTCGGTGAGCGCGATGGTGGCCCGCGGCAGGAATCCGGTGACGCCGGCCCGGCTTTCCACCAGTTCCGGCGGTGACGCGGTGAGGTGGATCAGGTGCAGGCCCCCGCCGTACGTCGTGGCGTGGAAGTCGCCGCCGGCCGCATCGGACACCCCCCACATCTCGCCGCGCCGGTAG
>WBZP01000553.1_pt1 | contig 50634 bp, 42 predicted proteins | sample 5204301 | NCBI WGS metagenome assembly WBZP01 (sample SAMN12412401, study PRJNA552823) | activated sludge metagenome | isolation source: activated sludge from nitrification reactor of wastewater treatment plant... | place: USA: Pennsylvania | collected 2017
AAACACCCTTCACACTCCATACCAAAATAAACAAAAGTTCATTGACATACTGGAAGAATAAAAGAATGAGAATGAAAACCAGGAAAGGTAAGTATTTCATTCAAAGTGATTTTCTCATACAGGAAGTGGCCACGCTGTAAAGCTGTGGATACCCACACGCTCTTCCTTCCTTCAACCCGGCGGCGGGCGGGCGCTGCGTTCGTCTGCCGCCGGGTGGGAAGGGAACATATAAAATGTCTGCGTTTTAAGATGGAATGCTTCGGACACAGACAGGTCGAAATCTTTTGCCGTCGCGGGTAAAATCAAAGATTACGTCGTCTGTCTGAAATATCATATCAAAATATCAAAACAACTAAAGACGCTGACAGATTTTGCAGGGATACGACCTGCTAAAATAAAATCGTCTTTAATTTTTTAGCAGCAGACAGATGCACTCGAAGGCCCGTTCACGCCCTTTTTGTCAGCAACTCCACGGCAGACCCCGGCAGGTTGCTGTGTTCAGCGCCGGTGCCTGACAAAAAATTTTGAAAAAGCGCGGACAATTTTTGGGGTTCCACCAAAAAGCCATCGTGTCCGTACTTAGAATCTATCACGATGTATCGGGCATGGGGAATATGTCGGGACAGCCACGCCTGTTCTTCCGGGGGGAACAACACATCGCTCGAAATGGACACCACTAAGGTGCGGGCAGTAACTTGCTGTGCCGCTTCAGCAGCGCTGCTGCGTCCGCGTCCGATGTGGTGCGCATCCATCGCCTGCGACAGGCGATAATAGGAAAAAGCGTTGAAGCGCCGCGACAGTTTTTCACCCTGATACTGCTGGTAAGTCACAGCGCGGTAGTTGTTCAGCAGGGGTTCGGTATCGGTTTGAAATTCATCGTAGGTATCGTAATGCCGGTACGAAAGCAGGGCGATGGCACGGGCGGCGCGCATACCCGCATCGCCGGCTTTTTCGTGGCGCTTGCGCCAGGTGGCATCGGCCTCTATGGCCATGCGCTGCGACTCATTGAAGGCAATGCCCCAGGCCGAGTGGCGGGCGTTGGTGGCAATCAACACCAGTTGTTCAATGCGGTCGGGCTGCGCGATGGCCCATTCCAATGCCTGCTGTCCCCCCAGAGAACCGCCGAGCAGCAGATGGATGCGCTCAATGCCGAGGTGGCGGCGCAGCGATTCGTGCAAAGTGACCATGTCGCGGATGGTCACTTCCGGAAAATCGTGGTAATAAGGCACCCCGGTGTCGGGATTTTCCGAAAGGGGGCCTGTGGTTCCATAGCAGGAAGACAATACATTGGCACAGACAATGTAATAATCGTCGGGATTAAAGAGGTCTTGTGGCCCGAAAAGACCCGCCCACCAGTCGAACACATCTGAATTGGCCGTGAGGGCATGACAAACCCAGACGACCGGTTTGTCGGGGTTGCCATAGGTGTGGTAAGCAACGACCGGTGTACGAAGGCGACCTCCTTTCTCTAAATGGAGGGTATCAGGAAAGGTATATTGTTTCATGTTGAACCGTTGAATGATTAAAAGATGGAAGGGTGGATGCATCGAATGTCGCATTGATTTTTCTCCGGCATCGGCAGGAATTACAGCAAAAAAGCGCGGGGTTGCGTGAAAATGGTTAAAAATTTTTTAAATTTACGATTTTACAAATTTTTATTAATTCATATCGCAAAAACAAACAATCTATTTCTCACACAACCCCGCGAAAAAAGGGATCAGTGCGCAACGGCTTCTGCTGGAAGGCGACCGGCAACGGCTGCAAATGCCTGTTCAAAATCGGCAATCAAATCGTCTATGTGTTCGATGCCGACGGAAATGCGGAGCAAAGTGGGGACAACCCCTGCGGCAGCCTGTTCCGCATCGCTCAACTGCTGGTGAGTGGTGGCAGCAGGCTGAATAATAAGGGTTTTAGAGTCGCCTACGTTGGCTAAGTGGCTGACCAATTGCAGGCTGTCCACCAATTTGACAGCGTTTTCTTTGGGGCCTTTCACAACGATGCTCAACACACCGCCGTAGCCATTTTTAAGGTACTGGTCAGCGAGTTTTTTATACGGACTGGATTCCAAACCGGGATAGTTTACCCATTCCACCTGGGGGTGTTGCTCAAACCAGCGCGCCAGTGTCAGGGCGTTTTCCACGGTGCGCTGCACGCGGAGCGAGAGCGTTTCTAAGCCCTGCAACAGGAGGAAAGAGTTAAAGGGGCTGAGGGCAGGGCCAAAATCACGCAGGCCTTCCACACGGGCGCGAATGATGAACGCAATGTTGCCAAATGGCCCGTCTGTGCCGAATACATCCCAGAATTTGAGGCCGTGGTAGCCTTCGCTCGGCTCGGTGAACTGCGGGAATTTGCCATTGCCCCAGTTGAAGTTACCACCGTCCACGATGACCCCGCCGATGCTGGTGCCGTGTCCGCCGATCCATTTGGTAGCCGACTCCACCACCACGTTGGCACCGTGTTCCAGCGGGCGGAAAAGATAGCCGCCTGCGCCGAAGGTATTGTCCACGATGAGGGGGATGTCGTGCTTGTGGGCAATGGAGGCGATGGACTTGAAGTCGGGGATATTGAAACCGGGATTGCCTAAGGTCTCCAAATAGAGGGCCTTGGTACGTTGGTCAATCAGGGCCTCAAAGCTACCCGGCTTGTCGCCGTCGGCAAAGCGCACTTCAATGCCGAGGCGCTTGAAGGCCACCTTGAACTGGTTGTAGGTGCCACCATACAGATAGGAGGTGGTTACGAAGTTATCGCCCGCCTGCAGGATGTTGTTCAGGGCGATGAACTGGGCGGCCTGGCCCGAACCGACTGCCAGAGCGGCCACGCCGCCTTCGAGGGCGGCGATGCGCTTTTCAAAAACATCGGTCGTGGGGTTCATAATCCGGGTGTAGATGTTTCCAAATTCTTTGAGGGCAAAGAGGTTGGCTCCGTGTTCCGAATCATTAAATATATAAGAAGTGGTTTGATAGATGGGCACTGCACGGCTGTTGGTGGTGGGATCAGGCACCTGGCCTGCGTGCAATTGAAGGGTCTCAAAACGATGATTTGCCATAGGTAAAAGAAATATTTAGGCGTGAAAAAAATGCAGACTTTTGGTGCCTTGTCCTCAATGTTTAATATTAATTTTTTAATACATTGACAGGTTGGCACATAAAAAAAGAGCGGCCTTCCGGATGTCCCGGAAGGCCGCTCTTGGAGGTAAAAACCTTTTCAGGTTTTTATGCAGTTGTATCAGTGCATGTCAACTGCCCAAAGCAATCCTTCGCCGACGGACGGGCCGTTGCGGGACACATACAACAACACATACAACATACTGCGTTGCCAAATGTACAAGGATTGATATTTGCGTAGTTGATCTTCATGTCGAAAATCTTTTTTTAGAAGCAGCGCCGCCGTTGGGTGGGTACTGCAAAGCGGGGGCAAAGAAACGGCGACCTGAACGATAAGGGCAAATTTTTTTGTGTTAATGTTTTCTTAAAATTTTTTGGCAAAAGGTATTTTGGCAAAAAATGCCTGTTTTGGCGCTACTGTCTGAAGGAAAGACAGCCGGATTTCATAGAGAAGGGAAGTGAAAAGAGTTTTCTAAAACACTATGCTGCTATATTTCAACTGTACCACCCCCTGCGCCACACCCTGAAACAGGGGACCATGTTGCCGCCCAACGAGCGATACAGGTGTTCCACACCCGGATCCATGCTGCCTTCCAAATCGAGTACAGCGCCTGTGCGCCAGGCCAATTCAATGGCTTTCCAGAGCAGCAACAGGAGGGCACCCGTATGTCGTCCTTCCGTGGTTACCACACTCCACAACACGCCTACCCGGCCCGGTTCCACCACCAAATAAACCCCTGCCTGTACGATATGGGTGTCCCTATGGCGGGCCACTAAGCTGTATATATGGCCACGTGCATCTGCTGCCTGGTGCAGCCTCAGGAAGACAGGCACAGAACAGGGAGGAGGCAGGCGTTTGGCTCGCAGCCGCGCACAAAAAGATTCAAACAAGGCTTCTAACCCGTCGGCGGCCTCTGCAACGTACACCACCCCGGCGGCATTTTTCAGGTGATTGCGCACACTGCTTTTCATGGCCTGCTCTATATCGGCTAAAGAACGACGGGCGGTTTCCACTACGAACGTATAACGGGTGGTCTGCCGGAAACGGGCCTGTTGAAAGGGCAGCCAATTGGTGACTTCCGGTCGAAAATGCTGCCGAAACAGGACACAGCGCGGCAACTGCGCAATCAGCGTTTCGCTTACTTTCTTTTCAAAGGCGTAGCGACTGTGTGTTTTAAAATCGGTATGCGACGGATAAAAAAACAAAGGCCCGGCGTATGGAGTCAGCGGCGGCATTTGCAGGAAAGGCAGCCCCCAACGCCGCCGGATGTGATAGGGCAATATTCCGGTGACTGTGCCGCCGCGATCGGTGGCCACAGAGGCACCCCAGCACTCCGCGCCGCACAGCGCATCGAGCCACCACGGCTGAAAATACACAGGGACGGGGTGCTGACTGCAAAAAAAACGATATTTTTCAGTGTGCAATAGCGGAATATCCTATTTTTGCCGCAAAAGTAACCTTCTGTCTCACAAATGACCGGTGTTTTTCCTGTTTTTTAAAAAAGAAAACACACGGCAGACTATTGAATATATGACCCTCGGCGAATTTTTCCAATATCTAAGCCAAAATCCCATGTACATCATGGCCTACTTTATCGCCATCCCCCTGCTGGCTCTATGGGTGGGCTGGGTGGACGGTGAAAAAGGACATACGGCCCCCTGGCGACATTTTTATGGCATTTTAGTCTATGCCGTGTGCATTCCGGGCATTTTTTCGGTAGCCCTTAGTATCTATATGTTCCTGTTTGAGCGGGGCGGCAGCATTCTGAACACCAACCTGCTCACGCAGGTGGTACCGGTCATTTCGATGCTGCTGACCCTTTCCATCATCCGGCGCAATATTGCCTGGGAAGAGGTGCCGGGCACGGGCCGCCTCTCTAACCTCATGACCATGATTGCGGCGGTGTTTGGTCTGATGTACCTGCTGCAACGGATGCACTTAGTGGCTTTCGTGGCGGTGCCTGTGCACTATCTGCTTCTGATTGTGGTGGGCCTCATTCTCGCAGCCCGCTTTGCTTTCGGCAATCTGATGCGGTAAGGATCAACATTCCGGGCTTTTTGCATCATGGGCGGTCGTGTATCATTTTTCCGGTTGACATGCCCTGCGCTGTTACCAGCCGGTAATGGAGCAAACCCGCAGGCAAATCGTCGCCTGTCAGGGTGAAATTCTGCATACCCGCGTCGAACAGGCCGCTTTTTTCCAACAGTATGCGACCGGAACCATCAAATACCCTGAGACAGACCTCTCCGGGTGCTGCCAGCGTAAAAAACACCTCTGTTGCGTGGCTCCACGGGTTGGGTTGGGTACTGTGCCACAATGGGCTGCTTTCTTCTCCCTGCATGAACTGCAATTCCGGTTGAAGCACCCTGTCCGGGTTGGACGATTCGTAAGCCAGTGCCGGGGTGATCTGATCGGAAAAGCGCAATTTTTCGCTCAAATGACCCGCCGTTTCAGCGCGAAAGCGCAGGGTAAAGCGCGTGGCTGCCGACGCATCGCCTGTACTGTTCCAGGCATGGGTCAGCAGTTCGCGCTGCGGAAAGCGACCAAAATGTTCCTGGCTCATATCAGCAGTGCCGGGTACAATTTCCAAAAGCGTCAGTCCGGAGTGTTCGAGGGCAAACTGTCGGGCCACCAAAGGAGTTTGACTTACTATGGGTACTTCAAACACTTCCCCGGTCTGTACAAAGCGGTCGCGCAGCACAAAAGGCAGGATCGCAGCCGAGCGGTCGCCGCTGCCTGTATCATGCAGATTGACTTGGGCGGTTTCATTCACATCCCCTGTTTTCACCCCGACAAAACCAATATAGCCTGTGAGATCCGCATCCGGCAGGCCGGCGGATTCGGGAATTGGCTGCGTGAAGGGGTTGGCAGGATTGGCAGGTTGGTAGGGCTGTAGAACAAAGCGCCAGGAAGTATTGTTGGGCAGCTCCGGATCTATGCCGAGAATGACGCGGCGCAGTGCAAGTATGTCTAAAGTCGTAATCGTACCCGATTTATTGGCATCGGCTGCAATAATTTTATATACCGAGGTAAATTTGTTTAATCCGAGAATGTGTTTACTGATTAAGGCCAGATCAAGGGTGGTGACCCCGTTTAGCACATTTTCGTCGAGCATGGGTACATAACGAGTATCTGGTTTTACAGGAAATGCACCACTAAGGATGTAACACTCTGTGTTGGTCGGCCAAGTCAACATAGGCAAATAAATAGGAGATGTGGGGCTGCTCAACTGTAAAGATGCCTGCCTGATGGGTTTCCCACCTTCCGTCTTAATGCAAATTTTGTACCCCGGCCTCGGCTGACAATTGTACAAATTGTCCTGCACCAAAAGAATGACCTGACAAAAAGAGGCGTTCTCTGCAAGGTCTCTGCTCCACAATTGGATGACGTGCGGTCCCAGCATGGAACAATCGAAAGTCAGCAATCGGACAGGTTTTCCGGCAGAGTCTGTCGGAAATCGGGCGGGTGCCGGTTCGCCACGGGAAATAGCGTATTCAATCAGTTGGGGAGCAGAAATATTGTCAGTGACAAACTCCAAAAAGTCGCTGGCATACAACGTCACCTGCTTGGTGGACAACAAATTGACAGACAATGGTTTACACACAGCAACAGGAGGTTTCTTATCCGCTATGGTGAACGTCTGCACACAGCTGTTGGCATTGCCGCAGCTGTCGCGCACCATCCAGCGCAATTGGTGGGTACCATTTGGCAGGTGGGGATACAAATACTGGGTCGGGGCAGCGGCAGTTTGAAAACGCACAAAAGCCCAAAGGGTGTCGCCGCTGCCTTTCCTGCTTTCCAAAGCAAAGCGGTATTGCTGGGATGCATTCAGGCTGGTACGCTGATCGAAAGACGCAGCATTGCCATCGGTGTACCGCACCTTGCCTTTGTTCCCCATATAAAGCGTATTGGGCAGGTTGGCCGAGTCGCTGTGAATCAGGGTTTCGGGATGTCCGTCGCCATTGAGGTCCAAAGTCAGTTCGTAAGCGATGTGCAGGCTGCCTTTTTTGCACGCATTGAGGGCATAGGCGGACAAAGCCATCTGTTTTTCAGGCAAATCGCTGCTTTTGTACAGGCTGTCCCAAAAAGCCGGGTGGTTCCACAGCGTTGCCTCGTTGAGGCTGCTGTCCCCTCCCTGAATGGGGTTACATCGAATAAAAGGGGTTTGGGCTGTTACAGAAAAAGACAAAAAGAAAACAGCACAGGGGATTAAAAGAAAAAGTGAAGTACATCTTTTCATGGAATAATATTATTGAATTTATTAATTTAATTTAATTTTATCATTTTACCGGCCACCCGGCCTTTTGAAGTCAACAACTGATAGTGCAAAAGCCCGGCAGGCAGGGCATCACCTGACAGGGAAAAAGTCTGCATACCCGCGTCGAACAGGCCGCTTTTTTCCAACAGTACGCGCCCGGAAGCGTCCAGCAGCCGCAGGCGTACCTCTCCGGCCTCAGGCAATACAAATACTACATCGCCCGCCGTTGTCCACGGATTGGGGCGCACGCTGTGCAGCACCACATCAGGGGATGGTGTTCGGTCGGTAAATTGCAGCGCAGGGCGCATAGCCGATTCGTCATCATTGCCCTGATAGGCCAATGCTGCGGTGATGCGGTCCGAAAGGTGAAGTTTGTCACTCAATAAACCCGCTGTCTCTGCCCGAAAGCGCAACATAAAACGAGTAGATGTGGCATCTTCTGCGGCGCTATTCCATACATGGGTGAGCATTTGCCTGTCGGCAAAGCGGGCAAAGTTTTCCAGTGTCATATCGGGCGTGGCAGGCACAATATCCAACAAGGTCAGGCCGGGATACTCCACCGTGAATTGCTGTCCGGTGAGGGGCCAACGGCTTTCAAAAGTCACTTCAAATACTTCTCCGCCGGAAACAGAACGGTCGGGAATGGCAAAAGGCAAGGGGGCGAGGGAGCGATCATCCAGGGCGGTGCCTCGCTGTGCCGTACCGTTTACATCGCCTGTTTTTACGCCGATAAAGAGAATTTGCCTCATAGAATCGGCATCTGTAATCCGGGCGCTTTCGCGGAAAGGAGCGACAAAAGGATCGCCATTGGAAGGGTTATACGGTTGCAGGACAAAACGCCACGAAGGACTTCTTGAGAAGGTTTCATCTATGCCCAATATCAACCGACGTATCTCCACGGCATCCGAAAGGGTGATGGTCCCGGAGTGATTGACATCAGCAGCGATCTTTCTGTAAGGTCCAAAAGCAATTTTGTTCAGAATATAATCCCGAATCAGGTTAATATCTAAAGTCGTAACCCCGTTCAAAACGTTGCCGTATGAAACAGGGGTAAAAGTATAAGCAGGAGAGATAAAGGTACCATTCGGAACCGTCCAACAACCGCTTCCATCCCACGAAATGGGAAAATTATGCCCGGCAGGTTGCCCGGTTTCCACATCTACGTCCGCATCATCCATAATTTCACCCCTTGTGTTTTTAATACAGATCGTCAACGCAGGTGCAGGTTTGCAGTTCTTCATATTATCCTGTATAAGGCAGGCGTTTTTAGCCGCATTGCCAAAATAAATAAGGTTGGGCAAATTCAGGGAGTCGCTGTGTATCAGCGTTTCCTGTTGCCCGTCGCCGTCCGAGTCCAAGAGCAATTCGTAGTGTACCTGCACATCGGGCGTTGGACAAAGGGCCGAAGTTTTTACAGCCAAAGACAAGGCTTTTTCCGGGAGGTCATTATCGGGATACTGGGCATTTCCCCAGGGCGACCGACTCCAGCTGTATGGGTCATTTAGCGTAGAATCCCCTGTGTCAACCGGCAGGCAGGAAATGGTGGGGACTTGAGCATGTAACGCGGTAAAAGGAAAGAAAAAGCATACAGGGATTAAAAGAAACAAAGGTGCGTATCTATTCATAGGGCGATTGTTTTTGGTCGGACATTTAAAGAAAACGGCGGACAACCGTATTTAAACGGCCAACAGTTAAAAAATAAATGTAATTTGCCTCAAAATATTTAACTACTTTAAGGCGGAATCAGGCACAAAAATAAGAAATAAAGGACTGTTTTTCAAAATTTTACTTAGTCGTATAGCCGACAATTGGCGTTTTTACACTTTTCAGGACAGCCCGGATTCCGGTACTTCAAAGTCAAAATGACGGCTTTTCATCAATGGCCTGGCGGACATTTCCGTACTTTAATAATTGGTTTTGCGCAGATTCATAGTCCATGCCTGTGGCCTGCATCACCATTTTTACTCCTCGATCCACCAATTTGGCGTTGCTCAACTGCATGTCCACCATACGGTTGCCGCGCACGCGCCCTAAGCGAATCATCAGGGAGGTAGAAATCATATTCAGCATCAGTTTTTGGGCAGTACCCGACTTCATGCGCGTGCTGCCTGTCACAAATTCAGGGCCTACTACCGCTACCATCGGGAAATCGGCTTCCAAAGTTACGGGCGCACCGGGATTACAGGTGATGCAGGCGGTTGTGATGCCCTGCGCACGGCATTGGCGCAGCCCGTGTATCACATAAGGCGTGGTACCCGATGCGGCAATGCCCACTATGGTATCCAAATTACTAATCTGCCAGGCTTCCAGATCGAGCCACGCCTGTGTGGTGCTGTCTTCGGCATTTTCGACCGCCCGCCGAATGGCCTGGTCGCCGCCTGCGATGAGGCCCACTACCCAGTCATGCGGCACCCCGTAAGTGGGCGGGCATTCGGAGGCATCCAAAATGCCGAGGCGGCCACTGGTGCCGGCTCCGATGTAGAACAACCGCCCACCCTCCTGCATTTTGGGGGCGGTCGCCGTCACAAAAGCCTCTATCTGCGGAATTGCCGCCGCCACTGCTTCCGGTACACGCCGGTCTTCCGCATTGATGTGTCGCAACAACTCCCCGACACTCATCTTTTCTAAGTGATCGTAGATGGAAGGCTGTTCGGTTATTTTTTCAAAATGCTGCATCTGTGAAATTTTAGAAATGTCTGTTTTATAGAAGTATCTATCGGCTTTTCGGGCGTATCATTACTGATTTTCCCCCGCCACAAAATTGGAAATAGCATATAAGGGAATAGCGCGAATCTCCTCGTATTGGGAAAAGTTTTCAAGAGAAAACCGGAAGCCGACGGTTTTGTTTTTGTCTTTTAAAAATTGGCGAAGGCTTTGCATGCTTCCCCGTCCCGATGATTTTACTTCCACTGGCAGGATGTCGGCCCCCTGTTGTACCACATAATCCACTTCTGCATTGGAATGTGGTGTTTCGCGGTGCCAGTAATAGAGCGCTGGCGGATTGAAAGGAGAGCTGTACTTCAAATACTCAAGCCCCCAAAACTGCTCGGCGATTGCTCCTTTGTTGACCACGTCTGTTCCGGGATTAAATAGAAAATCGGACAGGTTCAGCCCCGAAATGCGTTGATGCAAGCCTGTATCCAACAACAACATTTTTCTTTTAGAAGGGTTTGCTTCTGCACCGGGCGGAATACCGTTGGCGGCTGTATGGGTCACCGGCACAATAAGACCAGCCATGATGAGCAGTTCTAAGGCTTCCTTAATCTGAACATGATTGGCAGCCGAAGAAGCCCTGTTGTACACAAACTTACCTCCCGACTGATTGACCACTGATTCCAATATTTCGGTCAGCCGCTGAGGCGGAACAGTATGTTTATACTTGGTAAAATCCGATTTGAGCGACAGATACAGATCGTCCAGAATACGTTGTGTTTCCAACATATTGCGCTGCCCGATATAAAAAGAAAGCGCCTCAGGCATCCCTCCCGTCAGCATAAAAGTTTTTAGGAGCTCTGACAACCGCTCGTGTAAAACCGGTGGCAGGGGGTGTTGAACATGCGCCTTCTTCCTGGCTTCCAATAACCGCTCCTCTCCAATGGCTTCCAAAAATTCATCGAAAGAAAATGGATAAATAAATACAGAGCGTACACGCCCTACTCCATAAGAAGGCAGGGCCTGTAAGGCAAATTCCAATAAAGATCCTGCTGCTATAACATGCAATCCGGGCATTTTTTCGTAAAAAAAGCGCAAGGCAGCAATAGCACGCGGACAAGCCTGAATTTCATCCAGAAACAAAAGCGTCTTTCCAGGCACAATGGAAACCCCCAAAAAAACCGACAAATGCTCAATAAGGCGCCGGGGGCTAAGGTCTCCTTCAAATAAACTTTTAAGGGCCGGGTTTTCTTCAAAATTGACTTCTACAAAATGCTCAAAATGACGGGAAAGCTGGCGAACGGCAGATGACTTTCCTACCTGCCGCGCACCGCGCACAATAAGGGGTTTTCTGCCGACAGCGTTTTTCCAATCCAGCAAATGGGCATCCACAGAACGTTTATAATACATCACACATGATACAATTTTAATTTTTAGGGGCAAAAATACGAATATTTTTTATTTTTAGTAACCAAAAGGATGAAGTATTTTTTATTTTTAGTAACCAAAAGGATGAAGTATTTTTTATTTTTAGTAACCAAAAGGGCGAAGTATTTTCCATTTTTAGTAACCAAAACAAGAAAAACGCATCCCGGAAGGACCGTGTACGCCCGCTTCAAGCCTCAAAAAGGGGCTTTCCACTCCGTTTCTATCTTTTCCCTCGTCACCGGATGCACAAAACACAGGTATTCGGCGTGTAAATACAGGCGGTCGGCGGGCGTACCGTATAAATCATCGCCCTGTATCGGGGCATTCAGTCCCTGTGGATGGGCAGCATGTACGCGCAACTGGTGGGTACGTCCTGTCACCGGATAAAAATGTACCCGGGTGGCGGTGTCCGTGCGGGCCACTACCTCCCACAGGGTGCGGGCGGATTTGCCGTGCTGATAACACACCATCTGGTGGGGGCGGTTGTCCAAATCCACGCGCAGGGGCAGGTCTATGGTGCCGCTGTCTGCCGGAAGTACGCCCTGCAACACGGCTACATAGCGCTTTTGAATGGTGCGGTGCAGGAACTGACTTTGCAGGGCCTTATAGACCTCCGGTTGTTTGGCAATAAGCAACAAGCCCGACGTAGCCTGATCTAAACGATGGACGATCATCGGGCCGTCACAGGCAGGATAGAGCGTCCGAACGCGGGTTTCCACTGAATCGCGGCAACTTTTGCCGGGTACCGACAGCAATTGTACCGGCTTGCGCACCACCAACAGGTAATCGTCTTCCCAGGCAATGGACATTTCCCCTGCCGCAACAGCGGTCAGCGCAGCAGGCGGCTCCTCCACTGCTATCCCCTGTAACATGTGTGCCAAAACAGGAACACATTTGCCCCGACAGGCGGGATAGAAGTGGCCGTGTTTGCGCACTTCTCCAATGGGCGAAGGCCCCCACCAAAACTCCGCAAAAGCCAGCGGTTTCAAGCCCTGCCGGAAAGCATATTGCAACAGTTTAGGAGCCGCGCATTCGCCTGCCCCGGCGGGCGGTATGCCCTGTTCATGGGCTGCAAAAATATCCAAAAGACTTTTCTCCTCTCCCAGTGCATTCAGGAAGCGGTATTCCTGAAAAATGCGCTGCTGCAAGGCGGCAGACTGTGCCTTGCGCGTTTGGTGCAGGGCCTCCATGCGCTCCAGAAACGGCAGCATCCGCGCCTGTAGCAGGGTTGTTGCGTGGGCATACTGCTTTTTCAGGTCTTTGAGCCAATAGTGATCGCGCTGACTTTCTGCGCTCAGCAGTTGCTCCCGATGCTCCTGTTCGGCGCGGGTGCCGCTCTGTTTCAATGTGGCGCGTTCTGCGCGACGGCGCTCTTTGGCAAGGCGCAACCGCACCCGGGCATCTTCCAAAGCCGCCTGGTGCTGCTGTTCGAGCAGGATCATTTCCTCCCGGAGTGCCACCCATTCCGGTGCCTGCTCCAAAGCCGCTATGCGGTGGTTCAGTGCGGTCAGTGCTGCCTCTCCGGCGCGATAGAAGCCTTTTTCGTCCAATAGATCGAACACAGGAGGCACAAAACCTTCCTGGTGCTGACTGTCCGCCAATTTACCCGAAAAAGCGGCCACCCAGCCCGTTTTTCCTCCGGCATTTTGCACCACCAACACACCAAACATCTTGCCACAGACCGGGCCTTCATGGGTGGTTGCCAGCTCCAAATGTTGTTCCAATGCCGGCAGCCCGTTCAGGCGTTCCTGCAACAGGGCTGCTGCCTCCACACACAAAGAGTGGGGCTGGTATTGAAAAGGATAGGTAAAACGGCGCGGCAGCGCTTCCGGCTCTACGGGGTGCGGGAAAAAGAACAAATCACTAAATTTTTGGCAAAAATACGACCTTTTTCAAAATTCCATTCAGTTGGCAGCCAAAAGTATTGGCACCGAGGGTGGTGAACAGGCGCAGGCCCGTCAGGTCATTGGAATCGTTCGATGCTTTTGACAGGCAGCGCAAAGTAGGATCAGAAGGGCAGGGACTCCGGGAAGAATGGATGCGAAATTGCGTTCTTTTGAGGAAAAATGAGATTTGCGGAGGGCAGGGCGCTTCAAAACAGTAGTCTCGTGCGCCTGTCATCGCCTGTTTTGATGCTTCTACGCATGGGTGGGGAAGACAAAAGCCGTTTCGCTCTTCACTTCAGTCATTACAAAATGGCTTTGCACCTGACCAATATTTTCTAAAACAGCCAGCTTTTCTTTTATAAAATACTGGTAAGCGTCCATATCTGTGACGGCCACCTTCAGCAGGTAGTCGAAGGCTCCGGTGATGTGGTGGCATTCCAGTACTTCGGGCAGGGCGGCCACCTGTTGCTCGAAGTGCAGCAGGTATTCCCGTTTGTGTTCTTTCAGCGAAATATCGCAAAACACCAAAAGCGACAGACCAATTTTACGGCGATCCAGCAAGGCAGCGTATTGTCGGATGTAGCCTTCGCGCTCTAAGCGCTTCACCCGCTCGAACACGGGTGTGGTACTCAGGTGGAGCCGGGCTGCCATTTCCTTAGTAGTCAGAAAAGCATCCCTTTGCAGCAAGTCCAGGAGGGCACAGTCGGCAGCATCTAAGGGTGTAGATTTTTTTTCCATAAAGAGGTCATTTTTAAAAAAAATTCGGGCAAATATTCCAAAAAAATTTCTTAAAAAGATTATTTTTCCAAAAAATCATCTTCTATTGGGTAGAGTTTCTATCTATAATACCTTTGTCAGAAAATTGAGTTCAAATATGGAAAGAAAACTGCATCCTGAAACCCTGATGATGTCGCATGGCTATCATCCGGAATGGTCGGAAGGCGCTGTCAAGTGTCCGATCTTCCAAACCTCCACTTTTGTTTTTAACACGGCCGAGGAAGGGAAAGCTTTCTTCGAAGTAGCCTACGGCTTGCGCGAAAAGCACAATGCTGAAAAAACAGGACTGATCTACAGCCGCCTGAACAACCCGGATATGGAAATTCTGGAGGACCGACTGACGCTCTGGGACGGGGCAGAAGCCTGTGCTGTCTTCGAAAGCGGTATGGCGGCCATCTCCACCGTGTTGTTTGAGTGTTTGAAGCCCGGCGACCTCCTGTTGGTCAGCAATCCGCTGTACGGCGGCACCCACCATTTTGTCCACCATGTCCTGACCAAATTTGGTATTGAGGTACTGGGTTTTCCGCCCCGTGCCACACAGGCCGACTTAGAGACTCTCCTGCTGGAAAGCGGCAAAGCCGACCGATTAGCCATGATTTATGTGGAAACACCCGCCAACCCCACCAATTGCCTTACCGACATTGCCATGTGTCGGCGTGTAGCCGACCGCTTTGCGGGCGAGGAACGCCGCGCCTTAGTAGCAGTGGACAATACCTACATGGGGCCACTGTGGCAACATCCCCTCCGACACGGAGCAGACCTGGTGCTTTATTCCGCCACCAAGTACATCGGCGGCCACAGCGATGTTATTGCCGGAGCCTGCCTCGGTTCGGCGGCGCTGATTGCGCGGATTAAGACACTGCGTACCTTTATGGGCAATATGATCGCACCACACAGCGGCTGGTTGCTGCTGCGCAGTTTGGAGACCTTGAAAATCCGCATGGAAAAACAGGCAGACAATGCCCGTTTTTTAGCGCAGTGCCTGCAACACCACCCCAAAGTGGCTTCCGTAGGGTATCTGGGACTGCTGACAGCAGCCGACGGAGCGCAGTACGAGACCTATTGCCGCCAGTGTACCGCCCCGGGTGCCATGATTTCCATTCTCCTGCACGGGGGCGAACGCGAAGCCTTTGCGTTCCTCAATGCCCTTAAAATCGCCAAATTGGCAGTCAGCCTCGGCAGTACAGAATCGCTTGCCCAACACCCGGCCACCATGACCCACGCCGGTATGAGTGCCGAGGAAAAAGCAGCCTACAGCATCCACCCTGCTTTGGTACGGCTGTCGGTGGGCGTAGAACACGCGGAAGACCTCTGGTGGGATGTAGAGCAGGCCCTCCACGCTGTACCTGCACCCGAACAACCTTTGGCCGGGATTTCCACGGGAAAGCGCCCCCCCGGATCGGTCGTTTCTGCCATATAGGCATAAGAGTGCGCATCTCCGGCAGATTTTTTGTAGGATTTTCAGGCAAACCTTCCATATATGCGTTGCAGCCCGTACTTTTGCGCGTTTTTCAATAAAGGTTTGCAAAATCCAATCAACATTCTTGTTTTTATCTCATTGATTTTCAATGACTTAATAGTTAAGATTGATTGGCTTTAAATTCACCAAATCCATAAATCAACCCGGATGGCGGTTATAGAACTCAAGATACCTAACCTCGGAGAGTCCATCTCCAGCGTTACTTTTTCCAAATGGCTCAAGCCAAATGGCTCTACTGTACAAATGGATGAACCTTTGTGCGAGATTGAAACCGAAAAAGCCAATCAGGAATTGTCTGCCGACGCGGCAGGACAACTTAGCTGGGTGGCTAAGGAAGGGGAAGACCTCGCCGTGGGCGCTTTGTTTGCCACCATAAATACCGAAGCAACAGGAGACAACCCGGCTCCGACCGCCAAAGCAGCGCCTGCTGCCTTGCAACCGGAACCGGCCCCGGAACCCGCTCCTCCGGCTGTGCCACCGCCTGTACCGCCGTCTGCGGCCATTCCGGGTGGCACACCTCAACACAGCTATGCCACGGGGCATCCCTCTCCGGCTGCTGCCAAGATCATGGAGGAGGCAGGTATGCCACCCGCCGGCATACAAGGTACCGGGAAAGACGGACGCATCACCAAAGAAGATGCGCTGAAGGCCGCTGCTACACCGCCGTCGGCACCCACTGCACCCAAGCCCCCCCCGGAAAGTACTCCGGCCGCTGTTACGCCTCCGGCTGCCTCCATCGCGGCTGCGCCTTTTGCCCGCAACGACCGCCGCGAAAAGCTCACCCGAATGCGCCGCACCATAGCAAAACGCTTGGTCAGCGCCAAAAACAATACGGCCATGCTCACCACCTTCAATGAAGTGGACATGAGCGCTGTAATGGCATTGCGTGAAAAATATCAGGATGCCTTTGTCAAAAAGTACGGCATCAAGTTGGGCTTTATGTCCATCTTTGCCAAAGCCTGTGCCAAAGTTTTGCTCGAAATGCCGGAAGTAAATGCCCGGTTGGACGGCGACGACATCATTTACCACGACTACGCCGACATCAGCATGGCCATCAGCACGCCAACCGGTTTGGTGGTGCCGCCAATCCGCAACGTGGAAAGCATGAAATTTCACGAAATAGAGCTGAAAATTAAAGAGTTATCCGGAAAAGCAAAAGAGGGCAAACTGTCGCTTGAAGAAATGACCGGCGGAACCTTCACCATTACCAACGGCGGCATTTTTGGCAGCCTGATGAGTACGCCTATCATCAACGAGCCACAAAGTGCCATCCTCGGTATGCACGCCATCAAGGATCGCCCGATCGCGGCAGATGGTCAGGTGGTCATCCGCCCCATGATGTACTTAGCGCTGAGCTATGACCACCGGGTGATAGATGGTTCTACTTCGGTTACCTTCCTCGTCAAGGTCAAGAATCTGATCGAAGACCCGATCCATCTTCTGCTGGATATTTAATGCAGGCATGCCTCAGGCAGGGACACCTGCGCAGGCATTCTCTTTTCAGACCCCGTAAAAATTGCAGCGAATGAATTACCAGCTGGTTATTGGTTTAGAAACGCACGTACAGTTGTCCACTGCTTCCAAAGCCTTTTGTTCAGACAGCACGGCCTTTGGGGCTCCGCCCAATACGCAGGTCAGCGCCATCAGCCTGGCCCATCCCGGCACCCTGCCCCGGCTCAATAAAAAAGCCGTGGAATATGCCGTGCAGCTCGGCCTTGCATTGGACTGTGAAATTAACCGCCATTCGGCTTTCGACCGCAAGAATTATTTTTACGCCGACCTGCCCAAAGGCTTTCAGACCACCCAGGACAAGCGCCCGATTTGTCTGCGCGGACAGGTACCCATTGTGTTGCCCGACAAGTCTGTGCGCCAGATTCGGCTGCACCACATCCATTTGGAGGAAGATGCCGGCAAGAGCATTCACGATCAGGACCCCGCCTACTCCCTCATAGACCTGAATCGGGCCGGGGTACCGCTGCTCGAAATTGTGAGCGAGCCGGATATGCACAGCGCCGATGAAGTGGTGGGGTATATGGAATCGCTGCGCCGCTTAGTGCGCTGGACAGGAGTGAGCGACGGCAATATGGAAGAAGGCTCCATGCGCTGCGACATCAATATTTCGGTGCGCCCGGTCGGCTCCGAAAAATTGGGCAAGCGATGCGAAATCAAAAATGTAAATTCCATGCGGTTTGCGCGCAAAGCCATCGAGTATGAAGCGCAGCGACAAATTGCCCTGCTTGGCAGCGGGATGCCCGTGACACAGGAAACACGAGGCTTCGATCCCGCCACCGGAAAAACCTACAGTCTGCGGGACAAAGAGGAGGCAGGGGACTATCGCTATTTTCCGGAACCCGACCTGCCGCCGATACATCTCACCGAGGAATGGATCGCTTCGGTAAAAGCGGCCCTCCCTACCCTGCCCCACGTTCTGGCCGATGCCTGGAAAAACCAATACGGCCTCTCCGATCAGGATGCTGCGCTCCTGACCCAGGAACGCGCCACTGCTGAATACTTTACCCAATTGTCGGCCCTGCAACCCGCTCTGGCCAAACAGGCGGCCAACCTGCTCATTCACAAATTACTACCGTGGGCAACGGAAAATGGCGAAATGCTGACGGCATGTCCGGTGCCGCCCGCCCGCTGGCTGGCTTTTTTGCAACTTATAGAACAGCAAAAGATAAGTGCCTCTGCCGCCACCCAAAAACTTTTTCCCGCCCTGCTGGAATCTCCTGGAGAGGACCCTTTGAATCTGGCCACTGCCCTGGGACTGTTGCAGGAAAGCGACGCAGGTCTTTTGGAAAAAATGGCAGACGACGTATTGGGTCGTTTTCCCGATAAAGTAAAAGAATACAAATCAGGCAAAAAAGGGTTGATTGGTTTTTTCATGGGGGAACTCATGAAAATGGCTAAAGGGGCAGCCGACCCGCAGGCAGCCACAAAAATATTTCAGGAAAAATTAAAATAACTTTGCATTTTGCAAGGGCTTTTTGCGACCTTTGCCACGTTTTTGATTATTCACTTTCCACTTTTTGATCCTCCAATAATGAATAACGCTATTCTGATGCTTACCGACGGTACGATATATCGCGGCAAAGCAGCCGGAAAAAAGGGTACCACCACAGGAGAAATTTGTTTTAATACCGGCATGACCGGTTATCAGGAAATATTTACTGATCCTTCCTATAAGGGTCAGATACTGATAGCCACCCATGTTCATATTGGCAACTACGGTATCAAAAAAACGGACATAGAAAGTGAAAGCATCAAAATTGCAGGTCTGATTTGTCGCGGCTTCAACGTGCCTTACAGCCGCCTGATGGCCGACGAAAACATACAGGAATACTTTGAACGCGAGGGCATTGTGGCCATTTCGGAAGTAGATACCCGTGCTTTGGTGCAGCATGTGCGCATACGGGGAGCCATGAATTGCATCATTTCCTCTGAAACAGAAGACACAGATGTCCTGAGCGCCATGTTGGCAGCCACTCCCTCTATGGATGGCTTAGAGTTATCCAGTCAGGTGACGACCCCCGCTCCTTATTTTGTGGGGGATGAAGGTGCGCGTCATCGCGTTGCTGTGTTGGATTTTGGCATCAAGAAGAACATCCTGCGGTGTTTTGAAGAGCGCGACTGCTATTTGGGCGTTTTCCCGGCACATACTCCCTTAGAAACCCTGCGCGCCTGGCAGCCCCACGGCTACTTCCTTTCCAATGGGCCTGGCGATCCTGCTGCCATGCCCTATGCGGTAAAAACGGTACAAAACATATTGGAAGAACAAAAGCCGCTGTTTGGCATTTGTCTGGGTCAGCAACTACTGGCGCTGGCGGCGGGGTTGCCGACCTACAAGCTACACCACGGCCACCGGGGCATCAACCATCCGGTGAAGAACCTGCTGAGCGGCAAAAGTGAGATTACCAGCCAAAATCACGGTTTCGGGGTGTTGGAAAGCGCCATTTACGACAGTCCTTCTTTAGTGGAGGCCACCCACATCAATTTGAACGATCAGACCGTGGAAGGCATTCGACTCCGCAACCACCCCGCTTTCAGTGTGCAATATCACCCGGAGGCAGGCCCCGGCCCGCACGATGCCCGGTATTTGTTCAATCAATTTTTACACCTCCTGAATTAATTTTCGCGGCATACAACGCACAACGTCCTTCTTGCGTTTTTATGCGACTTAATTTTAAAGACAATATTACACCGATCATGAAGAAATGGATTTTACTCCTTCTTATTACCGCACCCTTTTTCCTGCAGGCACAAAGCGGGAAAACTAACCGTGCACTTTTTGACAACAAAACCATCGGCGAGATACGCCTGACCCTGCCCTCCAAAAAATGGTCGGACGGGCTGGATTCCATGCGCCTTTATGGAATGGGCATGATGAAGGGTACTGCCACCATAGACGGCTCTAAATACGAGGGGGTGGGTGTGCGTTTTCGCGGCGACAAATCGTATGTAATGGGCATGAAACGCAACCCAATGGCGATTCGCCTCAATCACAGCGATGCCACAGCCAATCATCAGGGATACAGTTCCATCAAACTGTCCAGCGCACTGCGCGATCCCAGTTTAGTGCGGGAAATGCTGTTTACGGAAATTGCTTCCAAGTATCTGCCCATGCCGCAGATGTCCTATAGCAAGTTGTATATCAACGATGAATATGTAGGCATTTTCGTCAATATTGAGAATGTGGAAGATCAATTCCTGAAAAACAATTACCACAGTGCCGGTAACACCCTCATTAAAGCAGGGGTGGACTATCCTGCTGCTTCACCTGCGGGTTGCAAACTTGGCATCTATGCTTCTCTGGAATATGAAGACAACGAAGAATGCTACAAAAATAATTTCGAGACGGCACAAGCCAAAGGTTGGAGCGACCTAAAAGAACTGGCCCGGGTACTTAGTACCGACCCTTCCAAAGTGGAGAAGGTATTGGATGTGGATCGCACGCTCTGGATGCTGGCTCTGAACAATGTTATGGTCAATCTGAACAGTTACAGTGGCAACCACAGTCTGAATTATTATCTGTATAAAGACCAAAACGGGCAGTTTCAGCCCATTCCATGGGATTTGAATCTGGCTTTTGGCTCTTATAAAAATACAGGCAAAGGCAGCGACCTCGAACTCAAAGGACTTCAAAACCTTGATCCGCTGCTCCACGCTGACAATCCTTACAAGCCCCTGATCTACTTTTTGCTCAAAGACCCCCTCTGCCGCAAAATGTACCTGTCGCACATACGCCAGATTGTGGAAGAAAATTTCAGCAATGGCTGGTATGAAAAGCGCGCTCAGGAATTGCAGGGCATGATTGTGGTGCCTTATAACGATGACAAAAACAAGACCTACAGCATTGATGATTTTCAGCGCAGCCTGCGCGAAACGGTTGGCAAAAAGAGTAAAATTCCCGGATTGGTGGAGCTGATGTCCAAGCGCACTGCTTTCCTGAAAAAACATCCGGAACTCTCTGCTTTACCGCCTGTTATTTCCGACATTTCGGTACAGGGACGCGGCAAGTTTGAAAACCAAAAGTTGAATACCTTCCGTATTTCTGCCAAATCGGACCGCTTTTCGAAACGCGTCTTTTTATATCACCGCCTCAACCCCACCGCTGCTTACACGGTGACCCCCATGCAGGAAGAGAAAGCCGACCTGCCTTCGGGTACTGGCATGTTTGTGGCAAGCGTGGAAGCTCATTCTCCCGATGCTGTTTTGGAATACTACATCGTGGCGGAAACCGTGGGTACCATCGGTATTGCGCCTGCTAACTACACTAAGCAGCCCAACAAGGTAAAGCTGAGCGATCTGAATAAGTAAGGCCGGGTGTAGAAAGGTTGATGCGTTGAATGAAGTTTATTTTGATTGGATCTATATGAAATTTCTCGAATCAGGCCGTTGGCTTTTTCCCGTTCCCTTTATTGTATTCGGGCTGTTTCACCTGAGTATGTCCAATCATTATGCGGATCAAATGCCGAATTACATGCCCGGCGGGGCTTTTTTTATTTGTGTGCTGGGTTTCTGTATGATTGCGGCAGGGGTTAGCCTTTACACAGGCATCAAAGCCCGTTGGGCGGCGCTTGCGCTGGCGGTCATGCTGTTGTTGTTCATCGTCATGTTGCACGCCCCTGCTGCCATCTACGGTGGGGAACACACGCAAATGGCCCTGACCATGTTATTCAAAGACTTAGGGCTGATGGCGGGGGCTTTGTTGTATGCGCAATATGTGGCCAAAGAATAGAGCACTTTTGTCCTCCCGCTGCGCGCAACAGATGCCAGTCCAATACCCTTCAATCCACCAGATCAATCCACCCATACTTTAACAACTCAAACCCCATCCATGCGTACATTTTTTTTAACCGTGTTCTTTTCGATTTGCACCCTGTTTTCAGTGTCGGCGCAAAGAAGCAACCGCGATACAGATAAGCCGGAAGAAAACTCCTTTAAGTCGAAATTATGGTATGGCGGCGCACTCAACTTAGGCAATGCCAATTTTGGAGGTTCTAATTTTTTTGGAATAGGTGTATCGCCGATGATGGGATATAAAATCATCCCTAATTTGTCGGTCGGCCCCCGTGTGTCCATCCTGTTTGGTTCTGCCAAAGAACGGGGATTCCCGGCCACCTCTTTGTTTAATACAGAAGCCGGAGCGTTTGTACGCTACAAGATTTTCCGGGGCTTCTTCATACAGGGGGAAGTCTCAAATGAATGGGTGCAAACCCCCATTGGTATGGGTGAAAAGCAAACCGTAGAGCGATTCAATCAGTACATTGGCGCAGGCTACAACTGGGGGAATGGCGGTTTCGGACAGGAAATGGGCATTTATTATAATTTTGCAATTGCCAGAGACCTTGACAGCTTTCAGCAGCCTTTTGGTTTGCGCATCGGTTTTACGTACAAATTCTGAACAGGCGAATTATTCAGCCATATAACAAGGAAAAAGTGATACATACCATCGGTTCTGAGTGGCTGAACGAAGTCACCCTGCAGCGGTTGTCGGAACAACCGCACCAACTGGTCCTTTCTGAAAGCGCTGTACAATGCATTGAAGCCTGCCGTCGTTTTTTGGATCAGAAAACCGCTGCTCCCAATGTGCTTTATTATGGCATCAATACAGGGTTCGGTTTTTTGCAAAACGTGCAGGTGCCACACGACGATCTGGTGGATTTGCAGTACAATCTCCTCAAATCCCACGCCTGTGGCACAGGCGATCTCGTGCCACAGGAGATTGTGCGGTGGATGCTTTTCCTGAAAATACAGTCATTGGCATACGGCCATTCCGGAGTACAATTGTCCACTGTACAGCGTTTGGTGGACTTTTATAACCAAGATATACTACCGATCGTTTACACTCAGGGTTCGCTCGGTGCTTCCGGCGATTTAGCGCCTTTGGCCCATTTGACCCTGCCCCTTATCGGATTGGGTGAAGTGTTTTGGAAAGGAAAAAGACAATCAGCCGCAGAGGTATTGCGGGTTATGCACTGGGAACCGATAATTTTGGAAAGTAAAGAAGGGCTGGCATTGATTAACGGCACCCAGTTTATGTCGGCCTACGGGGTATATATTCTGCTGAAAACCAAACAGTTATTGGCACAGGCTGATCTTATCGCAGCCATGTCGCTGGATGCCTTCCATTGCTCCCTGCAACCCTTCCATCCTTTGATTCACGCAGTGCGTGCCCACAAGGGACAGGTATCAGTGGCCGGACACATTCTGGAACTGTTGGGTGAAAGCACCATATCCCAAATAGAAAAAAAACAGGTGCAGGACCCCTATTCTTTTCGCTGCATTCCGCAGGTACACGGCGCGTCCAACGATGTAGCGAACTACTGTCAGCAGGTGTTCTCACGGGAAATCAACAGCGTTACGGACAATCCCAACATTTTCCCGGAAACCGGAGAAATACTGTCAGGCGGTAATTTTCACGGTCAGCCTTTGGCCCTTAGTTTAGATTTTCTGTGTATGGCATTGGCGGAAATGGGCAGCATTTCGGAACGTCGCACCTATCTGCTCTTATCAGGCCAGCGGGAACTGCCTCTTTTTCTGATCAAAAATCCGGGGCTGCATTCGGGACTGATGATTGCCCAGTACACGGCTGCGGCCATTGCCAGCGAAAACAAGCAGCTCTGCATGCCTGCTTCCGTAGATTCGTTGGTGTCCTCCAACGGACAGGAGGATCATGTGAGTATGGGGGCCAATGCCGCTGTAAAATGCCTGCGTGTACTGCGCAATGCTGAACGCATCCTTGCTATCGAATTACTGACTGCTGCACAGGCCTTAGATTTTCGCCGTCCCCTGCGCAGCGCACCTGCCATCGAACAACTGCACGCACAGGTACGCACCCGTGTCTCTTTCAACGAAGCCGACCGCATTCTGTCAGGAGACATCGAAGCAGTGCGGGAAGTGGCCTTCGGTGCTTGACCGGACAACGTCTTTCCAACGGTACTCAGATAACATAAAAAGGGCCGCCCGACAGAAAGCACTCTGCTTTTTATCGGGCGGCCTTTTTTTTCATACAGGAACGTGCGTAAGCAATATTCTTCCGATTTTACATCCCCAGTTCCATGTAAAACACTAAGTCGCTGTTCGGTGGGATAGCCTCTCCGGCCCCTTGATCGCCATAGCCTAAGGCAGCAGGAATGAAAATAATGGCTTTGCCGCCGCGATTGAGCAGCAACATGCCTTCGTTGAAACCCGGAACCAATTGGCCTACCGGAAAAGGAATGGCCTCACCGCGATCAAAAGAATTATCAAACATCACTCCCGTGCTTTTCAACACGCCGTAATAGTGGGTGTTGATCTGATCTCCCATTTTGACCGCAGGACCGGTGCCTTTGTCCAAAATGATATACTCTAAGCCCGAAATTGACTTTTGAAGTTTGGCACCCAACTTACCGGCCTTATAATCTGTCAGAGACGTTTGCAATTCAGCGGCAACGGCTGCGCCGCGCGCTTTTGCAGCCTCTATCAACTTTTGGGCTTCTGCCTCACGCCTTTTCAACATTTCCGGGCTGATGATGTCCGTCAAAACGATGATGTAGCGGATATGCGGAATGTTTTTGAATCCCTCTGGCAGTCCCTCGCGCAACTCATCGGCAATGGGTTCGAGCAGGGTGCAGCTGTCGCCATTGGCCATAGTCAACACTGCTTTAAAGATACCGGGTATTTGCGGTTCTGAGTCAAATTGTTCTTTGGCAGGAAGCGTCACTTCGCGCGCACCGCCGTAGTCACGCCGTGTACTCATGAATAGAGAATCCCCCAAAAAAGTATAGACATTAATAGCTACTGTGGCACCATGTTGGACCTTTTCGCCGGACTTGTTGGTGTGGTTGATGATCTGGAGTGTCGGTGCAGCGGGTGCTGCTGCATCCATTACCGGATTTTGTGCCTGCAAAGAGACAACAAAGGCGCAGAAAAGCGCTGCAAAACGAAATTTCATGTTTTAAAAAATAGTTTAAAGTGCAAAAGAAAGCCTTTACTGCCCCATTTCAATATAGAACACCAAATCGCTACCGGGTGGAATGCGGTCACCGGCACCTGCCTCCCCATAGCCTAAGGCTGTTGGAATGAAAAGAATGGCTTTTCCACCGCGATTCAATAATTTCATCCCTTCGTTGAATCCGGGTACCAATTGACCTACTGCGAAAGGAGCGGACATGCCCCGGCTAAAGGAATCATCAAAGAGCTTACCATCCGATTTGAGCATACCGTAGTAGTGCGTAGAAATGCGGTCGCCGTCCTTTATGGCCTCTCCGGCACCCTGCTCCAATATAACATATTCCAGCCCGGAAGGGGTCTTTTTCAGGCGGTCGCCCAATTTGGAGGCTTTATATTCAGCCAGTGTTTTCTGCATCAGGGGTTCAATCTCCTTTTTGCCGCGTTCGATGGTTGCAGGCGCATTTTTTTGCTCTTCCTGCATACGCATTTGTTCTGCTTCCATTTCTGCACGGGCATCATCCTGCTTCTTCTGAATCTCCTCTTTAGATACGATTTTCATCAATACCAGATCGTAACGCACCTCTTTATTGTTTCTCAGACTTTCGGGCAGTGTACTCAATTCCATACTGTCCAAAGGAGCATAAATAGAAGCACTGTCGCCTTCACTCATCAACAATACGGCATCGTACACCGGCGGGACTTTGGCAGGCAGTTCTTTAGATTCCGGAATGGTGAACTCCGAAGGATTGCCCTGATTGTTTTTGCGGGTACTGATGAAAAGAGAGTCCCCCACATAAACATAAATGTGCATGGAAACACCCTGCCCTGCTTCGGGTTTGGCACCTCCTTTGTTGGTGTGGTTAAAAAAACGATAACCGTGTTCGGTTTTGACTTCTTTTTTGCAAGCCTGACCGATAAAAAGCGCGAAAAGCGCGAAAATAAATAGTGAGCGCATGTTTTATTTATATGCTGTGTTGTTAGTAAGAGAAAAAGGGTTTATGATTTGGTCAATGCTTCTTCGTAAAGGGGTAAAAGGGCTTTAAATTTCTCTATGGTGGAGCGCAGGCTGTCAAACGTATAGGCTCCCGAAGCATTTTTATGCCCGCCGCCATTGAAATGTTTTTTGCAAATTTCCTGCACGTCCAAATCGCCTTTTGAGCGCAGGCTCAATTTAACTACTGTGGGCTGATTATGAATGAAAGCCGCTAAGCGCACATCTTTCATGCTCAGCAGATAGTTCACTATGCCCTCAGTATCGCCCCGCTGAATATCGAAAGTCTCATAGTCTTTTTTAGAAAGCCAAATTAGCGCAGTCCGGTATTCCGGATAATATTCCATGCGCTGCGAGAGGCAATGCCCCAGAAGGCGCAGGTGTTTTTCTTTGTTGGAATTAAAAATCATGTCCTGCACTCCGGTATCGTCCAATCCCCTTTCTACCAAATCGGCCACAATGCGAAAAACAGTGGCGTTGGTAGCATGACGAAAAGAACCCGTATCGGTCACGATACCTGTGTAAATACATTTGCCTACGATAGGATTAATTTTCAAAACATCGCCCATTGCTACAATAAAGCGATATACCATTTCGCAGGTACTGCTTGCTTCCGGCTCGGAAAATGCATGTTCGGCAATCGAGTCGGGATACAGATGATGATCTATCAGGATACGATTTGCAGGCAACGAAGCGATGTACTCCCCCATCCGGTCAATGCGGTTCAGCGCATTAAAATCCAAAAATATGAACAGATTTTTATGCGGCAACAATTGCTTGGATTCCTCTGTATGAATATCCCAGATCAAAATGTCTTCCGATCCCGGCAGCACCTCAAATTCTTCGGGAAATTCAGACGGAAATAACACATGTACCGTATGACCATACTGTTCTAAGTAATGCCGCATAGCCAAAGAACTCCCGATAGCGTCCCCATCGGGATTGCGATGCGAAAAAATAGCGACATTCCGGGGAATTTGAAGCAATTGTTTTAAATCCGGGGTAATGTTCATAACCTGTGTTTTATCCCAAAAGGGACGCAAAGGTACGCAATGAAGCAATGTATTTTAACAAAACAAGAGAATATTTTTTCAAAAACCTGTTTTAAACACCTTTTTGAAATAAAATCTTGTGCTATCTTTGCGCCCGCATTTCAAAATCACCCTTATATATACACAAATAATGATGTCTGCTAACAGAACCTTCACGATGATCAAGCCCGACGCAGTGCGCGCCGGCAACATTGGCAATATCCTTCAAATGATAGAGGCCGCAGGCTTTCGCATAGTGGCCATGAAGCTGACCAAAATGAGCAAAGAACGGGCCGGTGAATTTTATGGCGTACATGCAGCCCGTCCTTTCTACGGGGAGCTGTGCGACTTCATGAGCAGCGGCCCGATTGTGGCTGCTATTCTGGAGAAAGAAAATGCAGTTGAGGATTTCCGCAACCTGATCGGTGCCACCAATCCGGCCAATGCCGCCCCGGGTACCATTCGCGCCAAATACGCTTCGAGCGTAGGTGAAAACGCAGTACATGGCTCCGACAGCGACGAAAATGCCAACATTGAGGGTACGTTTCACTTTGGCGGTGTAGAAATGTACTAATCGGGATTTGCACGCACCCGCTGCACTTGATCTGAGCGCGGGCCAATGACTGTATGAAGCCTTTTGCGAGCCGTCGGGTTTGCAAAAGGCTTCATTTTTATAGGCCAAAGATCAGAAGTTTTATCTGTTTGTTGTGTTGGCAATCGGGAAATATCTTTACATTTGCCCCTGAAATATTTTTTTTTCTTTCACAACAAAACTTAACACATCATGGGAAAAACGAATACCATTGCAGTAGTCCTGGCCGCTCTGGCCGGTATGATCGTCGGATTTTTGTGGTACGGGGCACTTTTTCAGGAGCAGTGGATGCTGGGCAACGGCATCACGGAATCCAATGGCAAAATGTTTAAAAGAGGCGAGCAGTTGGATATGTCTATGCTGCCCATGCTCCTTAATTTCATCTGCATGGGAGTGTATGCCCTGATTCTCAATTGGCTTCAGAACAGCATGGGAGTAAGCACCTGGCAGGGCGGCGCAAAAGTAGGGGCCGCAATCGGTCTGATTGTTTCCCTCAATGCCATTTTGGGCCACCTGTTTGCACACAACCCACAATCGCTGTCGTTGGTAGATGGCGCCTATGCGCTGGTACTGTTTACCGTCATTGGTGCCGTGGTAGGGGCACGCAGAAGACGGTAAACAGTATTTACAAGCGCTTCGGACTGTATAAGTCCTATTTTACTATCTTGGCGACATGCCACTTGCCCTCATACCACGCCGACACTGTATAAGCACCGGGAGTCAGGGCAGACACGTCTAAAAATTTACCCTCGGTAAGGCGCACGCTTTGCAGAGTGCGACCTGTAATATCCCGAACCAATATCAGGCTGTTAAACGGCGCTTCTATCTGTAAAACGTTGGTAACAGGATTGGGCGACACCTTCATGTTGGCTACTGCCGGTGTGGTGGTGCGAACGGAGCCGTTGTAATAATAATAAGTACGTGTGTCCAAATACCAGAGAGAGTCCACACGATCAAATATAGATACGTCTATTCGGTGGATTTCCGAAGTTGGAAGATAGGCGTAATCAGTCCGGGTACGGCTGGTGTCGGGATATTGTGTTACGATTTCAGTGGCTAACTGATCGTCAATCGTATGAATCTTTTCGGTCAACTTGATAGGTGCCCAAAGGCTGTCTTTTTGATTCCACTGAAGTTCGGCAACGAGTATTTCCCGACCTTCAGGATCGTATCTGTATAAATTCCGGCTGGAAGGCATTTCAGGAGCAGCAGGATCATCCTGAGAATAGCTGACTGTTTCCACCAACAGGCCGTTCATATAAAGGTAAGTGGTTCGTCCCAACGGAATCAGTAAGCCTGGAGATAATTCGAGATTTTCAGTACTCTCCGCAACTTCTCCTGCTGCATTGTAGGTAAACTCGGTCACAAAGTTAAAGCCACCAAAAAAGAATTTTATGCGATTGATTTTTCCATTTGCATCAAACTCATGGAAAATATTGAATTGTGTACTCCATTCAGAGCCATCCCAAACAACGCTCTTTACGGAATCCGGGGCAGAACGGCCGTTAGAACTCCATAACTGTATCAATTCTGCCGGCGTGTAGCCCTGGATGTCCTCGTCCCATGCCTCAGTCAGTTCCGTGTAAAGCCCGGGCCGGGTAATTTGCCAAAGGCGTTGTACGGGTGCCCATATACCGTTTATATATACATAAGAGAAGGTAGCCGTAGTGTCAGGATGAGGATATTTGTAGATATTCCTACTTTCCGGCATAGAATCGCTGCCAGTGAACAAGAAGGTGCGGGTAGAATCCAGACGCAGCGGTGCCACGCCCCGGAACGAGACACCTGCGCTTTCTTTTTCTGTAAGGGAAAGAACACGGGCTACACCTGTAGATACAGGAATATTATATTTTTGCAAAAGTGTGCGCGGAGACACTTGCGCAAAAACAGATGAAAAGACGAAAAAGGACAGCAGAGCTGTCAGGTTACATTGTTTTAAAAACATGGAAAGTAGTGGTGAGTAATGAGTTAAAAGGGATGTGTGCCGGGCGGGTGTTGGGTTTTTGATTATTTTGTTTTCAGATTTGAACATAAAACAGCAAAGGCTGCCAGTTACACAACCGTTTGGACGGAAAAATATAACTGACAGCCTTTATATTTTATTGCCTGCCGGACGCAGAAACTTACGGCTGTATATCAGCAGCGTTGCGCAAAATAACCTGTTTGGCGTTAAAATCGGAGACAATGGCCGTGAGGGTGACGGGGGCAGCAGGAGTAGCCGTGCCGGCAAAAGTCGCTGCTGTCTGGGTAAACATCACAATGGAACCCGTGCCGTCATTAACGGTACGACCGCCGGACAGTGTCGCCCCACCGGTAATGGTGGCATTCTTGATGCGCACTAAAGTACTCTCCCATTTATCGAAGTTGGCAACAATCTCTGCAATGGTCGCCTCGCGCGGTGTCACACTTTGCCCTTTGCGCAGCACCTTGGCATTGGCCAAAGGCACATTGTTGAGTTGCAACAGGCTGTTGAACTCGCTGATTTCCTGCTTCGATACCACTACTTCTATCTCATCGCCGAGGTCGAAACTGTGGGTAGCGCCAAAACGCACCACGATGCCGGCAGTACCGTCCTGAAGATACAAATTCTGACCATTTAAATTTTTACCGCTGCGATCTGAAATGACAATGCCCTTGATTTTAGTGTTTTCAGGGGCAGTGGTTTTGGTTCCGGAGAACAGGCTGCGGATGGAAATCAGGTCGCGCAGCACTTCGTTGCCGCCACCGCCGCCACCGGTAGTACCCGAGCAACGCAAACCGCTGTCTTTTACGTCATTCAGATCGCGGATATACAGTTGGTAGGTAGTACCAAAAATGCTGAGTACCCCCGTAACAGACACTCTTTTGCCCGATGTCAATGCAGAGGCAAAGTTGGCATAGCCACTGGTACGCACCACCAATTTTTTGCCCGAACAGTCTTCCAAAGTGCGGTTTAGAGAATTGAGGGTACGCGCATCCGCCCAGGTTTTTGCGGTGTCGGCTGCTATAAACTGCACACTGTCAATTTGCACCAGAGTACTAATCAGACTTTGGTTCAAATCTGCCAAAGTAATCTTTTTGGGCGTTTTAGGCGGCGAGCTAATGGCACCTTTGGTGAGATTGGTACGCACCTGCGACTCGGTCAGACCAAAGGCATCCAACACACCTCCCGTTTCCACCAGACTGCCGGTCAGTTGGGTAAGGCCGTTGTAATCAGTCAGAATCAGGTCTTTACAGCGAATACAGATTTTGCGGCCCACCGGGTAGTCCGTGTACAAAAAACCATCGTTGAATTTCACTTCAATGCCGCCCGATGCGTCTTCTATGACCAATGTTTTGTAATAGTTGCCGGATCGGTCGTCCATGGTCACCTCGCCGCAAATGACAATGTCTTCCTTGATGAGGTCGTACCCGCCTTTTGTAATATGCAGGGCCTTCAGCTCGTTGATAGTCTTATTAGGAGTCAGGTCCACATAAACCCCATCGGTGGGTGGCTCGTCAAATTCCGTATCCACACAGGAGCCGATAGAAAAAACAGCCAGAAACAAGGCTGCAAGAACAGCAAAAATGTTTTTCTTATGAAACATGGTGTGCAATTTTGTGCGTTATTTTGATAAAAGAGTGGGCATTCGGTTTTTATTGGAGCGGACATTTAAATGCGAACAGCAATGCTGGCAAAATAGTTCGTGCCAAAACCGTATAACAACTCACTGCTGTAAAAACGCGGATCAACGGCGTAATTGCGACGGTAAGCGTTGTAATAAGATTCGCGGCCACTGATGGTAATGTTCTGGTTATTCAAAATATTATTGACTCCCACGTTTAAATAGAGGAAGTATTTGCCGCCGCGCATCCGCCAGGACTTTCCGCCAAAAATATCTAAGGTAAAAGCTTCAGGTGCTTTTTGCTGATCAATAATGGTTCGTCACAGGGGGCTGTTGGGATTGAGGTCAAGTGTATAAGCAGGAGTGCGGCGCACCCGGTCGAATTCATACCACATATTATTCATGTAGTTCAAAGTCAGGGAGGCGAACCAAAAGCGCGCTCCTTCATAGCGGACACTGAAAGACCCCGTAGTTTGCGGCGTGCGGGGCACATAGAAGTTCTTTTGATATACTAAGCCGGGGTCCAGGAAAGCACTGAACCCGTTGTCCACTGCCAGCAACATATTGGGCCGGGAAGTATAAATGTATTTACCCAAATTGGCAGCCGCCGAGAAAGTCCATTTTAGAAAGGGTTTGGCTTCTATACCCAATTCAACACCGGCATGCTGGCGGTCAATATTTTGCATAATGCCCGAACCAAACACGATGCCTTCCTGCAAAACCGGATCGCTCCCTGAGTTGAAATCCACAATCGGCGAACGGCCGATCACAATGGCCCCTGTCTGTGCATTCAGAAAAATGCTTTCGGTTTCATTGTTAAACTTCGTAAAATACCCCGTCACACGTGCCCTCCAGCGCGGTGCCCGCAACAGGTAGCCGCCTTCGATGGCCTGAATATTGGACAACTCCAGATTGGGGACCACCTTATTGCGCAGGCGGGGCTGCACAAAGGCATTGCGAAACTGGGGTGCGCGGGTGCCATAGTAGCCATTGGTGTAAAGAAAATTGCGACCGTTCATTTTGTAAACAATGCCGCCCTTCACCCCGTAAGTATTAAAGTTAAGTTTTTCTGAAGTACCAAGAGATTGTTCGGGAAAACGACCGTTTTTCATAAAGCCTTCGCGTTGCAGGTTAGTATGGCCCACTTCGCCGCCCACAAATAATTGAAAGCGACGCAGCGAAAACTGGGCCTGTCCCCAGGCATTGGCACGCTGTATATATTCATTGTAATCGTAGCCAAACCGGTCACCCTCCTGCACTGTATGATTGGGGATCAACAGATTTGCGTCACCGCCAACGATCCCTAAATCGCCACCCGTCGTGCTGAAGAAGTCTTTGTCCAACCAGAAGTCCGCTCCCAGCAGGTCATGGATGGTTTTGAAATTGCGCCCCTCATACCACAAGTACGAACCGCCTCCATTGAGGGTAATGCGCGGAGTGAGGTAATGAGAGAAAAACAAATTTCCGCCTGCCTCCCGATTGTCCGAGCGATGTTCTTCCAAAATATAAATGGCCTGTTGGCCGGATACCGTATTGCCCGTCTGCCCATTTGCGTTCCGGATATTCTGAAAACTGCTGTACCGATTGGCATCATACAGGAACTGCCAGTCTATCTGTCGCAGGGCTTCGTTGTCGGACAATTGGCGCGCCCATACATCCGACACACTGGTGTCGGGCATACTGGAGGGCAAACGACGGTTGAAGTCGGGAGCCGGGTTTTTCCCGTTGAGCCAGTTGAGGCGGGTAAATCCATTGACCCCGGCCTGGCCATACACGGCTGCCGTCAAATTGGTTTTGGCAGAGGGTTTCCAGTCGTAGCGCAGGATGGCGGTCGGCTGGTGGTTGCGCGTGGTTTGTGAGTTGCGCACTTCGCCATTTTGGAAGCCCCAAAGCGGGTTGTAATAGTTGGTACCGGCAATATCAAACATTTCCTGATAGCTGTCGGCACCGCGCCCGCGCCGCGTTGGCGCGCCGAGTACGGTCAAATTGAGGGCGTGCTTATTGCCAAATTTTTTATCAGCCGACAAAAAATAAGACCAGCCATCAAAAAATGTCCCTTCCACATATCCCTGCTGGCCCCAGCGACGGCTGCCCGAAAGCGTAAAAGCCCAGCCACCGGGCAGCAGGCCGGTACTGGCCGTCAGCATGGTGCGGTGCCTGTAAGTACGGTTGCTGATGGCGTGGGAAGCCCGGATTTGTTTGCGTTGTACACTGGCACGGGTGTCTATCAGCGTGGCCCCGCCAATTTCGCTAAATGCAAAGTCTGCAGGATCCATGCCCACTGTGGAAGTGCGATTGCGCAATACATCGTTCAGGCCGCCAAATTCTCCGAAAAAAGTAAAACCGGTTTCCGGATCGTTGAATGGAATGCCATTGACTAATGTGTAGAAGTTGCTGCCGTCGTAGCCACGCTCCCGAAAGCGGAAATTGCTCCAGCCAAAACTGGAAATATTCTGGAAGATATCGCGATTGGCGTGCAACAGGTTGGCCACATCGCTCACGCCCTCGCTCTCGCTTTCCGCCTCCTCCAAAGTCACGGTCGGAATATCAGCAGTTGCTGTGGGAGCAGTGGGCTGTGTACCTGAGGGAGAGACTATCGGCACATCACTGATCACGGCAGGTATATGCTTCATCAAAATCTCTACCGACTGAGAAGTGACATTGCCACCGATGGAATTGTCGGACTTGATTTCTGTTACGGTCTCAACGGGCAAGTAGCCCGCTAAGGTGGCCACAATGGTATATTTCCCGGGACGCAGATTGCGCAGTTCAAAGGTCCCGTCGGCTTCAGTTGCCGTCACATAGCCTGTATTACTTAGCACCACAGAAGCGTCCGATAGCGGAAGATTATTGTCTGCGTCCAAAACACGGCCGCGCAGGTTGCCTGTCTGTCCCCATGCGGCCAAAACGCCGCACAAAAACACCATAAGAAGAGAAAATTTTTGAATCATCGAAAAGGGAATAGCGAAAAAAACGCCACAAATGTACAGTTCTTTTTCAACAAACGGCTCATTTTTTTAAAGTTAACCGTTTTTTAGCATTCAGGGGTGCCATATCCCATTCTGTTCTTCACAGATAAATATTCTGAGTACTTATATTCTTACTTTCCAATTGATTCGTATCTTTGTGTTCTAAAGTAAAATAATCGAAAAACAACTGCCCACAATGTCCTTTTCCCGCTCGCTTCGCCTCCTTCTCTCTACATGCATCTGCCTGTTTGCATCCTGCGGAAATATGCATGCACAATCGTGGTTAGATGCTTTTAACACGGATTCAACAACCAATTTTTATACCATCCAATCCGCATTTTATCGCCACTGGGCAGACAAAACCCCCGATCGGGGCGAAGGATGGAAAATTTTTAAGCGCTGGGAATGGTATTGGGAACACCGTATTCACGCAGACGGGTCTTTCCCGCCTGCCGGACAAAAGGAAAAAGCATGGAAAGAATACCTTGCTAAAAACCCGAAACCTGCCGATGCAGAAAATAATAATCCCTGGATAAGTCTCGGCCCTTCGGTTTCTAATCCCGGCTATACCGGCATCGGACGGATCAACGCTCTGGCTTTTCATCCCAACGACCCTAATATTTTTTGGGCAGGCACCCCCGCCGGAGGCCTGTGGAAAACTACCACAGGCGGCAACAACTGGGAACCCCTTACCGATCATCTCACGTCTACCGGGGTCTCCGCCATTGCATTGCACCCCAAAAACCCCGACATTCTGTACATTGGCACAGGCGACGGCGATTCTTTTGACAGTTACTCGACAGGCGTACTAAAATCTACCGACGGAGGTCGCACCTTCGGCACCACCGGTCTAACCTGGACGCTTAGTCAAAGCAGGGTGATTCGTGCGCTGCTCATCAATCCACAACATCCGGATACCATGCTTGTAGCCGCCAGCAACGGCATTTATTATACCAACAATGGCGGCTCCACATGGCTTCAGCGGGTCAGTGGCAACGGTGCCTCCAGTCATGATTTGGAATTCAAGCCCGGAGATCCCGACATTGTATATGCTGCTACCACCGACAAAGTACGCCGATCCACCGACGGGGGCTACACCTGGACGGTGGTGATGACGGTGCCTTCCTGCAACCGCATTGCCCTTGCGGTTTCTCCTGCCAATCCCAATATGGTGGTTGCTCTGTGCAGCAGTTCTGCGAACGGCAGTTTCAAGGGGTTTTACGTTTCCTACAATAGCGGAGCTTCTTTTTCACTGCGTTCTTCTACACCCAATATTTTGGGCAGCCGCGCCGACGGCACCTCTGCCACCGGCCAGGGAGGCTACGATCTGGCTGTGGCCATTTCCCCCACCGACTCCAATCTCATTTATACCGGAGGCATCAATATATGGCGGAGTACCGATGGCGGGGTAACGTGGAAAACAGCCTCTAATTGGTTTAACACGGCCAATTTACCCACTGTACACGCCGACCAACACACCTTCGTGTATCGGGAAAATACCCTTTTCATTGGCTGCGATGGGGGCGTTTATTCTACCATTACGGGCAATAGTTATACCTATCACAGCAGCAATATGGCCATTTCCCAAATCTACCGGGTCAGCTCTTCTCAGGTCAACAACGCCGCGCTGATTGGTTTACAAGACAATGGCACCAAATTCCTCAACGCCAATGCCACCTGGAGCGACGAAACCGGCGGCGATGGCATGCAGTGCCACATAGACCCGGGCAACGCTCAAATTATGTACTCTTCCACCCAGAACGGCGGTACCATTTACCGCTCTGTTAATGGCGGCGGCTCCTGGAGCAGCATCTCTGCGCCGCTTCCCGACACTGGTTCGTGGATTACCCCTTATATCATTGACCCGTCCAATCCGGCCCGTATCTATGCCGGATACCGCGACGTGTGGCGCTCGGACAATCGGGGCAATACCTGGACCAAGCTTTCCGCACAGTTCAGCACCTCTTTCCTGCGCTATTTGGGCATGTCGGCTGTTCCGTCTAATGTACTCTACGCCGCTACCACTTCCAACGTGTGGCGTTCGGATAACGGCGGTATCACTTTCAAAACCATTACTAATGGCATCCCCACCACTTCTGTTACACGCTTAGCCGTGCATCCCGCCGACTCCCATACGGTATATCTGACGTACGGGGGCTTTTCAGGCATCAAGGTGGTCAAAAGTACCGATGGTGGACAGAACTGGATCAATTTTTCAGGCAATTTGCCCTCCCTCCCGGTCAACTGCGCGGTAGTGGATGCCGATGGTACTGTATATGTGGGCATGGACATTGGCATCTATTACAGAACAGCTTCCTCGAACAGCTGGGTACTTTATAACGAAGCACTCCCAAACGCGCCTGTTATGGATATGACCATTCACTTGCAAAACAGGAAGCTACGGGCGGCTACCTACGGGCGTGGCCTCTGGGAAAATGATCTTTTGCCGCTGCAACCCTGCCCCGCGCCCGTACTAACCGCTGCGGGCAGCACCGAAATTTGCCCCGGCCAAACGCTGACTTTACGGGCCACACAAGTGTGTAGTGGTTGTGTCGTGACATGGCCCACTCAGGAAACTGGCCCGACCATTGCCATACAGACACCCGGCACTTACTCCGTCACCGTGACCGGCGGGTGTACTACGGCATCTGTCTCCAACGAGGTGATAGTAACCGAAAAATTTTATCAGCCCATCATAGACACCACCGGCTGTGTGTTCACAGCACCGGAAGGCACCCAATACCAATGGTTCCTCGATACGATTGCCCTTCTAAATGATACTTCTCGCACCTACATTCCCGTACAGGGGGGGCAGTACACCGTTCAGATGACAAACATGGAGGGCTGTACTGGTATTTCCGCACCCGTTCGCTTCGGTTGTCTGGTAAATGTAGATCACGCCTTACTGTCTGCCGTCCGGTTGGTTCCTAACCCGAACAACGGGCGCTTTCAGATACGTCTGCCCGGTGCCACAGCAAACCTCGTGGCTTTATCTGATGCCACAGGCCGCCTTTTACATCGGTGGGACACTCCTGCCGACAATCAAATATTTGAAGCCGGAACCCTTTCCCCCGGTATCTATGTGGTGACAGTCTGGCAAAAGGGGGTGGCGAAGAGGTTAAAATGCGTAGTAACAAAATAGAGAAATTCGATCAGAAAGAGTCGAAGTCGAAATCGGTGGCGGATTTTATAGCAAAGTCGGGCCTAATTCCTGTTAAAGACTGCGCGTTCTTCCGCCATCCACCGGCAAATTCACACCGTTAATATAGGAAGCAGCCGGAGTAGCCAGAAAAGCGACTGCTGCGGCCACTTCCGAAGGATCAGCGAAGCGGCGTATGGGCGTATGGTGTCGCCACTGCTCTTCCAATTCGCCGACAGATACCCCTTTGGAGGCGGACTGTTTTTCAATCAGCGATTCTAAACGGCCGGTGCGGGTATAGCCGGGAAGCACATTATTGACTGTAATGCCGAAAGCGGCTACTTCGTTGGCCCAGGTTTTGGCCCACCCTGCTACGGCCCAACGCGTGGTATTGGATACCCCCAAGCCGTCCAAAGGCTCTTTCACAGAAGTGCTGATCACATTGATAATTCGTCCGAAACCGGCAGTTTTCATGGCAGGCAGGAGCGCCTGCGCCAACAGGTGATTACACAGAAGGTGCTGTTGGGCAGCACTCAGGAAAGCGGCTGCCGTGGCCTCAGTAATAGGGCCGCCGGGCGGGCCACCTGTGTTATTGACCAAAATATGCAGGGGCTTTCGCACCAGCACGGCACGCACTTTTTCCAAAAGATCGTCGGACTGCTGATAATCAGCCACTACATAGTCGTGCAACTGTCCCTGTGTAGTATCCAAATATGAAAGGGCTGCGCGCAAAGACGTTTCGGTGCGGGCCACTAAGGTCACATTGGCCCCAAGCAAAGCCAGTTCTATGGCGACTGCTCGCCCGATACCTGCACTCGACCCGCCCACCCAGGCGTTTTTGCCCTGCAAAGATAAATTCATAACCAGCTAATTAAAAATAGTTTGTAATTTTGCGGCGCACAAAATTATGCGCTGTGCTTCGCCGCACAGTGTTTTTCTGCATACCCCCGACTGCGTACGCTGCACCGCAAAGGTATGCGCTGTTCTCGATTGTAAATGAAATATTTGTCAGATTTTTGCGGCTTTCCCCGCGTCTCCTGCTTTGCGGCCTGTATTTTCGTGCTGCATGGTCAGACGGGAACGGCCCAAACGCCTATTCTTACCCCTTCAGAGGCCGTGCAAATTGCCTTAATCAACCATTATGATGTGCGTTTAGCAAAGTCTGAAGCCCGGATTGCACAACTGAACAACACCAAAGGCAATGCGGGGATGTTGCCCACTGTCAATTTAATAGCCAACGAAATTTTTACGTTGAGTACCTTTCAGCAAAAGTTATCCAACGGCAATGAATTCAGGGCGCTGGGGGCCCCATTCAACAATGTAAGTGCTGCTTTGCAGGTCAGTTGGCCACTTTTTGACGGGCGGCGGATGCAGTATGCCAAAAAGCGATTGGAACAGACAGAGGTATTGGGCCAATTGTCGCTGAACAGTTGGGCGCAACAGACAACCGCTGCGGTGCTACAACAATACTATGGGATTATTCGCAGCCAGCTGACAGAAAAAGCCACTGCGGAGATCATTGTCCTGAATGAAGAGCGCCTGCGCATTGCAGAAGCCCGCCTGGCAGCAGGATTCGCCGCCCAAACCGATGCCCTGCAGGCCCGCATAGACCTCAACCAACGACGCGCTGACCTGCTGCTGCAAAAAGCCGCTACCACTGCTGCCAAGCGCAGCCTGAACAACCTCCTCGCCCGCGATCCGGCTACGTCCTTCGAGACGGAAGAAAACCTGATCAATACTTACCAGCCTGACCGCCCTGCACTGCTACAACAGTTGCAAACTGCCAATCCTGCGCTACAAATGCTACAAAAGAGCGCCGAAGTGAGCGCCCTGACCGTGGAAGAAGTACGGCGCGCCGACCGCCTGCGCCTGAATGGCATCGGCCAACTGACCGCTGCACGGGCGGACAACGGCTCCGGCTTTCTGCTCAACAATACCCAGGCAGGTGTGGTGGTGGGTGCCGGATTGGTAAAACCCCTGTATGCGGGGGGCAATTTCAAACGCCAGACCGCCGTAGCCCAGGTGCAGGCAGAACAGGCCCATGTGCGCATCGAGCAACAAAAGTTGCTTTTGGAAACCACCTTAGATAACCAATTGGCTCTTTTTCAAACACAACAACAAATACTAACGCTGGAACAGGAAAACACCGAAATTGCCCGCGAAAGTCTAAAAGTGAGTACCGAGCGCTTTCGGCTTGGGCAAACAACCGCCTTGGAAGTGCAAAGCGCCCAAAACGTGCTGGAACAGGCCCTGACGCGCCTGAATCTGGCAAAATTTAATTTGAAAATGGCTGAAATACAGATGCGGTTGCTTACAGGAAGCCTTTGATCTCATTCAGACTCTGTTGTCTGCACAATTCAATCTTTCCTGCCGGACAAATTGAGCGTTACACGCATCACTCACTCATCACTCATCACTCACCACTCATCACTCCCTACCCACCGCTCCTCACTTCCATGTCCTGGTTATCATATCATTTTTATCCCTTAGAAACGCCGGATGTATTTTTAGTGCGCGGAATAAAGCCTTTTTTGGAACACCATATCTGGAATAAGAAAGGTGCACGCGCCTTTTTCATTCGCTACAAAGACGAAACCGGCCCCCATATCCGATTGCGCCTGCACCCGGCCTCCGAAGAAGAAGCCGGCACTTTAAATGAAGTCGTGAAAGGATGGTTTACTGACCGGGGTACCTGCAAGGAAGTGCCTTATGTGGGGGAAGCAGAACGTTTTGGCGGCCCGGAACCGCTGATGTGGGCGGAAGAGTATTTTCACATCTCCACACGTGTCGCCTTAGAACGCTTAGCGCAGCCGACCTACACGTATGGTGACGCTTTGCTCGATACGATGCGCATGCAGGTATCCGCCTTACATGCCATCGGATTAAATCGGGAGCAAACAAAATCCTACTGTGGGCGTTTAGGGGATGCAATGGTGCCTGCTTTTTTTCAACATGTGAAGCCTTCGGCCAAAAAATCTGTGCAGGCATTGGTGAAGGCGGATTGCATGGAAGGCATGGCTTCCCAAAGAGAAGCACTGCAAGGCGAAATGGATGCCCTGTGGGAAGCCCTGACAGCAGACCAATTCGACAACAAGCAACCGGAATGGCTGCGTTGGTTTCGGGGAAACCGGATGATTATACAAGGTATGGGCAACAATGGGGAGCGGGCTTTTCCCAGTCTGCTGCACCTGCATTGTAACCGCATGGGCATCAGCAATCAGGATGAAGTGTATGTGTGCTATATTATTGCGGATACGCTTTGAAGGAGTGATGAATGATGAATGATGAATGATGAATATAAAAATAATTTAAATTTTGATGGATATAAAAAAAACACCCTCGCCCTGTTTTGTGCTGGACGAATCCTTGTTGCGCAAAAATTTGGCCCTGATCCACCATGTGGAAGAGCAGGCGGGTGTACAAATCATACTGGCCTTCAAGGGGTTTGCCATGTGGAGTGCCTTCCCGATTGTGCGGGAATACCTGAGCGGCGCTACGGCATCATCTTTGCACGAAGCGCGCCTGTGCTATGAGGAAATGCACACAACGGCCCATACATACGCGGTGGGGTACATTCCCTCCGAATTTGGAAAGTTGATGCAGTACTCGAGCCACATTACTTTTAATTCCCTTGCCCAATACAGAAAATATAAGGGCCGCCTGCAAAAGGCACCGCATCCCATTAGTGCCGGACTGCGCGTCAATCCCGGCTGGTCGCCTGTGGAGACCCTCCTTTACAATCCGGCAGCTCCGGGGGGACGCTTGGGGGAAGCACCTGAGAATCTACGCGGCAAATTGCCGGATGGCATTGAGGGCCTGCACTTTCACACCCTGTGCGAGAGTACAAGTTATGACTTAGAGACCACGCTGGCGCATTTTGAACGGCATTTCGGTGCTTTGTTGCCCCAATTGAAGTGGGTAAACTTTGGCGGAGGCCATCTGATGACCCGCGTGGGCTATGATGTGGAGCATTTAATCGGCGTTTTAAAAGGATTCAGAGCGCGCCACCCCCATTTGCATGTGATTTTGGAACCCGGTAGTGCCATTGCTTGGGATACCGGCGTTTTGGTTGCTTCTGTATTGGATATTACCAACAACAAAAACGTAAAAACTGCCATTTTGGACGTTTCTTTTACCGCCCACATGCCCGATACATTGGAAATGCCGTATCGGCCCCGCGTTCGGGGAGCCAATACAGAACCGCAGGCAGGCCAGTATCTGTGCCGTTTGGGCGGAGTAAGTTGTCTGAGTGGGGATTTTATGTTGGAATATGGCTTTGACGCACCATTGAAGGTGGGGCAAAAGCTCGTTTTTGAAGACATGATCCACTATACCATGGTCAAGACTACCACTTTTAACGGGGTTACACACCCTTCCATTGCCATCTTACGACCCGATGGCCGCTTAGACATAGTACGCAAATTTGGCTACAATGATTACAAAAAAAGGCTGTCTTAAAAAAAGGCAGCCGTCCACGGTGCCGGTATGTACCAGTCCGATAATAACACAATTTTATTTTTCAACACTTCCACACCATTTCCACTTTCTATCATGATACAGGATCGTCGCTATATCAATGTATATCTCGGCTTAGGCAGTAATATGGGTAATCGCGCCCAAAACTTAGCCGATGCCATCCAACTCATCCAAAAGGAAGTAGGGAAAGTGGCCAGAAGAAGCCACATATACGAAACAGAACCTTGGGGCAATAAGGAACAGGAGATGTTCCTGAATCAGGTGGTGATGGTCAATACCATTTTGGACCCGCGTACCCTGCTACAGGCAACGACCAAAGTGGAAAGGCTGATGGGCCGCGAACGCCGCGAAAAATGGGGGCCGCGCACCATAGACGTAGATATACTTCTATACGGAAAGCGCGTAATTCGGGATAAGGGGTTGGAAATCCCCCATCCCGAATTGCACAAACGCGCTTTTGTATTGGCTCCCCTTATGGAAATCGCCGGAGAATACGAACACCCTGTTTTTAAGAAACAAATAGACGAACTCTATATGGAGTGCGAAGACGATTCCAATGTCTTTCAGTTAGAGGGGTAGCAAAAAGGCCGTTTCACAGCGCGGCCTGATGCCTCAGGCCGAAATAGAATTCCGGATCAATTACTCATCGTCTTCCACCTCTCCTGTCGGGTTGCGCTCCCACATGAGATAGGCTTTAAGAAAATTGTCCAAATCCCCGTCTAAAACGGCATCGGGGTTGTGTACTTTGTAGCCCGAACGCAGGTCTTTCACCCAACGATCGTCCAAAACGTACGAGCGGATCTGGCTGCCCCATTCAATTTTGCTTTTCCCGGCCTCAATTTTGTCCTTTTCCGCCTGCCGTTTGCGCAGTTCTATCTGGTACAAACGACTTTTCAGCATTTGCATGGCGCGGTCGCGGTTCTGGTGCTGACTGCGTTCGGCCTGACATTCCGCTACCACACCGGAAGGAATATGTCGAAGCCGCACGGCCGACTCCGTCCGGTTGACGTGCTGGCCACCTGCTCCACTGGCCCGGAATACATCCATCTCAATGTCGGCGGGATTGATAACGATATTGATATCATCATCCTCCACTAAGGGATAGACAAAGACCGATGCAAAAGAGGTCTGCCGCTTGCCCTGCGCATTGAAAGGGCTGATGCGCACTAAACGGTGAACACCGTTCTCGCTTTTCAGCCAGCCATAGGCATAATCACCCACAATTTCGATACTGGCCGACTTAATACCGGCCACATCGCCGTCCTGCTCAAACAGGTCGTTGACCTTGAACCCCCGACGCTCGGCCCACATTTTGTACATGCGCAAAATCATCGCCGACCAATCGCAGGCTTCGGTGCCGCCAGCACCCGCATTAATAGTCATGATGGCCGGCATTTCGTCTTCTTTTTGATTGAGGGTACTGCGAAACTCGGCATCGGCCAGTATTTCGGCGGCCTTTGCAAACTGTGCATCCACCTCTTCTTCAGTGGAAAGGCCCTCTTTCTGAAATTCAAAAAGTCCTTCCAGGTCATCCACTTCGCAGGCCAGGATACCGTAGTCGTCTAACCAGCGCTGGTTGATGCCGATTTTGCGTTGTATAGCCTCGGCGCGTTTCGGGTCGCTCCAAAAATTGGGATCATGGGTTTGTTGGGTAAGGTCTTCTACTTCGCGGCTTCTGTTATCCACGTCAAAGATACCTCCTTAAGACGGCCAACTTGTCTTTCAGTTCTTTTAACTGTTCAAGTGTCATAATTTTAAAGGTTGTAAAATGAAAAAGAAAAATCAGGGAAAGTGCATCAATAGATACGGGTTTAAAAGCATGACACTTTTAAACCCGTAACAAAGACGGCACTTAAGGCGCTACAAGAGCACGTCGCCGGGGAAAATCCTACTTATCGTCGTAGTTGAAAGGCAAAATCTTGGAGTCCTTCACTGTCGAAAGGGTCATGAGGGTTTTCAGGCGCTCAATTTCCTCAATCTGGCTAATGGTTTTGAAAAGCAGCTGCTCGTAAGAAGGGATGTCTTTACAAACAATCTTCATTAAAAAGTCTGCTTCACCCGTGATGATATAACACTCCGTCACTTCGTCAATACGTCCGATTTTTTCCAAAAAACTATTAAGCGCGTTCTCCCTTTTCCACGCCAAAGAGACCAACACAAAAGTTTTAACATTCAAACCCATCAGTTGCGGGTTCACTTGCGCGTGGTAGCTCTTAATAATATCACTCTGCTCCAACTTCTTCACACGCTCAAGGGTGGGGGCAGGCGAGAGACCAATCTTCTTAGAAAGGTCAAGGTTCGTGATTTTGCTGTTCTCCTGGAGAATACGCAGGATTTTCAAATCAATTTTATCGAGTTTTTCCGACATGGTACTGAATAGGAAATTTTATTTCGAGTTTCAAAATTTGCCCAAAGGTACGGTGTTTGGAAATATTGTGCAAGAAAGAAAAGGAAAAACCTTTGTAAATTTTGTTAACAAGTTCTAATATCCAAAAAACCAATACAAATTTGGCCCAAAATCAGAGAAAACGGCACTTTTAACCAACTTAAATTTGTTAATCCGGGAAAATCAGCATGGCAAATAAAAAGGTCGGACACCAAGCCAGAAAGATTATTAAAATCTTTGAGACATCGCGTCCGACCTGTATGTGGTGGTTAGGGCTGAAACAGATACTTTTAATTTTTCAGCATTCCAGATTACGGGAATATGCCCATCGAAATGTAATCGCTGGCAATTTTTTTGAGCGAACATACAAAGGCAGCCGTTCTGACATCCGAAATTTCATTGTGGGTCATCAGGGTCTCACGAATTTGACGATATGCAATGCTCATGGTATCGTCCAAGCCGGATTTAACGAGTTCTTCCTCGGTACCGCCGCGTGTCAGCAGCTGGCGTTCTTTTTCGCCGATGGTATGGCCGGTGATTTCCTGCACTTTCCCCAAAATTCCCTCAAAAGCATTTTGCTGGAAGCGGTTTTCCAAACGACCGAAACGATGGTGCGACAGGTTTTTCAGCCATTCAAAATACGAAACCGTCACGCCGCCCGCATTAATATAGAAGTCGGGCAGAATCATAATATTCTTTTTCCGCAGGATGAGGTCTGCATCTGCCGTGACCGGACCGTTAGCCGCTTCTGCTACGATTTTAGCATTGATGCGTTCGGCATTTTGCACGGTAATCTGGTTTTCCAAAGCGGCAGGTACCAGAATATCGCACTCCAACTCGAGGGCCGAAAGTTTGTCGGGCAATGCCTTGCTGCCGGCAAATCCCATAATAGAGCCGGTTTCTTTGCGGAAAGCCAACAGTTTTTCAATATTCAATCCGCTTTCGCAGTAGATAGAGCCTTCGCGCTCGGCTACACCGATAATTTTCACGTCGCCTTCCTGCTGACTAATGAGCGCCGTATTGCTGCCCACGTTGCCAAGTCCCTGCACGACCATCGTTTTACCGGCCATGCCCTTACTCAAGCCCAATTTCTGCATATCTTCCGCATGGGCCATGCACTCGCGCAATCCGTAATACACGCCGCGCCCGGTGGCTTCGGCGCGCCCACGAATACCGTTTTGGGTAACAGGCTTACCGGTCACGCAGCCGATGGCATCAATTTCGCCGTGCCGGAAAGCCGCATAGGTATCCAGAATCCACGCCATTTCGCGCGGGCCGGTGCCGTAGTCAGGTGCGGGTACATCTATGCCGGGGCCAATGAAATTTTTCTTAATCAGCTCGGTGGTATAACGACGCGTAATGCTTTGCAGTTGCTCGACCGAGAAGTTGGCGGGATTGATCTTAATTCCCCCTTTGGCACCTCCAAAGGGTACATCTACAAGGGCGCATTTGTACGTCATCAGGGCGGCCAGAGCCATTACTTCATCCTGATCTACGGATTCTGCATAACGAATACCTCCCTTTGTAGGTAAACGGTGATGGCTGTGCTGCACACGGTATGCCTCAATGACCTGATAATCGTTGCCCACACGAATGGGGAAACGAATCTGAAGAACCAAATTGCAGGCTTTGATCTGCTCCACCAGTCCTTTTGGAATATCGGTGAAGGAAGCAGCCCGATCTACGTAGTTTTCTACGCTTTTAAAGAAACTAATGTTTCCGTTACTCATGGGTACTGTCTTTAGTGTGGTGTTCTAACCTGGTGATTCTGCGATCTAAACGTATTAAGTACAAAACAATGCCTGCAAAGATAAGCAGCAAGACTCCGGCAGTGACGTAAATCTTACCGGTTTCGCGCATAAAATCGCCATTGCCATACGCCCAAACGCGGCACAAAGATAGATGCAAAAACGAAACGAAAAGAAATATTTTTTTCATTTTTAAAAATTTCATCTTTTTTGAAGTAGAAAAAGGTAATTATTGTCTGATTTTCGGAACGAAATGCGGAGAAAGTGGCAGGAAAAATTAATTTTCCGGCAACGGGGTGTTCCTTCCTGAACAATCATTCTAAATCGTATTGTTTTTGTTCGATCCGCAGCAGTCGGAACCGCAATTCGGCAATCCAGAAGCCCAAAAGGCTCCAGCCGATAATCGCCGGATAAAACACTGCCCGCATGGTATTATCCAAATCCTGACTGCCAAAGGCCGGGCTGCCCGTCGCACCCGGATGCAGGCTGGCGAAAAGACGCGGCACAATATACAACAGCGGAATCAGCGAAGCAAAAGCAAAGACATTATAGACCGCAGCGAGACGCGCACCCTTTTCGGGTTCGTCGAAGGATTCGCGCAGAATGAAATAGGCCACATAGATCAAAAGAGCCACTGCTGTCATCAGCTGCTTGATGTCATTGCTCCATGCTGCTCCCCAGGCATAGTGTGCCCACAACATGCCGGTGACCAAGCCCAAGCCCCCGTAGAGCAAGCCCGTTTCCGCGTAAGCCATAGCACGTCGGTCGTTTTCTAAGGTCGGTTTCGACAAATACCGAATGCTGTATATCACCGAGGCAATGAACAAAAACATCAGGGCAAACCACATGGGCACATGGAAGTAGGTATTTCTGATGCTTTCGTAAATCACATTGCGATAGGGATACGAAAAGTCGGACTTGATATGCAGTTTAGTAACCGGGTCGGCTGTCCAGGGCAAATCCTCTCCCCGATAATTGGTATCCTGCGCTACTTCCACGGCATCGGGCAGCAGCGACACGCCGTCGGCGGGATGATCCACAATAGCGCTCAAAAAAGCCACACTTTTGGCATTGGGCAATGTACGGGGCAGTTTAAACTGACACTCTAATGTGGTATCGTCTATGATGCGGACATTTTTGGCCCCGAGCGCTGCTGCGGAGTCGTATTCCAACCATACGCGCACATCAGGTTCATTGCTTCTCGTATAAAAGGAGTTGTACCCGTGTATGCGGACAGTTGCTTCCGTACCGGTCTTCATAGCAGAAGGGTACACGTGGGTAATGCCAGGTTTGAGCGGCACCAACAGGCCCGCTGCAATGGAATACACGATTAACAAAATCGCCAGTGCCTTCCACCAGTTTTTTTTAAGGGACATTTTATGTAAGTATCTGTTTGAAATTAAGTAGAGTTAGGTTCAATGTAACTGTTTGAAAATTAGCACATTATCATATTAACAAATTAGCATATTTACTTATGCTGTTAGGATGTTTATTTAAAATGTGATCTCCAGGCCGTCATAGGCCAGTTGTACATGTGGCGGCAGAATCGCGTTAATGTCGGCCCTCAATCCCATCTGATGACTGATATGGGTAAGATATGCCCGCTGTGGAGCCAATTCTCCAATCAATGCCAACGCTTCTTCTAAGTTCAGATGTGTCGGGTGTTTTTTCTGATGCAATGCATTTATTATGAGGCAGTTACAATTTCTGATTTTTTCTTTTTCGCTCTCCGGCAGTGTTTTTACGTCCGTCAGATATACCAGATTGTCCATTTTGAAGCCCAGAATGGGCAAACGCCCGTGCAAGACACCAACGGCTTCCACCACCAGATCGCCAAAAGACAAAAGGGCCGATTCGTCAATCGGGTGTGTTTCCAATCGGGGCAGGCCCGGCATGGGTTCTCCAAAGATGTAATCGAATCGGCGGCGTACCTCCCCGATGACCCGCTGCCGGGCAAACACCGCAAGGGGTCGGCCACTGTTGAAATTGAAAGGCCGCACATCATCCAATCCGATCACATGGTCATTGTGTTCATGGGTAAGCAAAATGGCATCCAAATGCCGCACTTTCGCCCGAAGCATTTGCTGCCTGAAGTCCGGGCCGGCATCTATGAGGATGCTGTGCGTCGGCGTGGTAAGCAATGCAGCCGCTCGCAGACGATTATCGCGGGGATCATCGGAACTACATACCGCACAGTTGCAGCCAATGACGGGTACCCCCTGCGAAGTTCCTGTACCCAGTAAGGTAATCTTTCTGACAAATAACTGCTCCGGTTCCGACATGGTATATGGTTGTATGCGTCCCGCAATAAGCCCGCCTTGCTCCTCTGTCAATCGCTGCCTGCCAACTTCTTCACCCATTCCCTCGATTTTTCTGATAAAAGAGCAGGATCATATTCAATATGTTGCAAAATGTCCAATAAACACTGCACACGCGCTTCCGTATCAAAAAATTTATTGACCACTGCTACCTGCTTCGTTTCAACGATGCAATACCCGCTCTGAAAGTTGCCTTTTTCATAACGTACCGCATAATTTAATTCAGAAAACACCTCTTCCAATTTTTTTAAAGTCGTTTGCGTATAGCGCATTGATATTTTTCTGTATTTTTGCGCAAAAGTATCACACATTCACCACTCCGCAGTATGTTTTCTTTTAGATTTTATATTTTTTACGGCCTTTTATGTATTTCGGCAACACTTCCTGCACAAACCTCTCCCCGTTTTGGTGCAGGGCTGATTACAGGGCTGACTGCTTCTCAAATTGACGGCGATCAGTCTGCCGGTTACAACAAATTGGGCTGGCAGGCGGGCCTTCGGGGGCTGACCCGCCTGAGCAATCGCTCCGACCTGAGCATCGAATTTTTGTATGCCCAACGTGGCAGTCAAAGCGCCCTGTTCAACAACAACGAACAATTCTTCCCGTTCCGCATGACCCTGAATTATGTGGAAATACCGGTACAGATTCATTATAAAGACTGGTACGTAGAAGACGACAAAGACGGATTTTGGCGGGTGTCGTTCAATGCCGGTTTCTCCTACGCCCGGTTCATCAGCGCCAAAACTGGCAAGGACGGCAGTGCCTTGTATGAAGTGGTACCTGACTACCTGAAAAAAAACGATATTAGCCTCCTTTTGGGAGCCAATTTCTTTGCCAATCGCCACCTGGGGTTCACATTCCGGTATGTGCGCTCGCTGGGACTGATGTACGACTATCGCGACTGGACCAATCCACCTGTGGATCGGGGTTGGCTGGGGCATTGCCTTTATTTGCAGGGAGTGTATATGTTTTGATGTATGATGTATGATGCGCTTATCTAAAACTGATACAATTTCGTGCTCTTTATTAACATTCGCGCCTTAACAGGTGTACGGGACGAGCAAAAGCCCTTGCGCCAACGCGCCCTTGATGATTTGTCTGCCATAGAAAACGCCTATCTGCGCATTGAACATGGCAAAATCGCTGATTTCGGCCCGATGAAGCATTTGCCCGCCACCTGCCTGCAACGCAGTTACCAAGTACGGGATGTAAGCGGCAGCTACGTGCTGCCTGCCTGGTGCGATTCCCATACCCATGCGGTATTTGCAGGCAGCCGCGAAAACGAGTTTGAAGACAAAATAAAGGGGGTCAGCTACGAGGAAATTGCCCGAAAAGGCGGCGGTATCCTGTCGTCTGCCCACCTGATTGCCCAAACCGACGAAGCCGCCCTGTACGAACAGGCACTGGCCCGCTTAAAGTGCCTGCAACAATATGGCACAGGGGCCATAGAAATAAAAAGCGGATACGGATTAGACAAGGAAAATGAGTTGAAAATACTGCGGGTGATCCGCCGGCTGAAGGAAACCTCGGATATGGTGATCAAAGCCACCTTTTTGGGGGCGCACACGTATCCGCCTGCTTATAAAAACGACCACGCCGGCTATATTCGGGAAATTACCGAAAACATGCTCCCGGAAATAGCCGCAGAAGGTCTGGCGGACTTTATAGATGTCTTCTGCGAACAGGGCTTTTTTTCGGTGGAGGAAACCGATCAGATTTTGGAGGCAGGCATCCGCCACGGGCTTGTACCCAAATTACATGCCAACCAGCTCCACTGCTCCGGAGGGGTACAGACTGGCATTCGGCATGGAGCCATTTCTGTGGACCACTTGGAAAACATCGGCCCGGAAGAAATCGCCTGCCTGCAGGATAGTGCTACCATTGGTACCCTGCTGCCCACTGCTGCCTTTTTCCTGCGCCTGCCCTGGCCGCCCGCCCGACAGCTAATAGACGCGGGCGCGGCCATCGCGCTGGCCACCGATTACAACCCCGGCTCCTCCCCCAGCGGAAATATGCCCCTGCTTTTGGCCATGAGCTGCATCCAAATGCGCATGACCCCCGCTGAAGTGATCAACGCGGCTACTTTCAACGGGGCCTGCGCCATGCAGGTGCAGGATCGGGTCGGCAGCATTGCTGTTGGCAAACAGGCTAACCTGATCGTGACCACTCCCATGCCGTCTTTGCCCTATTGGTTCTATGCTTTTGGAGACACGCATATAAAAGAGGTGATTGTTGCGGGGAAGAAGATTTGAGATTTGAGATTTGAGATTTACGATTTGAGATTTACGATTTACGATTTACGATTTACGATTTACGATTTACGATTTACGATTTACGATTTACGATTTACGATTTACGATTTACGATTTACGATTTACG
>WBZP01000554.1_pt1 | contig 50560 bp, 43 predicted proteins | sample 5204301 | NCBI WGS metagenome assembly WBZP01 (sample SAMN12412401, study PRJNA552823) | activated sludge metagenome | isolation source: activated sludge from nitrification reactor of wastewater treatment plant... | place: USA: Pennsylvania | collected 2017
GAGCATGATGGGGTGACCTCCGCTGGTCGTTCGAGAGTCGGATCACACCCGACATCAAAATCGGGCCAACCGAACGACTGGCGGATGGTCGCGTCTACACCCACCTATTGGCGCGCGCTCTAACGGTGCGACCCACCGGTCAACGGCCGGCCTCGAGGTCCAGCAGAGCACGTTTGCGGTCGACGCCGCCTCCGTAGCCGGTGAGGGATCCGTCCGCTCCGATGACCCGGTGGCAGGGCACGATGATCGACACCGGGTTGCGACCGTTGGCCGCCCCGACGGCGCGGACCGCGGTCGGTCGCCCGATGTGGGCGGCGAGCTCGGCGTAGGACCACGTCTCGCCGTAGGGGATGTCGCACAACCCCCGCCACACCGTCCGCTGGAACTCGGTGCCGCGCATCTCGACGGCCACGTCGAAGGATCGGAGCTCCCCGGCGAAGTAGGCGGCGAGCTGCTCGACGACGTCGTCGAAGCCCGACGGGTCGGCCCGCCAACCCGTGCGGTCCGGGGCGTGGGCCTGCTCCACCATCAGCAGGTACAGGAGTCGATCGTCGCCGGCGAGGGTCAGCGACCCGATCGGGGTCTCGATCGTGCGGGCCCGCAACGGGGTGAGAGCGGTCATGAAGATGCCTCCTGGGCACAGGTTGGCCGGCCGGCGGCCGCCAGCCAGAGGTGGTGGGTCGCGATCGAGCGCCACGGCCGCCAGGCCTCGGACCGCTCGACGAGCTCGGATCGCCGGTCCGACAGGCCGAAGGCAACCGCCCCCCGCCTCACGGCCAGGTCGGTGACGGGGAAGGCGTCGGGGTCGCCGAGAGTCCTCATCGCCAGCACCTCGACGGTCCACGGGCCGATGCCGGGCATCTCGGCGAGCCGGGATCGGGATCGGGTCCGGTCCGCGCCCGGACCCAGGTCGATCCACCCGGCAGCCAACGCCTCGATCAGGGCGAGGAGGGTGGCCCGCCGCCGCGCGGGCAGCGCCAGGGGAACGTCCTCGGCGCAGTCGCCCCGCAGGTGCCCGGCCAACTCCCCGGCCGTGGGGAAGCGATGGGTGATGCCCGTACCGACGGTCAGTCGATCCGGCAACGCGACGCCGGTGGCGGCCACCAGCCGCGCCGCGTGGGTCCGGGCGGCGGTGGTCGACACCTGCTGTGCCAGGAGGACCCGCACCGCGGTCTCGGCGCCGTCGACGCTGCGCATGGCCCGCAGCCCGGCGTGGGCAGCAACGCTCGGGGCCAGCGCGGGATCCGCCGCCAGCACCGCGTCCGCGGCCACGGGGTCCGCGTCGAGGTCGAGCAACCAGCGACAGCGGGCCACCGCCGAGGTCAGGTCCCGCAGGTCCTCGAGGCGGACCTCTGCTTCCACGTGGTCGCCGCGGGGCGTCAATCCCACGACGGCCGCGCCGCGCTCGAGCGTCAGGGCACGACGGAAGGTGACCACGTCCGCGTCGTGGGGGTCGACCACCGCCTCCTCCAGCCCCGGAACCGCCTGTCGTGCCAGCCGTCCGAACAGCTCCGACGCGGCGAACGGCACCCGCACGGGCAGGCGGAGCACCACCCGGTCGACCTCGGCCGGCCCGGCCCGCCGGGCGCGGACCCGCAGCTCACCGGGAGTCAGGTCGTAGACCTCGCGAACGGTGGCGTTGAACTGCCGCACGCTCGAGAAGCCCGCCGCGAAGCAGACCTCGGCGAAGGCCAGATCCGTGGTCTCGATCAGGGTCCGGGCGGTGCGGGCGCGCTGGGCCCGAGCCAGGGCCAGCGGACCGGTGCCGACCTCGGCGCGCACCAGCCGCTCCACCTGCCGGGCGCTGTAGCCGAGCCGACCCGCCAAGCCATCGACGCCATCGCGGTCCACCACGCCGTCGGCGATCAGCCGCATCGCCCGTGCCACGACATCGCTCCGGGGATCCCACTCGGGCGACCCGGGTGAGGCGTCGGGCCGGCAGCGCTTGCACGCCCGGAACCCGGCGCTCTGAGCGGCCGCGGCGGTCGGGTAGAAGCGCATGTTGGCCCGGCGGGGGGTCCGGACCGGACAGCTCGGTCGGCAGTAGATCCCCGTCGAGGTCACCGCCCCGACGAACCAGCCGTCGAAGCGGGCGTCCCGAGCGCACACGACCCGGTAGCAGCGTTCGGCGTCGAGGTCGGTCCGGTCGACAGCATTCCGGTCGACAGCATTCCGATCGATGGGCACGACGCCAGGCTGCCACGACCCGGCCTCTCGAGCTGGCGGAAATCCGACAGGCACCATCCCAGCGTCGCTCGGACCGACCGAGGTCGACGACGGACCGGTCCGAGCCGCCGTGGCCACGACCGACCGACGGCGGCGCGAGGATTCGACCGACAGCCCCGGGGCGACCCACCGTCCCCGCCCCCGACGCCGACGTCAGGAGACCCATGCCGATCCTCCCTCCCCCTCCGGTGGGCTCGTTCGTCAGCGACAACGCCGCCGGGGTCTCGCCCGAGGTCATGGAGGCGCTCGCCGCGGCCAACGTCGGAACCGCCATGGCCTACGGCGACGACGACTGGACCCGACGCGCCCAGGCCCGCCTGCGCGAGGTGTTCGACGCTCCGGTGCACTCGTACTTCTGCTGGGGCGGCACCGGCGCCAACGTCGTCGGCCTGGCCAGCGTGCTGCGGCCCTGGCAGGCGGTCCTGACCGCGGCGAGCGCCCACATCGTCGTCGACGAGTGCGGGGCGCCCGCCCGCTTCACCGGCTCGACGATCGTGCCGATCCCGACCGACGACGGCCGTCTGTCGCCCGACATGCTCGCGCCCTGGCTGCAGTGGCAGGGCAGCGAACACCATCCGCAGCCCGCCGTCGTGTCGATCACCCAGTCGACCGAGATGGGCACCCTGTACTCGGTCGACGAGATCGGGGCGCTGTGCGACGCCGCTCACGCGGCGGGGATGCTGGTGCACCTCGACGGTGCCCGGATCGCCAACGCGCTGGTGGCGACCGGCTCGGACCTGCCGACGATGGTCCGCGACACCGGCGTGGACCTCATGACCCTCGGTCTGACCAAGGACGGGGCCATGTTCGGCGAGACGGTGGTGTTCGTCGCCGCGGAGCGCGACCGTGCACCGCTGGATGCCGAGGCGCGCTTCGTGCGCAAGCAGGCCGGTCAGCTCGTCTCCAAGAGCCGCTTCGTCGCCGCCCAGGTGCTCGCCCTGCTCGAGGACGACCTGTGGCTGGCCAACGCCCGTCACGCCAACCTCATGGCCGCCCGCCTGGCCCGGTCGGTCGAGGCGATCCCGGGGGTCCGACTCGCCGACGAGCCGCAGGTGAACTCGCTGTTCGTCCACCTGCCCGCTGCCGCGATCGCCCCGCTGCAGGAGTGGTCGTTCTTCTGGGACTGGGACCTGACGGTGGACCTGGTGCGGTGGATGACCAGCTTCGCCACCACCGACGGGGACGTGCAACGATTCGCGGCCGGCGTCTCGGCGGTGCTGGCCGGCCACGCCTGATGACGGACCAGCGCCGGTCGGTAACCTGACCGGCCGTGAAGGCCGGTCGAAACGCCCCCTGCTGGTGCGGCAGCGGCGCCAAGCTCAAGCGCTGCCACCTGCACCGTGACGTCCTCCGCCGCCCCGCGGTCCATCTCGGTCGTGTCGGTCCCCTCCGGAGCGTCCCCGCCGCCATCGCCCGTCCGCCCTACGCACTCGACCCGCCCACGTGGCCGCTGCCCGAACCCCAGATCCTGAGCGGAGCGGCGCTCGAGCGCATGCGCCACGCCGGGCTGGTCGCGGCCGAGGTCCTGGCCGAGACGGTCGCGGCGGTCGGAGTCGGGGTGACCACCGACGAGCTCGACGCCGTCGCGCACGACGCCTACGTGGCTCGGGGCGCCTACCCGTCCACCCTCGGCTACCACGGCTTTCCCAAGTCGATCTGCACGTCGGTGAACGAGGTGCTCTGCCACGGGATCCCCGACGACCGACCCCTCGCCGACGGCGACATCGTCAACATCGATGTGACGGCGTACGTCGACGGGATGCACGGCGACACCTCCGCGACGGTCGGGGTCGGCACGATCTCCCCCGAGGCCGCGGCGCTGATCGACACCACCCGCGACGCGACGCTGGCCGGCATCGCGGACATCGTCGCCGGCGAACCGATGCAGCGGATCGCGGCTGCGATCACCGCGGTGGCATCGGCCCGTGGCTACGGCGTGGTGGCCGAGTACGGAGGCCACGGCATCGGTGAGGTGTTCCACGCCGATCCGCACGTCCACCACACGCTCACCGCCCGCGACGACTCGGTGGCGCTACCCGGGCTGTGCGTCACCGTCGAGCCGATGCTGCGCACCGGGGCGCCACGGTTCACCCAGGCCGACGACGGCTGGACGGAGATCCTCGACGACGGGATGCCGTCGGCCCAGTTCGAGCACACCGTGGTCGTGACCGACGACGGTGCCGAGATCCTCACCGTGCTGGCCGACGGGACGAGCGCCGTGTCGCCGACGGGCCCCGCCTCAGCGGCCTGAGCGACTCACCGACCCCGGAACGCCTCGAGCAGCAGCTCAAGGCTCCGGACCCTCACCGAGGTGTCGTGGGCGACCGATGACACCATCAGCTCTTCGGCCCCGGTGCGCTCCGCCAGAGCGGCGAGCTCGGACGCGGCGCGCTCGGGCGGCCCGACGATGCGGTTGGTTCGGGCGGCGCGCGCCACGTCGGCCCACCGGTGCCGGGGGGCCTCGTCGGGATCGACCAGTCGGATGCGCTCCCCGGTGCGGATGCCGTGCACCAGCAGCTGGCCGGGAAGGGCCTGTCGCTCGGCCTCGGCCGCTGTGTCGGCGACCAGGACGTTGGCGGTGACGATGAGGTGCGGCGCCGTCAGATCCGCCGACGGTCGGAACGATCGTCGGTACAGCTCGACGGCCTGGTCGGTTCCGCCCATGTCGAAGTGGTGGGCGAACGCGAACCGCAACCCGAGCAGTCCCGCCAGGCGTGCGCTGTAGCCGCTCGAGCCGAGCAGCAGGATCTGCGGACGGCTCACCGCCCGCGGCGTCGCCGCGAAGCGGTCCCACAGCGGCCGGTCCCCTCCGACCAGCTCCCCCCAGGCATCCGGACGCGGGTCGCCGAGAAGGCCCATCAGCTCGAGCAGGTCGCGCGGGAAGTCCTCGGCCGACAGGTCCGCGCTTCGGCGCAGCGCCATCGCCGTGTACGGGTCTGTTCCCGGGGCCCGACCGATGCCGAGGTCGACCCGGCCGGGATGAAACGCCTCGATCGCAGCGATCTGCTCCGCCACGACCAGCGGGGCGTGGTTGGGGAGCATCACGCCCCCGGAACCGACCCGGATGCGATCGGTGACCGCGGCCAGGTGCGCCATCAGCACCGGCGGGGTCGTGCTGGCCACCGACGGCAGGTTGTGGTGCTCGGCCACCCAGAACCGCTGGAATCCGGCCCGGTCCGCGGCCCGCGCCACCTCGGTGGCACCCGCCAGCGCGTCGGCGGACGTGCCGTCCTCGGTCAGGACCGCGAGCTCGAGCACCGACAGGGGGACGGTGGGGTTCACGCCGGCCAAGCTACGACGCCGAAACCGGGTTGCGGCCCCCACCGCGTCGGCTGCGAGAGTGGCGGGATGGGCGTCCCCTTCGACGAGCTCACCGCCGTGACCCGAACCGACACCGCAGGCCGATGGCGAGCCTCGATCGACGAGTCCTGGGTCCTTCGACCGCTGCCGCAGGGCGGGGTGACCACGGCGATCGCGTTGGCGGCGATGTCCGCCGAGCTCGCGGACGACGAGCAGCACCTGCGCACGATGCACACGATGTTCGCCTCGCAGGTTCCCCACGGGCCCGTGGAGGTCGACGTCGAGGTGCTACGACGAGGCCGGACCATGTCGCAGCTCCGAGCCGAGGTCCGGACCCCCGGCTCATCCCGAGGCCACCTGGTCACTGCGGCGTTCGGTGCCGAACGGGTCGGGTTCGACTTCACCGACGCCGTCCCTCCGCCGGAGGTGCCCCGTCCCGACGAGTGCCCGAGCTTCCGGGATCCACCGCCACCGGGTTGGGAGGCGCACTTCGAGCCGATGCCGTTCTGGACGACCCGGGTGGAGGGGCGGCCCGCTCTCGGGGATCCGCCCTGGAGCGACTACCAGCCCGATCGAGCGGAACGGGCCTGCTGGTACCGCTTCGACGATCCACCGTGGCGACCGGACGGGACCCAGCACCCGTTCGGGTTCCCCATCCTGGTCGACTCGATGCCGGGAGCGGTGGGCCAGAAGCTGGGACCGGACCAGCCACCCTGGTTCGCTCCGAGCGTCGATCTCACTGTGCACGTCCTCGACGACTGCCGCGCCGGATGGGTGCTCGCCCACAACACAGCCCGCCACTCAAGTGGCGGGTACGCGTCGGCGGACATGACTCTGTGGGACTACGGACCCGATCTCGACGATCCCCGCCCTGTCGCGTACGCCACCCAGGTGTTCCTGTTCTCGATCGGACCCTGAGCGGTCCGGTCCGGCGGGGCCCCCAGCGCCGTAGCGTGACGACATGGACGAGCTCGACGGCCAGGGCACCCTGATCGAGGACCACGCGCTGATCGGCGACACGGTCGGCGTCGCCCTGGTCGACCGCTCGGGTTCGATCGACTGGTGGTGCCCGTCTCGCGTCGACGCACCGGCCTGCTTCGCCAAGCTCCTCGGCACCGCGGACAACGGCCACTGGCGCCTCGCTCCGCGGGATCCCGTCGTCGAGGTCCGACGACGCTACGAACCCGACACGCTCGTGCTGGAGACCGAGATGCGCACCGCGTCGGGGACGGTCGCGATCGTCGACTTCATGGTTCCCGAGCAGGAGCACCCGACGATCCACCGCTGGGTGGAGGGTCGCTCCGGCACGGTCAGGATGGGAATGGAGCTGGTCGTGCGGTTCGACTACGGGGCGGTGGTCCCGTGGGTGCGCTCGACCGGCGACGGACTCGACATGGTCGGCGGGAACGAGGCGCTGCGGTTCCACAGCCCGGTGCCTCTGCACGGTCGCGACCTGCGCACCTACGCCGAGTTCGACGTGAGCGCCGGAGAGCAGCGCTCCTTCTCGTTGGCCTGGCACCCGTCGACCGACCCCGCACCGCTCCCGCTGTCGACCTTCGCGGCCCTGCACCGCACCCGGACGTGGTGGCGGACGTGGGTGTCGCACTGCACCTACAGCGGACCGTGGCGCCACGACGTCGTCCGCTCGCTCATCACGCTGAAGGCTCTGACGAACAGCCGCACCGGGGCCGTCGCCGCGGCGGCCACCACGTCGCTTCCGGAGTGGATCGGCGGGGTCCGCAACTGGGACTACCGGTACTCGTGGCTGCGCGACGCCACCTTCACCCTGCAGGCGTTCCTCATCGCCGGCTACGTCGACGAGGCACGGGCCTGGTCGCGGTGGCTGCGTCGGGCCGTGGCCGGTCGCCCCGGCGACTTCCAGATCCTCTACGGAGTCGGCGGCGAGCGACGCCTCCCCGAGCTGGAGCTCGACTGGCTGGCCGGCTACGAGGGCTCCGCGCCGGTGCGCGTCGGCAACGCCGCGTCCGGGCAGTTCCAACTCGACGTGTTCGGAGAGATCATGGACGCCGCCGCCACAGCGCGACGGGCCGGCGTGCTGCCCCTCGGACGGGACGGACTCGACGTGGCCCGGGCGCTCATGACCCACCTGGAAGGGGTCTGGGACCAGCCCGACGAGGGCATCTGGGAGGTGCGCGGCCCCCGACGCCACTTCACCCACTCCAAGGTGATGGCCTGGGTGGCCTTCGATCGGGCGGTGCGTCTGGCCTCCGATGCCGAGGTGGGCGCCTTCGCCGTCGACGGCCACCGACGCCCACCGGACCCGGGACGCGTCGCCCGATGGGCCGAGCTGCGCGACCGGGTGCACGACCAGGTCTGCACCAACGGCTGGAACGACGACATCGGAGCGTTCACGCAGTACTACGGATCGACCGAGCTCGACGCCAGCCTCCTGATGGTGCTGCCGGTCGGGTTCGTGACCCCCGACGACCCGCGGGCCGCCTCCCACGTCGACGCGATCGGCCGGGAGCTCAGCGTGGACGGCTTCGTGCGCCGCTACCGCACCGAGCCCGACGACACCCACTCGGTCGACGGTCTGCCCCCCGGAGAGGGGGCGTTCCTGCTCACGACGTTCTGGTGGGCCGACAACCTGGCCATGCTCGGTCGAGTCGACGAGGCGATCGAGGTGTTCGAGCGGTTGCGGAGCCTGCGCAACGACGTCGGGCTGCTCGCCGAGGAGTACGACCCGACGTCGGGACGGATGCTCGGCAACTTCCCCCAGGCGTTCTCCCACGTCGGACTCGTCAACACCGCGGCCAACATCGCGGCCGCCCAGGGTCATCCCGAGACCGCCGTCGCCCTCGCCCGCTTCACCCGCTGTCCGGATCCGAGCCCGTCCGGGGTAGACCGGACCTCGTGAGCACGGCCGACCCAGCGCCCCTCGAGACGCCCGGATTCCGCATCGAGCACGACTCGCTGGGGCCCGTACCGGTACCGATCGAGGCGCGGTGGCAGGCCCAGACCCAGCGGGCCATCGACAACTTCCCCATCTCAGGCGGGCGGGTGGCGCCCGGACTGATCCGCGCACTGGTGGAGATCAAGCGCGCCGCGGCCCTGGTCAACGTCGAGGAGGGCCACCTGGACCGGGTCGTCGGGGAAGCCATCGTCACGGCGGCCGACGAGGTGCTCGCCGGCCTCCACGACGACCAGTTCCCCATCGACGTGTTCCAGACCGGTTCAGGCACCTCGACGAACATGAACGTCAACGAGGTCCTGGCCACCCTCGCCACGGTGCGCGCCGGCACACCGGTGCACCCCAACGACCACGTGAACGCCGGCCAGTCCTCCAACGACACGTTCCCGTCGGCCATCCGGATCGCGGCGGCGACGCGGATCGTCGGCCACCTCATCCCGTCGCTCGAGCACCTGGCTCGGTCCCTGAGGCGCGCCGAGAACCGCTTCGCGGACGTGGTGAAGGCCGGACGCACGCATCTGATGGACGCGGTCCCGGTCACCCTCGGCCAGGAGTTCGGCGGCTACGCCACCGCGGTCGAGTCGGGCGTGCGGAGGCTGCGAGGCGTACTCGTTCCGTTGGGCGAGCTCCCCCTCGGCGGCACCGCGGTCGGCACCGGCCTGAACGCCGATCCCGGGTTCGCCGCCGCGGTCATCGCCCGGGTCGCCGAGCGACTGGACCTGCCGTTGACCGAGGCGCCGGACCACTTCGAGGCCCAGGGGGCCCAGGACGTCCTCGCCGAGGCCAGCGGGGCGTGTCGGGTCGTGGCGATCAGCCTGAACAAGCTCGCCGCGGATCTGCGGTGGATGTCGTCGGGTCCGGCCGCGGGGCTGGGCGAGATCCACCTTCCGGACCTCCAGCCCGGCAGCTCGATCATGCCGGGCAAGGTGAACCCGGTGCTGCCCGAGGCGACCCAGCAGGTGGTGGCTCAGGTGTTCGGAAACGACGCCGCGGTGGCGTTCGCGGCCGCGGCGGGGAACTTCGAGCTCAACGTGATGCTGCCGGTCATGGCCCGCAACCTGCTCGAGTCGATCGAGCTGTTGGCCAACGTGTCGGTCCTGCTCGCCGATCGCTGCGTCGACGGGATCACCGCGGACGTGGCGCGAGCCCGCCGCTACGCCGAATCGTCATCTGCCATCGTGACCGCCCTGGTCCCGTTGATCGGCTACGAGGCCGCCGCCCAGGTGGCAAAGGCGGCGCTGGCATCGGGCCGCACGATCCGCGAGGAGGTCGTCGCCCGCGGGTTGGTGTCGGACCCCGACGAGCTGGACCGGGCGCTCGACGTGCTCGCCATGACCCGCGGCGGCCGCCTCACCGACCGCTGACCACCGTTCTGTAGTGCGAGATCCAGGCGTTCGCCTGGATCTCGCACTACAAAGCGGGTGAGTGGGTGCTCAGCCGGTCTGGCGCCGACCGAGGACCTTGCGTCCGAGTCGCCGGGGCGACCACCGACCGTGGGCCAGGTTGATCAACCGCCCAACCGACGGGTCGAGGCGCTTGGCCCAGTCGCGGACCTCGGAGCTCGAGGTCAGGTAGAGGATCTGGCTGCGATCGGCCCGGGCCGTCACCGCCTCGAGGACCGCGATCACCTGCGCCGACGGCAACGGTCCGAACGTGTCGCAGAGCACCACCGGCGGGGGGTTGGTCGCCCAGGGATCCAGTCGCCGCAGCACGGCCTCCACGACCGGGACGACGTCGTCGGGGCCGTAGCGGTCCGCCGGCACCGCATCGAGCTGATCCCGCTCGTCGGTGATCCCCGACAGGTCCCGGGTGGCGTTGACCACACCTGCCTCGGCGTCGGCCAACCGGACAGCCAGCGATGCCGCCTCGGGCACCGCGTCGGCCAGCGCCGCGTCGAGATCCGCGATGCGGGCATCGATCTGCTCACGCTGTCCGACGAGCTCGCTCGCCCGCTCTCCGAGCGACACCTCCTCGTCGTCCAGATCCGCGATGGTCCCCCGATACCGGGCGACCTCGTCCCGGGCCGTCTCGATCGCCTCGTCGACAGCCAGCGTGAGACGGGTGACGGAGTGCGGGACCTCGGGGATGCGGCTCAGCGCGTCGATCGAGGATCCCTCGGGCCGGAACCCCAGGAGAGCCGTGACCTTCTGCTGAGCGGGCTCACGCTCCGCGGCGAGCTGCTCGATGCGCTCGGCGACCCGGGACCGCGCCGCGGCCAGGTCGCGATCGAGGCTCTCGATGTGCTGGTCGAGATCCGCGAGCTTGGCCTCGACCGCCTGACCGACGCTGCGAGTGGACGTGGCGATCGTGTACTCCAGGTAGGAGTCGAACCCGTAGCGCTCCAGAACGACCTGCTCCGCGGCGGCCGCATCGGCCTCCTGGGCCTTGGACGCCTGGAGCAGCGCGATGTGGGAGGCGTCGATCTGTGACTTGGCGGTGTCGCCGAGCATCCCCGACGCGGCCAGGCCCCGCAGCAGCTGGTGATTGGTGTCGAGGTCGGCCCGCTTGCTCGCCAGTGCGACGACCTCGGGGTCGCCCTCCACCCCGGTGCGCGCCGCCAGCTGCCAGGCCCGCTCCACCGCGTCGACCTCGGCCAGGAGAGCCTGGGCATCGGCTCGCACCGGCACCTGGGATCGGACGACGTCACGGAGCCACGTCCGGACCTCGTCCATCTGCTCAGCCGACAGCCCTCCGAGCGCGCCGGCCCGCTCCACCAACGCCACGAGCTCACCCGTGTCGTCACCCATGCGGATGTCGACCCCGTCCTCACCGGGTCCGAGCTCGGTCGCCACCGCGGCACGCACACCGCACAGCTCCTCGAGGCGACCCGCGGCCACGTCCGCCGCGTGCCCGGCGGAGTCCCGCTCCGTCGCCAGCGCCGGACGCCGGACGTCGAGCGCGCCGGCGGACACGTCCAGGGCCTCACGCCGAGCGACGCACTCCTCGCGCTCCTCGGTTCCGCCCGCCACCGCGGCCGCGGTCGCAGCGTGCAGCCGCGCGATCCGATCCCGTTCGCCGACGAGCTCGCCCAACGCCGCGTTCGCGGCATCGGTCCGGGCCTCGAGGACCGCTCGGGCCCGCTGACGAGCCGTCGGATCCGGCGCCGGCAGGTCGGCCGGGCCGATCCGATCGAGACCCTCTCCGATCAGGTCCAGGGCGACCACCGCGGTCGGATCGAGAGGCGTGAGGTAGTCACCGCCGTCGACGGTGCCGGTGACCTCGGTGCCGGCGAGCACGTAGGCCCGCCCGAGCAGCGCCGCCACCCTCTCCTGGAGCGCGGCTGACGCGATCACCACGTTGAGCCTGGGATGCAGTTCCAGATGGACGCCGTTGTCGGTGCCCACCTGCAGGTCCACCAATCGCACGGACCCACCTCCTTCTGCGCCCCCCATCGGCACGGGCCAGAAGAAGTGAAGCGAACCGCGGGTCGGAATCAGCTCGTTCGGTCCCGGGTGTCGCGCAGGAGGACCTCCTGGGCGACCGTGGCGACGTGCGTCCCGTCGAGGGCGAAGATCTGTCCCAACGACAGGCCCCGCCCACCGACGAAGGTGTGGCAGGTGAAGTCGTGGAGGTGCCACTGGTCCGCGGCGAGCGGGCGGTGGAACCAGATCGTGTGGTCCAGACTGGCGGTGAAGAGCGCCTTGTAGAGCGTCTCGTCGGGCTCGCTGCGCACCGGATGGGCCTGCACCACGGCGTCGGTGGGCAGGTCGTCGCTCATGTAGGCCAACGCAGCGGCCTGACGGAACCGATCCCCACCGATCGTCTCAGTGGTGCGCAGCCACGCGGTGGCCCGGCCCCGGCCGTCGCGTTCAGCGGCAGGGCTCACCCGATCCCCGGGGACGAACGCCCGCTCGAACGCCGCGCTCCACGAGCTCGGCTCCAGCTGGTCCGGCGTCGGCAGCTCCGGCGGCGGGGCCAGGGTCTCGACGTCGGCCGATCCCTCGTCGCGCTGGAAGCTGGCCTCCAGGTTGAGGATCGCTCCCACGGCCTGTCGGGCGACGACACGGCGGGTGGTGAACGAGCGCCCGTCGCGGATCCGGTCGACCTCGTAGCGCACCGGTTCGTCGTGGTCGCCCCGGCGGATGAAGTAGGCCCGCAGCGAGTGGACCGGCATCTCGTCCGACACGGTGTGGGCGGCGGCCATCAGCGCCTGAGCGACGATCTGACCGCCGTAGAGGCCGCCCCACGGGTAGCGGGGGCCGATTCCGACGTAGACGTCGCGTCCGTGGCTCTCGAGGTCGAGGATGCTCCGCAGGTCCACGGTCGGCGACGCTAGTCGCCCGCCGACCCACCGCTGCCGGCCGGACGAGGGGCGTCGTCCGGCCGGCCCGCGGCTTCGGGGGCGGGCTCCGCAGCGGAGGTCGTCCGCACAGAGCCGTCCCGGATGGCATCATCGCCGGTGCCGCCCCGTGCCGAAATGGGGAGGGCTCCCCGGTGACCGGGCCGTTCGGCCCGGTCACGTGCACGGCTCGAGACCGGAGCGAACCTGATGACCGAACCGAACGCGTCGACCGCGATCCCGCCTGTGGACGAGAAGCTCCTGGAGCAGGCGGTGGCGTGGACCCGCGCCGCGGGCGAGCTCACCCTCGGGTGGTTCAACCACCCCGAGCTCGGGGTGGAGCACAAGCACGACGGGTCGCCCGTCACCGCCGCGGACCGCGCCGCGGAGCGCCTGCTCCGGGAAGAGATCGCCGCCGCGCTCCCCGACGACACCGTCCGGGGCGAGGAAGAGGGCGATCGCGTCGGCACCTCCGGCCGGACATGGGTCATCGACCCCATCGACGGGACGTTGGCGTTCAGTCGGGGCGTCGGCACCTACTCCAACCTCCTGTACATGGAGGACGAGCACGGTCCCGCCATCGGCGTGATCAACCTGCCCGCCCTGGGCGAGACGGTCTGGGCGGGACGCGGTCGAGGGTGCTTCCTCGACGGTGCCCGCTGCTCGGTGTCGGATCGCGCCGAGCTGTCCAGCTCGTACCTGTGCGTCACCGGCTTCCACGAGTGGACCCCGGACATGTTCGACCGGGTGACCGGATCAGGCCTGCAACTGCGAACCTGGGGCGACGCGTACGGCTACGCCCTGGTGGCGTCCGGACGAGTGGAGGCCATGTTCGACCCCGCCCTGGCCTGGTGGGACCTGGCCGCCATGCTGGTCGTCATCCCCGAGGCGGGAGGCACCCTCACGTCGTGGTCGGGGGGGGACCCGGCGGTGGAGAACATCGACCACCCCGAGTACCGGTGGTCGGCGATCGCGTCCAACGGTGCCTTCCACGACCGCCTGGTAGAGGTGCTCGCCCGCTGAGGGTCAGCCGTCGGCACCGACCAGGGACTGGACCAGGTCGACGAACGCGGTGTCGGACTCGGGACGCTCACGTTCGGTGATGCGGTCCGTCGGCGCGGTGGCAGCACCGATCGCATCCACGTAGCGGGCCCGGCGGCGTGCGACGAGTCCGTCGGGAGATTCGCGATCCTCGACCGGCACGTACTGCGCCTCGATACCCATCTTCAACATGCCCAGCGCCTCGGTGCGCATCTGCGACACGCGCGACTCGGTCACACCCAGGAAGCGTGCCAGCTCTTCAGAGGTGCGCTCCTCGATGAAGTAGCCGAGCACGATGACCCGGTGCCGCTCGGGCAGCAGGGCGATGGCGTCGCGGAGGTAGGCGTGCAGCTCCCGCTGCTCGAGCTCCTCGGCCGGTTCCCGCTCGTCGGGATCGGCCAGCACGTCGATGAGGGTCAGCTCCTCGTCCTCGGTGTCACCGACCAGGTGCTCGAAGGCCAGCACGACCGAGCGGAAGATGCGGTCGCGGAGTCGGTCGAGCTCGTCGCGGGACATGCCGAGCGCCTCGGCGGTCTCACCGATCGAGGGGATGCGCCCGAGTTGTGCGGCCAGGCGCTGCTCGGTGGCGTCCAGGCGACGGGCCAGGGTTCGCACCGAGCGGGGAGCCCAGTCCGCAGAGCGGACGGCGTCGATGATCGCGCCCCGGATGCGTTGGGCGGCGAACCGGTTGAACGGGACTCCGCGGGCCTCGTCGTAGCGCTGCGCGGCCTCGACCAGTCCGAGGGCACCAGCCCGGGCCAGCTCGTCGCGGTCGACGTGGCGGGGGAAGTGCACCGCGACCTGGAACACGACGTGGTTGACCAGATCAAGGTGATCCTCGACCAGCCGGGAGGCGTCCTGGCTGCTCGCAGAACGCCGGTTCGGGACCAGGGTCCGCTCGGTGTTCCGGGTCGGTCGGTCCTCGGTAAGTGCTGCGCCCATGTCGCCGTCTCGCTCCTGGTGGTGTTCCGGGTGTCTCCCCGGGACCAGCCGGATCCCGGGGACTGCCCGAGGGGTATCGGCGCGCGGACGCGTCGGACTTGAGCAGAAATCCGAAGAAATCTTCGCCCCAGTCCGACGTCGACTCGATTGTCACTGTCCGTGGTCGTATCGACGGTTGAGAGCCGGAACTGAACACCGAAAGCGAGGAAGTTCGGTCACACCGATCCTCGAGGGCGGGCTCGACGTTCGAGCCCGGACGACGCAGCTGGGCTCAGGCCGGATCGAACGCCGCGGCACGCACGCCCCGACGCGCGAGCTCGGCCAGAACCGAACGGGGATCGACCGACGCGGCGACCCCGTGGCTCCCGGGAGCGACGTCGCCCGTCGCGGCGTGCAGCGCGAGGACCGCCGCCAAGGCTGCCGCGGCGACGCCCGGACGATCGAACACGCCGTAGACCACCATCTCCCGACGGCCGTCACGGGTGCCACGAAGCTCCACGCGCGCCGCTCCCGGGCCCCCCTCCACCGGGGGGCCGACCAGCACCGGCAGGGGCGCCAGGACGCGGTCCCTGGGCGAGGCGGCCAGGCGGGCCGACAGGCGGGTGACCTCGGGGAAGGCGTCGAGAAGGAGCAACGGTTCGGCCAAATCGGCCCGGTAGCAGTCACGGGCGCTCACCGGGTCGGGGAACCAGAGCAGTTCGCGACCCGAGAATCCGGCGCGGCGGACCCAGGTGCCGTCCCTCCACTCCTGAGCCGCACCCCGCAGCGCCCGCAGACGTTGGCGGGCGCACGCCGGTCCGGCCGCCCCGTCACGGGCCACGTGGATCTCGTCCACGGTGTCGAGCAGGTCCGCGGCGTGGCGAGCCAGCAGGCACGTCAGACCCGGTGAGAGACCGACCCCCACGATGACGCTGCGGCCCGCGGCCACCGCACGGGGGTGCAACCGCAGGATCGCCTCCACCTCCTCGGGATCGTCGGTGGTGGCGATCACGTGGCTGCCGGCGTCGAGAGCGGCGGACACGACCTCGAGTTGCTCGCGGGGCTCCCGGGCGACCAGGACGACGTCGGCCGGGCCACGGCTGTCGGACCCGTCGACCCGATCGGTCTGCCACAGGACCGGCACCGACGCCCCGAACGTGGCGCGCAGCTGGTCGCGTCGCTCTTCGCGACGGGTCGAGATCGAAACGTGCGAGGCGCCGGGCCGGCCGTCCGCTCCCGGCGAGATCAGCTCACGCGCGGCACGGGCCCCGACGATGCCGGCCCCCACGACGGCCACCCGGGGCCGGGCCAGCGCGGACGCGTCGGGTCCGCTCAACGCAGGTCGTCCCCGGTCAGCTCCCGCCAGCCACCGCTCTGCAGGGGCGGCTCGGTGGAGCCACGGAAGCGCAGCACCAGGCCCACCAGTCCGCCGATGGCCACCGCCGCCGCGGCTCGTCGCAGACCGCGCACTGTGCCTCCTCGCAGGGTCGGATGCAGGACCCGGGTCCCTCGGGGACCCGACGGGACCGCCGGGATGGTGGGGCTAGCTGGAATCGAACCAGCGACCTCACCCTTATCAGGGGTGCGCTCTAACCGACTGAGCTATAGCCCCGGAACGGCCCGGACCGGATGGCTGACCACCCGGGCCGGCCGGTCACAGTACCCGCGCCGGTCGACGACGCGCACCTCGACCCGGCGGTGACCCGATCGACGGCCCGCTGGAGGACGCTCCCGGTTCAGGAAGGGCCCGACTCCTGCACCGGCCGAGCGGTCTCCTCTTCGATCACAGAGACCCAGACCCCACCGATGATGTCGCTGATCAGGTTGAACACCAGGGTCGCCACCACGATCGCGGCGGCCAGACCCAAGTGGAACAGCAGCGAGATCAGACCGAACTGACGGAACAGGAACTCGCCGTCGAGCTTCCAGTCCTGCAGCTGCAACGACGAGTTGACGAACTTCTCCAGACTCGAGACGGTGCCGGAGCTGCGGGCGACGGTCCACAGGATCACCACGGCGATCATCGAGATGAGCCACATGCACAGGCAGACCAGCACGGCCAGCTTCAGCATCGACCACGGGTCGATGTGGCGCACCAGACGGCGGACCTTCTTGGCCTCGAATCGCTGGCGCCGATAGCCGAGCACCCGGTTGGGGGTCGGATCGGACTCCACTTCGACGGCCCGTCGACGAGCGGGAGGTCCGCTCGGCGGTGACGGGACGGCACGGGTCGTGCCGACAGGGTCGGCCGGACGGGTGTCGCTCACGTCTGCCACCCTATCCCCAGCAGCGCGGCGCATCGGTGAGCCGGGTCGGGGGTCACCGGGGGGACCCGGCGGGCCGTGCCGCTGCGGTGGCCACGACCCCGTCGAGGTCGATCGTCACCACCCGGGCCGCACCGGTGCGTCGGTGCCCGGTCACGACGGCGCCGTTGGCGCGGGCGACCGCCGTCGCTCCCTCGAGATCACCCGTCACGTGGGCGAGGGCGCTCAGGTCCGCAACTGCGTCGGCCCGGGCTCGTCGGGCGGCGGCATCGCCGACCCTGAGCACTCCCGCTGCGCACACCACAGCGATCGCAACGCCTGCAACCAGGAACGCGGAGGCCGCACCCCGTTCAGTCCGGGTCGGCGTCGCCCGAGTCGGTCCCGGCCTCGGTCCCCGTCGCGTCGTCGGAACCCACGTCGTCGGAACCCACCTCGTCGGAACCATCGTCGTCCTCCTCGCCGCCCAGCACCCGGGCCACCGCTGCGACGCGGGTGTCGTCGTCGAGGTTCATGACCCGGACCCCGGTCGCGTCCCGGCCCTGGACCGAGATCGTGTCGACTGCGGTGCGGATGACCGTGCCCGAGTCGTTGATGAGGAAGATCTGGTCGTCGTCGGCCACCAGCAGGCCGGTGATGACACGCCCGCGGTCGGCGTGCAACTTGTGGGACCGCACCCCCTGGCCGCCGCGGCCCTGGGTGTTGAACTGGTCCACGTCGGTGCGCTTGCCGTACCCCGCGTCGGTGATGGTCAGGAGTCGGACGCCATCGGCGATCGCCCCCGCGCCGACCACCTTGTCACCCGGTCGCAGCTTCATGCCCCGCACACCGCTGGCGGTGCGGCCCATCGGCCGCACGTCGGTCTCGGAGAAGCGGATGCCCTGGCCGCCCTCGGAGACGACGAGGATCTGGTCGTCGTCCGAGGTCGGCAGCACCCGGACCAACTCGTCGCCGTCTCGCAGGTTGATGGCGATCAGGCCGTCCTGACGGGAGCTGTCGTAGGCGTTGAACAGGGTCTTCTTGACCACGCCGTTGGCGGTGACGAAGAACAGGTACCGGTGCGACTCGTAGTCGCGGGTGTCGATGATCGTCTGGATCTTCTCGTCGGGCTGCAGGCGCAGCAGGTTGACGATGGCCAGGCCCTGGGCGGTCCGGTCCCGTTGCGGGATCCGGTGCGCCTTGAGGCGGTACACCTTGCCCCGGTTGGAGAAGAACAGCAGGAAGGCGTGGGCTGAGGTGTGGATGAGGTCGGTGATGTAGTCCTCGTCCTTGAGCTTGGCGCCCGCCACACCCCGACCTCCCCGGGCCTGGGTCCGGAACACGTCCGCGGCGACGTTCTTGATGTAGCCCCGCGCCGTCATCACCACGACGACCTCTTCGTCGTCGATCAGGTCCTCGATCTCGAGGTCGCCGTCGTCGTGTTCGAGCGAGGTCCGCCGATCGGTGGCGAACTCGTCGCGGATTGCGACGATCTCCTCGCGGATGACCGAGCGGAGGCGACCGTCATCGGAGAGGATCGCCTGGAGCTCGGCGATGGTGGCCCGCAGCTGAGCCATCTCCTCTTCCAGCCGTTCGCGACCCAGCCGGGTCAGCGTGGACAGGCGCATGTCGACGATCTCGGTGGCCTGGATCTCGCTGAAGGCGAAGGCGTCGCCCATCAGCGCCGCGATGGCCGACGCCCGGTCAGCGGATGCGCGGATGGCGGCGATGATCTCGTCGATCAGGTCGAGGGCGCGCAGGAATCCTTCGACGATGTGGGCCCGACGCTCGGCCTTGGCCAGGCGGAACTGCGACCGCCGGGTGATGACCTCGACCTGGTGCTCGATGTAGTGCGCGATGGCGGCGCGCAGGTCGAGGGTCCGGGGCACGCCATCGACCAGGGCCACGAAGTTGGTGGCGAAGGTGGTCTGCAGGGGCGTGTGCTTGTAGAGGTTGTTGAGCAGGACGTTGGCGGCAACGTCCTTCTTGAGCTCGATGACCAGGCGGGGCCGTCCCTTGGAGCTCTCGTTGCGGAGCTCGCGGACGCCCTCGATGACCCGGGCGTTGGCCAGCTCGGCGATCTTCTCCTCGATCGTCTCGACCGAGGTCTGGTACGGGATCTCGGTCACGACGATGCGCTCGCCGCGGGGTCCCTCGTCGATCTCGGCACGGGCGCGCATCTTGATCGAGCCGCGCCCGGTGCGCGCCGCGGAGACGATGCCGGCGCGACCCATGATCTGCGCGCCGGTCGGGAAGTCGGGGCCCTTGACGAACTCCATCAGGTCGTCGCAGGTCGCCTCGGGGTTCTCGAGCAGGTGCACGGTGGCATCGATCACCTCGCCCAGGTTGTGGGGCGGGATGTTGGTGGCCATGCCCACGGCGATGCCCTGGCTGCCGTTGACCAGCAGGTTTGGGAACCGGCTGGGCAGGACGGTGGGCTCCTCGGTCGATCCGTCGAAGTTCGGAACGAAGTCGACGGTGTCCTCGTCGATGTCGGCGAGCATGTGCATGGCCAGAGCGGTCAGTCGGCACTCGGTGTAGCGATACGCGGCCGGCGGATCCGACGGCGAGCCGAAGTTGCCGTGAGGGTCGATCAGCGGGTGGCGCAGCGAGAAGTCCTGACCCATGCGGACCAGGGCGTCGTACACCGACTGGTCGCCGTGGGGGTGGTACTTGCCGAGCACGTCGCCGACCACGGTCGCGCACTTCTTGTGGTTGCGGTCCGGGCGCAGACCGGCCTCGTGCATGGCCCACAGGATCCGGCGGTGCACCGGCTTGAGACCGTCCCGGGCGTCGGGCAGCGCCCGCGAGACGATGACCGACATGGCGTAGTCCAGGAAGGACTGCTCCATCTCCTGTTGGATCTCGATCGGCTCGATGGAGCCGAAGGTCACCGCGACCGCGTCCTCACCGGGTTCGGAATCGGCGGGGTTGCCGTCGGTCGGTGGGGTGGGGTCCTGCGGGGTGTCGTCGCTCATGGAAGCCTTGGGTGGGTCAGATGTCGAGGAAGCGGACGTCGTTGGCGTTGGTCTGGATGAAGTGCTTGCGACTCTCCACGTCATCGCCCATCAGGATCGAGAAGACCTCGTCCGCGATGACGGCGTGCTCGACCGACACCTGCAGCAGTGTGCGCTGGGCGGGATCCATGGTCGTGGCCCACAGCTCATCCGCGTCCATCTCGCCCAGTCCCTTCAGGCGCTGGAACTCGTTGCGGTGGTTCGGGTGCTCGGCCAGGAACGCCGCCTTGGCGGCGTCGTCCTTGAGGTAGATCTTGTTGCGGCCGACCTCGGTCGAGAACAGCGGCGGCTGTGCGATGTAGATGTGCCCGCCCTCGATCAGCGGCCGCATCTGGCGGAAGAAGAACGTGAGCAGGAGCGTGCGGATGTGGCTTCCGTCGACGTCCGCGTCGCACATCAGCACGACCTTGTGGTACCGGATCCGGTCGTAGTCGAACTCGTCACCCACGCCACCGCCGATGGCCGAGATCAGCGCCTGGACCTCGGTGTTCTTGAGCATCTTGTCGAGGCGGGCCCGTTCGACGTTGAGGATCTTCCCGCGGATGGGGAGGATCGCCATGGTGGCGGGGTTGCGGGCATCCTTGGCCGACCCGCCCGCCGAGTTGCCCTCCACGATGTACAGCTCGGACTCGCGTGGGTCCTTGGACGAGCAGTCGGCGAGCTTGCCCGGCAGGCCGGCGCCGTCGAGGGCGGACTTGCGGCGGGTCGCCTCACGGGCGTTGCGGGCCGCCTCACGGGCCCGAGCCGCCTGCACCGACTTCTGGAGGATCCGCTTGGCCTCAGAAGGATGCTCCTCGAGCCACTCGGAGAGCTTGTCGTTGGTGGCCCGTTCGACCAGCGACCGCATGGGGACGTTGCCGAGCTTGGCCTTGGTCTGCCCCTCGAACTGCGGGTCGGTGAGCTTGACCGAGATGATGGCGGTCAGGCCCTCGCGGATGTCCTCGCCCTGGAGGTTGGACTCCTTGTCCTTCAGGAAGCCGTGCTCGCGGGCGTAGCGGTTGACGGTGTTGGTGAGGGACTTCTTGAAGCCCTCCTCGTGCATGCCACCTTCGATGGTGGAGATCCCGTTGGCGAAGCTGTGCAGGCCGTCGGAGTTGTAGCCGGTGTTCCACTGGAACGCGACCTCGACCTCCATCGAGCCGTCGTCGTCGGACTCGTCCTGGCGGAAGTAGCCCACGTCGGTGAACAGCGCCTCCTTGGCGGCGTTGACGTGGCGGACGAAGTCACGGATGCCGCCCTCGTAGTGGAACTCGACCGGTTCGCCGTTGTGGTCGGGCCGCTCGTCGCGGAACGTGATGCGGAGGCCGGCGTTGAGGAACGCCATCATCTGGAACCGCTCGGTCAGCGTGGCGGCCCGGAACGTGATGTCGTCGAAGATGGCCGGGTCCGGCCAGAACCGGACGGTGGTGCCGGTGCGGGGTTCCCCGTCGGCACCGGCCGGAGAGTTGCCGGTCTCGTGCAGACGGTCGACCAGCTCGCCCCCGTCGGCGAAGGCCATGGCGTGGCGCCGACCGTTCTTGTCGATCTCGACCTCGACGCGGGTCGACAGCGCGTTCACGACCGAGATCCCGACGCCGTGCAGCCCGCCGGACACCTTGTAGCCCCCACCGCCGAACTTCCCGCCGGCGTGCAGCACGGTGAGCACGACCTCCGCCGCGGACATGTCCGGGAACTGCACCGAGGTCCCCACCGGGATGCCGCGACCGTCGTCGGTCACCTCGCAGCCGCCGTCGGCCATCAGCCGCACGTCGATGCGGGTGGCGAAGCCGGCCATGGCCTCATCGACGGAGTTGTCGACCACCTCGTACACCATGTGGTGCAGTCCGGCGGGGCCTGTGGACCCGATGTACATGCCGGGCCGCTTGCGCACAGCCTCCAGGCCTTCGAGGACCTGGATCGATTCGGCGTCGTACGTGGTGGGTTCTGCGGACAAGCCCGGGCCTCCGAGGGTGGGTCACTGGTCGCCACGGGCTCGGGTCCGTCTCCTGGGGCTGGTCCACCAGCTCATCCCGAGGGCTGTGGACAACTTGTGGAGAACGGGGTGACGAGGGCCGAGGAACGGACCCTCAGAGTACCACTCCCCCCCGGGGTCACCCTGCCACCGGCACCGGGGACCGCGACCCTCGGTCCGGCCGAGGGACCAGGGGCTCAGCCGGGCGGGTCCACCCGAATCTCGACGCGTTCGACCACCTCGAACCCGCACAACCGGTTGGCCGCGGCGGCCAGGTCCGACCTCTGCCATCGGAGGTGCTCGGCAACCGCCGGGTCGTCGACGGCCACTGTGAGGCAGCCGTCGCGCAGCGAGTGCAGGCGGCACGCCGCGGCCAGGCAGGACCCGACCAGCTGGGGCCACGACTCGGTGAGCAGCGCAAGGGTGTCGGGGCGCGCCAGCCCGAGCGACCGCTGCAACCGCTCCAGGGAGCCGGCCAGCGGGTGCAGAGTGTCGCGGTCCCGGGGCAGCGGTTCGATCGCCACGGTCCCGACCCTACCGAGGACGCACCGCTCCGTCGTCCACGTCGAGGACGAGCTCGCTGTCGACCCCGTCGGGGAGTCCGGCCGCAGAGGACAGGACGGTCTGACCCTCGGGGAGCGATCGAAGCAGGGCAGCGCTGCGATCCGGATCGAGCTCGGAGAACACGTCGTCGAGCATCAGGACCGGTGGGCTGTCGTGGGTCTCGAGCAGCACCCGGTGCGACGCCAGGCGGAGGGCGAGCGCGAGCGAGCGTTGCTCTCCCTGGGAGGCATGGGTCCGCGCCGGGAGCGACCGCAACGTCAGCTCGAGGTCGTCACGGTGCGGCCCCACCAGGGTGACTCCCCGTCGCAGCTCGTCGGAGCGGGAGGCGGCCAGAGCAGCCGCTAGTCCTCCGGGTCGGTCACCTGTCCCGGTACTCCACGGTGCGAGGTACCGCAACGACACATCGAGCTCCTCGGCCGCCACGTCCCGGTAGGCCCGGGAGACGACCGGTGCGATGCGCTGCACCAGGTCGTGGCGCAGGCCGGCCAGGGCGTCGCCGGCGGTCGACAGCTTCTGGTCCCAGACATCGAGGGTGATCAGCGCTGATTCGTCGGGCCGGCCGTGCATCTGCTTGAGCAGGGCGTTGCGCTGCTTCAGCGCCCGTTCCCACTCGGCGCGCACCTGGTCGTGGCGCGGGTGTACAGAGACGAGCAGGTCATCGAGGAACCCCCGACGCAACGCCGGGCCGCCCTTCACCAGTTCGAGGTCGTCGGGTGCGAACACCGTGACCCGCAGGACCTCGGTCAGGTCCCGCTGGCGGGTCAGCCTCTGCTTGTCGACCAGCACCCGATTGCGGCCGGTCCTCGCTATCTCGGCTTCGATCAGGTGCTCCCGTCCGTCGGTCAGGACCTGGCCGCGCACCACGGCCCGATCCGCGCCCACCCGCACCATCGCCTCAGCGGGCGCTCCCCGGAACGATCGCAGAGTGGCCAGGTACGACATCGCCTCGAGCAGGTTCGACTTGCCCTGGCCGTTGGGACCCAGCACAGCGGTGAGTCCGCCGGGGAGCTCGACGTCGGCGTCGACGTAGGACCGGAATCCGTTCAGCCAGAGCCGCTGGATCTGCACGTCGGGGTTCCGGGTGAGCCGCCGAAGCCGCTCAGGACACCCGGACCGGCATCAACAGGTAGAGGAAGTCCGACTCGTCGGTGGTGCGCAGGACCGCCGGACGCTGCGCGTCGCGGGTCTGGAGGACGACCTCGTCGCCGGGGGTGACCTCGAGGCCGTCCATCAGGTACTCGGGGTTGAACGCGACGGTGAGCTCGGTGCCCTCGTACTTGGCGTCGAGCTGCTCGACCGCTTCGCCGACGTCCTGGGTGATCGCACGGAGCTCCAGCCCGTCGGGTCCCATGCTCAACCGGATCGGGCTGTTCTCGCGGGCCATCAGCCGCACCCGACGGATCGCGTCGGCCAGAGCCTGCCGCTCGACGGTCAGCGCGTTGGGCATGTCGGTGGGGATGAGCTTGCGGTAGTCGGGGAAGTCGCCCTTGATCAGGCGGGTGCTGAGCTGGAGGTCGCCCACGGTGAAGCTCACCATCTGGTCCGACAGGACGAGGGTCACGTCGTCGTCCTCACCGAGCGCCCGGGTCAGCTCCTGCAGCGAGCGTGACGGCACCAGGACCTGTTGGCCCTGTTCGAGCAACGAGGTGCCCGGCAGGTCGCGGTAGGCCAGGCGGTACGAGTCGGTCGACACCAGACGCAGCCCACCGTCCTCGGCCGCCAGGAGCACACCGGTGAGGATGGGACGGGACTCGTCGGAGCTGGCAGCGCCGACCACCTGGCGCAGGCCGTCGGCCAGGTGTCCGGACTGCAGCGTGACCGACTCACCCTCGGGCTCGTGGGGGTTCGGGTACTCGTCGGCCGGGATCGCGTTGAGGAAGAACTCCGAGCGACCGGCGCGGATGCTGGGACGATCGCCGGAGGTGTCGACCTCGACGCCGCCGGGCTCGAGTGCTCGCACGATGTCCACCGCCAGCTTGGCCGGCAGCACCGCGACACCGTCCTCGGCACCGGCGACCGAGAGCGATCGGGTGATGGTCAGGTCCAGGTCGCTGCCGGTGATGCGCAGCTGGTCACCGCTCAACTGCAGGCGAAGACCCGACAGGACGGGCAGGGCGGCTCGGCTCGTGGCCGCGCGACCTGCGGTGCCCAACGCGTCGACGAGGACGTCTCGTTCGCAGCGGAACTTCACCGTGACTCGCTTTCCCCACTGCTGGCGCCGTCTCGGTTCTGAGAACAGTAGGAGTAGTAGTTGGGCCTGTGGACTGTGGGAAACCTAGCGCAGGCCCTGTACTTGCACGGCGGGCTCGCCCACAGCGATCCAGCGGGGTCCCCGTTGCATCGGTGTAGTTCCACGCGTGTCTGTGCACAGCGTTGCGGCGAAGGGTCGGTGACCACAGCGCGATCCCACTCCCCTCCCCGTCGCGATCCACCTCCCGCCGGGGGATCAGCGTTCGGCGAGCAGCGACTGGATGAGCGCCGTCACGTCCTCGTAGGTCTCGTGCTTCTCCTGCATCAGCGCCGCGACCTTCTCGTACGCGTGGATCACGGTCGTGTGGTCACGACCGCCGAACTCCCGGCCGATCTGCGGGTAGGAGAGGTCGGTGAGCTCACGGCAGACGTACATCGCGATCTGACGGGCGTGCACCAGGTTGCGGGTCCGGCTGCGGCTCTGCAGCTGCTCGACGTCCATCTTGAAGTACTCGGCGGTCTGCGTGAGGATCAGCGCCGGGGTGATCTGGCGGGGTTTGGTCGACTTGATCGTGTCGGCGAGGATCTCCGAGGCCAGCTCGATCGTCAGCTCGGTCTGGTTGAGCGCCGCGTACGCACCGACCCGGATCAGGGCGCCCTCGAGCTCCCGGATGTTGTAGGTGATGTGCTCGGCGATGTAGCTGAGGACGTCGGCGGGCACCGAGGTCGCGGCCTGCTCGTTCTTCTTCTGGAGGATGGCCAGCCTGGTCTCGAATGCGGGTGGCTGGATGTCGGTGATCAGCCCCATCTTGAAGCGGCTGCGGAGACGGTCCTCGAGGGTGGCGATGGCGTCGGGCGGACGGTCCGAGGACAGCACGATCTGGCGTTGCGACTCGTAGAGGGTGTTGAAGGTGTGGAAGAACTCCTCCTGGAGCTGCTCCTTGCCCTCCATGAACTGGATGTCGTCGACGAGCAGGACGTCGATCTCGCGGTAGCGGCGCTTGAAGTCCGGTTGCTGGTTCTTGCGGATGGCGTCGACGAACTCGTTGAGCAGCGTCTCGGTGGAGATGTAGCGGATCCGGTAGGTCGGGTAGTTGTCCCGGACGTACTGGGCGATCGCCTGCAGCAGGTGGGTCTTTCCCAGTCCGGCGCCGCCGTAGACGAACAGCGGGTTGTAGCGACGGCCGGGCGTCTCGGCCACCGACAGGGCGGCGGCATGTGCGAAGCGGTTGGATGCTCCGATCACGAACGAGTCGAAGGTGTAGCGGGGGGGACCGATCGGCGAGGGGGTGGGCTCCCCCGCCGAGGTCGGGCTCAGCGGGCGGACCGCTGCGGGGTCCGGGTCGGTGAGGTCGACGGTCAGCCCGTCGTCCGGATCGGGTCGGACGTCGTCGATCTCGACCTCGAGGATCAGTCGGACCTCCGGGAACCCGGCATCGGCGACGGCGGCCTCGATCATCGGGAAGTAGCGCTGCTCGACGCGCTGGCGGACGAGCTGGCTGGGAACCACCAGGGTCAGGACGTCGTCGTGGAGCTCGTTCGCGTGGATGTCCTGGAAGGTCGAGGACCACACGGTGTCGCTGACCTGTTCGACCAGGAGCGCCGCCGTACGTTGCCAGACCGTTGTACCCTCCGCGGTCACGCGGCCTCTCCTGTCGACTCCGGTGGGCCTGCTCGTGCGGGAATCCCCGAGCGTGCCGTGATGATGGGTGCGATGACGTGATCGGCGTGTCGGCGCTTGTTGTCCACAGGCGATCCACATCTGTGGACACCGGGTCCGGCTGTCCATCGCGGTGGAATCGGACGGTAGCCACGCTCGTCACGCAACCGCAACCCGTCGTGTGACCGTCGTCTCAACGATGGGGACGCGATGGCCGGCGGTTGGCGCCGAGCGACCGGAACCTCTAGCGTGGTCCGGTCAGTCGCCCGCCCGCGCCGTCGTGACGTTCCGTCGAGGATGCACGAAGAAGTCGGCGGACCCGACGATCGGCGACGGTCGAGACGGTGGCGCAGCTGTTGTGCAGCGTGGCCGTGTCGACGTACATCCCGGTCGATCCTGCAGTTCTCGTGGAGTCAAGGTGAAGCGTACCTACCAGCCGAACACCCGGCGTCGTGCCCGCAAGCACGGCTTCCGGCACCGCATGTCGACCCGAGCCGGTCGGGCGATCGTGAAGTCCCGTCGCCGCCGCGGTCGGGCCCGCCTGTCGGCCTGAGCGGATCCCGGCGGATCGTGCCCGGGTCCCGTGTCGGAGCACAGGGGTGCTGGAACGGATCACACGTCGGTCGGTGTTCCGACGGTTCGCGCCACCTGCTCCACGCTACCGATCCCGATTCCTCACCCTCATCGTTGCTCATCGCGCGGAGAGTGAGGGGGATGGCACCGGTCTGGCCATGGCGATCAGTCGGCGGGTCGGACCGGCCGTGGTGCGCAACCGTCTCCGTCGTCAGATCCGCGCCGTGTCGATCGAGCTCGACCGTGAGCGACCCTGGTCCTCCGGGTGGTACCTGGTGATCGTCCACCCCTCCGCGAGAGGCCGGAGCAGCGCCGAGCTGGGCTCGGCGCTGGCCGATGTCCTGCGCCGGGCGGGAGTGCGGCCGTGAACCCCGACCCAGGTCCTCCCGTGACGACAGCATGTGTGACAACGGTCACGGCAAACCGCCTCGTTCACTCAGGTTGTGCCGCAGTTGACGGACGGCCCTCGTTGCCGAGTCGGGTCATGGTCCGGGCGGTGCGCGTGTACCAGTACGCCGCCGCCGGCCGTCCCTCTCCGTGTCGTCACGTCCCCAGCTGCTCGACCTACGCGGTCGAGGCCCTCGAGGCGCACGGTGCGGTGCGGGGATCGTGGTTGGCGTTGCGTCGCCTCGGACGTTGCCACCCGTGGGGGACCTCCGGATACGACCCTGTGCCGGAGCCGAGGCGCCGGCGGCCCGCCGCCACCCAGGGATCGCCGCAGCGGTCCGTGATCGAAGGACAGGAACCGATGACCGACGGAACGACGGCGGAGGAAGCCTGATGTTCGAGCAGTTCTTCCAGGCGCTGGGCAGCGTCCTCAACTTCTTCTACACGGTGATCCCCAACTACGGGTTGTCGATCATGCTGCTCACCGTCCTGGTGATGGCTCTGATCACCCCGCTCAACGTCAAGAGCACGCGCTCGATGTTGCAGATGCAGCGTCTCCAGCCCGAGATGAAGCGGCTCCAGGCCAAGTACAAGGACGATCGAGAGCAGCTCAACGCCGAGCTGATGAAGTTCTACCGCGAGAACAAGATCAACCCGCTCGGCGGGTGCCTGCCGCTGTTGGCCCAGATGCCGGTGTTCTTCATCATGTACCAGCTTCTCCGCGGCCTCACCGTCCGTCAGGGCGGTCTCGGTTCAGGGATCGGGCACATCGCCGGGCAGGTCCAGCAGGGCGTCGAGCTCACGCCCTGGGTGTTCACCGATCAGTACTTCCGGCCTGAGCACCTGAACCACTCCACCGAGCTGTACCAGTCGCTCTCGCACACCAACACGATGAACTTCTTCGGGATGGACCTGGCGATCTCGGCGGCAGAGGCGGTGAAGATCGGCCTGTTGGTGGCGATCCCGTACCTCTTGCTCCTGGTCGTGATCCTGATCACCGGCGTCTACCAGAACCGCCAACTTCAGGCCCGCAACACCAACGCGACGGTGAACCCCCAGCAGCAGATGATCATGAAGGTGATGCCGTTCTTCCTCCCGGTGTTCTCCTTCGGCTTCCCGTCGGGCCTGGCGCTCTACTGGGCCACCCAGAACCTGTGTCGGATCGGCACCAACTCCTACATCACCCGGAGCGTGTACCGGAAGGAACACGCCAAGGGCCCGATCGAGGCGACCGCGTCCGAGAAGACTTCCACGAGCGCGAAGAAGGGGTCGTCGGGTTCCAAGGGGGTCTCGGCGACCGGCGGGGCCGGCGGCCCGAAGGGCAAGGCCGGTGCACAGAAGGCCGGACAGAAGGCCGGTGCACAGAAGGACAAGGGGACCGTCGACCGATCGGACTCGTCCGCGTCGACGGATCGAGGGCCGGGAAGCTCGGTGAAGAGCAAGAAGGCCCATCAGAACGCGTCGTCTTCCGAGGGATCGGGTCGCCGGTCGGGTGGAACCGCCAAGCGCTCGGTCAACCAGCGTCGATCGGGGCAACCGAGACCCAACCGTGGATCTTCGGGCCGTCCGGCCCCGGCGGGAGGCGTTGACGACGACGGGACCGCCAGCAACGCCAACGACAATGGCAGCACCAACGACAACGACAACACCGTCGAGAACGACAACAGGGAGTGAGTGCCACCGTGGAGTGGGTCGAGACAACCGGAAAGACGGTCGAGGAGGCCAAAGAGGCCGCGCTCGATCGCTTGGGCGTCGACGAGCAGGACGCTGAGTTCGAGGTGATCGAGGAACCGCGGTCAGGCCTGTTCGGCCGGACACGCGGCGTCGGCCGGGTCCGTGCCCGCGTCGTGCCCCGAGCCCCGCGTTCCAAGCCCGAGCGGCGAAAGCGGTCGCGGTCCGACAAGGGCGGTCGTGGTGAGGGTGAGGAGCGGACGGGCACCGGCTCGGCGTCGTCGGTAGAGGACAGCGCGACGACGTCGGCCACCAGGCCAGCGAAGCCCGCACGGCAGGCATCCACGTCTGCCGAGGAGCGATCCCAGGGCAAGGGCGATTCCGCCCGGGGTGGTTCGTCGGGGCGGGGTCCGTCCAACAAGAGCGGCAGCGGTGCCCGTCCGGCACCGCCCGAGAAGGAGCGTGAGGTCATGGACACGGCCGAGCAGTGCGATGTTGTCACCACCTTCCTCGACGGCCTCGGCCGGGCGTTCGGACTGGAGGTGACAGCGAACGCGCAGATCGAGGACGACGTGCTGCGGGCGTCGATCGACGGCAGCGAGGTGGGTCTGTTCATCGGACCCCGCATGGCCACCCTGGACGCGATCCAGGAGATCACTCGCAACGTCCTGCAGCGCCACGCCGAGGGCCGGGAGTACGCGAAGGTTGTCGTCGATGTTGCCGGGGTGCGTCAGATGCGCCGCGAGCGTCTGGCGGCCTTTGTCACCGACGCCGCCCAGCAGGTGCTCGACGACGACGTCGAGGTCGTGTTCGAGGTCATGAGCAGCCCGGACCGCAAGGTCGTCCACGACACGGTCGCCGAGATCGACGGAGTGGCATCGAGCTCCATCGGTGAGTCACCGCGACGGCGCGTGGTGCTCAGCGCAGCCGGATGACATCAGGACCGGAGCCGGACCCCGGTCCTCGTTCCGAATACGACGACGGGCACCCCGGTGGGGTGCCCGTCCCGCGTCCGGGGCCGGCGTCGGATTCGAGTGCCGAACCGACTCCCGCGACCGACGCTGCACTCGATCGGGTCCTGAGGCGTTCGCGGGAGCTGGGCTTCCTGGGTCCAGGGCCGATCGACGCCCACATCCACCACGCCGCGGCCTTCCTGCCCGGGATCGACGAGCTGGAGTCCCGACAGAGCCCGAGTCCGGTCGGTGACCTCACTCTGGTGGATCTCGGATCCGGTGGAGGGCTCCCCGGCCTGGTCCTGGCCGTACGCCGACCGAGGATCCACGTGGTTCTCATCGACGCCATCAGGAAGCGGACCGACTTCCTGGAATGGGCGGTGGCCGAGCTGGGTGTGGACGAGAGGGTGGAGGTCCGTCGAGGTCGAGCCGAGGAGCTGGCACGGGAGCCCGATCTGCGAGGATCCGCGGAGGTGGTCACCGCTCGGTCTTTCGGTCCACCCGCCGTGACAGCAGAGTGTGCCGTCGGCTTCCTGAGCGGCCCGGGTGCGAGGCTTCTGGTGAGCGAACCGCCGACGGGTTCGGATGACCGGTGGCCGGCGGAGGGTCTGCTGCGCCTGGGCATGCAGCCTGGACACCTGTGGTCCGCCGAGGGAGCGACTGTCATGGCAGTGGACGTGATCGCGTTGTGCACCGAGGGCATACCCCGCCGAGTGGGTGCGCCGGCCCGTCGACCGCTCTTCTGAGCTCGTCGCGTCTCCAGGTCCCTCGACGATCGGTCCCGTTGTGCCGTCGAGTCGTACGGCCGGACTGCAACGAGTCCAGGACGTTCCACGTGGAACGACGGACCGAATGGACGTCGGGACGGCCGGGCGGGACGCCAACCGAACAGATGACCGAATCGGACATCCGGGGGGAGGGATGGTCACGCCGGTCACCCCGGACGCGTATGCAGCAACGGTCGGACTCCTGACGGCGACACGCTGGATCGGATGAGGCTCCGGGTGGGGCCGCGGGCATCCACGCGGGTGAGCCGTCAACTCAGCGGACGGCCCGGACGGTACGAGCTCCGCTCACGTGACGACCGGTCGATGTGCGTCGACCTGCCGAGGACCGAGGGATTCGGAGACCGTTGTCGAAGGCGATGTGAAGGCTAACCGACGACCAGCCATCATCCGTAACGAGGACAAGAGCCGGAGGCAGAGCCCGTCCACCGGCTCGCCATCCGGCCCCGCTCCCTCGGGACCTCTTCCACCGCTGCCCCCGAGGTGTCGTTCCGAGCAGGGGTCGTCGCCCTCGTTCCAGAACCTGTTCCGCCGCCACCGGCTCCCGGTTGTCGGCCCGGTCCCGCCGAGCCCTTGACGACCTCCGTCGACGTTCCACGTGGAACACATCGGCCGGACTCGGTCAGGCGCGCACGAGGGCCGGCCGGCTGGCCCGACGGGAGGGTGCTTGACCCCGGCCCCGCGGGACGGAAGGATGGGTGCGCCGCTCGATCGGTGCGCCTCGACCAGTCCTGCGGGAAGCCCGCGGGTACGCCCCACGACGCACGGACTCTGCCGCCCGAGCAGCACCTGTCGACCACCTCACGTGGGAGTTCCGGATGTCCGACCTGCCCCCCGACCCGGGCGTTCACGAGACGGCGACCTCTCGCGAGCCCGAGCGGCCCCGACCGGACGAGCACCACCCGATCGCCGGGCCCGACCAGCGCCGCGGTGGATTCGATGGAGTCGGGAACCGGGACGAACTGTCCACCCCTGAGGCCCAAGGTGTCGCTGCTGGACCCGCCGGAGTCGGTCAGGTGGATTCGGTCTACCGCGGAGCGGAACCGGAAGCCGCCGATCTCCCAGGCTCGTTCGCGGCCTCGAGTCCCGAGTCGACAGGGGCTGAGGGCTCCGAGCCGTCCGGAACCGAGGGCCCTGAACCGACCGGTGTGGGGGGCCGTCCACTTCCCAGGGTCATCGCCGTCGCCAACCAGAAGGGTGGTGTCGGCAAGACGACGACGACTGTGAACATGGGCGCAGCCCTGGCCGAGTTGGACCACCGCACCCTGGTGATCGACCTCGACCCTCAGGGAAACGCCACCACGGGTCTGGGGATCAACTACAGGACGCTCGACCACACGATGTACGACGTCCTGCTGCACGACGTCCCTCTCGAGGACTGCATCGAACCGACCGAGGTCCGCAACCTCTTCGTCGCTCCTGCCAGTCTGGATCTGGCGGGAGCCGAGATCGAGTTGGTCCCGGCCTTCAGCCGCGAGTCGCGATTGAAGCGTGCGGTGGCCGAAGTCATCGATGACTACGACTTCATACTGATCGACTGCCCACCATCACTCGGGCTCCTCACGGTCAACGGCCTGGTCGCCGCTACCGAGGTGATGGTTCCCATCCAGTGCGAGTACTACGCGCTGGAGGGTCTCGCCCAGCTGACCCGCAACGTGGAGCTCGTCCGCACCAACTTGAACCCGCAGTTGGAGATCAGCGGGATCGTGATGGTGATGTACGACAGTCGCACGCGGCTGGCGGAGCAGGTCGTCTCAGAGGTTCGAGGGCACTTCGGCCCGAAGGTGTGCCGGAACATGATCCCTCGCAACATCCGGCTGTCCGAGGCGCCGTCCTACGGCCAGCCGATCACGACGTTCGATCCGAGCTCCCGGGGTGCCGTGGCCTACAGGGAGCTGGCCCGGGAGGTGAGCGGTGGCGCGTAAGAGCGGACTGGGACGAGGGTTGACCTCGTTGATCCCGGCTGGGGCCGGTGAGGATCCCGATGCCGTCGCGGCCGGGTTGTCCGAGGTCCCGATCGAGTCGATCCGACCGAACCCCTACCAGCCCCGCCGTGCCTTCGACGAGGAGTCGCTCGAGGGGCTCTCGGACAGCATCAAAGAGCTGGGTGTCCTCCAGCCGGTCCTGGTTCGCGAGCTCGACGACGGCTACGAGCTGATCGCCGGGGAGCGTCGTCTGCGGGCGGCCAAGCGAGCCGGTCTTCGAACCGTCCCGGTGGTGGTGCGAACCGCCGATGATGTCTCCTCCCTCGAGCAGGCGTTGGTGGAGAACCTCCATCGACAGGATCTAAACCCGCTCGAGGAGGCCGCGGCCTACCAGCAGCTGATCGAGGACTTCTCCTACACCCAGGAGCAGGTGGCGCAGAGAGTCGGTCGGAGTCGGTCCGCGGTCACCAACCTCCTGCGTCTGTTCCAGCTTCCGCCGGCAGTTCAGCGGTTGGTGGGCGAGCAGCTGATCAGCGCCGGCCACGCCAAGGCAATCCTGGGTCACCCCGACCGCGCCTACCAGGAGGCGCTGGCCAAGCGAACGGTGGCCGAGGCCCTGAGCGTCCGCGACGTCGAGCAGCTTGTCCGGGAGCGGATCGAGCTGGAGAGCAGCCTCGATGGATCAGCGGCAGCGGGGGCTACGCCGACCGACGAGCCGACGTCGGGCCGGTCCGGCGCGGCCGAGCCGACCGGACTCAGGCCACCGGGGCTGCTGGAGCTCGAGGAGCTGATGGCGGACCATCTCGACACGCGGGTGTCGATCACCATGACGGCCAAGCGGGGCAAGGTGCTGATCGAGTTCGCCAACCTCGAGGACCTGGAACGCATCTATCGGCGGATCATCGACTGATCGCGAGGCGGAGCCGTCGACCAGAGGTGAACCTCGACAAGAGGGGGGCATCCACCTCGAGTTGAGGGTGTTGTCCACAGGGTGGGCACAACGTTGGGGAAACACGAAGCTGAGGTACAGCTCAGGATGACCGGGTCAACCTCTCGCGAGAGTTGAGGTCGAGTTGTCTCGAACGGTCGGTCAGGACGCCGCCGCACCCGGGAATCGGGCCGGTTCAGGCCTCTCCGACGCGGCGGAGGGACCATCAGCGACGGGATCGCTGGCCCAGGCATCCAGTGCCCGCTGTAGCGAGGCGATGATCAGATCGCGGTTCCGGTCCACCATCATGCGGTCGCCGAGTTGGACCAGGACCGCCGAGCTGCGGGTCTCGCGGAGGATGGGGAGCCGCATCCCGGTGACGGTGCCGATGCCCCACCCCGGGCTGGCCGGAAGCTCCCTGACCACCAGTTCGGCCAGGTGACGGCCTCCCGTCGACGCGAAGCCGGCAACCTCGAAGTAGCTGGCTTCGATGACGGTGGCCGCCGTCATCGACAGACCCAGGTAGACGTCCACCGCGAAGTCGTTGGCCGCTGTGGCCTGGACCGACCAGTCGCCGTCGAGCAGGACCGTGGTGACCCCGGCGGACTGCAAGGCAGCCGCGAGGCGGGTGGCAACCGGTTGGAGGTCGTCGTCGGAACCGATGGCGACCCGGAGCGACGCGAGCGAGCGCATGGTCCGACGCAGACGATCGCGTTCGCGGACAGCGGTGACGGTGGCCCGTCCGGCTCGACCCTCGAGCCGCATCAGGGCCTCGACGGTGTCGGGTCCGCAGACCTCGTCGGCGACCAGACCGGCGTTGCGCTGGAAGTCACCGACCGCGGCCCTGGTCCCCGGACCGAAGATCCCGTCGACCCGACCGGCGTCGAATCCGAGCGCGCCGAGTCGCAACTGCAATTCGGCGACGTCGTTGCCGCGCATCATCGGTGAGCGCAGGCACACCAACCGGTCGCCCAGGCGGAACTCCGATTCGACCAGAGCCGCCCAGGTAGCGGTGTCGCAGACGCCGTCGCTGCGAAGGCCTGCCTGTTGCTGGAACCCGCTGACCGCCGCGGTGGTCGACTCGCCGAACTCACCCGCCGGGTCGCCGGGGGAGTGCCCGGCCGCGGCGAGACGCCGCTGGAGGTCGGCCACGGCTGGTCCAACGGCGCCTGAGCGCAGCGGAAGGGCGGAGAGGGTGATGATGTCTCCCGGGGTCGCGGCAGGTCCGGGTGACCTGCGGACCGATGGTACCCGCAGCGCTCGTGCAGGTCAGAGGTAGGGGGTCAGATCCTCGAGGAGTTGCGGCTTGCCCCGGGCCCCGACGAGGCGCTGAGCCTCCTGCCCATCTTTGAAAACGATCATGGTCGGGATGCTCATCACGTTGAACTTGGTGGCAAGGCCGGGATTCTCGTCGACGTTGACCTTGGCCACCCGAACCTTGCCCGCCTGCTCGGCGGCGATCTCCTCGAGGATGGGCGCGATCATCTTGCACGGACCACACCACTCGGCCCAGAAGTCGACGAGGACCGGCTCGGTGGAGCCGGCGACCTCTTCGGCGAAGGTGGACTCGGTGAGTTGGCTGATGGAGCCCATGTGGCTCTCCTCCGGTGGTTCGATGGGTTCGAGTGGTTGCGGGCGTGATCGATTGGGATTCAACCTGTCGGCGGCCGGGGCCCGGTGCCGCGGGGGTGGGGACGTCCTGGGACAACCGCCTGCCCCCGGTCCTCATTCCAGCACCGGCCGGAACCCGCGACGGGGATCGACCGCGTGGAATCCCCTCAGTGCTCCTGGGCCTCGAGCCAGCGCTCGGCGTCGATGGCGGCCATGCATCCGGAGCCTGCTGCGGTGATCGCCTGGCGATAGCGGTCGTCCTGGACGTCACCGCAGGCGAACACGCCGTCGACGGCGGTGCGGGACGTCCCGTCCAGGGTGACCAGGTAGCCGTTGTCCTTGACCGGGAGCTGGCCGGAGAACAGCTCGGTGTTGGGACGGTGGCCGATGGCGACGAACACCCCCGTGGCGGGGAGCTCGGTCACCTCGTCGGTGACGACGTTGCGGAGGCGGACGCCCTCGACGCGGCTCTCGCCGAGGATCTCATCGACGACGCTGTCCCAGACGAACGTGATCTTCTCGTTCGCGAAGGCCCGGTCCTGCATGATCTTGGAGGCTCGTAGCTCCTTGCGGCGGTGGACCACGGTGACGGACCGACCGAAGCGGGTCAGGAACGTCGCCTCCTCCAGGGCCGAGTCGCCGCCGCCGACCACGACGATGTCCTGGTCGCGGAAGAAGAACCCGTCGCAGGTCGCGCAGGTGGACAGGCCGTGGCCGAGCAGCCGGTGCTCGGAGTCGAGTCCCAACATGAGGGCGCTGGCTCCGGTGGCGATGATGACGGATCGGGCAAGGTGCGTGGGCTCGTCTGCGTCGGGGTCACCGACCCAGATCCGGAACGGACGCTCCGAGAAGTCCACTCGGGAGACCTTGGCGGTGTGGATCTCGGCCCCGAACCGTTCGGCCTGCTGACGCAGGTTGCCCATCAGCTCCGGTCCCATGATCCCGTCGGGGAACCCGGGGAAGTTCTCCACCTCGGTGGTGAGCATCAGCTGGCCCCCGGGCTGATCGCCGGTCGACGACGGCTCGCCCTCGATCATCAGGGGTTCGAGGTCGGCACGGGCGGTGTAGATGGCGGCGGTCAGGCCGGCCGGGCCCGATCCGATGATGACGACGTTGCGCAGGTCGGCCATGGTGGCTCTCCGTTCGGTGACGGTTTCGGGGGTGGGTTCGGGGTCGATCTCAGGTGGGGAGACGACCGCGCTTCGACCAGAGCACAACACCGATCAGCACGAAGATGATCCCGAACAGCAGGTAGACGGCCCAGGCGGGGATGAAGATCGTGAGGAGTCGCACCGTGCCGACGAGGGCGAGCACCAACGTCGGCAACCCCAGGATGAGGGCGACGATCGCGTAGACCATCCCCTTGGAGACCTCGAGGATGGGCCCGGTCGTGTGGGAGCGGACCTTGTCGACGTTCTCGACGATGAGATCGGTGACCTGATCGGTCCAGTCGCCTCCGCCGCTCGCCGGCCGACCGGGCGGCATGCTCGTCGGCGTTCCCGACGACGCGGGGGTCTCGCTCATGGCGCAGGAGCCTAGGGGGTGGGTCGGGTCCGGGGCGACAGGACCGTTCAGGGGAGGGGGAGACACCCGGGGACCGACACGGCCCGGGCCGTGTCACCGGTGAGGATCACCAGGGCAGGTGAACCGGCGACGACCGCGACCGCGACGCGGACCGCGTCCGGGCCGCCGGTCGGACAGGGCAGGGTCGCGGGATCCCTCAGCGGCAGGGAGTCGAGCGTGGACGTGGGAGTCGCCGCCACCATTGCGGCGGTGTCCGCGTGGATCCCCAGGTCCGGGAGCCCGGCCAGCCTCTCGTCGGACACGACGGGCCCGTCGCGATCGGCGCTGTTGGTCGGCGGCCCCGAGGGGGCGGACTCCTCGGTCGATGTCCGGGCACCTGACGCGCCAGCGGAGGCGGGACTGCTGAACGGCGGCGACGTGGTGCTGGCCGGCGCTTCGAGAGAGCCCGAAGCGTCCCCCGTCACCTTGGTGGCCGAATCGGCCAGGTGTTCACCGTTGCCGGAGCTGCCGGTGGTGGCGCGCACCGCGACTCCGGCCGCGATCACGACCAGGACCACCGCGGCGGCGATCGCCACCCACGACCGGCCGCTCGGGACCCGGGTGGATCGCTCCGGCCTCGCGCAACCGGTGGCGACAAGGTCGGGACGGTGACCGGATCCGGACGTGGCTCCCATCTCGGCCAGAGCGGCCGCCACGCGCTGATCGACGTCGGCAGGCAACGGCGGGGGGTCGAACGCGAGACGTCGGTGCCGGTCGCGCAGATCCTGGAACCTTGCGAGGCGGGCGAGCAGGACCGGATCGGATCGGAGGGCGGCCGACTCCTCGGCGTCGGCCTCTCCGTCGAGGACCGCGCTGACCCACTCATCCGCGGTCCCGTCCCGGGGCACGCGTCGCGACCCGGGAGTCTCCCGCGTGATCTGCGGAGGCTCGGAGTCATCGGGATGTCGGTCGTTCATGGCGGGTCCATATTGGCGGGGTCCGGTTCTTCGACGTCTGCACCGGCCGTCGGGTTCCCGTCGAGCAGGGCGGCGGCGCGGGCCCGTCCGCGCGCGATCCGGGAGCGCACCGTCCCCGGGGCCAGACCCAGGATCTCTCCGATGCTCGCGTAGTCGAGGTCGGCGACGTCGCGCAGCACCAGGGGAACCCGGAACTCCTCGGGGAGGCGCTCGAGGGCCTCGACGAGGGTGGCACGGACCTCGGAGCGCACCGCGGCATCCGCGGGCCCGAGATCAGCGGCGGCGGGCTCGGGAACCGAGGTGGGGTCGATGGTGACGGGGCGGCGTCGTCGTCGGCGCAGCTCGTCCAGGCACGAGTTGGTCGCCACCCGGTAGGCCCAGGTGCCGAACCGGGAGCGGCCGTCGAACCGATCGAGTGAGCGGACGATGGCTATCAGGGCGTCCTGGGCGGCGTCCTCGGCATCGGCAGGATTCCGGCACAGCCGGTGGCACACCGCCAGGATCCGGTCGTGATGGCGGCGCAGGAGCTGGTCCATGGCGGCCCGGTCGCCGCCGCGAGCGGCTGCGACCAGGTCCTCGTCGCTCGCCCCGTCGCTTCCCTGCGAGGTGCCGTCCACGTCGCGTCAGCTCGGTGCCGTCGCCCCGTTCGGGACGACCTCCTGGATCTCGACCCGGTGTCGAGACCCGTCGGTCGGGTCGCCGAGGTCGGTGATCCAGAGCAGGACGGTGGTTCCCGTCGCCCCTCCGAGGTCGACGCTGACGGGGCCGCGGACGTCGGTCAGGGTGGCCGACGGGTGCAGGCCGTCCGGGCCGGCAGGATCCGGGTCGCCGTCGAGGACGTACACCCGTCCGCTCCATCCGTTGGTCGAGCCCGACACGCGGACGCTCTCCAGACGGGACCGACCGGCGAGATGTAGGACCAGACCGACTCCGGTCTTGTCGCCGAAGAAGTCGGGTTGGTCGTAGGTCTCTGTGCGCCACGCGGTGAGGTCGTCGCCGTCGGTCGCCCGCGCGGCCAGCGCGTCGTTCTCACCGGAGGTCCCGCTGCCCTGGGGGTCATAGGAGCTGACCGACGCAACGGGGAGCGGCCCGGCCGGCGCAACCGTCGAACTGGTGGTCGGACCAGCCGTGTCGGGCTGACGGGACTCACGGAAGAGCAGTCCTGCGACGATGATCCCGACCGCGATGAGCAGGATCAGGAAGGCCGGCAGGAGCCATCGCCGTTCGGATCGTCCGAATCCGGGTGGGTCGTGCTCGACGGTGGTCACCGCCGTCGGTTCGAGCGGCGGACCCGGGACGGCGGTCGGGACCTCGACATCCGCGTGCAGCAACGCGGCCCGGAAGTCAGCGGCGGAGTCGAACCGACGGTCCGGGTCACGTTCGAGGGCTCGCATGAGGGCGTCAGCCAGACGGGGCGGGATGTCGGAGCGGATCCGGCGGGGGTCGGTCGGCGTGGTGTGGAGCCGGGCGAGCGCCACCGCGGCGCCGGTGTCGCCACGGAACGGAACCCGACCGGTGAGGCACTCGTAGAGGACCAGACCCAGGGAGTAGAGGTCCGCTCGGGCGTCGACGTCGGTGCCGGTCAGCTGTTCCGGAGCCAGGTAGGAGGCGGTGCCCAGCAGGGAGCCGTCGCGGGTGAGCTCGGTCTGGTCGTCGGCCTTGGCGATGCCGAAGTCGGCGATCTTGACGCGACCGTCGTCGCAGAGCAGCACGTTGGACGGCTTGACGTCGCGGTGCACCAGCCCGGCTCGGTGAGCGCTCTCGAGCGCGTCGAGGAGGCGAAGTCCGATCCGCAACGTGGTGTCGGGGTCGATCGTCTCGCGCTCGTCGATGAGCTGACGCAGCGTCGTGGCCTGGAGCAGCTCCATGACGATCGCCTCGTGGCCGTCGTCGCTGCACGTGTCGTAGACGCCGACGATCCCGGGGTCGTTGAGTCGGGCGGCCGCGATCGCCTCCTGGCGGAATCGTCGGACCAGCGACTGGTCATCGGCGAGGTGGGGGTGCAGCACCTTGACCGCGACGCGGCGGCCCAGGACCGAATCGGTCCCTTCCCACACCTGCGCCATGCCACCGGCGCCGATGATGCGGTCCAGTCGATAGCGGCCGCCGAGGGTGGTTCCGGCGAGGGATCCGGTCGGCAGCGACCCCCGGGTGAGGTCGATCGGGCCGGAGCCGACCTGGGTCTCGTCCACTCGACCCCACGCTATCGGTCCGTCGGAGCGGTCGGGTTCTCACCGGTTGACCGGCGACGGCGTTCGCGCCGGATCGAGACCGTCCACCACCCCGCCAGGAACAGCAGCGAGATCACCGACAGCGCTGCACCAACGCCCGAGATGGTCCGTGCGGTCACCGGAATCGCCACCGCAGGAAGGGCCAGCGCCTCGTCGGGAGAGGATGCGTCGATGCGCAGCAGAGTGCCACCGGGGGCGCGGACCGTCACGGGCAGGTCGACGCGGTTCTCACCGGGCTGGAGGGTGACGATGCGTCGGTCGCCGCCCCCGACGTCGAGGCGGACCGAGCGGATCCACAGCTGGACGTCCACCGGATAGGGGAGGTCGTTGCGGAACCGCAGTGGGATGGTGGCCTGGCGGTCGGTCAACAGGACCCGTCGTTCGGGCGGCATCTCGATCTGTGCGACCAGGACGCCGATGTCGGCCAGGATCCTGCGGTGGTAGGTGTCGCGATCCGCGGCGGACATGTCCACGTGCATCGTCTGGGCGTCGATGCGGTCCCACTCGGCGGCCTCAGCGGTCGCGGTTGGGGCCAGCGAGCGATAGCCGTCGATCGACCGTCGGGTGTCGAGGACCCCCCGGAGGGCTGGTTCCGGATCGGTGGGGCTGTCGGTGGGGACCTGGGCGGTCACGGGTTCGCCGTCGACGGTGGCGGCGGTGGTGGGCACGGCGCTGGGGTCGAGGGTGATCGGCCCGGGGTCGGCGAGAGCGGCATAGAGGGCGGCGAGCACGGCCGGTTCGGTTTCGACCGGGGTGCGCAGCAGGGCTGCGGGTCCGGGGAACTCGCTCCTGCTGGCCGATCCGGACTCGGCGGCGGCCGGGTACCACCCCGCCATCAGCGATGCGATGACCTGGTTGGCCCGCTGGCCGGGACCGGGCTCGCCGTCGGACCCGGCTGCAGCGTCGGCGAGCAGACGGTTGAGGGACTCGTCGGGGGTGGTAGCGGTGACCGACGACGGCGGCAGTCCGACTGCCATGGTCGTGGCCGCGTCGGGGGCGGATCGGGTGTCGTGGAGGTGGAGGACGTCGGCAGGGATCGCGGCGCGGCGCGCCCCGAGGACCTCGAGGAACGGGAGGCTCGGTTCGGTCACCGAGTCGCCGTCGTACCAGGTCGTCCCGACCGGCTCGACGCCGAGGACGCGCTGGACGGTCGTATCGGTCAGGGCGATCTGACGGAGCACCTCACCCCGACCCTCGGCGGACTCCGACAGGCCTCCGAGGTCGACGTCGACGTACGGCATCCGGGCCATGGTGGCCGGCGCCGACCCGGAGGTCACCTGGCGCAGGACCCGAAGGGCGTTGCGGTCGGTCGGATCCTCGGAGCGATCGAGTGCATCGAGCAGGTTCGGCCGGACGGCCAGGGTCATCGGACCCGGAACGCCTCCGTCGACCATGGTCGCCAATTCAGCGAGCTGCTCACGGGTCTTCGGATCGAGGTCGGCCTGGCCCGAGGGGCGAAGGGCGACGGGACCGTCGACGAGGGCGTAGATCGACAACGAAACCGCGGCGGGAGAGCCGTCCCGGGCGACCGGCATCGTCGTCGGAAGTCGGTTGAGGAACACGATCGTGGAGGCGAGCTCGGCGCCGGCCCCGTCGGCGATGGTGAGGGTGACCGGGTGGATGCCGGGGTTGGGCAGGAGCACCCGTTCCGGGTCGCCGGATCGGACGCCGCGGATCGGGATGTCGACCACGATGCCAATGGCAGGGTCGCCGAGGGACGCAACCGTGCGATCCCGCGGCGACTGCAGGGGCGGTCCGGCCTGGTCGGTGGCGATGACCTGCTCGACGGCACCGCGCAGCGTCGTGGCCCGCGTCGCCTGCAGTCGCTGGTGGATCTGGGTCGTGAGCACGGCATCGGGGGGCAGGGGACCGTCCACGCGCATCCCCACCCGGAAGTCGCCGTCGGGCTCGACCCACGGCGTCACGGCGGTGACGACGATCGAGGTGTTCGGGGCTGCGGTGGAGCCACCCGCGACCTGGCGGGGGACGGCGGACAGCGACCCTGCGGAGGCCAGGAGTGCGGTCAAGATCGCGGTGGCGCACAGGGGCAGGCGGATCCGCCGCCGGACGGGGTGTTCTGGGAGGGACCTCGCGATCACGGAACGGGCGCTCACGGCACGGGTCGGTGCAGGACGAGGAGGTCGGTCGGGGTCACCTCGAAGCCGAGGCGGCGGTAGAGCGACAGCGCGCGGGTGTTGTGGCGTTGGGTGTTGACCAGCACCCGCCGGCAGCGGCGTCGGGAGGCCCAGCAGAGCGCGTCGACGACCAGGGCGGAGCCGATCCCGTGCCCGGACTGGTCGGGATCGACCGCGAGGCGCTGCAGGAAGCCCTGACCGGATCCGCGACCGGTGACGGCGTAGCCGAGCACCCGCCGCGGGGCGTCGTGCTCGGGGAGCGCCACCCGGAACCTGCAGACCGGCGTGGCCTTCTCGGCCTCGGTCATGGCGGCGCGGTCGAGTCGCCAGAACACGGGGAACGCACGGTTGTCGACCGCCAGGGCGTCGTCGCGGTCGGACCGACGGGCCCGACGGAGCCGGGCGCGCCCGGTCCGGCTCCGCAGTCGGTCGAGCCCGCGGAGGTCGTGGGACAGGACTCTCAGCCTGTCGTACTCGGTGAACCCGGCTTCCAGGAACGGTCGGGCCTCGGTCGGGTGCAGTGCCGAGGTGATCACCGAGCTGTAGCCGGCGGCCGCGATCCCGCGGAGACATCCGTTGAGGCCGTCGACCGACGGCCCGGTCGGCGGCGGTGGCAGCGCCAGGTACGCGATCCGCTCGTCCGCGTGCCACGGCCCGACCCGGAACCGGTCCTCCCCGACGCGCAGCAGCTGACGGCTGGTCATGTCCTGCATCGGCTCCAGGCGGTGTCGGGTGGGGATGTCGGCGACGACCAGACGATAGGTCCGCTCCGAACGGGTCGTGGGAACGCGGCCCCGGAGCTCGGAGGGCACCGACGGTACGCTGCGGAGGATGACGGTGCTGGTGTACGCGGACGAGCGATTCGCTCTGCACGACACCGGTCCGTTCCACCCCGAGCGACCGGACCGCCTGCACGCCGTGTCCGACGGCCTGGTCCTCGCCGGCGTCGACGACGACGTCGAGCGGGTCATCGCCCGCCCCGCCACCGACGAGGAGCTGTTCCGGGTCCATCCCGAGGCCTTCGTCCGGGGGGTGGAGGGGTTCTGCCGGTCGGGGCGGACCCACCTCGACGCCGACACGGTCGTGTCGTCGGCGTCGGCGGACCTGGCCCGGCTGGGCTCCGGTGCCGGGCTCGATGCGATCGAGCGCCTCCGTTCCGGCGATGCGGACGCGGTCTTCGTCGCACCGCGGCCGCCGGGGCACCACGCCACGGCGAGCCGGGCCATGGGGTTCTGCCTGTACAACCACGTCGCGGTGGCCGCCGCGGCGCTCGCGGTGGCGGGGGAGCGGGTCGCGGTGATCGACGTGGATGCCCACCATGGCAACGGAACGCAGGACATCTTCTACCGGGATCCCGACGTCCTCTACGTCAGCTGGCACCAGCATCCGCTGTATCCGGGGACGGGGAGAGCGTCGGAGATCGGCGAAGGCGCGGGTCGGGGCGCCACGTGGAACCTGCCGGTGCCCGCCGGCGCCACCGGTGACCACTACCGCCGGTCGTTGGAGGAGCTGGTCGCCCCCGCGGTCGAGGCCCACGGCACGACCTGGCTGCTGGTGTCCGCCGGCTTCGACGCTCACCGCGACGACCCGCTCACCGAGCTGGGTCTGACCTCGGGTGACTACGCGGACATCGTGGCCGACCTGCTGACGTTGGTCGCGCCCGGTCGCCGGGTGGTGTTCCTGGAGGGCGGCTACGACCTGGAGGCGATCGCCCGGTCGACCGCGGCGACCGTCTCGGCCATGTACGGCGAGCGCCTGCATCCCGAGGCGCCGACGAGCGGCGGTCCCGGCGACGACGTGGTGGAACGGGTGACGGCCACCCGTGACCGCGTCGCTAGCCTCGGGTCGTGATCCCCGAGCGCGCCCGTGAGCTGATCGACGAGGTCCGGCCGCTGGCCGAGCGCTTCGCGGCGGCCGACGCCCGGCTGTTCCTGGTCGGCGGCGTCGTGCGCGACCTGTTCGTCGCGGCGGGGTCGGGCACCGGCCCGATCGGTGACGACGTCGACCTGACCACCGACGCGGAGCCCGCGGCGATCAAGGCGATCGTGGCGCCGGTGGCCGACGCGCTGTGGACCCAGGGCGAGAAGTTCGGGACGATCGGCGTCTCGATCGGCGGTCGGACCTACGAGATCACCACCCACCGGGCCGAGGCCTACACCTCCGACAGCCGCCAGCCTCAGGTGGCGTACACCACCGAGGTCGAGGTCGACCTGTCCCGTCGGGACTTCACCGTCAACGCGATGGCGTTGGAGGTCACGCACCCCGAACCGGTGCTCATCGACCCGTTCGGGGGCCTGGCCGACCTGGCCGCCGGTGTGCTGCGCACCCCCCTCGACGCCGAGGTGAGCTTCTCCGACGACCCGTTGCGCATGCTCCGGGCCGCCCGGTTCATCGCCCGCTACGGCCTGGCCCCGGTCCCGGAGCTGGTCGACGCGGTCCGGGACGGTGCGCCGCGGCTGGAGATCGTGAGCGCGGAGCGCATCCGCGACGAGCTGTGCAAGCTGGTGACCGTCGATGACCCGTCCGCCGGGCTGTGGTTCGTGCACGACAGCGGCCTGGCCGCCATGTTCCTGCCCGAGCTCCCGGCGATGCGCCTGGAGCAGGACCCGATCCACCGCCACAAGGACGTGCTGAGCCACACGATCGCGGTGGTGGCCAAGGCCCGCAACGAGCTCAAGGTGCGGCTGGCCGCGCTGTTCCACGACGTCGGCAAGCCCAAGACCCGCTCGATCGGCGGCAAGGGCGTGAGCTTCCACCACCACGAGGTGGTCGGGGCCCGCATGACCCGGGACCGCATGCGGGCGCTGAAGTTCAGCAACGAGATGGTCCGGGACGTGACCCAGCTCGTCTACCTGCACCTGCGGTTCCACACCTACCAGATGGGCTGGACCGACGCCGCGGTTCGGCGCTTCGTCCGCGACGCCGGATCGCAGCTCGACGAGCTGATCGCACTCACCCGGGCGGACTGCACGACCCGCAACAAGAAGAAGGCCGAAGCGCTCGACCGTCGCATCGACGACCTCGAGGACCGCATCGCCGCGCTGCAGGCGGCCGAGGAGCTGAGCGCGATCCGACCCGACCTGGACGGCCAGCAGGTCATGGCGCACCTGGGTCTGGCGCCGGGTCCCGAGGTGGGCCGGGCGTTGGCGCACCTGCTGGAGCTGCGCCTGGACCGTGGACCGATGACCGAGGACGAGGCCTACGCCGCCCTCGACACCTGGCACGCCACCCAGATATAGGGGTCCGCACCGACACACCTTGTCGCAATCCGGACCTCAGAAATCCGGCGCGGCGCTCAGATCCCGAGTTTGCGGGCCCGGACCACGAGCGTGGGCGGCACCCACTCGACCAGCGTCGAGGTGTGGATGCCCGAGACCCCGTCGACCGGTTCGGGTTCGAGCAGAGCGTCGACCGCGAAGTTGGAACGCGTCAGGGTGGTGAACACGTCGCCGATCTGGTGGACGTGGGTGACGCCCTCGTCACCGGCGGCGCGCCACGCCAACGGCGATGCGCTCCACGCCGTGCGGGTGAGGTAGGGCGACGGCTGGTCAGCGTCGTCATCGAGCATGGTGGTGAACGGGTGCGGCAGCGACAGCAGAAGGGGGCTGCCGGGGGTGAGCACCCGGTGAACCTGGCGGAAGACCCGTGAGAGGTCCTGGACTCCGGCCAACGAGTAGACCGCCAGGACCAGGTCGACGGTGTCGGCTCGGACGAAGGCCAGGTCGGCAAGGTCGCTGTGGTGGAACTCGACGCGGACCTCCGCGACCTCCGCGGCGGCACGGGCCTGGGCCAGGCGGGTGGTCGACGCCTCGACGGCGGTGACGCGGGCGCCGCGACGGGCGAGGGCGATGGTGGCCGCCCCGGCTCCGCACCCCAGGTCGAGAACCCGCTTGCCGTCGACCGGTCCGATCAGCCGATCGAGGGCGTCGTCGTCGAGGTCGGGGCCGAGGCGGACCCGGTCCCGGCCGTTCTCGGCGCCGTGGGGGAAGCTGGCGGCGGGCAGTCGATGAGGTGAGGAGTCGTCGCGGACCAGGGCGGGCCGCGCACCGAGGTTGCCCGCCGACGGGTGGCGCGGTCGACCGGTCGCGGACGCGGAGGTAGCCATCGGCGTCAGTCTGGCCGAGCACGCGGCCACAGCCGCGGACCGCTCCCGACCCGGGGAGCGGACGACCGCAGGGCCCTCCCGCCGGAGCGGGCGGTACCCTGGGCGGCCGTGCCGTTCCTCGCGCCGGAGTCCGGCGGTCGTCCCGGGACCACACCCGGCTCGGTCGACTACCGCTTCGCGCGCCGGCGCCTGCTGCACCGCTACCGGGCCGGCGAGCTGACCCGGGCCGACGTCTGCGACGCCCAGCACGAGCTGCTCCGGGTCGGTCGCAACTGCGCCCAGCGGGCCCGCCACGACTGTCCCGTGTGCGGGGAGCACGAGCTGCGCCTGGCCCGGTTCGTGTTCGGGCCGCGGATGCCGCCGGGTGGTCGGGTGGTCGCCGGCCGAGCCGAGCTGCTCAAGTTGGCCGACCGCCACCGGGGCGGCGGACTGCGTTGCTACACCGTCGAGGTCTGCCTGGAGTGTCGGTGGAACCACCTGCTCGACATCACCCCGGTCGGTCGGCGGGACTCGGACTGACGCAGGGATCACCCCGTCGACACCCGGGTGGCCTCTCAGCTTCGTTGGGGAACGGACCGGCCCGGCGAGGCAGACTGATACGACCGCCCGCACCTCCCGGGCAGCCCCGCGTCCCCATGCCGTCCCCACCTCCGCCCTCATCCCGTCGAGCCGGACCGGCCGCGGGCGACACCACGTCGCGATCTCCCCGGCGGTTCCTGTGGCGGTGGCGCCGGGTCGGCTACGCGGTGGTCGTGCTGGTCGTCGTGGCGGTCGGTGGGCTGTGGGCGGTTCTCAACACGATCCAGCTGCCACCGGCCAAGCCGCAGGACGAGACCACCTTCGTCTGCGACATCGAGGTGCAGGCCGGCCAGTGCGGGTTCGACAACGCGATGGCCCGGCTGTCGGCCAGCGAGCAGCGCGTCGTGGTCACATACGACGACCTCCCGCCGGTGCTGGTGCAGGCCGTCCTGTCGGCGGAGGACCGCAAGTTCTTCGACCACAACGGCGTCGATCCGGTGGGCATCGCCCGAGCGTTCACCAAGGACGTGCTGGGCGACAGCGCGTCGCAGCAGGGCGGCTCGACCATCACCCAGCAGTACGTCAAGACCGTCTACCTGAGCTCGGAGAAGACCCTGACCCGCAAGGTCAAGGAGGCGGTGCTGGCGGTCAAGCTCGAGCAGACCCTCGACAAGCGCGAGATCCTCACCCGCTACCTCAACGAGATCTACTTCGGGCGGGGGGCCTACGGCGTCGAGGCAGCGTCGCGGGCCTACTTCGGGGTGGGTGCCCGCGACCTGGACCTGCCCCAGGCCGCCTACCTGGCCGGTCTGATCCGCGCCCCGGAGCACGCGGATGCAACCCGTGACCCGAAGGAGGCCACCCGGCGCCGCCGGACGGTGCTCAACGCCATGGTCGAAGAGGGCTACATCTCCGAGTCGCGCGCCCGGGCCGCCGCCGAGGTCCCGTGGAACACCGAGGACAAGGCGAGCACCGGTCTGCCCCAGCAGGTGACCATCCGGCCCCGACCGGCCGAGCACACCGACCTGGGTGACGTGAAGTACAAGGACCTGGGGTCCCAGTTCTGGATGGAGTGGGTGCGCTCGCAGCTGCGTGAGCGGCTCGGACCGGGGGCCGAGACCAAGGGCCTGCGGGTCTACACGTCGTTCGACCCGGCCATGCAGAAGTACGCGGTCGACGCGGTCAACAAGACGCTGAACCAGCCCGACGGTCCGGTGGGGTCGCTGGTCGCGATCGACACCGACGGTCGGGTCCGGGCCATGTACGGCGGGCGTGACTACGAGACCAGCAAGGTCAACTTGGCGCTGGGCAGCGCGGGCGGCGGATCGGGGCGGGCGCCCGGGTCGACGTTCAAGCCGTTCGCCCTCGCCGCGTTCGTCGAGGAGGGCTACTCGGTCAAGTCGCGGTTCCGCGCTCCGCCCACGACGATGTTCCCCAACGTCTACGCCGAGCCCGGCAAGCTGTGGAAGCCCGGCAACTACGACAAGGCCGACCACGGCGTGCAGTCGGTCGAAGAGGCCACCTGGGACTCGACCAACACCGTGTACGCGGGCATCGTCGACACCATCACCCCACCCCGGCTGGCCGAGATGGCGAACCGCCTCGGTGTGCGGGCCAAGCTGGACCCGGTCTACGCGCTGGTGCTGGGAACCGAGGAGGTGTCGGTGCTCGACATGGCCTCGGCGTACTCGACGTTCGCCGATCGGGGGCGTCACATCGAGCCCTACGTGATCACCCGGATCGAGTCCTCCGACGGTGACGTCATCTTCGACGCGTCGACCGAGGTGCACCCCCAGCAGGTGATCAGCGAACAGGTGGCCGACACCGTCACGACCGTGCTCCAGGGCGTGATCATCAAGGGGACCGGCGCGGCGGCCGGTCTGCGCACGCCTGCCGCGGGCAAGACCGGCACCACCAACGACGCCAAGGACGCCTGGTTCACCGGCTACACCTGCAACCTGACCGCGTCGGTGTGGATGGGCTACGAGCAGCCGAAGCAGATGAAGTCCTACAAGGGCCAGTCGGTGGCCGGCGGGACGTTCCCGGCCAGGATCTGGCGCGACTTCATGAGCAGGGCCATCGCGGGCAACTCGGCGTGCAAGTTCCCGCCCGCCGATGTGGGCAAGAAGGTCCTGAACTCGGGCATGCCGCTGTCGAGCGGCTCGTCGACCACGCAGCCGCGGGCGTCGACCACGACCACGCCGGGCGGAGCGTCGACGTCGTCGAGCACGCCGGGGGCGTCGAGCACCACGGTGCCCCGGTCGACGACGACGGTTGCACCGACGACGACGGCAGCGCCGGCGGCGGGCGGTGCCGGCCAGTAGCGGTCGGGCGGTCGGCCCGAGAGCGTTGCTCTGACCGCGAGGGGTTTCGTGCCGCGCCGGCGGCGGTTCCGGGTCAGCTCCGGAGCACGTGCGGGTACTGGTCGCGACAGGTGGCGCACCAGTCCTCGTCCTCGTCGACGACGGTGGCCTCGGCCAGCTCCTCGATCGAGCCGGGGTCCGTCGGCGCCCCGTCAGGGAGGACCAGGTAGACCCGGCGCACCGCCACCGTGTCCTCATCGTCGCGGCCACAGCTGGTGCAGGTGCTCATCGTCGGCACCGTATCGCCGGACGTGACCGGCGCGGTGGGCGCTCAGATCGATGGGTGAAACCGGGTTCCGGGGGCTTTTCCCGGACCCATCGGTTGATTTACCGTTCCTGGTGACGGCCGGCAGCCACGGGGCGCTGGACCTGACCAGGAGGTGGGCCATGGCTCACGACTCTGCTCACGACTCGACCGCGTCGGCGGCGACCAGCGAAGCGGCGGGCGCCCGCGCCCCGGCTGCGGCAACGGCCCCGGCGCGTCCGGCGCGGACCACGGTCCCGTGGGTCCGTTCCCGCAAGGTCGCCGACGGTGCGGATCCGCTGGTGATGGTCACGGCGTACGACGCGCCGGGGGCCCGCATCGCCGATGACGCCGGGGTCGACATGATCCTCGTCGGCGATTCGTTGGCCATGGTGGTGCTCGGCTACGACGACACGTTGTCGGTGACCGTCGAGGACATGGCGCACCACACCGCGGCGGTGGCCCGGGCCCGACCGTCGGCCCTGGTGGTGGGCGACCTGCCGTGGATGAGCTACCACGTGTCGGTCGAGGAGACGGTCCGCAACGCCGCGCAGCTGATCCGGGCCGGCGCCCAGTGCGTCAAGCTCGAGGGCGGCTCCAAGCGCCTGACGATGATCGAGGCGTTGATCGACGCCGAGATCCCGGTGATGGGCCACCTGGGTCTGACCCCGCAGTCGATGCACGCGATGGGGGGCTTCCGGGTCCAGGCCAAGGAGTCCGAGGCGGCCCTCGCGCTGGTCGCGGACGCGAAGGCCCTGGCGCACGCCGGCTGCTTCGCCATCGTGTTGGAGGGCGTGCCCGACGAGGTGGCCCGCATGGTCACCGACGCCGTCGACGTCCCCACCATCGGCATCGGGGCCGGCCCGCGCTGCGACGGGCAGGTGCTCGTGTACCACGACCTCCTCGGACTCGAGGACCGCACCCCGGCCAAGTTCGTGCGTCGCTACGCCGATCTGAAGCAGGCGTCGGTCGCCGCGGTCGGCGAGTTCGTCGCGGATGTGCGTGGCGGGGCGTTTCCGGACCACTCCGAGAGCTACCACCTCGACTCCGCCCAGGCCGAGGCCCTGTCGCTGTACGGCGCGGCGATCGACTGAGCCGGACCGACGTCGGGCCCGACCCGGCGTCGTGGGGCCGGATCGTCCGCGCGCCGCCGGCCGATCGCCCGAATGTCACACGCCCGAATGTCACAGGGCAGCGCGAGCGTGTCGTCGACCCACCGGCGGCCGGCTGGCGGATGAGGGGGAGTGGACCACTACACTCGTCCGGTCATTCCAAGAGCCCGGTCGTCCGGGCGCCCTGTCCTGCAGATCGCAGGACCCTGGGGCCGAT
>WBZP01000555.1_pt1 | contig 50553 bp, 33 predicted proteins | sample 5204301 | NCBI WGS metagenome assembly WBZP01 (sample SAMN12412401, study PRJNA552823) | activated sludge metagenome | isolation source: activated sludge from nitrification reactor of wastewater treatment plant... | place: USA: Pennsylvania | collected 2017
CCGGGGTGTCGATGCACACCGCGACCGCCTCCGGGGTCGCGGCCACCTGCCGCGCGAACCCCCCCTGCAACGTCACATCCACCGTCTCGAACACCACCCCCGACCCACCCACCAACACCGCCCGCTCGGCCGGGGTCACCAGGGACAACTCGGCCAGCGGAACGGCCGGCTCGGAGGTGGCGCGCTCGAGCAGGCGCCGGTACTGCCCCAGCCAGCGCTCGACCGTCTCGGCGTCGAACAGATCCGCGTTGAAGTCGCATTCGAGCACGATGTTCTCGCCGTCGTCGACCGCGGTCAGGCCGAGGTCGAAGTTGTAGAACGCCTTCTGCGTCCCGGTCTCGGCGACGTCGAGCTCGCCGAAATCGAGCGGGGTCCCGAGCTTGTCGACGTTGAAGATCACCGACACCAGCGGCGTGCGGCTCGGATCGCGGGGCAGCCTGAGCTGCTGTACGAGCGTGCCGAAGGTCAGCCGCGGATGGGCCTGGGCATCGAGGAAGCTGCCGCGTACCGCGCGCAGGTGCTCGGCGAACGTGTGCCGCGGGTCGACGCGGCCGCGCAGCGGCAGCGTGTTGACGGCGTGCCCGACGAGATCGCTGTTCTCCTGCAGCGCCTGGCCGGCGATCGGCACCCCGATGACGAGGTCGTCGACGGAACCCAGGCGCGCGACGAGGACTTCGAACACGGCCAGCAGCGTGACGAACGGCGTGGCGCCCAGCTGGGCGGCGCAGGTGCGGACGGCCTGGTGGAGCGTCTTGTCCAGGGCGAGCGACTGCCGGCCGGCGGTGTAGGTCTTGAACGCCGGCCGGGGCCGGTCGAGGGGGAGTTCGAACGCCGGCACGCCGTCGGCGTACTGCCCGGCCCAGAACTGCAGCGCCGCGTCCGCCTCCGCGGCGACGGCGGGGCTGTGCTGATCGGCGACGTACTCGCGGAACGATGCGGCCGGCGGCAGGGTCGCCGGCACGCCCAGGCGATCGGCGAGGTAGATCTTCGCCAGATCGCCGAAGATCACCGCCGACGACCAGCCGTCGACGACGACGTGATGTGCGGTGAAGACGAACCGGTGGCGGTCGGGCTCTTCACGAATCAGTTCCGCCCGCCACAGCGGCGCCTCGCCGAGGTCGAACGGGGTGCGCACCTCCCGGTCGAGCAGGTGCGCGACCGCGGCCGCGCGCTCCGGGCCGTCCAACCCGCTGAGGTCGGTGAGCGGCAGGGCGACCGTGACGCCGGGCAGCACGCGTTGCGATTCGCCGGCCAGATCGATCGACAGGCGCAGCGCCTCGTGGCGTTGGACGACTTCGGTGAGCGCCGCGTGCAGCGACTCCACCGCCAGCGGGCCGTGCAACTCGAACACGAAGCACTGGTTGTAGGAGCAGTTCGCCTCGTCGCCCAGCAGCGTCTCGGCGCACATCTCGCGCTGCGGCTCGGTCAGCGCGAACGACGTCCCGGCCGCACCGGGGTCGCTGCGCGGCACGTCGGCAGGCGCGGGGAGGAACCCGGCGGCCCGCATCTCCTCGAGTGTCGCCCGGAAGGCCGTGACGATGTGGTCGAGATCGGCGTCGCTGTGCGCCAGCGTCAGGAAGCAGGCGCGGCCCTCCCAGGTGTGCACACCGCGCTCCCGCATCAGCGGGTAGTACACCGGCGCGAGCGGCAGATCCGGCGGGAAGGACACGACGAACCACGACGAGAAGTGGTTGACCTGCACCGGCACGCCGAGTTCGGCGACGACGTCGGTCAGCCGCCGGACGAACGCGGTGGTGCGCAGATTGAGGCCGCGCTGCAGTTCGGGTCCGTCCTGGTCGAGGCGCCGCAGCACCGCGCGGGCGGCGGCCAGGGCGAGCGGATGGCGGACGAAGGTGCCCGCGAAGAACGTGACACCCGCCTCCGGGCAGGAGTCGTCGCCGAAGCGCCAGCCGCCCCCGTCGAGCGCGTCGAGGTACTTTGCGCTGCCGGCGACGATGCCGATCGGCAGGCCGCCCCCGACGACCTTGCCGTAGGTCGCGATGTCGGCGCGCACACCGAACAACGCCTGCGCGCCGCCGGGATGCACGCGAAAGCCGGTGACGACTTCGTCGAAGATCAGCGCGGTGTCGCTCTCGGCGGTCACCTCCCGCAACCGGTGCAGGAATTCGCGCGGCCGGAGTTCGGGCCGCCGGCTCTGCACCGGTTCCACCAGCACCGCGGCGAGTTGTCCGCTCAGCGACCGGATCATTTCGAGGGTCTCCGGCGTGCCGTACTCGAGGACCAGGATGTTGTCGGTCATCGCGGCCGGGATGCCGGGCGCCACGGGCATCGCGCGGCCGTCGCCGCCCATGGTCGGGCGGACCAGCACCTCGTCGAATATGCCGTGGTAGGAGCCGGTGAACATGACGATCTTGTCGCGTCCCGAGACGGTTCGCGCGACGCGGATCGCGGCCATGACGGCTTCGGAACCGGTGCTGCAGAACGCGGCGCGCTGCATGCCGACCATCTCGCAGAGGAGCTTCGACACCTCGCCCGCCAGCGGGGTCTGGGGACCGATCTCGATGCCGGCGTCGAACTGCTCGTCGACGGCCGCGCGGATGAACGCCGGGTTGTGGCCGAAGAAGATCATGCCGAAGCCGTTGGTGATGTCGACGTAGTCGTTGCCGTCGACGTCCCACAGGTGCGCGCCGGAGGAGCGCACCGAGACGATCGGGTAGACCATTTCCTTCCAGCTCTGGCGGAATCCCGCCACCGTGCGCGGATCGGCCAGATGCGGGCGGTTCGCGTCGGTGGCGGCTTTCGATCTCGCGGTCCTGCGGTTGTAGCGCTCGATGATCGCCGCGAGGTGCTGCTGCTGCTCGGCGGTCGGGTGGCCGGTCTGGCTCCGCTTCGGCGGCCGGTACGGCCCGAATGCGGGCGCCGGTGCCGGCGCCGCGCTCACCGGCGGACCCGGGGCTGCGGCGCCGGTCGGCGGCGCCGTCGGCACCGCGTCTTCGGGCAGCGTCGGCAGGATGTGTTCGACCAGCAGGTTCAGCGTCGGTGCGTCCTCGAGCAGCGTGCGCACCGAGACCTTGGTGGCGAACTGTTTCTGCAGCGCGTTGACCGCCTGCGTGAGGAACAGTGAATCGAAGCCGATCTCCAGGAAGTTCGCGTCGGGGGTGAGAACGGCCGGGTCGATGCCGGACAGGCCGACGAACACCGTTCGCAGCCGGGTCAGCAGGGCGGCGGCGCGGTCGCCGGCCGACGCGCCGGGCTCGGGGGCCGGAACGGATGCCGGGTCGGCCTCGGCGGTCGGCGCCGCGACCGCCGCGGGTCGGCCGGCGGGAACCTCGCCGGTGTGCGGATCCGGATCGACCCAGTGCCGCCGGCGCCGGAACGGATACGTCGGCAGCGGCACGCGGCGACGCCGCGCGCCACCGTGAAACCGATGCCAGTCGACGTCGACGTTGCGCGCCCACAGCCGGCCCACGGCCCCGAGCAGATGGTCGATGTCGGCGGCCCGGTCCTGGCCCGGATTCAGTGACGGCACGGCGAGCTGGGTCGCCGGGCATCGGTCGTGCTGGCGCGACAACGTCGTCAGGGCCCGGCCCGGGCCGACCTCGACGAGCCCGAAGTGGCCGTCCAGGAGCTCGCCGACACCGCGCGCGAACTGCACCGGCTCGCGCAGCTGACGAGCCCAGTAGCGGGGATCGGTCGCCTCCGCGCCGGAGATCGGGCACCCGGTGAGGCTGGACGTCCAGGGCAATTCCGGTGCGCGGCGCGCCGTCGCGGCCACGATCGACGCGAACGGCTCGACGACCTCGTCCATCATCGGCGAGTGGTACGCGTGTGAGGTGTGCAGCCGCCGGTGCGGGATGCCTTTCGTGTCGAGCTTCGCCGCGAACGCGACGATCGCCGCGTCGGCGCCCGACACGACGGTGAGATTCGGTGCGTTGAGCGCCGCGACCGACACGCCGGGCGGCAGTTCGGCCGTCACCACGTCGGCCGGTGCGCGGACAGTGAGCATCGCGCCGGCCGGCGCGCCCTGCATCAGGCGCCCGCGCTGCGCGACGAGCCCCAGCGCGTCGTCACGCGCGAACGTGCCGCCGATGCAGGCCGCGACGTATTCGCCGATGCTGTGCCCGATCATCGCGTCCGGCCGCACGCCCCACGACATCCACAGTTGCGCCAGCGCGTACTCGACGGCGAACAGCGCGGGCTGCGTGATCGCGGTCTGCGTCAGCGTCGCCTGCGCGGCCTCGCGGTCCGCGGCGGCGGGATACAACACGGTGCGCAGGTCGATGCCGAGTTCCGGTTGCAGCACGCGCGCGCAGTCGTCGAGCGTGTCCCGGAACGCCGGCTCGGACTCGTAGAGCCGACGGCCCATGTCGACGGTTTGCGAACCCTGGCCCGGGAACATGAATGCGATGCGCGGGCGCTCGCCATCCCCGGCGAAGTCGTGTACGCGGCCCGGATTGGCGCCGCCGAGCAGTGCGACCGCATCGTCGCGACCACGGCAGACGATCGCACGCCGATGGGTGAAGCGCCGGCGGCCGACTTGCAGCGTGTAGGCGAGGTCGGCGAGGTCGGCGGTGTCGTCCCGGGCGAGATGGTCCCTGAGGTGCTGCGCGACGCGATCCAGGCCGTCGGCGTCGCGCGCCGACAGCAGCAGCAGCTGTTCCGGGCGCGACGCCGCCGCCGATTCGACACGCGGTGCCTCCTCGAGGACGACGTGTGCGTTGGTTCCGCCGAGGCCGAACGCGCTGACACCGGCCCGGCGCGGGGTCGGACCCGCCGGCCAATCGCGTCGGGCCGCGTTGACCACGAAGGGTGTGTGTTCGATGCCGAGCTTCGGGTTCGGCGCGTCGAAGTTGATGCTCGCCGGCAGGACCCGGTGATGCAGCGCCAGCGTCGTCTTGATCAGCCCGGCGACACCGGCCGCGACGTCGAGGTGGCCGATGTTCGGCTTGAGCGAGCCGATCGCGCAGAAGCCGTCGTCGGTTGCGCCGCCGGCGCGGAAGGCCTGGGTCAGCCCCGCGATCTCGATTGGATCGCCCAGCGCGGTGCCGGTGCCGTGCGCCTCGATGTAGCTGATCGTCGCGGGGTCGATGCCGGCCAGCATCTGCGCCATCGAGATCGCCTGCGCCTGGCCGTCGACGCCGGGCGCGGTGAAGCCGACCTTCGTGCTGCCGTCGTTGTTGAGCGCCGCCCCCTTGATGACCGCGTAGATCGTGTCGCCGTCGGCGAGGGCGTCCCGCAACCGGCGCAGGACGACGACCCCGAGCCCGTTGCCGGACACCGTGCCGGCCGCGGCGCGGTCGAACGCCCGGCAATGGCCGTCCGGCGCCAGAATGGAGCCGTCCTCGTGGAGGTAGCCACGCCGTTGCGGCAGCATGATCGACACGCCGCCGGCGAGCGCCATGTCGCACTGGTATGTCTGCAGGCTCTGCACCGCCGTGCAGACGGCGACCAGCGAGGTCGAGCACGCGGTCTGCAGGTTGAGGGCCGGGCCGGTGAGATCGAACTTGTACGCCACCCGGGTCGCGACGAAGTCGTTCGCGTTGCCCATCATCACCATGATCGGGCCCAACGGATCGGTGACGTCGCGGCGCGAGAGCAGATTCTGCAGGTGATAGCTGTTGGACGTGGCGCCGGCGAAGACACCGATCGGGCCGTCGAAGCGCTCGGTGTCGTGGCCGGCATGCTCGAGCGCCTCCCACGCGGCCTGCATGAAGAGCCGCTGTTGCGGATCGAGGATCTCGGCTTCCCTCGGGGTGAAGCCGAAGAACTCCTCGTCGAACTCGTCCGCGCCGTCGAGCACGCCGCGCGCCCGCACGTAGTACGGGCTCGACCGGGTGTGTGCGTCCTCGTTGCGGGCGAACTCGAGTTCCTCGGCGGTGAACCGCGTGATGCACTCGCGCTGCGCGAGCAGGTTCTCCCACAGCGCCGCGACGCTCGGCGAACCGGGAAAACGCCCGGCCATGCCGATGATGGCGATGCCGTCGAGTGGGTCGTAGTCGTCGGAGTAGGCCATGTGTTCAGCCTTTGCGGGTCAGATCACGATGTCGCGCGTAGGCGGCGCGCTGCCGGCGGGCGCGGTCGATCGCCGCGTCCGGCGATGCGGCGCCGTCGCCGCCGGCGAGGTGCCGTGCCAGTGAGCGCACGGTCGGGTACTGCAGGAGTGCGACCATCGGCAGGTCGGTGTGGAGTTTTTCGCTCAGTTGGGCGTGCACCCGGATGGTGAGCAGCGAGTCGCCGCCGAGTTCGAAGAAGTGGTCGTCGAGGCCGACCGCGTCGACGTGCAGCACCGCCTTCCAGACGTCCGCGATCGCCCGCTCGGCCGGGTTGCGCGGCGCGGCGTAAGGGTTGCTGCTCGCCGCGCGCTCGGGTTGGGGGGTGGGCAGGTTGTTGCGGTCGAGTTTGCCGTTGGGGGTCAGTGGGAGGGTGGGGAGGTGGTGGAAGTGGGTGGGGATCATGTAGTCGGGTAGGTGGGTGCGTAGGTGGGTGCGTAGGTGGTGGCGGAGTTCGGTGGTCAGGGTGGGGGTGTGGGTGTTGGTGACCAGGTAGGCGATGAGTTGTTTGTGGCCGGTGGGGTCGGGGTGGTCGATGACGGCGACGTGGTCGATGGCGGGGTGGGTGGCGATGGCGGTTTCGATTTCGCCGAGTTCGATGCGGAAGCCGCGGATTTTGACTTGGTGGTCGATGCGGCCGAGGTATTCGATGTCGCCGTTGGGCAGGCGGCGGGCCAGATCGCCGCTGCGGTACATGGGGCCGCCGTGGAAGGGGTCGGTCAGGAATCGTTGGGTGTTGAGTTCGGGTCGGTTCAGGTAGCCGTTGGTGACGCCGGGTCCGGCGAGGTGGATTTCGCCGGTGACGCCGATCGGGACGGGGTGGCCGTGGCCGTCGAGCAGGTAGAGGCGCAGGTCGGGGATGGGGGTGCCGATGCGGCTGCCGGTGATGGTGGCCACGTCGGCGGCGGTGATGGGCCGGTAGGTGGCGTGCACGGTGGTTTCGGTGATGCCGTACATGTTGATCAGGTGGGGGTGTTGGTCGCCGTAGCGGTCGATCCAGGGGGCCAGGCTGTGCAGTTGGAGGGCTTCCCCGGCGAAGATGATGTGGCGCAGGGCGTAGTCGGCCGGGGGGTGAGCGCGGTCGGTGTCGGACAGGGCGCAAAACGCGGTGGGGGTTTGGCACAGGATGCTGACCCGGTGGCCGGTCAGCAGGGTGCGCAGGGCGGCGGGGTCGCGGCTGGTGTCGTGGTCGACGATGACCAGTCGGCCGCCGTGGAGCAGGGCGCCCCACATTTCGAAGACCGAGACGTCGAAGGCGTAGGAGTGGAACAGGGTCCATACGTCGGTGGGGCCGAATCCGAACCAGTCGTCGGTGGCGGCGAACAGGCGTAGCACGTTGTGGTGGGTGACCTGTACGCCTTTGGGGTGGCCGGTGGATCCGGAGGTGTACATGACGTAGGCCAGGTCGGTGCCGGATCCGGGGGCCCGCGCGGCGGCGGGGTGGCTGGTGGTGGGGGGCAGGGGTTCGTCGAGGCACAGGGACTCCACGGGCAGTCCGGTCAGGTCGCCGGCCAGGGCGCGTTGGGTCAGGACCAGCGCGGCGGCGGCGTCGGTGAGCATGAACGCGGCCCGCTCGGGGGGGTAGACCGGGTCCAGGGGCAGGTAGGCGGCGCCGGTTTTGAGGATAGCCAGGATCGCGATGATCACCTCGGGGCTGCGGTGCAGCCGTACCCCGACGATGGTGCCGGTGTGCACTCCGCGGTCGGCCAGCACGCGGGCCAGCGCCTCGGCGTGGGTGTCGAGTTCGGCGTAGGTCAACGACCGGCACCCTCCCGGGGTGTCGATGCACACCGCGACCGCCTCCGGGGTCGCGGCCACCTGCCGCGCGAACCCCCCCTGCAACGTCACATCCACCGTCTCGAACACCACCCCCGACCCACCCACCAACACCGCCCGCTCCTCGGCGCTGACGGGATCGAGATCGCGCACGTGGGTGGCGTCCCCGTCGGACAGTCGCTCCAGCACGGTCACGAGATGGGCGAACATGCGCGCGGTCGCGTCCTCGGAGAAGCGTTCGGCCGAGTACTCCAATCGCATGAGCATTTCGTCGTCGCCGTACACGAGCAGCGCCAGCGGGAAATTCGTCTGGCCGATGTATTCGAAGTGCCGCCCGGGCAGCTGCAGGCATGCGTCGAGCGACAGGTAGTCGAACACGACCATGCTCTCGAACACCGGTGTTCCCCGGCCGACCCCGCTCCACGTCTGCACCGCCGCCAGTGGGGTGTGCTCGTATGGCCGGCGCGCGATCTGCTCGGAGCGCAGCGAGTGCAGCCAGGCCACGATCTCGGCATCGTCGTCGACGTTCACGCGCACAGGCAGCGTGTTGATGAACAGGCCGATCATGACGTCGGCTTCGGCGAATCCCGTCCAGCGCCCGGTGCGGGTAGCGCCGAACACGATGTCCGATTCGCCGCTGTAGCGATGCAATAGGAACGCCCATGCGGCCTGGATCATCGTGTTGACCGTCACGTCCGCGCGGCGGGCGGCCGCCCGGAGCCGATCGGACAATTCGCGCGTGAGGCGCCGTTGGTGGGCGCCGAACCGGTCGTCGTCGGGGTCGACGGTTCGCGGTGTGTCCATCCCGAACGGCGTCGGAGCGCTGAATGTGCCCAGTTCCGCGCGCCAGAAATCCTCGGCGCCGGCCAGGTCGAGGGTCCGGCGCCACTCGATGTAGTCCCGGTACGGCCGGACCGGCGGCAGCGTCAGCGTCTCGCCGCGAAGCGCGGCGTCGTAGAACGCGAACCACTCGCGCAACACGATGTACGAGCGCCCGTCGCCGAGCATGTGGTGGAACGTCCACAGCACGCGCGATTCGTCGCCGGGAAACTGCGCGACGAAAAGCCGTAGCAGTGGCGCGCGGGAGAGGTCGAAGTCGCGGCGCCGATCGGCGCGTCGATACTCCTCGAATCGCTGCGCGGCCAGGTCGGGGGTCAGATCGCTCCAGTCGGCGACCGTCGCGGCGAGGTCCGCATGCGCGAGCACCTGCTGGCACGGCTCGTCGACGTCGCCCCAGCGGAACTGCGTGCGCAGCACCGGGTGGCGCTGGATCACATCGTGCAGGGCGCGTTCGAACGTGGGGATCTCGAGCCGCTCGTGCAGCGTGACGATGATGTGTTCGATGTCGACACCGGCACCGGGTGAACTGAGGGCGTGGACCAGCATGCCCTGCTGCATGGGCGACAGCTCGTAGGTATCGACAACGTCAGCCATGATCTTCGCCGCTTACTCAGCCTGCGGATTCCGATGCGGGGTCGTCGTGTCGCGCCCCAACCACGTCCGCCGGGCCTGCCGCATACCCGATCCGACAGGCTCGTTCCTTGCTGTCCACACGGTTCCCAGTCGAGGTTTCATGCAAGGTACTCCTCCCCTGGCAAACTGTACGAGAGAGCGCGGAATATCGCTAGAAGTTGTTTTTCGCGCAACTTCCGGCGGCTCGCGCCGCCCGCCGGGGGTGCGGACTCCGGGTGCCGGCACCGCTCGCCGGGCGCGGCCGACGGTCGGTCCGGCCGTCACCGGCGGGTGCCGGTCCCGCGCCGACGACCCCCACCGCCGCGGTCCGGGCGGCCGCGGCGCCGAACGCGGGGTCGCCACGGCGCGAGCCCGGATACCGCACCAGATGGCGACCGCTTCGCGCTGGTAGGTGAAATCATCACTGGCTCAGTCTGATTGGCTGCTCGGCACGGGGTGCGGTCAGCCGTTCGCCGGCGTCGACGGCCCGGCCGTGGACGGCGACGCACCAACCGGCGTGCGGTCCGGATCCGGAGGTGACGGGCACAACGGGTCCCATGCCTCGGACGGGCGAACTACGCTCTTGGCCAGAGCATCGGGCTCTGGCCAACGGAACCGGTATTGGGAGTCGTCCAGGTGATGGTGAGTGACGCGGTGATTCGGGTATGAACATGCCTGCCTACCCCGATTCCGGGGCGCCGAAGGATGCCACGTCCGATGGTTCGGGCGGGCCGGAATCGGCCGAGGAGCGGGCCGACACCGACCCGATGCTGAACTCGGCGAACCCCTACGGCGCCGGCTGGGGTGCGGGCTGGGGCGCCAGCTGGGCCGATGATCCGGCGCCGGAAAGTCCCGAGCCCTCCGCGCCGGCGGACCGTCCGGAACCGCCGGCGCGACCCGCTGAGCGCACCCCGACGCCGGTGCTCGGTGACGTCGAATTACCCTCGGCGCCAGAGCCTTTCACATTTCCCGCGGAGCCCGCCCGGGGTCCCGGACCGGCCGCGGGGCGGATGCCGGCGCTGGCGGTGGGTGGGCTCGTGGCGGTGGCCGCCGTCATCGGACTGGTGTTCTGGCTGGTCAATCGCTCACCGTCGGACGGTGATGCCCAGCGGACCGGAGGCACGGCGGCGCCGACGACCACGCCCGAGTCCGTGACCGCGTCGGAGACCGCAACCGAGCAGGCCCCGACTCGTGATGCCGGTGCCGAGGCGCGGTTGATGCGGATGCTGCCGCCCGGCTATCCGCCGGGGGCCTGCAAGCCGGCCGACCCGCAACCGGGCTCTGTCGCAATCGTGAACTGCGGCAACAACATTGACCCGTCTGGCCCGCCGTCGGCGACCTATCTCGTCACGCGGGACCGGGCTGCGCTGGATGCCGCGTTCGGCGCCGCCGTCCGGCCGGACGCCGTCGTCACCTGCCCCGGAAACATTCAGTCGCCGGGGCCGTGGCGGCGCAACGCAACACCGCAGAAGGTGAGCGGAACCCTCGTTTGCGGTGTGCAGGACGGCGTCCCGACCGTCGCGTGGACCGACACGGAGCGGATGCTGGTCAGCGTCGTCCGGTCGGACTCACCCGGGCCGACACTCGACCAGCTCTACCAGTGGTGGTCCAGTCACTCCTGAACCACACCACCGATGCCGGGCGCGTCCGCGCTCGGCCGGGACCGTCAGGAAGCCGGTGTGCCGGAGCTGCCCTGGCCGTGTGGAATCCCGACGACCGTCGTCGTGGGCACCGACTCGACCGCGGGGGTGCCGGAGCTGCCCTCGGCGGGCGCCGGGGTGCCCGCACTGCCGGCGGCGGGGGCCGGCGTGGCCGGTGTGCCCTCGGTTGCGGGGGTGCCTGCACTGCCGGCGGCGGGGGCCGGCGTGGCGGGTGTGCCCTCGGTTGCGGGGGTGCCCGCGCTGCCGGCGGCGGGGGCCGGCGTGGCCGGTGTGCCTTCGGTGATCGGGGTGCCCGCGCTGCCGGCCTCGGGCGCGGCCGCTGACGGGGTGGCTTCGGTGATCGGGGTGCCGGAACTACCGGCCGCGGGCGCCGGAGCGGTGGCCGCCGGTGCGCTCTGCACCGGTGCGGTCTGCGCCGGAACACGCTGCACCGGCGCGGTCGAACCGCCCCCCGAGCCGCCGGCGGCCGGCGGAGCGGGCTTCCAGACCAGCAGGTCCTGGCCGCCCGCGTTGTACACCACGGAGTCCGGCGCGGCGCCGGTGACGTCGAAGTACACCTTGCCCGACGTCTTCTCGCCCTGGGCCAGCGGCGCCGGGTTGACTCCCTGCGGGGTCGCCACCCCGAACAACACCCGGTAGACCTGGCCGTCGGCGGCGCGGGCGTTCAGGTTCGACACAATCGGCTGGACCGAACCCTGCACGGCCTCGTTGGTGGCGGTCGCCTCCCACAGGGTGCCCTGCGGGGCGTAGGGAATCTCATCGGTACTGGGCTTGAGCCCGGTGATGGTCCAGGCCTGCACGACGTCACCGTTGGTCAGCTTGGCCTGCTGACCGACCGTCGTGGTGGTGACGGTGGACTCGTCGTCGGCGAACGCCGACGGCGCTGCGGCGAGTCCGATGGCCACGGCCGCGGCGGCGGCTATCACGGCGGTGCTGATGCTCTTCGTCTTCACGGTTGCGTTACTCCCCTGGGTCCGGCCGCACATGCACGTGCGGTGTGGTGACGGAACTGAAACTAGCAGCCGCTCTCAGTTTTGTTGCCGACTCGGGGCGGGCTCAAGCAGACGCGAATTCGACGTCGCCGAGGGCGACGGCACCGTCCCGGGCGGGAACGCTCACATTGCCGACGTACCGCCCGCCCTCTTTCCAGGCCGACACCCGCAGCGTCTCGCCGGGGAACACCACGCCGGCCATCCGCGCCCCGTAGGAGCCCAGCGCGGCGGCGTCGCCGTCGAGCAGGGTGTCGACGAGCGCCTTGCACGTCATCCCGTAGGTGCACAGGCCATGCAGAATCGGCCGGGGAAATCCTGCGGCAGAAGCGAATTCGGGATCCGAATGCAGGGGATTGCGGTCGCCGCACAGCCGGTACAGCAGCGCCTGCTGCGGCAGTGTCGGCACGTCGATCTCCAGATCGGGCGCCCGCTCCGGAATGACCACGGTCGCAGACGGGCCGCGGTCACCGCCGAACCCGCCCTCGCCGCGGGCGAAGATGGACCGCTTCTGCTTCCACAGCAGTTTGCCGTCGGGGTCGGTGACGGTGGTCTCCGACCAGATCACCGCGGCCTTGCCCTTGTCCCAGATCTCGGTGAATCGGGTGACGGCGGTGCCGGTGCCCGACGGCGGGATCGGCCCGGGCGCACTGATCGCCTCGCTGGCGTGCAGCACGCGCGACAGTTCGATGTCGATCCCGGGGAACTTCACCGCGGGCGGCTCGGTCATGTGGAACGTCTGGGCCACGTTGCCGAACGTCGGCAGCACCTGCGGGGTGTTGTCGGTCAGGTAGCGCAGTTCCGCCGGGTCCATCGGATCGGCGCCCGCGCCCAGCCCGAGGTGGTAGAGCTGCACGTCGGTGCTGGTCCAGGAGAATTCGACGGGGTCGAGTTCGGCTCCGATGGCCTCGTCGAGATTGATCGGCATGTCTCAGCTCTTTCCGGCGATGTGCAGCGCCGCCAGATATCCGAAGGTCATCGCGGGCCCGATGGTGCCGCCCGGACCCGGGTAGGTGTGACCCATCACCGGCGCGCTCACGTTGCCGGCGGCGTACAGGCCCTCGATGACCGAGCCGTCGTCGCGCAGCGCGCGTCCGTGCACATCGGTGACGATGCCGCCCTTGGTGCCCAGGTCGCCGGGCACCAACTTGGCTGCGTAGTACGGCGGGTGGCTGAGCTCGCCGAGGTTCGGATTCGGCTTGTTCGTCGGATCGCCGTAGTAGCGGTCGTAGGCGCTCTCGCCGCGGTGGAAGTCCTCGTCGACGCCGCTGCGGGCGAAGCCGTTGAACCGCTCCACGGTGGCCCGTAGCGCATCGGCGGGCAATGAGGTGAGCTCCGCCAACTCCGCCAAGGAGTCGGCCTTGACGATCACGCCAGACTCCATCCACTTGGTCGGAATTCGTTGTCCCGGTTGCAAACCCGCGAAGATGTAGCGCTCCCGGTACTGCTGGTCGAACACCAGCCAGGCCGGGACGTTCTCGCCCGGACCGGGTCCCTGGCCGTACTGGCCGCCGTACATGTTGTGACCGGCCTCGACGTACGGCATCGATTCGTTCATGAACCGCTTGCCCGACGTGTTCACCATGATCGCGCCGGGTGAGTTGCGTTCCGACAGGGCGATCCACGGTGCGCCGACCAGTGGCACCGTCGGGATCCACCACGCGTCTTCCATCAACCCGAGTGCGGCGCCGAGCTTCTCGGCGGCCAGGATGCCTTCGCCGGTGTTGGCCTCCGCACCGACGGTCCACTCCGCGTTTATCGGCGCGCGCTGGTACTTGACCCGCATCTGCTCGTTGCGCTCGAACCCGCCCGACCCCAGGATGACGCCCTTACGGGCCCGGATCAGTTGTGGCTCAGCGGATTCCGGCGCAGTCGTATCGCGGACGTAGATGCCCCGCACGATGCCGTCCTCGACATGCAGATCGGTCATCGCGGTGTTGAGCCGGACCGGCACGCCGGCCTCCTTGAGGCCGATGCGCAACGGCGCGATCAGCGCGCGGCCCATGCCGACGAGGTTCTTGCCGGTGGCCTGCGCCCACATCGTCCGCGCGCCCACCTTCAGGCTGCGCAGCGCGCCGCGCGGGTGCCGCTTGAGCTGATTGAGCCGGACGTAATCCTGCTGCATCACAACCACGTTGAGCGGAACCTTGCCGTACGCCGGTTCCAGGCCGGCCAGGTCGGCGCCGAGCTTCTTGGCGTTGAACGGCTTCGGCTCCACCGAACGCCCGCCCGCGCGGCCGCCGGGGCTTTCCGGGTAGTAGTCGGAGTAGTTGGGCACCCAGCACAGCTTCAGCGGCGAATGCTTGATGACGAAGGACAGCATCTCGGGCCCGCGCTGCAGGTAGGTGTCGATCTTCTCGGCGGGCACGACGTCACCGATGATGGCGTGCAGGTAGGTGCGGGCGGCTTCGGCGGTGTCGGTCACGCCGTCGCGCCGGAGAATCTCGTTGTTCGGGATCCACACGCCGCCGCCCGACCGCGCGGTGGAACCGCCGTAGTGCGCGGCCTTCTCGACGACTACTGTGGAGAGTCCCTGGTGGGCGGCGGTCAGTGCGGCGACCATGCCGGCTCCGCCGCTGCCGACCACGATGACGTCGTACTCCTGACCAGTCATGTAGAACACGTTATAGAATTGCCCCGGCGCTGGACAACTGCGCCGGTCAAAGAAGCGAGGGGACTTCACCTAAATGCTTGACGACGCGACCCGTGCAGCGCTCGCCGCGGACCTGGCCCAGGCCGAACGTAGCCGGGTGCCGATCGACCCCCTGACCGACGGCAATCCCGGCATCGACGTGGTGGATGCCTACGAGATCCAGCTGATCAACATCCGGCAGCGGGTAGCCGAGGGCGCCCGCGTGGTGGGACACAAGGTCGGGCTGTCCAGCGAGGCCATGCAGAAGATGATGAACGTCGACGAGCCCGACTACGGGCATCTGCTCGCCGACATGGAGGTCTTCGAAGACGTTCCCGTCAAGGCCGCGAACTACCTGTATCCGAGGGTCGAGGTGGAGGTCGGGTTCATCCTGGCCGACGACCTGCCGGGCGCGGGCTGCACCGAGGACGACGTGCTCGCGGCCACCGCCGCGTTCGTGCCGTCGATCGAGCTCATCGACACCCGGATCAAGAACTGGCAGATCAAGTTGTGCGACACCATCGCCGACAATGCGTCGTCGGCCGGGTGGATTCTCGGCCCGGAGCGGGTGTCGCCCAAGGACATAGATATTCAAGCCATCCCGGCCATCTTGAAGTGCAACGGCGAGGTGGTGGCCGAGGGCCGCAGCGACGCGGTGCTCGGCAATCCGGTGACCGCGGTCGCTTGGCTGGCGCGCAAGGTGGACAGCTTCGGCGTGCGGTTGAAGGCCGGCGACGTCGTCCTGCCGGGCGCCTGCATGCGCGCGATAGATGCACGCCCGGGCGACAATTTCGTCGCTGAGTTCACCGGACTAGGTTCAGTCCGACTCGCTTTCGAATAGGAGACTCCCCAATGACCAAAGCCTCGGTTGCGATCGTCGGATCGGGCAACATCAGCACCGATCTGCTGTACAAGCTGCTCCGCTCGGAGTGGCTCGAACCCCGCTGGATGATCGGCATCGACCCGGAGTCCGAAGGCCTGGCCCGCGCCCGCAAGCTCGGGCTGGAGACCAGCCATGAGGGCGTCGACTGGCTGCTCGCCCTCGACGAGAAGCCGGACCTGGTGTTCGAGGCCACCAGCGCCTACGTGCACCGCGACGCCGCGCCGCGCTACGCCGAGGCCGGCATCCGGGCCATCGACCTGACCCCGGCCGCCGTCGGGCCGGGAGTGATCCCGCCGGCGAACCTGAAGGCCCACCTGGATGCCCCGAACGTCAACATGGTGACCTGCGGCGGACAGGCCACCATCCCGATCGTCTACGCCGTTTCCCGCGTGGTGGAGGTGCCCTACGCCGAGATCGTGGCCTCGGTGTCGTCGGCGTCGGCCGGCCCCGGCACCCGCGCCAACATCGACGAGTTCACCAAGACCACCAGCGCCGGCGTGCGGGACATCGGCGGCGCGGCGCGCGGCAAGGCGATCATCATCCTCAACCCGGCCGAGCCGCCGATGATCATGCGCGACACCATCTTCTGCGCGATCCCCCCCGACGCCGACCACGACGCGATCACCCGGTCCATCAAGGATGTCGTCGCCGACGTGCAGACCTACGTGCCGGGCTACCGACTGCTCAACGAACCGCAGTTCGACGAGCCGTCGGTGGTCAACGGCGGCAATCACGTCGTGACCACCTTCGTCGAGGTCGAGGGCGCCGGCGACTATCTGCCGCCCTATGCGGGCAACCTGGACATCATGACCGCTGCGGCCACCAAGGTGGGCGAGGAGATCGCGCAGTCGATCCTGAGTGAGAAAGAGGCACTGCGATGAGCATCGACGACATCTTCTTCAATCCCGTCTGGGACGTCCGGGTGACGGACACGTCGTTGCGCGACGGGTCGCACCACAAGCGGCACCAGTTCACCAGGGACGAGGTGGCCTCGATCGTCGCCGCCCTGGACACCGCGGGCGTGCCGGTCATCGAGGTCACCCACGGTGACGGTCTGGGTGGCTCGTCGTTCAACTACGGGTTCTCCAAGACCCCGGAGCAGGAACTGATCAAGCTGGCGGCCGAGACCGCCAAGGAGGCCAAGATCGCCTTCCTGATGCTGCCCGGCGTGGGCACCAAGGAGGACATCAAGGAGGCCCAGGGCAACGGCGGGTCGATCTGCCGGATCGCCACGCACTGCACCGAGGCCGACGTGTCGATCCAGCACTTCGGCTTCGCGCGTGACCTCGGCCTGGAAACCGTCGGGTTCCTGATGATGAGCCACACCATCCCGCCGGAGAAGCTGGCCAAGCAGGCCCGGATCATGGCCGACGCCGGCTGCCAGTGCGTCTACGTCGTCGACTCCGCGGGTGCCCTGGTGCTCGAAGGCGTGGCCGACCGGGTGGCGGCGCTGGTCGCCGAACTCGGTGACGACGCCCAGGTGGGCTTCCACGGTCACGAGAACCTCGGCCTCGGCGTCGCCAACTCCGTGGAGGCGGTCCGGGCCGGCGCCAAGCAGATCGACGGCAGTGTGCGCCGGTTCGGGGCGGGAGCGGGTAACGCACCCGTGGAGGCGCTCATCGGGGTGTTCGACAAGATCGGCGTCAAGACCGGCATCGACTTCTTCGACATCGCCGATGCCGCCGAGGACGTGGTGCGCCCTGCGATGCCGAGCGAGTGCGTGCTGGACCGCAACGCCCTGGTCATGGGCTACTCCGGCGTGTACTCCAGCTTCCTCAAGCACGCGGTCCGGCAGTCCGAGCGGTACGGCGTGCCGGCCCACGAACTGCTCAACCGGGCCGGGCAGCGCAAGCTCATCGGCGGCCAGGAGGATCAGCTGATCGACATCGCGCTGGAGATCAAGCGGGAGCAGAGCGAGGCCGCCGCCCGCTGACTTTTTTTCGGTCCGCCGTTTCCCCGGCGTGTCCTGCGCAGACACCGCCGCCGACACGCCGGTGCGGTCGGCGACGGTGTTTAGGACCGGTGCGGTTCGGGTTAGGCCTTTGGACGCGATCAACATCGCAGACCGAAGGAGAAGCTCAAATGATCTCCACCAACCGCGCCGGCAGCCGCCGGTGCGGTGAGCGTGCTCATCCACCGCGTGCGTAACACCGGGCCGTCGTCCGGCGAACTCACTACCAAGTGCCCCAACCCGAGGAGTAACCCATGAATCGCGATCAGACGGTGCGCGGCGCCGCATTGGCCCTGCTCGCCGCCGGTGCCGCGTGCACCGCGTTGGCCCTGCCCCTGGCGCATGCCGAACCGGCCGCCCCGGAACCGGCCGCCCCGGTGGAGCCCGCCGAACCGGGCGCTCCCACCCCGACGCCGGCCACCGAGGCACCGGAGGCGAGCCCCCTGGCCGACGCACCGGCCGCCGATGCCGCGGAGCCCACCGAATCACCGGCCGCGCCCCCGACGGCCGTGCCCGCCGGGTCGAGTGACGGCTGCACCGCGGCCGGCCTGTCGAGCACGCTGAGCTCGGTCACCGGCGCGCTGTCGACCTACTTCGAGAAGAACCCGGATGTGAACGCGGCGCTGCTGGAAGCCACCCGGCAGCCGGCCTTCGTCGCGGTCGGCCAGATGGACGGCTACTTCGCGGACCATCCCCAGCAGGCCGATGAGGTCCGGGCGATCAAGGCACCGCTGATCGACTTCGAGAACCGGTGCGGGCTGCAGGTGTCCCCGTCGGAAGCCCTGGTCGCGCTCTCGAACCTCTGAGTCCGTCCGCTCGGTTCCGGGAGCCGTCGCAAACTGTCCGGCTTCGCGCGCCGTCGAATTCTGCACCATGGTCGCCGGCGACCCCGCGCGGACGACCACAGCGCAGAACTCGGCGCCCACCGGGTGTCGAGTAGCCCGAGTTCGGGTATCGGCCCAACGAGGGGTTTACCCTCTGGGAATGCACGTCCCGTGGCCGCTGACCGGCCGCGCGGCCGCGATGGGAAACATCGATGCCGCGCTGTCGGACCCCGATGTGTCGGGCGTTCTCGTCTGGGGCGCCGCAGGCCTGGGCAAGACCCGGATCGCCCGTGCGGCACTGGAGGCGGCCGCGGCACGCGGATCGGACACCCGGTGGGTCGTCGGGACCTCAGCGGGACAGTCGATCCCCCTCGGCGCGTTCACGGCGTGGATGCAGCCCGGCGTGACCGACACCGTCCAGTTGGTGCGCGGCGTCATCGAATCGCTGACTGCCCCGGGGCGGCCGACCGTCATCGTGGTCGACGACGCGCACCGGCTCGACGAGCTGTCGGCCTTCGTGGTCAACCAGATCGTCCGGCGGGGCGCCGCGAAGGTGATCCTCACGTTCCTCGACGGTGAGCCGATATCTCCTGCAGTGCAGGAGATATCGGATGCCGGCCGGTTCTATCGGCTTGATCTCCAGCCGCTGTCACCGGCTGACACCGAGAAACTCTTGTCGGCCGCGCTGGGCTCGGCGGTCGACCCGGAAGCGGTACAGCGACTCTGGAATCTGACCCACGGCAATGCGCTGTACCTGCGCCACATCGTCGAGCAGGAAGTCAGCGACGGCCGGCTGGTGCAGCAGCACGGGTTGGTCCGGTGGCTCGGGGATCCGACCCTGCCGCGGGGCCTGGTCGCATTGATCGAGTCCCGGATCGGAACCCTGCCGGACCCGGTGAGCGATGTGATCGATACGCTCGCGGTCGGCGAGCCGATCGATCTCCCAGTGCTGCAACGGATCACCGACCCGGCCGCGACCGAGGAAGCCGACTCCCGCGGGCTCATCACACTCGACTCCGTCGCGGGCAGCGTGCAGGTGCGGCTGGCACATCCGATCTTCGGGCAGATACGCCGCAAACGCGCGCCGATAACCAAGCTGCGGCGGCTGCGCGGGCTCGTCGCCGCGGAGCTTGCCGACTCCGACGACATCCGCGTCGTGGTGCGCCGCGCGACGCTGATGGTGGAATCCGATCTCGAACCCGACATCGATCTGCTGGTGCAGGCTGCGCACGGCGCTGTTTGGCTGGCGGATCTACCGCTCGCCGAGCGGCTGGCGGAGTGCGCTATCCGTGCCGGTGCCGGCCCTGAGCCGAATTTCGTTCGTGCGCACGCACTTTCCTGGCTCGGTCGCGGTGAGGAAGCAGAGGCAGTGCTCGCCGGGATCCCCACCGGCGACCTGACCCATGGTGAGCGCGCTCGCCTGGCGTTCCTGCGGGCCAGCAACCTACTGTGGGCGCTCGGCGATCCCGCGCGCGCCAAAGCAGTCATCGATGATGCCGCACAGGTCACGCCGGTCGGTGACCGCACGTACATCGATGCCTTCCTCACGGTGTACTGGTTCGCGACGGACCGACCCGACCTGGCGTCCACCGCCGCGAAAAACCTTGCCGTGGAGGATCTTCCTTCGGTCGTCGGCGCCGAGATCGCCTGGGTGCTGGCGGCCATCGCGGCGGACGCGGGCCGAACGACCGAAGCGGTGCAGTACGCCGAGGCGGGCTATGCCGCCGCAACTCGCTCCCTCGATGCTCCGCACATGCGATTCAACATCGCCGACGCCCACATCGGCGCGCTGCTGCTGTCGGGCCGGATCGACGACGCGCTCGAGGTTGCCGATCGAGTCCGTGGTCAGGCCGCCGACCTGCCGGGCGTCGCGCAACTGCTGGGTACCGGGATTGCGGGCCGTGCCGCACTCGGTGCGGGCCGATTCGAAGACGCGAGGCCGCTGCTGGCGCGGGCTGCGGCCGGACTGACGGCTGCGGGATACGGCAGCGGGTGGGGTTTCCGCTATCTGGTACCGAGTGTGACTGCCCTGGCTATGAGCGGCTCCCCGGATGAAGCCGCGAAACGCCTCGCCGCCCTTGGTGACGTTCGGCGCGCGTTTCGCTCCCTGGACCATGAGCACAGCATCGCTCGCGCGTGGGTGTCAGCCGGGCAGGGCGCCGTCAGTGAGGCCATCGCGACGGCGCTCGCTGCTGCCGAAAGAGCCTCGGGGAAAGGTCAATTCGCGGCCGAGGTGATGTGTCTGCAGACTGCCGTCCAGTTCGGCGACGGTACCGGCGCAGCCCGGCTACGTGACCTGGCATCCCTGGTGGAAGGTCCGCGCGCTGGGCTGGCGGCACGCTTCGCCGAAGCGGTCCGCAGCGGCGATGCTGACGAGTTATCCAAGCTGGCAACCGAATTCGATGATATGGGTGACGTGGTCGCGGCCGCCGATGCCGCCGCGCATGCGGCGATCAAGTATCGCGGGAGGGATCTGCGAGGGTCGTCCTTGACGTGCTCGGTGCGGGCCACCACATTGGCGGAACAGTGCGGCGGCCTGAGCTCCCCGGCGCTCGGTCAGGCCGCGGAGGCGTTGCCGTTCACGGATCGGGAGCGCGAGATCGTGATGTTGCTCGCTGCGGGTTTGTCCAATCGACAAGTTGCCGAACGACTTACGCTTTCGGTCCGCACCGTCGAGAGCCACATCTACCGGGCGATGGCCAAAACCGGTACTCGAGGGCGAGACGAACTCATCGAGCTGCTGAACCGGAGGAGAGCCGGTGTGAGCGGCAAGCCCGATTGACGGGCCGTGCGTCAGGCGATTGCCGGGATGGAGGCCTTGGCAGCGCTCCCGTCGGCCGTGGACCTCACTGAACAAATTGTGGGATGTCGTCGCCGGCCCGCCGAAACCAGTGAATCCGTTCCCGAATCGCGGGGCGCGATATCGCCTCGAATTCCTTCGGCGGCAGCGACATCTGAAACACCAGCCCGCGGCCACCCGGCCCTTCCATCAGGGCGCCGAGTCCCGCAACGGGTAGTTTCATCAAGGGTGTGTAGTAGGACGTGAAGGTGTCTTCGAATTGGATGCGATAGACCCCGAAGCCGCTCCAGTTGGAGACAAGCGGGTTCCACCGGGCCGGATTGAAGACAGTGGAGACACAGCGTGCGGCCTGCCAGGCACCGGCGGCGTCCAGGAACCGTTGGTTGATGCGCATGTCACAGTGTTCGTCGGCGAAGCGGTCCACCTTGTGCCGGATGCGTTCGGCAATCGAACCGGGGGAGTCTCCGCGTTGCACTTCCACGTTGAGCATCGTGATGATGTTGCCGACGAGCATCGGATCGAGCCCACACCGATTCCGCGCGTTCACGGCGATCGCGAGGGTGCGACGGGCAACGGCCGGATCGGCGCTCATGATCGCTTCCGAAACATGTGCGCACACAACGTCGTTCGCAGACACGCGGATGCGGTTTCCGTACGCGCAGCGCATGCTGGCGATCTCGTCGTCGTCGAAGTAGAGACTCAGGGTCCGCTGCTTTCGCGCATCTTTTGCCAGGTACAGCGCGCTACGCGCAGTTTCCGCGAGCCCGAGGCACCGCACTCCGGGCTCCCGAGCGCCATCGGCAGGGAGATGCTCATCGAGGTAGGCAGCGCGGTCTTCGACGATCAAGGGCGCAGCGAGTGGCTTGCCGGCAGCGGCGGCGGCCCACGCGTTCATGAAATACATCGCCGTCTGCATGTCGCCGATCGCGTGGTGCCACGAGAAACCGATCGCGGTCGCGTCGTCCGCAAGATGCGTGACGCGTACCTTGCACAATGGGCCACGTCCCCATCGAGCCGTGGCGCCGTTCACCGGGTCGATGAGCCACAGTCCGTTGTCCTCCGAGGCCGAGCGGGTCGCCTCACGGAGCGTGCGCCCGGATGACACCGATGTGAAGGGGACACCCTGCCCCTCACATCGGATTCGCATCCTGCCGTCGTCGACGCTCATTCGCCCCGCGAAGATCGGAAGTTTGGTGAGCGCGTGCGCAAATGCACGGGTGAGCGCGCCGGTGTCGAGATGCCGCTCGAAGAAGAAGACGATGTGGACCGCCAAGTTCGCGACAACGGCGTCGCCGACATTGCAGCGGATTTCGAGCCGCTCTACATTGCGTGGTCTTATCAGTTGAGTCGTCACAATTGTCTCTTTTCGGTGGGCTACCGTCGGCGGTTCACTACGATGCGGCCACCGAGTTTCGGGATGTGGGCGACGCCCCGGAAATACGATTTCTCGTCGGTCGCGCCATCGGTCTGGATCGCGAAATTGAGCAGCACCGTCCGCAGCACGATATCGATTTCGGCGACCGTGAAATCAGCACCGATGCACCGCCGTGCCCCGCCACCGAACGCCAGCCATTCTGGTGCCGCCGGCCGGGTACCGAGGAAGCGATACGGATCGAATCGTTCGGGGTGAGGGAAGATTTCCGGATTATCGTGAAGATCGGCAACGCGCACGAACACCGTGCGATCAGGCGGAATCCGCCAGTTGCCGAGGTCGAAACCAGGCGCCCTGACCCGGCGGCCGATCACATCGACGACGCTGCACACCCTCAGTACCTCGAAGATTGTGGCCCGACGGAACTCGCCGCCCCCTTCATCGAGCTCTCTGACCAGTTCGGCCAGCACGCCTGGGTGGCGGCGCAACCGCTCGAACGCCCAGGCCAGTACCGATGCGGTGGTTTCGTGGCCCGCACAGACGAGGGTCAACAGTTCGTCCTGGAGGTCGGGCCGCGGAATCCCTGTTCCGTCGTCGCGCCCGCTGCGCAGCAGTGACGCCAGGACATCCGACCGCTCGCCGAGGTTCGGATCGGCATCGGCCCTGTCGATCAGCGTGGATACGATCCGGTCGAATGCGTTGCGGAACTCGTCGAGCTTGCGCCACGGGGTGTAGCGCCTGGCCCAGAATGGCGGCGCCGGGACAAATGCCATGAGCTGTGCGAGTTTCATGAAGGGCGGGATGATCTCGCTGAGATGTTCCAGTTCGTCGCGGTCCGCCCCATTAGTGCCGAAGATGGTCCGCAAGATCACGTTCAAGGTGATCCTGGTCATGGGTTCAAGGGTCCGGAATTCCTTGCCCTCAGGCCAATTCGCACTTTCCCGCAGTGTCTCTTCCTCGATGATCCGTTCGTAGTTCTTGAGGCTCTGGCCGTGAAACACCGGTGCGAGCAGCCGCCGCCGATCGCGATGCCGATAGCCGTCGAACCCGAATACCGACCCGGGCCCGAACAAGTTGTTGAGATTCGGCTGCACATTGATCAGCTGTTCGGTGCTCGTGGTGCACACCGCCTTCACCAGAGCCGGATCGGAGACGACAACGGATCGACCGAAGATCGGCACGTTGATTTCGAAGATGCGTCCGTGGCGCTTGATCCACTTGCGCATCGCCCGGCGCCGGAACACCGCGAACTGAACGCCCTGCACGAGCCTGGGTGTGCGGACCGCCGGGGGTTTCAGCCGCGGGTTGGAAGCCGCGCTCGTAATGGCCAGGCCGGCATCGGTCACTGGACCCTCCAATCTGGGGCGTTCACCGACGCCACCGCCTGAGCAATCGTGATCCGAACGCCGCGGGGTGAATGCAGTGCCGTGCCACTGCAATTTCGACCGCCTGCAAACGCAGCACTACGTACCAGCGCACCGGGCCCGGCCAGATCGCAGTAAGGCACCACTGCAGGCACGGCGCCGCGGTCGGGCGATGATCGTGCGGTCGCGACGCTGCGTAGGGATAGAGGTGTGAGGTGTCCGAACCGGATGTATCGCCCGCCGAGGCGACGGCCGTCATCCCGACGCCGCCGGTAGTGCAGCTCCAACGCGTCGGCAAGACGTACCGCCGGGGCGGCGAGGATGTTCGGGTGCTCGTCGACGTCGACTTCACTGTGTTCGCCGGTGAATTCGTCGTCGTCACCGGACCGTCGGGGGCCGGTAAGTCGACGTTGCTGCATATCGCCGGGGGGCTGGATACCCCGGACAGCGGCACCGTGGCCGTCGGCGGCCAGGACGTGTGGGCGATGAAAAGTGGTGCGCGGGCGGCGATGCGGCGGCGCCATCTCGGATTCGTGTTCCAGTTCTTCAACCTGGTGCCGATGCTGACCGCCACCGAGAACGTGTCATTGCCGTTGGTGCTCGACGGAATGTCCGCCCGATCGGCCGATGCGCGCGCCGTCGAGCTGCTGCACCGGGTGGGCCTCGGCGACCGGCTCCGGCATCGCCCGGCCGAATTGTCCGGCGGACAGATGCAGCGCGTCGCGGTGGCGCGGGCGCTGGCGGCCCGGCCCGCCATCGTTCTCGCCGACGAGCCGACCGGAAATCTGGACTGCCAGTCGTCGGCCGAGGTGCTGGACCTGCTGAGTTCGCTGGCGGAAGAGGATGGAACCGCGGTCGTCATGGTGACCCACGACCAGGCGGCGGTACGTTACGGCTGCCGCGAGTTGCACCTCGTCGACGGCCGCGCTCGCGCGGCCGGACCCGCGCCGAAACTCGGACGCTGATGCTCCCGCCGGGATGGTTGCCCTTTCGGCGGATCCACCTGGCCGCGTTGGTCGCCGATTGGCATCGAACGCTGCTGAGCATCATCGGTGTCGCGCTGGGCGTCACGGTGGTCCTCGGAACCCTGGTGCTCAAGGCCGAACTCACTCGCCCGTTCGACGCGTTCGGCCCGGCACTGACTCATGCGGCCCGAGGCGGCGTGGTCGAGGTCACCCCGAACATCAGCGGCCGGCTGCCGATCACGACCGTCGACCGGCTCCGTGCCGAGATCCCCGGAGCGGAGGCGGTCATCCCGATCGTTGCGGGATTGACCCCCGTCGCTGTCGACGATGCCACGCACGGGTTCTTCCTCCTCGGGAGCTCATGCCAGATCGAGCTCCTGGTCGGCCCATTCGACTGCGACCAACGAGCGGGCGAGAAGCCGGCGGACGGTGTGGGGGTTCCGCTGCAGATGCCCGCGGTCATCGCAGCGAGGCACGGACTTCAGCTTGGTGACGAGCTACGGATTCCCGGGTTACCCGCCGGTTCCGCGCATCTCGGCTGGACGTTCCCGGACTTCGACCGGGTCGAGAACATCAACGACGGGTACGTTCTGCTCGCACCGTCCTCGGACATTGCCGCCACGATGCTCTCCATCCCCGGGTATGTCACGTCGGCGTTCGTGGTGCCCCGGGCGGGTGCCGAGGTCATCGGCGATGTTGAGTTCGTCACCGCGGGCATCGCCACGGCGGGCCCACCGCGGCCGCATCAACCTGCCGTGTTCGAAAATGGCACGCAGAGCCTCAATTTGACCGTTCTGGCCGGTATCCTGATCGGCTTCCTCGTCGCGGTCAACACCATATTGCTGGCGGTCGAGGATCGGCGTGCGGTGATGGGAACGATCGGTGCGATCGGTGCAAACCCTCGTCGGCTGTTCGCCGGGATGCTCGGCGAAGGCGCCGTGGTGGGCGTCCTCGGTGGGCTGCTGGGAACTCCCACCGGGTTCCTGCTCGGGACGTACCTCGTAAACCGGTTCGCGAGATCGATGCTGGCCGGTTCCGGCGGGACGGTCACCGCACATTTCAGCCCGGATTTGGTCGCCGTCGGCGCGGTAGCCGGATTGATGTCCGGAATCCTCGCGATGATCGGGCCGGCCCTCCGGCTGGTACACGAGGGGCCGTTGGCATCGATGGCGAGCGCCGGCGGAGTACAGCGGGCCAGGCGAATCCCGTTGTGGCCGATCGCTGTCGGGGTTGCGATCGTGGCCGGCGCCGTCGTCGTCCTGAGAATCTTCGAACACGGGCCACTTCCGCTCAGCGTGGGCGTCGACGCGATGACTGCCGGACTGTTCGGAGTCGACTTGGTGACGATGTCCGCCGCGCCACTCGTCGCCCTGGGGTTGATCCACGCGCTGACCGCCGCACGTCCCGACGTCGGACGGTTGCTGCGTGCTGACGTGCAGCGCTACGCACTGCTGTTCGGCATCTCGGCCGCCGTCCTGGTCAACGGCACCAGTCTGGCCATCGGCTCGCAGACGATGCAGGTGCTCGGCGCGAACCAGGTCGCCGCGCAGAAGGGCGATCGACTGCCCACCTCGCTGTTGATAGCCGCACAATCGGTGCTGGATCAGCGGGACGGCAGCATCGCCGACCCGACCTACGCACAAATATCGTCCGTGGCCGGCGGGCGCGACGTGTCTTCGCGGTGGCGGGCGATGATCTCGTCAGGGACGTTGTCGCGCATCGTCATCGGCGTGACGCCCGGCGATCGGTACAGCCGGGCGCTCTATCAGCCGACGGGCGCCGACGAACGATTCTGGCGGGGCCTGCGCAACGGGGAGGTCGGCCTGAGTCAGGTTGCCGCCAGCCGGCTTCGGGCCGCCGCGAATGACATCGTTGAACTACCCACGGTTTCCGGGCCGAAGCGGTACCGGGTGGCCGGCATCTTCCAGCCGAGAATGATCGATGATGCGGCCGTGGGCGACATCGTCCTGGCGTCCGATGCGCTGGCTCGATCCGCCTGGGCGGCAGTCCGGGATCAGGTTGCGGTGACCTATTCCTCCACGGTCGAATCCGCCACTCACCGTGCCGGTTTCGTCGAATTGGGGGCGGGACTGTCCGTCTATGACAACGAGCAGTGGCGCACCGTGGCAGCCGAGGGCATCACCCGGTACCTTGAACCATTCACGATCTCCGGTTATGTCGTGATGGTCGCGGCGGGATTGAGTGTGCTGAATGTCTTCGTGCTGGGTCTGGTGCAGCGAAAGCGTGAACGTGCCGCGCTGCGGGCCATCGGTGTAACACCCCGACTGGAACAGGAAGTCGTCATCGCGCACGCCGGGGTGCTGGCTTTGATGGTCGCCATTTTCGGCGGCATCGGCGGCATTCTCGTGACCTACTTGTGGTCCCTGGGTTCGCCCGTCTACTACGGCATCAAGATCGAGTGGGCCGCGCTCGCATCGCCGACGAGAACAGGGGTCGCAATGGCGATCGCTCTGGTCTCGGCGGCGGCGGCTTACCCGATGATCAAGGCGCGCCGGTTGGAGACCCCGGAGATACTGCGAAGTGCCTGAACCGTAGGACGAAACTGCAGTAGCGGACCACTGCACGGATTGCCGCCGAACGGAGCGAAGCTGTTCGAAGGTCAGTTGCGACAACCTCGTTCGAGGCGACCGCGAACACCACTGAGCCGGGGAGGGCAGAAACCATGAGACGTTCGGGAAATCCCAAGCGGCAACAGCGCCCGCGCAACCCCGGGGTCACGGCACCGACTGGTGCCAACGCAGACTCGGTGTAGCTCGGCGATGGGCGACATCGACTGGCGCACAGCCATTCCGGGCATCCGGGAAGATGGCTCCGTGGTGGCGGTCGGCAGTACACCACCCCGTGCCGCAGGAACCGTACTCGTCTTCCCCGGCCATGGATATCCGTGGCCGGGACCGGTGAGTGAACTGTTGACCGAGTTGCTGGCATCGGACACGGAATTCAGTCGCCGTATGCAAGCTTGCGAGGAAGTATTCGCCGAGTTCGTCGATTGGCCGTTGTTGGACGCCGTGCGCGGCACCTTCGGTGACATCGGCCCGGGCGAGGCGGATATGGCACGGCCGGTCCTCTTCGCGGTGACGGTTTCGCTGGCGGAGCAGTGGCGGGCAGCGGGGGCGGTACCGGATGCTGTCGTCGGCCATTCATGTGGCGAGATAGCGGCCGCATGTGTCGCGGGTGCGCTGTCATTGCGGGAGGCGACGAAAGTTGCTGTATTGCAAGCTTATTGGACTTACTTCGCCCACAACCTGGACCTCGATCAAATCGGGGCACTGCGCGAGGCGCTGCTCGGTGAACTTTCCGAACTGCGGCCGCAGACCGCCGACATCACTTTCATCTCTACGGTCACCGGTGCGGCGCTGGACACCTCGATTCTCGACGGCGAGTACTGGTTCGCCAATCTTCGGCAACCGCCCCTACTCGAGCACGCCGTTCGATGGGCACACGAACACGGCTACCGCTACTTCATCGAAACCAGCCCGCATCCCGTCCTGACCCGTGACATCCAGTCTATTCTCGATCCACGCGGCCGACGGTAGGCGTCGGCGGTCAATCCATCGCCTCGGCCCACGCGATATGGCCCCGGAAGCCGAGCGAATTCGCCATCTCGCGATATCGACTCACCGCGGCGGAGTAGGCAGCCTCTTCATGGCGGGCGCGCGCCAGCAGGGCATTGAGGTGCAGCACCGTAATGGCCTGGATCGCTCCGCTGGCGGCGTCCGGCAGTTTCGTCAACAACCCAATCCGTTCTTCCGCTTCGGCCAAGTCCGCCTCGGTGCCGTGCTGGATCAGCGCCTCGACGATGTAGGCGGTCCCGCAGACGCACCACCCGAGGCGTCCCTGTCGAAAGAGATCGTCCAGGGCGCCGCGCATGCTGGGCAGGACGTCCGCCTCGCCCTGCCTCACCCGTTCGCGGCCGATGAAGAGCTCGGCGACCGGGACCAGAGACGGCGTGCGTTCGGGCAGCCACGTGTGGTGGATCTCCGTCAGGATCTCCAACCCGCGGTTACGGTCGGCCTCGCTGTCCCGACACATCAGTGCGGTACCGAGCGCGAACCGGGTTCCGCTCAGTCCGATGTCGTTGCCGGCCCGCGCGGTGGTCTGCGCCGCATCCTCGATCACACGGATCGCGGAGTCGTCGGCACGAAGCACGCCGTATCCTGCTCCCAGGCCGTAGGTCCAGGAGACGACGAGGGCGCGGGTTGTCCGGTCGCTGTCGCGGACATCGCGATCGCCGCGTCGATGTCCTCCCGCCAGCCGGGGTGCCCCAGCCACCAGCGGGCAACGCTGCGGAATGCCGTCGCGACCGCCACCGGTGAATCCAGGCCGAAGCCTGCGCCCACGGTGGGGTCGCCCCCGGTCACGTCGATGACGGTCTGCGACCAGCGCAGGATCTCGCCGAAGTCGCCGCTGTTGAACCAGTTCGCGAAGGCCACGAACGCCAGTCCCGCCGTCAGGTTCGGGTCACCGATCGAGTCCAGCAGCGCCATCTGCTCGGACGCCAGCCGCGATCCCTCACCCGGCCGGCCGGCATAGAGCAGTTCGGTGGCCAACCCCGTCATGCCGATGGCCAACGAGACCCGGTCGCCGGCCGCTTCGCACAGATCCCGTAACGCGGTGAAGTGGCCGCGGCTTTCGTGAACGGCTTGGGCTTGCCACTCGGTGGCGCACAGCATCGTCAGCGGAGCGATGCGCAGTGACAACCGGTCGGATCCGTCGGCCGGCAGCGTATCGGCGATCCGCTTCGCCCGTTGCCAACTCACTCGGGCCGCGTCGACGTCGCGGTTCGCCGACCACGCCGCCGCGCGCATACGCCACCCATATGCGGCCGGTAGCTCGCCGGCAGCTTCGAGATGTTCCGCGATGAGCGCCGCATTCTCATCCACCGAATCCGGCGTCCGGGTCTGAATGGTGGTGGCCAGGCGGCGGTGCCATTCGGCGCGGTCGGATCTCAGTTGTGATTCGTAGGCCACCGCCTGGATGAGCGGGTGGTGAAAGGCGTACTCCGGGTGCGGATTCAACGCCACCTGGTCGATCAACTCGACGGCGAGCAGCTCGTCGAGCACTGGGACGATGCCCAGGGCGGCGAGGAGGTCCGACTCGAAATGAACTCCGATCACCGACGCGGCCGACAACGTCCGCTTGGCCTGGACACTGAGCCGGTCGATGCGCGCCTCGATGGTTGCCTGCACCGTGGCGGGCACCTTCAACTCGTCGACGTCCGCGCGGCAGATGTAGCGACCGCGCTCACCGGTGAGCAATCCCCGCTGCGCCAGTTCACGCACCATCTCCTCGGCGAAGAACGGGTTGCCGGCGGCCCGGTGGGCGACGATCGCCGCCAGCTCACCCACCGAGGGGTCCGACCCCAGCAATTCGGCCAGGAGTACCGCAGCGTCCGAATCAACCAGGGGGGCAAGCGTTATCGTCTGGATTCCGGAATTTCGCCGGAGTGCGCCGTCATACTCGGGGCGCGCCGTGATCAAAACCATCGCGTTGGCCCGGGGAATGCCGGTGAGGAGCCCGGCCAGCATCGATTCACTGGCCGCGTCGATCCAGTGCGCGTCCTCGATGATGTAGAGCGCAGCCTCGGCGTCGGTGAACGCGAAGGTCTTGATCAGTGCGGTCAACCGACGCCGCCGCGCGTCGGGATCGATCTGGGGTGGCGGCACATCGGGGTCGGCGACACCCAACAGGTCATGGAGCAGCAACAGATCCTGCGGGTCCGCGTCGGGTGCTTGCTGGTTGACCCGGGCGCGGGCGGCCTCGCCGCTGAGACCGGCCACCGCGGTAGCGGCCCGCAACAGCCGAGCCACCGATCCGAACGGAACGTCACGAGCATGGGCCTCACAGAAGGTCCAGTACACGGCCATCTGCCGGCTTCTCGCGACCGCCGCGGCTTCCCTGGCCACCCGGCTCTTGCCGATGCCGGGTGGCCCGATCACATCCACGACACCACCGCGGCCGCCGTCGGCGCGGTCCATCATGGCCCGCAGCGTCGCCATCTCCAGGCGCCGGCCCACCAGGTTGATCTCGGCGCGCTCGAGCGGGGCGTCGCGGGGGCTTATCGCCCGCAGCCGGCGCGCGCACACCGGATCGCCGAACCCCTTGATGCGTACCTGCTCCGGGTCGTCCAGTGTGACGAGATGTTCGACGAGCCGCGCCGTGGACTCCGAAAGCAGGACGCCGCCCGGTGGTGCCGCCGATTCCATGCGTTGCGCCAACCCCACGTGCTCGCCCGTGGCGGCGTAGCGGAGCGACCCGGAGCCGATGGCACCGGCGATCACCGGACCGGAGTCCAGGCCGACCCGTAGCTGCAATGTCACCGCGTCGCGATGCGCCACCTCCTCCGACATCCGGGCGGCGTCCCGCTGGATGTCCAGGGCGGCCATGCAGGCCCGAAATGCGTGGTCCTCCAGGGCCATTGGCGCACCGAACAATGCCATCACGCCGTCGCCGGTGTATTCCACCGTCCCGCCATAGCCGCGCACCACCGTCGCCAGGCGCTCCACGAGTTCGGTCATGAGCGCGCGCAGCCGTTCCGGATCCAGGACGGCGGCGATGTCCATCGAGCGCACCACGTCGGCGAAAAGAACAGTCACCTGCTTGTATTCGGCGGGTTGCGTCGATGCGGGCAGCCGGGTACCGCAGGCGTCGCAGAACCGGGCGTTGTCGCGCAGCGCGGTGCCGCACGCGGTGCACGTCAACCCCACCGACGTCATGCGTAACCCGCCCATCTGCGACCGGGCGCAACCTCCCCGTCAGCACCAAGGATAAGGTCCGGCCCGCCGGCACGGCATCGCAATCGACAATTGCCGCCGGCCCGAAGGTCCATCGTGTCGGACCGTCGCGGCAGGATGGGGAGATGGCATCCCGTGCGCAGGCACAGCAGATCCTCGAGCAACTCGCCGGTCCGCACGCGGTGCTGCGCGACGATCAGTGGGCGGCGATCGAAGCGCTGGTGGTGCAGCGGCGCCGGGCGCTGGTGGTGCAGCGCACCGGGTGGGGCAAGTCGGCGGTCTACTTCATCGCCGCCAAGCTGCTGCGGGCCGCCGGCCGGGGCCCGACGGTCATCGTCTCGCCGCTGCTGGCACTGATGCGAAACCAGGTCGCCGCGGCCGACCGGGCCGGTGTGCACGCCGCCACCATCAACTCCGCCAACGTGGCGGACTGGGATGACATCCACCGCCGCGTCGGCACCGGCGAACTCGACGTCCTGCTGGTCAGCCCGGAACGTCTGAACAATCCCGACTTCCGCGACAACGTGCTGCCCGCGCTTGCCGCCGATGCCGGTCTGGTGGTGGTCGACGAGGCGCACTGCGTATCGGACTGGGGCCACGACTTCCGGCCCGACTACCGTCGCATCCGCACCCTGATCGCCGAATTGGGTTCGGGCATACCGGTGCTGGCGACCACCGCCACGGCCAACGACCGGGTGGTGGCCGACATCGAGGCGCAACTCGGCGTCGGCGCCGGTGACACCCTGGTGCTGCGCGGCGGCCTGGATCGGGAGTCCCTGCGGCTGTCGGTGGTGCGCGCGGGCAATCCCGCACAACGGGCCGCCTGGGTCGCCGAACACCTTGCGGCCCTGCCAGGTTCGGGCATCGTGTACACACTCACCGTCGCGCAGGCGCACGATGTGGCGGCGTTGCTGCGCGAGCGCGGGCACGCCGTCGCGGCCTACACCGGTGCCACCGAAACCGCCGAGCGCGAACAACTCGAGGCCGACCTGTTGGACAACCGGGTCAAGGCGCTCATCGCCACCTCCGCACTCGGGATGGGTTTCGACAAACCCGACCTCGGCTTCGTCATCCACCTGGGTGCTCCGTCGTCGCCGATCGCCTACTACCAGCAGGTCGGCCGCGCCGGCCGATCCACCGACAGCGCCGAGGCCATCCTGTTGCCCGGCCCGGAAGACCGGGAGGTGTGGCGCTACTTCGCATCCGTGGCTTTCCCATCGGAGGCATTGGTGCGCAACGTGATTCGCGCGCTCGATGCGGAGCGCCCGCAGTCCACCGCGGCGCTGGAACCGTTGGTGGACCTGAATCGCACGCGGCTGGAGATGGTGCTCAAGGTACTCGACGTGGACGGTGCCGCCCGCCGGGTCAAGGGTGGTTGGCTGGGCACCGGCGCGCACTGGGCCTACGACGAGGACCGTTACCGTCGGTTGGCCGCGGCCCGCGCCGCCGAACAACAAGCGATGCTCGACTACCAGGACACCACCGAATGCCGAATGGTTTTCCTGCGCAGGCAACTCGACGACCCGGATCTTCGCGACGGTGACCGCTGCGGGCGCTGTGACAACTGCACCGGGCACCGATACGACGCCGGTGTCCCGGAATCGTCGGCGCGGGCCGTCCGGGAGGTCCTGTCGCGTCCCGGAGTGGAAATCACCCCGCGCAAGCAGTGGCCGACCGGCCTGGCCAAGCTGGGACTCGAATTGTCCGGCCGGATCGACGACGGACCGCAACCCGGCCGGGCGATCGGCCGGCTGACGGATCTGGGCTGGGGCGCGCGGTTGCGTGCCCTGCTGGCCGAACCGGATGCACAGGTGCCCGAGGATATCGTCACCGCCGCCGTCGACGTGCTGGCAGCCTGGGACTGGCAGACCCGTCCCACCGCCGTGCTGGGTCTGGACTCGCTGACTCACCCGCAGCTGATCGGCTCCCTGGTGGGGCAGCTGGCGCAACTGGGCCGGCTGACCGACCTCGGGGTGCTGCGGTTCTCGCCGCGGCACCGACCGGTGACCGCGGTGAATTCGGCGTATCGGGTTGCCGCGCTGCAGGGTTGCTGGGAGACACCGGATCTCGGCGGGATCACCGGGCCGGTGTTGCTGGTGGACGACCTGACCGACACCGGTTGGACGCTGACGATGGCGGCCCGGGTGGTGCGTGCCGCCGGAGCCGACGCGGTGTTGCCGTTCGCGATCGCGGCGGTCAGCTGACGGCCGCACTCAGTAGGCCGCGGGCCGGCGCCGATGAGATTGCAGTGGCGCGCTACTGCATCAGTGGCCGGCCGTGGCGGCGACGATTCCCCAAGACGACGTAGGGGAGGAACAAACATGTCGAACACGGTGCCGCCGATCCGGCCGCAGCTCGCACGGGGTTCATTCACCACCGGTTGCGCCGTCGCGACGATCGGCATCCTGGTGTGCGGTTTCGTGGCGGCATCGATCGAGGCGAGCGACGTCCGGTCCGAGGTTCGTGTCGTACAACTGGCTTCTCTCAACGGGCCGACGGCGAATCCGCTCGGTGTGCTGGTCGGGACACTGCCGGCAGCTGCCGCTGCGGCGGCAACCGCGGCCCCGGTCGCACCGCGGCCGACCGGCGTCTCGACCGACGTCCCGACCTCAGTCGAGCCGCTCGTCGATCCGGAACCAGCCGCTGCGATCGCACAAGTGGCCGAAGCGAGCGATGGCGGGATGACCGTTGGGCAGTGGGTGGTGATGGCAGTGATCCAATCGGTTGCCGCAATCGGGCGATTGTTTCCGGAAGACGACCCGATCCGGCTGTTCTTCGCCGCTTTTGTACTCTTCGGCACATTCTTGGGAGCGGGTCTTGTCGCCCCGTTCATCGACTCGGTGGTCAATCTGGTGCTGTGGCCGTTCGGGCTCGGTACCGCTGCGGCCGCTCCGCTCGCTGCGGTCGGACCGATCGAGTCCAATGGCGAGACGTCGACGAGTGACACAGTCGAAACCACCGATCGGGTGAACGGTGACATTGCGAAGTTCACCGAGCTGGAACCCGGCAGCGAAAAGGCGGCGGCCCCGGTTGGCACCGAATCCGCGGACCTCCCGACGGACCCCGAAGCGACTCTCTCGGAGCAGGTTTCGGCGGAGAGGACAGAGCCGATGGCAGCCACGGCGGCCGTTGACGTCGTCGAAGTCGAACCCGCGGCAGCCGAGGAAGTGGCGGTGGAACCCGAAACCGCGGTCCGCGAGGAAGTTGCGACAGACACGGTGGACCCGGCCGACGATGTGACGGAAGCCGTTGAGCCGGAGGCGGAATCGCCGGAGCCCGAAACGACGACCGAGACGGACACGACGGAAGCCGAGTCCACCACGGCGCAGGACGAGTCGACCGCCGAAGCCGGTGATCCGGCCGCTTCATCGGACCTGGCTACGGCCGAGAAGACGTCAACCGCATCCTCATCGACGGGCAGCGAATCGTCCGGCGACACCGCCGGTTCCGCGTGAATCGACCGCATCCGTAGGTCGGGATCGGGGACCGACCTACGGATGCGGTGCCTTCACGCCGCCGAGCTGCGCGGTAACGGCATCCGCTGTTGCCACCAGTGCGCGTGCCCGCTCACTGATTTCGCTGTCCGTCAAGGACTTCCCGATGTGCATCGAGGCCACCATGGTCTGGCGTTGGTGGTGGTCGTACACCGGTGCCGAGATGACGCTGATGTCGGACCGGGCGCCGCGGCCCGGCCCGCTCGTCCCGCGTTCACTGCGCAGGTACACCCGCTCGCCGATGTCGGAGATCAACTCGCCCAGTAGTGCCCGTAGTTCGTCGGGCAGCTCGCTCGACATACCCGCCAGCAATGAATAGAGACGCCGACCGCCGGGCGTGAGGCGCTCGACCAGATAGCCGTCGGCGCGACATTCCACGATCACCCGATTGAGCCGCTCGGTGTCGGTGCGTAACCGGATCGTGGGTTCCCTGGTGAGCCAGGCGCGCAAGGCCGTGTCGTCCCAGAGCACGAACATCAGTCCGACCGGCGGAGCGAACGGGTAGCTCTGGCCGACATCCACCCCGGGCCGGGTGCCGGGGGGCACGGCCAGATCCAGCAGCGTGATCCGGTCGTCGACCACTCCGGACAGCGCCGCGGTGACATCGAATCGGGCTGACAGCCGCCGCAGTTCCTCCCGCGCCGCCGGGCTGACGCGCATCGATTCCTGCGCCTTGTGTCCCAGTGTGATCAGCGACGGGCCCAGCCGGTACGACTTGTCGTCCGGGTCACGGACCAGGTATCCGGCGGCCGCCAGTGAGGTCACGATGCCCAGGCAGGTCGGCTTGCTCAGCCCGAGGCGGCGGGCGAGTTCGGAGACGCCGAAGCGCTCGTCGTGGTGGACGGCCAAGAAGTCGAGGATGCGAATCACCCGGTCGGTCGGGGGCGATGTGCGGACGGACGATGCGGCGGTGGACACCCCAGTACCATAGCGTCGTTCCATATTTGGATCACTATGGTCGACAGTTGACACTGTCTGGAACGCGTTCTAATTTCAAGGCGTGTACTCCCAACCGTTGGCCGATGCCATCGCCGAGGCCGAAAGCCTGGTGGCCGCGGCGCCCTTCATCGAATCGGACGCCGATCTGCTGGAGGGCCTGCAGTATCTGGCCGGCTGCATCGCCGCGTGTACCCACCTTGCGTTCGACTACGACCGGGACCATCCGTTCCTGCAGTCCGGCACCGGCCCGTTCACCAAGATGGGTCTCGACAATCCGGACACGCTGTACTTCGGAACCCGGGTCCAACCCGGCCACGAGTACGTCGTCACCGGCACCCGCGGAACCACGACGGACCTGAGTTTCCAGATGCTTGGCGGTGAGTACACCGACGACAACGTCCCGGTCAGCCAGGCGGTGTTCGACGACCGCGAGCTCGACATCGCACCCGATGGCACTTTCGAGTGGCGCATCACGCCGAACAGCCCGTCGCAGTTACTGATTCGCGAGGTGTACAACGACTGGTCGGCGCGGCGCGGTTTCATCAGCGTCGCCCGCACCGACACCGCCGGCACCGCGCCGCCGCCGCTGACCAAGGAACTCCTCGAGAAGCGCTACGCGGTGGCGGGCAAGCAACTGGTGCAGCGGGTCAAGACGTGGCTGCAGTTCCCGCAGTGGTTCTACAACACCCTGCCGGTCAACACCATGGTCGCGCCGCGCCTGACACCCGGCGGCCTGGCCACCCAGTACTCGTCGGTCGGCCATTTCGACCTGCGGGCCGACCAGGCCATGGTCGTCACGCTGCCGGTGTCTGACGCGCCATACCTCGGATTCCAGCTGGGTAGCCTGTGGTACATCTCGCTGGACTACATCAACCACCAGACGTCGCTGAACGGCACTCAGGCACAAGCGGATCCGGACGGCAAGATCCGCATCGTGGTGTCCGACGCCAATCCCGGGGTCGCCAACTGGTGCGAGACATTGGGACACCGCAAGGGGTACCTGCAGTTCCGCTGGCAGCGGCTGTCCCGGGAGCTCACCGAGGCCGACGGTCCCTCGGTCGAGGTCGTCGACGTCGACCGGGTGGCCGGCGTGCTGCCCTACCACGAGGCCAACAAGATCTCCGATGACGACTGGCGCGCGCGGATCGCCCTGCGCCAGAAACAGATTGCCGACAGGATGGTGGGTTAGCACATGCCAGGTTTGCTCGACGGCAAGGTTGTCGTCATCAGCGGTGTCGGGCCCGCGCTCGGCACCACGCTGGCCCGCCGCTGCGCCGACGCGGGTGCGGACCTGGTGCTCGCCGCCCGCACCGTGGACCGCCTCGATGACGTTGCCAAGGATGTCGCCGGGATGGGGCGCCGTGCGCTGGCCGTCGGAACCGACATCACCGACGATGCCCAGGTGGACAACCTCGTGCGCGAGGCGCTTCAGGCGTACGGCAAGGTGGACGTGTTGATCAACAACGCATTCCGGGTGCCATCGATGAAACCGTTCGCCCAGACCTCCTTCGAGCACATGCGCGACGCCATCGAACTGACGGTATTCGGGGCATTGCGGCTGATCCAGGGTTTCACCCCGGCGCTCGCCGAGTCCAAGGGGTCGGTGGTCAACGTCAATTCGATGGTGGTGCGGCACTCACAGGCCAAGTACGGCGCCTACAAGATGGCCAAGTCGGCATTGCTGGCAATGTCACAAACCCTGGCGACCGAACTCGGGGAACAGGGTATCCGGGTGAATTCTGTTCTGCCCGGCTATATCTGGGGCGGCACATTGCAGTCCTACTTCGCGCACCAGGCCGGCAAGTACGGAACCACCGTGGACCAGATCTACCAGGCGTCCGCCGCCGGTTCGGACCTCAAGCGGCTGCCGACGGAAGACGAGGTCGCGTCGGCGATCCTGTTCCTGGCCAGCGACCTGTCCAGCGGCATCACCGGGCAGTCGCTGGACGTCAACTGCGGGGAGTTCAAGGCATGACCGCACGTACTTCGGCGAGTCGACCGATGCGGCGCGAGGTACGAGCGCCGAGGAGGAGCGAGCAATGAGGACGGATGTCGGAACCGTCGAGGATCTGCACGCGTCGGCGGTGAAGGCCTGCGGGCTGGACGATTTCGGCGGCGACGACGACAACTACATCGAAGCCCTGACCGTCCTGCTCGACGCCTACCGCACCGAGGCCGACCTCACCGAGTTCGGCAGCAAGATGCAGCGGTTCTTCGCGCGGAACGCGCTGGTCGCCCGGCTGGTGTCGGAGGCCGCGTTCAAGCAGTACCCGCAGCATGCCGACGTCGCGATCGAGCGGCCCATCTTCGTCACCGGACTTCCGCGCACCGGCACCACGGCCGTGCACCGGTTGCTCGCCGCCGACCCGCGGCATCAGGGGTTGCAGCTGTGGTTGGCGGAGTTCCCGCAGCCGCGCCCGCCGCGCGAAACCTGGTCGGAGAACCCGGTTTTCCAGCAGCTGGACGCCCAGTTCGCCCAGGCGCACGCGGCCGACCCGGATTACACCGGGCTGCATTTCATGACACCCGACGAGGTCGAGGAGTGCTGGCAGTTGCTGCGCCAGTCACTGCACTCCATCTCCTACGAGACGCTGGCCCACGTGCCGTCGTACGCGCAGTGGCTGGCCGGCCAGGACTGGACCAAGCCGTATCGACGGCACCGCAAGAACCTGCAGTTGATCGGTCTCAACGATGCCGAAAAGCGTTGGGTCCTGAAGAATCCCAGCCATCTGTTCGCCCTGGAGGCACTGATGGCGACCTATCCGGACGCGTTGGTGGTGCAGTGCCACCGGCCCCCGGAGACCATCATGGCCTCGATGTGCTCGCTGGCGCAGCACACCACGGCCGGATGGTCGAATACCTTTGAGGGCAAGGTGATCGGCGACGACGCGCTGGAGACCTGGTCACGTGGTCTGCGGCTGTTCAACGCCGAACGGGCCAAACACGATCCGGCGCAGTTCTACGATCTCGACTATTCGGCGCTCGTGGCCGATCCCGTCGCCGCCGTGGCGGATATCTACCGTCACTTCGGGATCGAGATGACCGACGACGCCCGCGCGGCGATCGCCGATACCGACGAACAGAGCAAGCAGGGCCCGCGTGCGCCCAAGCACACCTACTCGCTGGCGGATTACGGCCTGACCGCCGAGCAGGTCAGGGAGCGCTTCGCCGGCCTGTGATCATCGCTCGCGAGAAATGATCAGCCGTCGCCGGGGGCGGGGGCCGAGGACACCGCCTCGAGGCAGCCCTCGGCGATCGCGTGTTTGATGCTGTCGCTCAACCGGGAGCAGGAGCGGGCCCGGGTGTGGTCACGGCCCTCGGCGCGCAACTCCGCGAAGTAGGCGCACCGTTGCATTGCCTCTGAATTCCACTGCACCGCAGTGTATTCCGGACCCAGCTTCTTCACCGACACCGTCGCGTGGCAGAACCGGCAGTCCACCGGGGCCAGCCCGGAGGTCAGGTAGCGCTGCCGGTCGGCCTCCGTCGCGGCATGAAGCGCGGCGGCCCGCTCGGGATCCGAGGCGAAGTCCGGTGCCTTGATCCACGTGTGGGCGTCGGCGGCGTCGGAGCTGTGCGGATGATCGTCGTCGTGGTCATGACCGCCATGCAGGAGCAGCATCGACCGGGCCAGCCGATCGACGTCGGGTGCGTCCTTCTCGGTCGGCGTCATATCAGGGGACCTGGGTCGGCTCTTCCGCTTCTTTGTCCGAGGCCTGCTTCTGCAGGTTCTCGGCGACCTCGACGTTCCACTTCTCGACGGCCGCGGTGGTGTCCACCTCGAGTTCGAAGCGGTCGGTCATCTCGGCCGTCACGTCGGCGGCGTCGACATAGAACTGCGAGTACCACCGGCGCATCTGGTAGACCGCGCCGTCCTCCTCGACCAGCAGCGGGTTCTCGATGCGGGTCTTGTGCTTCCAGATCTCCACGTCCTGCATGAAGCCCTTGGTCACGCCGTCGGTGAACGTCGTGGCGAGCTTCTCGGCGGTGGCGTCGTCGAGTCCCTTGGGCTTCTCGGCGATGACGCCCCATTGCAGCACGAAGTTGTTCTGGTCCACCGGGTAGTGGCAGTTGATCAGGATCGTCTCGGCCTTGAAGTCGCCGTAGGTGTTGTGCAGCCAGTTGATCATGAACGACGGCCCGAAGTAGGAGGCCTCCGAGTCCAGCTTGGCCTCACCGTAGGCCGTTCCCATGTCGCTGACGTCCGGGCGGCCGACGTTGTGCAGGTACTGCGACGCGATGTGGCCGTCGAAGACGTTCTTGAAGTACGTCGGTAACCCGAAGTGGATGTAGAAGAAGTGCGCCATGTCGGTGACGTTGTCGATGATCTCGCGGCAGTTGGAGCCCTCGATCAACAAGGTGTTCCACTTCCAGTCGGTCCACTCGCCGCTGGCCCACTCCGGGATCTCCGGAATCCGCACCTCTTCCGCCGGCGGGTTGCCCTCATGGTCGTGGTAGACGAACAGCAGGCCGCCGCGCACATCGGTGGGCCAGGCGTTGGTGCGGGCCAGCTTTGGAGTGCGCTTGGCGTAGGGCACCAGCTTGCACTTGCCGTCACCGCCCCAGCGCCAGTCGTGGAACGGGCAGGCGACCTCGTCGCCCTTGATGGTGCCCTGCGACAGGTCGCCGCCCATGTGCCGGCAGTAGCCATCCAGCACGTGCACATCGCCCTGCGAGTCGGCGAAGACCACCAGCTTGGTCCCGAACGCGTGGATCGGGTGCGGTTCGCCGTCCCGGAAGTCCTTGACGGGCCCCAGGCAGTGCCATCCGCGTGCGTAGCGGTCGGGCAAGTCGCCCGTGTCGATATCGCGAACACCGGTGTTGACAGTTTCCGTGGTCACTTCGCCTCCAGATCCGTGCTTCTAACTAGAACACGTTACAGTTTTGCCCGTCGATGGCGCAATGCAACCATGTCTAGCTGCGAAGAATTGTGACTAAGGTCCCTGGCCGCAACCCGGTCATCTGGTCCCGTCGGGAATACCCACTCGTAGCGCGATCTGCTGCATCCTGGCGATATCGGTGACGAACCGTTCGGTGGTGACGTCACCCGGCACACTGGCGAACTGCAGGCGCGCCAGCGCGCGTCCCTGGGTGAAGAGCACCAGCGTGACGGCCTTGCTGCCGTCCGGCGAGGTTCCGTTGAGCACGGTTCCGTCGGTGCCGACCGGGAGCGGCCGGGCGGTTGCGCCGGTGACGGCCTGGTCGGCGGTGGCAACGGCCTGGTGCAGGGTCTCCGTAGCGGCTGACGCACCCGGAAAGACCCCGATGGTCACCGAGATCGCACGGGTGTCGTCGGCGTTGACGAACAGCTTGCTCGCACCGGGCACGGGGTCCGGCGTGGGCTCCGAGGGGCGTTCGGTGAAGGTGTCCTCGGCGTCGCTGAGGTCGCCGGCCTGCAGCAGCAGCGCGCTGTAGTCGGTGAGATGGGGTGAGTCGGTCGCGGCCGGGTCCGGCGCCGTCGTCGGTGCGCCGGCGGCGGCCGACGAGGCCGGCGCATTGCCGGACCGGGCGCCGGTGCCGGTGGTGTCGCACCCCGCGATGGTCAGTGCGACCAGGGTGGCGGCGACGAGGAGTCGGGGGCGAACGGCGCGGCGCGGCAAAAACACAGGATCGAGATTCCCTCCGCGGACATCTGGGCGGGTCGATGCCCACGCTACCCGGCGCGGGACCCGTGGACTCAGTCCTGCCAGCCCGACCGGATGTAGGTGTCGGCGAACCGCTCGAGGGAGTCCTTCTTCTTCTCCAGCGGCGCGTCGAAGCCCAAGCCGTCGAAGATCCACGGGATGACGATGTTGTCGGTCACGCCGATCTCGGCCAGTTCGCGGTGGCCGTCGACGCCGAACTTGTCGATGCAGACCGCCTGGAACTCATAGGGCGACCCGGCGCGGCCGTACTCGGCGCGCAGGACGTTGATCCGCGCGATCGTGTCGGCCAGTTCGGCGTGCTTCATCATCGCGCTGGTCCAGCCGTCGCCGATCCGGGCCGCCCGCTTCAGGGCGACCTCGGTGTGTCCGCCGACGTAGAACGGCACAGGCTCGGTGGGCGCCGGGCTCATCTGCAACCGGTCGAAATCGTAGAACTCGCCGTGGAATTCGACCATGCCGCCGCCGAGCAGCAGCTTGATGACCTCGATCATCTCGTCGACGCGGGCGCCGCGTTTGGCATAGGGCTGCCCGCACCACTCGAATTCCTCGGGGGCCCAGCCGATCCCGACGCCGAAGCCGAACCGGTTGCCGGTCAGATTCGCCACCGACCCGACCTGACGGGCCAGCAGCACCGGATTACGCGAACCCAGCTTCAGGACGTTGGTGTAGAACCGCAGCGTCGAGGTGACCGCCCCCATCGAGGCGGCCACGATCAGGGGATCGACCCAGGGGGTCTCCTCGCTCCACATCCGGGACCCGTCCGGGGTGTACGGGTAGTCGACCGACTGGCTCTCCATGTAGAACAGCGAGTCGGGCAGCGCGATGGAGTCGAAGCCGACGTCCTCGGCGGTGCGGGCGAGTTCGGTGAGTTCGTGCACCGGACTCATCGCGATGCTGCAGGTGTACTTCATCTTCGTCACCTGGGTCACCGTGGCGCCGGTTTGTCCGAGGACACCACCCACATCGAGTAGTACTGCGCGCCACCGCCATACGCGTGGCCCAGGGCCTTGCGGGCGCCCTCGACCTGATGCGCACCGGCCTTGCCCATCACCTGGATCGCCGACTCGGCGAACCGGATCATGCCCGACGCGCCGATGGGATTGGAGCTCAGCACCCCGCCGGAGGGGTTGAACGGGATCTTCCCGCCGATCTCGGTCTCGCCGGCCTCGGTCAGCTTCCAGCCCTCGCCCTCGGGTGCGAAGCCCAGGCTCTCCAGCCACATCGGCTCGTACCAGGAGAACGGCACGTACACCTCGGCGACGTCGATCTCGTCGATCGGGCTGGTGATCCCGGCGGACTTCCACAGCGCGGCCGCGGCGTCACGGCTGGCCTGCGGGTTGACCTGGTCGCGGCCGGCATACGCCAGCGGTTCGGTGCGCAGCGCGGTCGCGTGGATCCAGGCGACGGGATGGCCGGCGGCGACCCGGGCGTCGGCGGCGGCCTCGTCGCCGATCACCATCGCGGCGGCGCCGTCCGAGGACGGGCAGGTCTCGTCGTAGCGGATCGGATCCCACAGCATCGGCGACTCCATCACCTTCTCGACGGTGATGTCGGGCTGATGCAGATGCGCCAGCGGATTCTTGGCCCCGTTGCGCCGGTCCTTGACGGCCACGATCGCGCCGATGTTGTTCGGGGCGCCGGAGCGGCGGATGTAGGCCCGCACGTGCGGGGCGAAGTAGCCGCCCGCACCGGCGCCCACCGGCTTGGTGAACGGCACCGGAATACTCAACGCCCACATGGCATTCGATTCCGACTGCTTCTCCCATGCCATCGTCAGCACGCGGCGGTATTTACCCGACTGCACCAGGCTGGCCGCCACGATCGCCGTCGAGCCGCCGACCGACCCGGCGGTGTGCACGCGGATCAGCGGTTTGTTCGTCGCACCCGTGGCGTCGGCCATGAACAACTCGGGCATCATCACGCCCTCGAAGAAGTCCGGGGCCTTGCCCACCACGACGGCGTCGATGTCGGCCATGGTGGCGCCGGAGTCGGCCAGCGCGCGGTCTATGGCCTCGCGCACCAGGCCGTTCATCGAAACGTCGTGACGCTTGGCGACGTACTTGGTCTGCCCGGTGCCGAGCACCGCGGCCAGTCGTTTAGCCATTTACTTGTCCCGGCCTTCCATGACGGCGACGAGGTTCTGCTGCAGCGCCGGCCCGCTGGTCGCGTGGGCCAGGACGCGCTGTGCCGAACCGTCGAAAATATGTTGGGCGGCAAAGCCGATGCGCTCCAGGCCCGCCGAGAACATCGGATTGGCGGCCAGGGCACCGCCCGACGGGTTGATCTTCGTCGAGGAACCCAGGCCGATCGCCTCGGTGAGAATCAGCTGCTGGTGGCTGAACGGTGCGTGCAGCTCGGCGATTTCGATGGATCCGGCGTCCCCGCCGGTGGCCGCCCGAGCCGAGGCCGCCGTGGACGTGGAGGCGGTCAAATCGCGTGCGCCCAGGATCGGTGTCTCGATGCGGTGCTCGAAGCCGGTGATCCAGGCCGGCCGCGCACGCAGTTCGCGGGCCCGGTCGCCGGCCGCCAGCACGATCGCCGAGGCGCCGTCGGTGATCGGCGCGATGTCGTGGCGGCGCAACGGATCCGCGAAGTACGGCCGCTCCAACAGTTCCTCGACGCTGCCCGCCGGCCGGACGGAGTCGGTGCGCTCGGCGGCGGCGAACGAGTCCAGCGCCACCTGGGCCATCTGGTCTTCGGTCCACTTGCCCGCGTCCAGTCCGGCGCGGGCCTGCAGCCCGGCCATCGACACCGAGTCCGGCCACAGCGGGGCGACCGTGTACGGGTCGGTCTGCAGTGCCAGCACGCGGCGCAGGATGCCCGCACTGGACTTGCCGAAGCCGTACACCAGCGCGGTGTCGATCTCGCCGGTCAGCAGTTTGATGTAGGCCTCGTACAACGCCCAGGCCGCATCCATCTCGACGTGGGACTCGTTGATGGGCGGCACCGCACCGATGGAGTCGATCGCCGAGATGAACGAGAATGCCCGTCCGGCAAGGTAATCCGACGATCCCGAGCACCAGAAGCCGATGTCGGTCTGTTTGATGCCCAGTTCGGCGTAGATCGAGGCGAAACACGGCATCAGCATCTCGACGCCGTTGGTGGTGCCCTCCGTGCGGCGCACATGGGGCGCGTGGGCGAAGCCCACGACTGCAATCTCAGTCACGGTGATCCCTGTCAGAGGTGATGCTTGTAGGAGTCGTAGTCGGCGTCCGGTTCGCCGGTGGGCCGGAAGTACTCGATGTTGTCGATCCCGAAATCCCACTCCTCGCGGGGCTTCCACACCGCCTGCACCCGCATGCCCATCCGCACCTTGTCGGCGTCGATGTCGGACACCAGGTGCAGGACGGGGATGTCCGCGCCGTCGAGCAGCACGTAGGCCGCCACGTACGGCGGCTTGATGCGCTGCCCGGCGAACGGGATGTTGATGATCGCGAACGTCGTCACCGTGCCTGTGTCCGGCAACTCGACGAACTGGTCGATCTGCCGGCCCGTCGCCGGATCGGCCTCGCGGGCCGGGAAATACACCTTCCCGGTGTCGCTGGTGCGGCCGCCGAGCAGTTTGCCTTCGGCCAGCGCGCGCAGGTATGCGCTCTCGGGCAGCGACGCGCTGTGCTGGATCTCGATGGCCGTCGGGATCTCCAGCATGGTGATCGGGTCCAGGCCCTGTTCGGGTTCCGGGATGTCCTCGGCCCGGTCGCCGGGCACGAAGTAGGCGATATCGGTGATGCCGCCAATGGTCTTGTCCGCCCAGTGCACGTGCACCCGATCGCCGGTCTTGATGCCGGAAGGACCCGCCGCTCCCACGTCTATGGCGTGCAGCAGTGCGGTGTCCGCGCCGTCGAGTTTGATCAGTGCCCAGGCGAACGGCCGGTCCAGCGGCTGACCCTCCAGCGGTTCGGGCTGCCAGGTCCAGGACTGGACGGTGCCGACGCTGGCGACGTCGACCACCTCGGTCAACGGTTCGTAGGTCACCGGGTCATACTCAGCGGGCGGGACGAACACCCGGCCGTCGGATCCGCGGGTGCCCACCACGCGGCGCTCGCGCAGGGCGGTGAAGAACCGGCCGAGCACCGGACCGACCGAACGGGTGTAGGGAAATGCGAGTTTCAGCGGGGCGGAAAGCGGCGGCTCATGCTGATCGATCAGCGCCGGGCCGCTCTGACTGGCGTTCACGGCATCGAGTAGAACAGGTTCTAACTTGGGTCGCAAGGACGGGTCAGTGATGGCTCTGGGACAGCGAAAGGCACACCGATGAAACTGGGTCTTCAGCTCGGATACTGGGGCGCGCAGCCGCCGGAGAACCACGCCCAACTCGTCGCGGCGGCCGAGGCGGCCGGTTTCGACACCGTGTTCACCGCCGAGGCCTGGGGTTCGGACGCCTTCACGCCGCTGGCGTGGTGGGGCCGCGAGACCACCCGGATGCGGCTGGGCACCTCGGTGGTGCAGTTGTCGGCGCGGACCCCGACGGCGTGCGCCATGGCGTCGCTGACGCTCGACCACCTCTCCGGCGGTCGGCACATCCTCGGACTGGGTGTGTCGGGCCCGCAGGTCGTGGAGGGCTGGTACGGCGCGAAGTTCCCCAAACCGCTGGCCCGCACCCGCGAGTACATCGACATCATCCGCCAGGTGTGGGCGCGCCAGGCGCCGGTGACCAGCGCCGGGCCGCACTACCCGCTGCCGCTGACCGGCGAGGGCACCACCGGTCTGGGCAAGGCGCTCAAGCCGATCACCCATCCGCTGCGCGCCGACATCCCGATCATGCTGGGCGCCGAGGGTCCCAAGAACGTGGCGCTGACCGCCGAGATCGCCGACGGCTGGCTGCCCATCTTCTACTCGCCGCGGATCGCGCCGATGTACAACGAATGGCTCGACGAGGGCTTCGCCCGGCCGGGTGCCCGACGCTCGCGGGAGGACTTCGAGATCTGCGCGACGGCGCAGGTGGTGGTCACCGACGACCGCCCGGCCATCATGGAGTTGATGAAACCGCACCTGGCGCTCTACATGGGCGGGATGGGTTCGGAGGACACCAACTTCCACGCCGAGGTGTACCGGCGGATGGGGTACGGCGAGGTCGTCGACGACGTCACGAAGCTGTTCCGCGCCGATCGGAAGGACCAAGCGGCCAAGGTGATTCCCGACGAACTGGTGGACGACTCGGCGATCGTCGGCGACCTGGATTACGTCCGCAAGCAGATCGTGGCATGGGAGGCTTCGGGTGTGACGATGATGGTCGTCGGCGCGCGTTCCGTCGAGCAGATCAACGATCTCGCGGCCCTGGCCGAAGTGCAGTGAACACTTCTTGTAATCTGTCTACTATGGCCATGGATTGGCGGCAATGACCGACACTGCGCAGGTGTCCACCCACACCATTGCCGGCACGGTGCTGACGATGCCGGTGCGGGTGCGCCGGGCCACCCAGCACATGGCGATGTTCGCCGTCGACGCCGCGGCCGCGCAGCAGATGATCGACTACAGCGGCCTGCGGGTGTTCCGGCCGCGGCCGAATCGCGCGGTCGTGGTGCTGATGCTCATGCACTACCTCGACAGCGACCTGGGTCAGTACTACGAGTACGGCACCAACGTCATGGTCAACCCGCCGGGGGAGAACCTCGCCGGGCCGCGCGACATGCAGTCGGCCGGTGCGTTCGTCCACCACCTGCCCGTCGACCAGAGCTTCACCCTGGAGGCCGGGCGCAAGATCTGGGGCTATCCGAAGGTGTTGGCGGACTTCACCATTCGCGACGGACACCAGTTCGGCTTCGACGTCAGCCACGAGGGCCGGCTGATCGTCGGCATGGAGTTCCGGCCCGGTGTGCCGATCCCGCAGCGCTTCACGTCCAAACGGCAGGACTATCGCACCTATTCGCACACCGACGGCGTCACCCGCGAGACCATCGGCGAGTCGCTGCTGACCGGCGTCCGCTACCGGCCCGGCGGTGCTCGGCTCTGGCTCGGGGACCACCCCTACGCCCGTGAGCTGGCCGCCCTCGGCCTGCCCAAACGTCCCTTCATGTCCGGCTCGGCCGGAAACGTCGATATGACCTTCGCAGATGCACAGGAGATCGCATGACCCAGACACTGGCCGCCACCAAGCCCGACGTCGACCTCACCGACGGCAACTTCTACGCCGACGGCAACGCCCGCGCGGCCTACAAGTGGATGCGCGCCCATCAGCCGGTGTTCCGGGACCGCAACGGGCTGGCCGCGGCCACCACGTATCAGGCGGTGCTGGACGCCGAGCGCAACCCCGAGGTGTTCTCCAACACCGGCGGCATCCGCCCGGACCAGCCGGGCTTTCCGTACATGATCGACATGGACGACCCGGCGCACCTGCTGCGCCGCAAGCTGGTCAATGCTGGCTTCACGCGCAAGCGGGTGATGGACAAGGTGCCCGCGATCGAGCGGCTCTGCGACACCCTGATCGACAACGTGATCGAGCGCGGCGAGTGCGACTTCGTCCGTGACATCGCGGCACCGCTGCCGATGGCGGTGATCGGCGACATGCTCGGCGTGTTGCCCGAAGAGCGCGACATGCTGCTCAAGTGGTCCGACGACATGGTGTGCGGGCTGAGTTCGCACCTGGACGAGTCGGTGGCCCAGATGCTGATGGAAACCTTCGCCGCCTACACCGCCTTCACCATGGGCGTCATCGCCGACCGGCGGGCCGACCCCCGCGACGATCTCTTCTCGATCCTGGTCAACTCCGAGGTCGAAGGCCAGCACATGTCCGACGACGAGATCGTGATGGAGACGCTGCTGATCCTGATCGGCGGCGACGAGACCACCCGGCACACCCTGTCCGGCGGTACCGAGCAGCTGCTCCGGCACCGCGACCAGTGGGGTGCGGTGGTGGCCGATCCGGAGCTGCTGCCCAGTGCCATCGAGGAGATGCTGCGCTGGACGTCACCGGTGAAGAACATGTGCCGCACGTTGACCGCCGACACCGACTTTCACGGCACCGAGCTGAAGTCCGGCGAGAAGATCATGCTGATGTTCGAGTCGGCCAACTTCGACGAGACGGTGTTCGACGACCCGGACAGCTTCCGCTTCGACCGCAACCCCAACAGCCATCTGGCCTTCGGCTTCGGCACCCACTTCTGCATGGGCAATCAGCTGGCCCGCCTGGAGCTGAAGATCATGCTGACCAAGCTGGTCACGCGGCTGCCGGACCTGCGATTGGCGGCCGATGACAGCCGCCTGCCGCTGCGGCCGGCCAATTTCGTGTCCGGTCTGGAGGCCATGCCGGTGGTGTTCACCCCGGGCAAGCGCGTCCTGGCCTGATCGCCCCTTTCGCAGACGTTTCACACTGGGCGACAACTTCGGGGAATAGGTGCGCCTTCGACCGTAACGACCTGCGGCCCGGCCCGGGACTTGAACTGAAATGGAACAGGTTCTAGTTTGTGTTTCGTGGCCCTGAACATCGCAGATCTCGCCGAACACACCATCGACGCCGTCCCCGACCGCGTCGCCCTGATCTGCGGCGACGAATCGCTGACCTACGGCCAACTCGAGGAGAAGGCCAACCGGCTCGCGCACTACCTCCTCGACCACGGCGTCAAGAAGGACGACAAGGTCGGCCTGTACTGCCGCAACCGGATCGAGATCGTGATCGGGATGCTCGGCATCGTCAAGGCCGGCGCCATCCTGGTCAACGTCAACTTCCGCTATGTCGAGGGCGAGCTGAAGTACCTGTTCGAGAACTCCGACATGGTGGCGCTGATCCACGAACGGCAGTACGCCGACCGGGTCGCCAACGTGCTGCCCGAGACCCCGGACGTCAAGACCGTGCTGGTGGTCGAGGACGGCTCGGACAAAGAGTTCAGCAGCTATGGCGGTGTCGAGTTCGAGGCCGCGCTGGCGCAGGGCTCGCCCGTGCGGGATTTCGGCCCCCGCAGCGAGGACGACATCTATCTGCTCTACACCGGCGGCACCACCGGATTCCCCAAGGGCGTGATGTGGCGGCACGAGGACATCTACCGGGTGCTCTTCGGCGGCACCGACTTCGCCACCGGCGAGCCCGTCGAAAGTGAGCACGCGCACGCCGAGAAGGCCGCCGCCAACACCAGCCCGATGGTGCGGCTGCCGATTCCGCCGATGATCCACGGCGCCACCCAGTCGGCCACCTGGATGGCGCTGTTCGCCGGCGAAACCGTGGTCCTGACACCGGAATTCGACGCCGAAGAGGTCTGGCGGCTGATCCACGAGCACAAGATCAACCTGCTGTTCTTCACCGGCGACGCGATGGCCCGCCCGCTGCTGGATGCACTGCTTGTGGTGGCCAAGAAACACGACTTGAGTTCGCTGTTCCTGCTGGCCAGCACCGCGGCGCTGTTCTCCACCAGCCTCAAGGAGAAGTTCCTCGAGCTGCTGCCGAACCGGATCATCACCGACTCGATCGGCTCGTCGGAAACCGGATTCGGCGGCACATCCGTGGTGGCCAAGGGGGAGTCGCACACCGGCGGCCCGCGGGTGTCGATCGACAAGAACACCGTCGTGCTCGACGACGAGGGCAACGAGGTCGTCCCCGGCTCGGGCAAGCGCGGCATCATCGCCAAGCGCGGTCACATCCCGGTCGGCTACTACAAGGACGAGAAGAAGACCGCCGAAACCTTCAAGACCATCAAGGGGGTGCGCTACGCGATCCCGGGTGACTATGCCGAGGTCGAGGCCGACGGCAGCGTGACGATGCTGGGCCGGGGATCGGTGTCGATCAACTCCGGCGGCGAGAAGATCTACCCCGAAGAGGTCGAGGCCGCGCTCAAGGGCCACCCCGACGTGTTCGACGCACTGGTGGTCGGTGTTCCCGACGCGCGTTTCGGCCAGCACGTGGCCGCGGTGGTGCAGCCCCGCGAGGGCACCAAACCCACACTGGCCGAACTGGATTCGTTCGTCCGCTCGGAGATCGCCGGGTACAAGGTGCCGCGCAGCCTGTGGCTGGTGGACGAGGTCAAGCGCTCGCCGGCCGGCAAGCCCGACTACCGCTGGGCCAAGGAACAGACCGAAACCCGGCCGGCCGACGAGGTGCACGCCAAACACGCGG
>WBZP01000556.1_pt1 | contig 50543 bp, 50 predicted proteins | sample 5204301 | NCBI WGS metagenome assembly WBZP01 (sample SAMN12412401, study PRJNA552823) | activated sludge metagenome | isolation source: activated sludge from nitrification reactor of wastewater treatment plant... | place: USA: Pennsylvania | collected 2017
ACTTTTCGCTCTGGCTTGATCTTCGGATCTTGTGGCGTACCGTCGGGGTGTTTCTCCGTCGCGAGGGGTTGTACGGCGCCGGGGGCGTCAATGACGATTTCGGTTCTCAGAGGAAGCCGTGAAGAAGAAACGAGTGATTGTATTTGGAGCAGGCGGGCACGCCAAGGTTGTGGTGGATGTCCTTGAGCAGATGGGGATCTATCAGATCGTGGGACTCGTTGATGATAGCGTGGAGCTGAAAGGAACGGTCCGAGGCGGCTACTCTGTGCTTGGGAACAAAGACGATCTCGCCGGAATGAGCGGAGCAGGGATCGATGGTGTCATCGTGGCCTTAGGCGATAATTATCATCGCAAACTTGTGTTCGAAGAGGTCGAGCGGATGGGATTCAGGTTTGTTTCGGCGATTCATCCGTCAGCCGTCATCGGCAGCCGGGTCAGGATTGGAGCGGGAACCTTGGTGGTGGCCGGAGTTGTCGTCAATGTGGATGCTGAAATCGGCGAGAACGTGATCGTGAATACCGGTGCTACCATCGATCACGATTGTCGGATCGCGGCCCATGTGCATCTGTCCCCGGGAGTCCACCTGGCCGGCCGTGTGTCTATTGGAGAGGCATCCCATCTGGGAATCGGCGCTGTGGTCCTACCCAATATCTCTCTGGGGAGGCATTGTATCGTCGGGGCAGGAGCGGTGGTGCGGGAAAATTTGCCCGACAAGGTAGTGGCTGTAGGCAATCCTGCCAGAATCATCAAACAGAATGAGGTGGCCCTTGGGTTCTGATGGAATGAAAATCCCGCTGTCTCAACCCGATTTGACGTGGGTTGAACGGAAAGCCGTGCTCGATGTCATGGAATCGACGTTTCTGAGCTTAGGGCCGAAATTGCCGGAGTTCGAGCGCGCGATGGCGGAGTATGTCGGCGTCAAGCACGCGATTGCCGTCAATAGCGGAACGAGCGCCTTGCACTTGATCGTCCGTGCCCTCGGCATCGGTCGGGGCGATGAGGTCATCACCACGCCCTTTAGTTTCATCGCGTCGGCCAACTGCATCCTGATGGAAGGGGCTCGGCCGGTGTTTGTCGATATCGACCCGGAGAGCTACAACATTGACCCTGCGAAGATTGAGGCGGCGATTACCCCACGGACCAAGGCCATTCTAGGCGTTGATGTCTTCGGCCGCTGTGCGGAATGGGATCGTATTGAAGCCATTGCGAAACGCAGAGGCCTGCTGGTGATCGAGGATTCATGTGAAGCGATCGGGGCTGAGGCGTTCGGCCGAAGGGCGGGAACGTTCGGCGAGGCGGGCTGCTTTGCCTTTTATCCGAATAAGCAGATGACCACCGGCGAAGGCGGGATGATCCTGACCGATCGCGATGACCTCGCCGCCCTCTGCAAGAGCATGCGCAACCAGGGGAGAGACGAAGGGCAGGCCTGGTTGGAACATGCCAGATTGGGATTCAATTATAGGCTCAGCGATATTCAGTGCGCGCTCGGTATTGCCCAGCTGTCCCGGTTGGAGGAGCTCTTATCGAAACGGGCGGCGGTCGCCGAATTGTATGGCCACAGGCTGGGGAAGCTAGAGGGGCTCATCATCCCGAAGGGGCCGGCACAAGGCCGGATGAGTTGGTTCGTCTATGTGGTGCGGTTGGCCGACCGGTTTTCACGTGAAGACCGGGATGCCATCCTGCGCGGGTTGAAGGACCAGGGAATCGGATGCAACAACTATTTTGCCCCGATCCACTTACAGCGGCACTATCAGAATACGTTCGGATTTAAGGCCGGTGATTTTCCCGTCACCGAGCATACGAGCGATCGAACCATCGCTCTGCCGTTTCATTCTGCGGTCACCGCCGATCAGGTCGAACTGGTGGCGGGCTGCCTCACTGAGCAGATCCGGCTGGTACGAGAGCGCAAATAAGTCTGCTCATTCCTCGCGGGATGAGGTCGCGGCACGTTCGGTGTTGCAGGCCTGTCCTGGAAGTCTTCTGTAGGTCTTGTGAGTTGACGCGTGCATGATGGAAGGATGTCTTCGGCGCCTTGATGGATTCTCTGAATCGTGATGAGCCAGCTTCGTGGTCGCTTGACGGGATCCTCGTCATCAATCCGAGGGATTTTGTCGATCGCCGAAAGAGCATTGAGCGGCAGCTAAAGCCGCTTGGATTGGCCTATGAGTTCATCCATTCCTATGATGTCGCCGATTTGGACGCCGCGATTGCGGCACGATACTTTACAAACGATTTGCTCAGCCCCGGGCAGCGGTCCTGTGCGCTCAAGCACCTTCAGGCGTTGCGCCTCATTGCGGAACGCCAATGGCAGCGTGCGCTGATTCTGGAAGATGATGCGCTCCTCGCCGGGCAATTTGTTTCTCGCCTCCAGGCAGCGCTCCAAGAATCTGCGTCCATCGCTTCTCCGCATGTGCTCTTCATCGGCAGTGGAGGGAATCTCTATACCCCCCGGCGGATGCAGGTCCCCGGCCGACATTTGTACAAGTCCACTCGCGGACGACTAGGAGAGGCCTATGTGCTCGGGAGCCACGTGGCCCGGCGGCGGGTCGAGTGGATTGATGCCCATGGGATCTCTTTGCCGATCGATAATCTGTTTGAGCAGATTGACCGGGAGTGCGGCATCGATCTCTATTGGCTCGAGCCTCCGATTGTCGAACAGGGGAGTAAGAACGGGCGGTTTCAATCGGTGTTGGAGCCTGCACCTCCAAAATTCGTTCGGCGGGTCACGGCGACTCTACAGAAGATTCGTCGGAAGTATCTCTACTAATCGGGCATCTCGTTCCCGTACAAGCAGGTATTGAGGGTATGTTTAAAATCGAGTCCGATCGTCTTGTTGATTTTGCGCGGATCGCAGTGATTATTGCCTGCGTCGGACTCTTGTACTCGCCGTCAGTTGGGACGGTGGGGCTGGTTGGTGCGGTTGCAGCTTTTCTTGCCAGTGGGCAGGCATTGGTTCGTCTGAAGCGAGTGCTCTCAAAGCCGTCGGTTACGTGGGCCATTCTCTTTCTCGGGATTGTCCTGATCGGGACAACCTATGCGTCTGTGCCCTGGGCGGTTCGATGGATGGATCTGTTCAAGTGGCGCACCATTCTCTGGTTTGTGCTGGTTCTGGCTATTTTCGATGAACAGCGCTGGAGAGAGCGGCTCCTGATTACGTTTATCGCCGGGACTGCTTTTGGAGCCATCGCCTCGTCTGCTGCCGCAGCCGGGTGGATTCCTCTGTGGCGTCCGCCGGAGAATCTGTTGCGAATTTCCGGTACCCAGGGGATGGCCTTTGCCTGCGCCGCTTTGATCTGTGCCTGGGCCATCATGGAAAAGAAATTGATCGGACCGTTTTGGGTTTGGCCATTGCTTGGGGTTGTGTATGTGACCAATATTGTCTTTGTGACCGACTCCCGAAGCGGGTATGCCATCCTGGGTCTGGGACTGTGTGTTCTGCTGTCATGGAAGGCGTCCTGGAAGGGGCGGTTGATGATCGCGGCCGGCCTCTTGTTGGCGTTGGGGATGGCACTGGCTGTTTCGCCGCGGATGTATGGCAAGGTGCAGCTTGCCGTCACCGAGTGGGCGCATGAATCGGAGCTGCAAGACTTGACCAGCTTCGGCATCCGTCGCGTGTGGTATCTCAATACCGTCGAAGTGATTGGTGAGCATTGGCTGGTGGGGGTCGGCACCGGCGGGTTTCCAGCCGCGTATCGAGCGCACATCGCCGGAAAGTATCCTATCGATGATTGGCGGGCATTAGCGACGACAGATCCTCACAATCAATATCTGGGAGTCCTCGCGCAACAAGGGATCGTTGGATTCGTGATCTTTCTTGCCTGGCTGGTGGCGGTCGGCCGGGACCGGTCCGGTCCCCCCGTCTATCGAACGTTGGCGGTGGCGATTCTTTGCGGGTGGTGTGTGACCAGTCTGTTCAGCTCGCATTTCAGGACGTTTGTCGAAGGCCATATGCTGGCGACTTTTCTGGGAGTGCTCTTAGCCGCTGAGAGTCATCCGCGGCTGGAGCCGCCCGTGGAGCCCATTATTATTGAAGGAGCAACAGGGTGAAGGTCTCGGTGTACATCATTGCCTATAACGAGGCGGGTAAAATTGCCGATACCATCAAAAGCGTGCTGTGGGCGGACGAGATTATCTTGGCGGATTCGGCCAGCACAGACGGAACGGATCGGATTGCGGTGGAGATGGGAGCGCGGGTCGTCCAGATTCCATTTGAGGGATTCGGTCATCTGCGCAACCGCGCCATCGCCGCCTGTTCGCACGAGTGGATTCTGAGCATCGACACCGATGAACAGTGTACGCCCGAAGTTCGCGATGAAATTCTCGCGTTGCTGGCCGGATCTCCCGCGCATGATGCCTATCTCGTTCCCCGGCGGAATTATTTCATGGGGCAATGGGTGGCGCATTCCGGCTGGTACCCGAATTTCAGGCAACCCCAGTTCTTCCGCAAAGGCGCGATGACGTATGTGGAGTCTCCCGTTCATGAAGGTTATGAATTGCTGACTCCCAAACCGGTGGGGCGGTTGGAGCATGCGATCTGGCAGGTTCCGTTCAGAAACTTCGAAGAAGTGCTCAAGAAGGCGAACCGCTATTCCACGCTCGGGGTGCTAAAAATCGCCGACAAACGTGTGTCGATGGGGCAGGCCCTGGCGCATGGCCTGTGGTCGTTCATCAAGCATTATGTCTTCAAGAAGGGATTCCTGGATGGCTGGCCGGGATTCGTGATTGCGTTCGGAAATTTCGAGGGGACGTTCTACCGGTATGCGAAGCGGTATGAAGCGCAAGAGAGCTGGCCGCTCCCCATGCAGCCCCCGCTGCGCCGGCCCGGCGGGTCTCCCTCGGCATGAAGACCGCGGTCATTGTTACGACCTACAATCGTCCCGATGCCTTAGGTGCAGTCTTGGCTGGATTTGGGGCGCAGACCGATCAGGGTTTTGAGCTGGTGGTCGCCGATGACGGGTCCACATCCGAGACTGCTGCGGTCATTCAAGAGTTTCAGCGCCGGAGCAAGGGCTCGGTCCGGCATGTGTGGCAGGAGGATCGAGGGTTTCGTGCCGCCGCCATTCGCAATCGAGCGGTTGCCGCTACGACCGCAGACTATATTATCTTTACCGATGGAGATTGTATTCCGTCCCGGCAGTTTGTGCTGGCGCACAAGCGCTTAGCGGAGCCGGGATACTTTCTCGGCGCGAATCGGGTCCTGTTGTCTGCCGGGTGTACGCAGCGAGTCCTGCGCGAGCGGCTTCCGGTTCATCAATGGTCATGGCTGCAGTGGGTTCACGCCTGGGCCGGCCGCGATGTCAATCGCCTCGTGCCCCTTCTGGCATTGCCTGATGGCCTGTTTCGTAAGTGGGCCCCAAACCGATGGGAAGGGATGAAGACCTGTAACCTCTCGGTCTGGCGGAGCGATCTCTTGCGCGTCAACGGCCTGGATGAGTCCTATGAAGGCTGGGGGCTGGAGGATTCCGATCTAGTCATCCGACTGCTGCGGATCGGGGTCAAACACAAGTCTGCGCGCTATGCCGCGCCGGTGTTTCATTTGTGGCATCAAGAGCAGGCGAGAAGCCGGCTGGAAGAGAACCGGACGCGATTGGAGCAGGTCTTGCGAACGCAGGATACAGAAGCTGTGATCGGGCTCAGCCGGTATCTGATGGAGGCAGGATGAGCGGCAGCGGAGGGAGAGACGCCGGTCAGGGTGCCGGCAGGCGGCTGATCGAAGGCTGTCCGGTCGGGTGTTTAGACTCCTTGGTGGAAACATCGATTGTGTTGCCGGAAGGGCCGTTGCGGCACTATCCGGCCTGCGGCCAGCTCGTCAGTCAGATTACGGCAGCGGCCTATGCCGGCTCGATGAAAGAGTTCGATACGCCGCAAGGGACGCTTCCGACTCCACGCACGCAGCGCAGACACGATGCGCGAGCGGCCAAGCTGTTTGGGATGGTGAACGCACTCATTCGCCCTGAGTCGGGAAGGGGTGCCAGGCTTCTCGATATCGGATGTTCCAGCGGGGCGCTGCTTCAAAGCGCGATGACGCACGGGTTTGATGCCGAAGGAGTCGAGCCTGCGGCGCAAGCGGCGGAGTTTGCCAAGAACGCAGGGTTGAAAGTTTTTCACGGGTATCTTGAGGAGGCGCGCTTTCCGGCATCGAGCTTTGATGCGGTGACCTTGATGGAGGTCATCGAACATCTTCCGGATCCCAGTGTGTTGTTGAGGGAGGTGTGGCGGATACTCAAGCCGAATGGTGTGCTCGTGGTGGGAACGGGCAATGGCGCGAGTTGGACGGTCCGGTTGGTCGGCGCTCGCTGGGGATATTTTCAGGTGGCGGAGCATGGCGGCCATATCAGCTTTTTTAATCCGGGTTCGCTGGCCATGCTGGCGCAGCGGTGCGGGTTTGATGTTGAGCGGAGCGAAACCAGGCGGGTCTCTCTGGCAGAGCGGAAGGAGGCCGGTTACGTATCGTATCGTCTGCTCAGAGTCGCGACTGAAGTCTTGGCGATGCCGGCTCGCCTGTTCGGCAAAGGGCACGATATGCTGGTGTTTCTTCGAAAGTGTTCACGGTAGGCGTTGTCATTGGTGGATCCACTTCCCACACTCAAGATTGCTGTGCTGATTAAGCGGTTTCTACGCACCGGAGGCGCGGAAAAGTATGCGATGGAAGTGGTGCGGCGCTTGGCGCGAGATCATGAGATGCATGTGTTTGCGCAGGAGTGGGCGTTTGACGGACCTGAGCCGATTACGTTCCACAAGATCCCTAGAGTGTGTCGCAAACCGGCCTGGGTGAATCAACTGCTGTTCTCCTATTGTTGTGGCAAGGCGGTGGGGTGTGAGTTTGATGTGGTGCATTCGTTCGAAAAGGTTTCGACCTTCGATGTGATGACGGTGCAGTCGCCGTGCTTCAAATCTTCGGGCATCGCAGCGGAGCAACCCTGGAAACGGGTGCTGGGCTGGATGAGGCTGGCGTTCAGTCCTCGAAAGCTGGCCTGGCTATGGCTGGAACGGGAGCAGTTTTCTGACGATCCGGCCCGAGTCGTGATTGCTGTGTCGGAGTATGTGAAGCGAAATGTCCAGACGCAGTATTCCCTTCCCGATGAGCGGTTCAGACTCGCCTACACCGGAGTTGAGGTTTCACAGACAGCCGTGATTGCTTCGAAGCACGATCGGGATGAGCTTCGAGCTCGATGGGATATCGGTATCCATGACCTGGTTGTCTTGTTTGTCGGGACGGAGTTCAAAAGGAAGGGGTTGGATGCGCTCCTGCAAGGTTTTGCCAAGGTGCCGCGCGCGCAATTCAAGTTGCTCATTGCCGGTGGCGGAGGGGAGCGAATCGAGTCCTACAAGAAGCTGGTCGATAGCTTGCAGCTGGGTTCCGAAGTTCGGTTTTTGGGATTGGTCGACAGTATTGATCGGATCTACTCCATCGCTGATATGTATGTTCTTCCAACCCTGGCTGACCCCTGTCCGCTTGCCCCGCTTGAAGCCATGGCGGCTGGGGTTGCCACGGTTATGAGCTCATCGACGTATAATGGAACTGCCGAATTGATTCGACAGGGAGAAGCGGTGATTCTCTCGAACCCTCAGGACCCGGAGGAGATCGCGGCGGCCCTGCTCAAACTCATGGACCCTCATGTCCGACAGGAGATGGCGGAGAAGGGACAGCAATTGGTGCGTCAACTCACCTGGGACAACACCGCTGCGGTGACAGCAGCAGCCTATCAGGACGTCATTTGCGCGAGGTCTTTGGATGGGCAGATCGCCCAAGGAGCTTGAGGTGGCTTATGGCCGTGTGGCAGCGATCCAGTAAAAGGTGGCGGTGAACAAGGCGTTTGAAAGCGTGCTGGTGGTGTGCACCAGACGAATCGGTGACGTGTTACTGGCCACGCCGATCATCCGCTCGCTGAAGGCCGCTGCTCCTCATGCCGCGATCGATATGCTGGTGTTCAGCGGGACGGAGGACGTTGTCGCCGCCAATCCAGATATCCGCCGAGTGTGGACCATACCCACTAGAGCTTCTGTCCGGGAGTCGTTGACGCTCCTGTCGAAGATTTGGCGCCGTTACGATCTTGCCTTGTCAGTTTTGCCCGGTGACCGGCCTGTGTTCTATGCCTGGGCGGCCGGACGGCGTTCTGTGGCGACCGTCACTCCTGGGCGGAAGTCCTGGTGGAAGCGGTTGTTGCTTGATGCCCAGGAATCATTCGACAATTACGATGCGCATACGGTGTCCATGAATCTGCGCTTACTCAAGTTGCTCGGAGTGCCCGCGATTGCGACCCCGGTTGTGACCTGGGCAGCTGTAGATGAGGTGGCTGCGCGAGCGGTGTTTCCGGGTATGGAGGGAAGCGAGCGCTACGCCGTTCTTCATGTGACACCCAAGTTTGTCTATAAGGCGTGGACCGTATCCGGCTGGACCATGCTGGGGGGATGGATCAGGGACTGTGGTCTAAAGGTCGTGGTGGTGGGAGGGACTTCGGCAGACGAGCGTGTTACAGTTGACCGAATATTGGAAGGGCTCCCTTCCGACGTCATTAATCTGACTGGCCGGGTCACGTTGCGTGCGCTTGGTTCCATACTCAACAGGGCGGCGCTCTATGTCGGGACTGATACCGCCGTGACCCACATGGCCGCTGCGCTTGGTGTGCCGACCATTGCTCTGTTCGGCCCTTCGAATCCGGTCAAGTGGGGGCCTTGGCCGAGTGCTTGGCCTGCCGATTCCCCTAGTCCTTGGAAGAAGGTAGGGTCCCAACGACAAGGCAATGTCTACGTGCTGCAGGGAGAAGGCGATTGTGTCCCATGCCTCCACGAGGGCTGTGGGCGTCACGTCAACAGTATGAGCGATTGCCTGCAGCAGTTACCGGTGAGGCGGGTCATCGAAGTGGCAGAGCAGATGCTCCAGCGGCAACACAGGCATCCGGCCATTGTGGATGCCTGACGATAACATGAGGGGAAGTTTGTGAGGCGTCTGGCAATTACGCTGTTTCAATGGGCCGTACAGAGGTATGGCCAGCTTGTGTTGCGATCTCGTTCGCTCCTCGTGTTGGCCACTCATCTAGGCTTAATTATCGGTGCGCATCTGAGCGCCTTTGCCCTTCGATTTGAAGGGGAGGTGCCGCCCCCCTTTGATCGCATGATGTGGCGGTATCTGCCTCTCGTGTTGGTGATCTATTGGGGCGGGTTGTGGCTATTCGGCATCCAAAGCGGATTGTGGCGCTATGTCGGGCTGCATGATCTGCGTCGAATCTTTTTAGCCTCTCTTGCGAGTTCCGGAGCGTTTTGGCTTTTCACCCACCTTGCTCTTGGACAGACCCAATATCCCCGATCCGTCATAGTCCTCACGGGCCTCCTGAGCGGAGTCTACATTGCCGGCATCAGGCTGGTGGTTCGCTGGTTTCGGGAATGGCTTCAGATCGTAGGTCCCACGGCTCGGCGGATCCTTATTGTGGGGGCTGGCCATGCCGGAGAACTGTTGGCCAGAGATATGTTGTCAGACCCTAGCTTCAACAGCCGCCCGGTGGGATTCATCGACGATGATCCCGTGAAGCGAAAGATGAAGATTCACGGGGTGCCCGTAGTCGGGACGATCGCTGACATCAAACGTGCCGCAGATCGGCTGGAGGTTCATGAAATTATTGTGGCCTTGCCGTCGGCCGGGACCGGCACCAAGCAGAAGATTCTCGCTGCGTCTGAAGGCTGTACGGCGCCAATCAAGATCCTGCCGAATATGAAGCAGCTCTTAGGCGATCCGGTATCGCTCCAGCAAGTGCGACCGATGAGTCTGGAAGATCTGCTCCAGCGGGAACCGATTCAGACCGACCGGCAGGAATTGCACCCGTTGATTGAAGGGAAGACAGTATTGGTCACGGGAGCCGGAGGGTCGATCGGATCGGAGTTGTGTCGGCAGATTGCGTCCTATCGACCTGATTCGCTGGTACTATTCGAACGCTACGAAAATTCGCTTCATGCGTTGTTGCTTGAGCTCCGTGGGGCATTCCCCGATGTCGGGGTATTGCCTGTTATTGGGGATGTGACCAGTGCCGAACGGGTGGCGGAAGTCTTTCAGCAGACAGGACCCGATCTGGTATTCCACGCGGCCGCCCACAAGCATGTGCCGCTGATGGAACTGAACCCTAAGGAAGCAGTGCGGAACAATGTGTTGGGTACGCGCACAGTGGCAGAGGCTGCGCTGGCGTCCGGGGTCGATCGGTTCGTACTGATTTCAACCGACAAGGCGGTGAACCCCACCAGTGTCATGGGCGTGAGTAAGCGGATCGCTGAGCAGGTCATTCAGGGATTCAATGAAGTCGGGCGTACAAAATTTACGGTGGTGCGGTTCGGGAATGTCTTGGGGAGTAACGGCAGCGTCGTGCCCTTGTTTACGGAGCAGATTCGCAAAGGCGGCCCGATTACGGTGACGGATCCGGAGATCAAACGATTCTTCATGACGATTCCAGAAGCAGTCCAATTGGTGTTGCAAGCCAGTGTACTCGGACAGGGGGGCGAGGTATTTGTCCTCGATATGGGCGAGCAGATCAAAATCGTCGACCTGGCCAGAAATATGGTTGTCTTGTCTGGGCTGGTGCCCGGCAAGGACATCGAGATTGTATTCACCGGCTTGCGTCCGGGGGAGAAGCTTTATGAAGAGTTATTTGATGAACAGGAGCAGGTCGAATCGACCGCTCATGCCAAGATCAATCGGGCCGTCGGGGTCCCGCTTTTGGCGAGCGATCTGCATCAGTGGATTGAGGAATTGCCGAGGAAGCTGTCCGGGTATACCGATGAGGTTCTGCTCGAAGAGCTGAAACGTATTGTGCCAAGTTTCCGGCCTCTGCCGCTTCAACGGGTGTTGTAGCATGGGCCTGAATTGCCAGGGTGTAGGGGGCAAGCCGGCCTTACGCATAGGAATGTCAATCGCACGATGAGTATTCTCGTCACCGGCGGCGCCGGGTTTATCGGTTCCAATTTTGTGCTCGACTGGCTAGACCAGACGGACGAACCCGTCATCAACCTCGATAAGCTCACCTATGCGGGAAATCTCGAGAACCTGTTCAGTCTGCGGGGAGACGCGCGGCATACGTTCATGCGCGGCGACATTGGCGAGCCTGCAGTAGTCACCCGACTGCTGTCAGAACACCGGCCACGAGCCATCGTCAATTTTGCCGCCGAAAGCCATGTTGATCGCTCAATCCACGGCCCACATGAATTCATCCAAACTAACATCGTTGGTACCTTTCATTTGCTGGAGTCCGTGCGCGGATTTTGGAGTGCGCTGGAAGACGATGCCAAAGCAAGCTTCCGTTTTCTGCACGTGTCCACCGATGAGGTATACGGTTCGCTTGCGAACGATGCCCCGGCCTTCAGCGAAATGCATCGCTACGAACCCAATAGTCCCTATTCGGCGAGCAAGGCAGCCGGCGACCATCTTGTGCGTGCCTATTCCCATACCTACGGGCTGCCGGTTCTCACGACCAATTGTTCAAACAATTACGGCCCGTATCACTTTCCTGAAAAGCTCATTCCTCTCTGCATCCTGAACGCACTGTCTGGCAAACCGCTTCCTATCTATGGCGACGGTCGGCAAATACGTGACTGGCTCTACGTCAAGGATCATTGCCGGGCGATCCGCCGGGTTCTGGAGGCTGGCCGTCCGGGTGAAACGTATAATGTCGGGGGCTGGAACGAAAAGGCCAATCTCGATGTGGTACAGACTCTCTGTGCCATATTAGATGAGCTCCGGCCCCGTACTGACGGCCGTTCTTATGCTACGCAGATTACCTTCGTGAAAGACCGTCAGGGACACGATCGCCGCTATGCTATCGATGCCACCAAGCTCGAACGCGAGCTGGGCTGGAAACCTCAAGAAACGTTTGAAACCGGCATCAGAAAAACCGTCCTGTGGTATCTGGACAACCAGAGGTGGGTCGCTAACGTCACCAGCGGCGTCTATCGCGACTGGATGGACAAGCAGTACGGCGCCTGAGTGCGATGAAGATACTATTAACCGGCAGGCAGGGACAGGTCGGTTTTGAGTTGCAACGGGCGCTGGCTCCTTTGGGCGAGGTCTGCGCAGTGGATTATGCCGAGTGTGATTTAGCTGATGCCGGGGCGATTCGCGAGCTGGTACGGTCATACAGCCCCGATCTCATTGTGAATCCCGCCGCCTATACCGCCGTAGACAAGGCAGAGTCCGAGCCCGACCTGGCTCATGCGATTAATGCCGTCGCTCCCGGGGTCTTTGGCGAAGAGGCAGCCAAGCGGGGCGCATGGGTCATCCATTATTCCACCGACTATGTGTTTGATGGCAGCAAGTCTGGTGCCTATGCCGAGGACGATGTTACGAACCCGCAGAGTGTGTATGGCCGCACCAAGCGGGAGGGCGAGATTGCGCTGCAGCGAAGCGGGGCGCAGCACCTAATCTTTCGTACAAGCTGGGTGGTTGGAGCGCATGGCGGAAATTTCGCCAAAACGATTCTTCGTTTGGCCGGAGAGCGCGACAGCCTTAGTGTCGTCGCCGACCAATATGGCGCGCCTACTTCCGCTGCCCTGCTGGCGGATGTGACGGCACAGCTAGTTCGGCAGCACCAGCGTGATGGGGGCGGCATCTTCCCCTTTGGTTTGTATCATCTGGTGGCCGGCGGGGAGACGACGTGGTACGACTATGCGCGGCTCGTCGTATCCGATGCCCGTGCCGCCGGCAAGTCGCTCAAGCTCTTGCCGGAGGCCATTCGCGGGATTCCCGCATCTGAATACCCCACGGCTGCCAAGCGTCCCGCCAATTCACGGCTGGATACTCACAAGTTGCGCGGCACCTTTGGCCTCGAATTGCCCAACTGGGAAAGCGGGGTCAGGCACATCCTTCAGCAAATTGTGGGGGAATCATGAATACACGCAAAGGCATCATTCTCGCCGGCGGCGCCGGTACGCGACTGCACCCGGCGACACTCGCGCTCTCCAAACAGCTGCTGCCTGTGTACGATAAGCCGATGATCTACTACCCGCTGAGCACGTTGATGCTGGCGGGGATTCGGGACGTCCTGATCATTTCCACGCCGCAGGACACGCCGCGTTTCGAGCAACTCCTGAGCACGGGAGCACGATGGGGGTTGAATCTGCAGTATGCCGTACAGCCGAGCCCAGATGGTTTGGCGCAGGCCTTCGTGATCGGCGCTGATTTTATTAGCACGGCCCCTTCAGCGCTCGTCCTTGGTGACAACATCTTCTACGGGCACGATTTTCACCAAGTGTTAAGTAGTGCCAACCAGCGCCGACAGGGAGCCACTATCTTTGCCTACCACGTGAAGGATCCTGACCGGTACGGGGTGGTTGAGTTCGATGAAAAAGGCACGGCCCTCAGTCTTGAAGAAAAGCCGAAGCAGCCGAAATCCAGCTACGCCGTCACCGGTCTCTATTTCTACGACAGTCAGGTAGTCGAGCTGGCGAGGAAGCTCACGCCCTCATCTCGCGGTGAGTTGGAAATTACCGATCTCAACCGACTGTATCTTGAGCAAGGGACGCTCAATGTGGAGATTATGGGCCGTGGCTATGCATGGCTGGATACCGGCACGCATGAGACCCTGCTTGAAGCCGGCCAGTTCATTGCTACGATTGAACGGCGCCAGGGGCTCAAGGTCGCCTGCCCGGAAGAAATCGCGTATCGCCAGGGTTGGATCGGTGCGGAGCAGCTCAAGGAACTTGCTCGCCCTCTGTCGAAGAATGGCTATGGGCAATATCTGCTGGGGCTATTGAAGGGACAAGTCTTCTGAGGTAAGTACGCTTTTCCGCTCGAACGATCCAAGTGGCAGCTTCTGGAAGCGCTGTTAGTCAGCGCGTGCTCTTCGCCAAAGTATGTCCGTTGCCTGCCGGTGCCCGGCAGGTTTTCTGGTTCCACTCTCAGGCTGGGGCCGTATGATGTCTCAACATGCATTCTAATCTGACCGCACGGATCACACTCTATGGCCAAGCGAACGGTTGCTCGTAAAAAGACAATAACGGGAAAAGCTCTTGCGCATCGCTTGAGGCGAATCCGCCTGTTTGCGACGGATGTCGACGGGGTGATGACGGATGCGGGCATGTACTATTCCGAATCGGGCGACGAGTGGAAGAAGTTCAATACGCGCGATGGGATGGGGATCAAGCTCCTGCAAAAGGCCGGCTATGTGACGGCGATTGTCACGCAGGAACGAACGAAGATCGTAGCGCGGCGCGCTGAAAAACTTGCGATTCCTGAGCTCCACCAGGGGGTCATGGATAAGCTCACGGTGATTCGCGAGATGGCCGGCCGCCATGGTTTGTCATTGAACCAGGTCGCCTACATTGGTGACGATGTGAATGATCTTGAGGCGCTGCGCGCGGTCGGATTCTCAGCGGCTCCGGCGGACGGTATGCCTATCGTGTGCGACGCCGTGCACTATGTGTGTCGGAAAAAAGGTGGGGAAGGGGCCGTGCGCGAAATTGCAGAGATGCTGCTCAGTGCTCGTGTGGATGTAGCGTGAAGAGGGTGTGTTGAGAATAAGGGGATCGCTTATGAAGGCACGAAAGCACAATCTGTATCCGGTGATCATGGCGGGGGGAAGCGGGACCAGATTTTGGCCGTTGAGCCGGCAATTGTTTCCCAAACAGTTGCTGAAAATCGGAGGAGATCAGACGCTGATTCAACAGACCATGCAGCGGGTGCTGGGGTGTGCCCCATCATCGCAGGTGCTGATTTCGACGAACGCGGCCCAGGCGGAGTTGATTCGTGGCCAGCTGGGTGACTGGAAGCATGATCTGAAAGACGGATTCGTTCTGGAGCCTGAAGGGCGGAACACTGCCCCGGCGATCGCGTTGGCAGCGCTCGAAGTCGTGCGGCGCGATCCGAACGGGTTGATGCTGGTGGTCCCGGCCGATCATGTGGTGTCCGGGCAAAAGGAATTTTCAGCCGCTGTGGGGCTGGCTTCGCAATTGGCGGATGAGGGCTATCTCGTAACATTCGGGATCAAACCGATCAGGCCGGAAACCGGCTATGGCTATATCAAGCCGAATGGGCGAAAGCTGTTAGGTACGCGGGGAACGCTCAAAGGCTATCGCGTGGATAAATTCGTGGAGAAGCCGAACGCCGCCAAGGCCGCGCAGTATCTCAAAGCGGGACAGTACTATTGGAACAGCGGGATGTTTGTGTGGCGCGCCGCGACGATCCTCGAGGAGATTCGGACTCACCAGCCTGCGCTCGGCAAAGTCGTGGATCGCATTGCCCAATTGCAGGCCTCAGGCGCTCCCAAGCAGACGATCGATGAAGTCTACCGATGGGCGACGTCGGTCTCCATCGATAACGGTGTCATGGAGCTCTCGTCCAAGGCGGCCGTCGTGCCAGTGAAGTTCCGATGGTCTGATGTCGGGAGTTGGGGAAGTTTGGATGAAGTGGCCGAGAAGGACAAGGCTGGAAATGTGCTGGTCGGACGGGTCATCGACTTCGAAAGCTCACGCTCGATTGTGTATGCCGATCGGCGGGTTGTGGCCACAATCGGCCTTGAGGACATGGTGGTGGTGGATACGCCCGATGCCACGCTGGTCTGTCCGAAGTCTCGCGCGCAGGATGTCAAAAAGGTGGTGGAGATTCTCAAGCAGCAGAAGGCGCCGGAACATCTTGAGCACCTGACGGTCCATCGCCCGTGGGGATCCTACACGATTCTCGAAGAGGGGGCCGGCTTCAAGGTGAAGCGAGTGACAGTGAATCCGGGCGGGCGTCTCTCGCTTCAGCTGCATCATAAGCGGAGCGAGCATTGGGTCGTGATTGCGGGAACTGCACGGGTCACGAGAGGCGAAGAGGTGTTTGATCTCCAAGTGGGACAGAGCACGGCTATTCCAGTCGAGACCAAGCATCGGTTGGAGAATCCCGGGAAAGAGACGGTCCATATTATCGAAGTCCAGAATGGTCCGTATCTTGGAGAAGATGACATCGTGCGATTCAAGGATGATTACGGACGAACCGCTAACGGGTAGGAGATAAGGGAGCGGCTATGGGATTGTTTCGCGAATACGACTTGCGCGGCATCGTTGGGAAAGAACTGACCATCGACATTGCCGAACGTGTGGGGCGTGCGTATTGTACGCATGTGCGAGGGCGCGGTGCGAAGACCATCACCGTGGGGCGTGATGGCCGGCTCAGTTCTCCGGAGTTATATCACGCGTTGGTCAAGGGGTTGCTCGCCGGCGGCCTCAATGTGATCGACATCGGGATTTGTCCTTCTCCGCTGGTCTATTTCTCACTGCACACGTTGCCGGTGGACGGCGGGATTATGATTACCGGGAGCCATAACGCCGCCGAGTACAACGGGTTCAAGATTTGTGTCGGGAAAGAAGCGATTCACGGCGATGAGATTCAAGCGCTCCGGCTGGTGATGGAGCAGGGGCAGTTTGTCTCCGGTCAGGGAACGCTGACCGAGCACCCCATCATTCCCGACTATCTGGCCTATATCAAGAAAAGCTTCGCCGGAGTGGACGCGAAGCGATTGCATGTGGTCATTGATTGCGGCAGCGGTGTGGCAGCGCTGATTGCGAAGGATGCCTTGGAGTTACTGGGTTGTAAGGTGACGGGACTGTATTGCGAGTTGGATGGCCGATTCCCGCATCATCACCCGGATCCCACGGTGCTGGAGAATCTTGCGGATCTGATGCATGCGGTCAAGGAGCACAAGGCGGATGTGGGTATCGGTTACGATGGTGATGCGGATCGGATCGGGGCTGTGGATGAGCATGGGCATGTGCTGTGGGGCGATCGATTGCTGGTGATCTATTCGCGCGATATTCTGGCGGTCAAGCCAGGCAGCACCATCATCTCCGAAGTGAAAGCGTCGCAGAGTCTCTATGACGATATCGCCAAGCATGGCGGCCGTCCGGTGATGTGGAAGACCGGCCATTCTCTGATCAAGGCGAAGATGAAAGAAGAGAAGGCTGTCTTGGCGGGCGAGATGTCCGGGCACATGTTTTTTGCCGATCGATATTTTGGCTATGACGATGCGGTGTACGCCTCTTGCCGACTCGTGGAGATCCTTGCCAAAGGCGTGAAGCCGCTCTCCGCGCTAGTTGCCGATCTTCCGGATACGACCGTGACGCCGGAAATTCGTGTAGATCTTCCCGATGCGATTAAATTCGATGTGGTCAAGCGGGTGCGCGATCGGTTCGAAACGTACGCGAAGACCAAGCAGGGGCTCGGCCCGGAACAACGTCGGGTTCGTGAGCTGGTGACGATCGATGGAGTGCGCGCGGTCTTCGAAGATGGCTGGGGGTTGATTCGGGCGTCGAATACGCAGCCGGCATTAGTGCTTAGATTCGAAGCTACAACGCCTGCGAAACTGGATGCGATTCGTGCGATTGTGGAAGGCGAGTTGGGCGATGTGCGTCGGGAACTCGAACGATAGTGTCGGGTTTTGAGTATTTGCCTCGACGGATGTTCCTTCCCAATGCAATGCGCGCCCTAGTTTGTCTTCTCTGCGTGCTTTCAGCTGGGGTCCCCAGCCTGGTTTATGCCGATGAGGCAGGCCTTTCTCCAGCTCGCCCGTTCAGAGTGGGTGAGCGGCTGACCTACGATATCTCCTTTCTGAATATCAGCGCAGGAACGGCCGTGATGGAGGTCGGTTCAGGGGACACTGCCGGTGATCATCCGTCGGGAAGATTCATCACGACGGCTGTGTCGAGCCCGAAGGTCACCAGATTTTTCCCCGTCGACAATCGTGTCGAGTCCCTGACGGATCTGACGACACTGTTGCCTGAACACATGACCTTCCGGAGGCGAGAGGGGAAGAAGAAGGAAGATATCGAGTACATCTTTCATCGGAAAGACAACACCGTCTCGGCCACCCGCGGCGGGGTCACTGAGCTCATACCGATTCCCGCGGATACCCAGGATCTGATTTCCTGCCTCTATTATGTGCGAAGCCTGTTGCCGCTGAAGCAGGGCGCATCCCAGGCCTTGACGGTCTACCACGATAAGAAGATCCGCCAGGTTGAAGTGCGGGTTGAGAAGATTGAGATGCTGGATGGGCCTTGGGGAAATCTTGAAACAGCGCAAGTCCTTGTGGTCATGCCGTTTCAAGGGATCTTTCTAAATCAGGGGAATATCCGCGTGTGGTTTACGACCGATGAGCGACGGATCCCGTTGCGCATGAAGGCCAAAGTGGTGATCGGATCGATTGTGGCCGACTTGGTGAACGGAATTCCGGAGGTCACTCACTTGAAGTAAGAGAGCGAACTTTCGTTGCCGGGATCAGGTAAACCCGCTATACTGCCTGCACTATGGGCCAATTTCCCCTTACATTAAGCCGCTTTATCATTCGCAGTCAGGCCGAGCACCCCGGGGCGACCGGTGAATTTTCCAGCCTGCTGAGTCAGATCGGACTTGTCGGGAAAGTCATCGCTCACGATCTGCGCCGCGCCGGCCTGATCAACATTCTTGGCACGACCGGCGAAACCAATGTGCAAGGCGAAACCGTCAAGAAGCTGGACGAGATTGCCAATGATACCTTCCTCCGCGCGTTCCAGGGCGATGGTCTGGTCTGTGCGTTAGGTTCTGAAGAAATGGAGCAGGTGGTCTCTTTGCCTGAGAATTGGCCTCAGGGGAAGTACATGCTGCTCTTCGATCCCCTCGATGGCTCGTCCAATACAGACTGCAATATGCCCTTGGGCTCGATTTTCTCTGTATTGAAGTATACGCGGACTGATCGTCCACCAATGGAGAGTGATCTGCTGAAAAAAGGGGTTGAGCAGGTCGCAGCCGGGTACCTCTTGTTCGGGTCCAGCACGATGCTGGTATATACCGCCGGACATGGCGTGCATGGGTTTACCCTGGATCCCGGCATCGGGGAATACTTGCTCTCGCATGAGCGCATCAGGATTCCAGAGCGAGGAAAAGTCTATGCGGCGAATGAGGGCAACCGTCACAAGTGGACACCCGGTATGCAGAAGTATGTCGAGTTTCTGAAGACCCCGGACAAAGCCACAGGTCGGCCGTACAGCGGTCGATACTCGGGGTGTCTGGTTGCAGACGTGCATCGCATCCTGCTTGGGGGAGGTGTATACCTCTATCCGGGCGAAGTGGATAAGCCGGAAGGCAAGCTGCGGCTTCTCTATGAAGCCAATCCGTTGGGCCTGGTGGTGGAACAAGCCGGGGGGCGAGCCTCCACCGGTACGATGCGAATTCTTGATATCGAGCCGAAAAAGCTTCACCAGCGGGTCCCCTTGATGATCGGCAGTCAGGGCGATGTCGAGACCGTCGAAGCATTTACTCAGGGCCGGGCGTAACGCGCATTTTTCACGTCATTTTCTCCGGGAGGATTGTCATGGCAGATCGGGTACGGGAAATTCTCAGTTGGTATGAAAGTGATAATGCCGGCACGAAGGCGAATCTGGCGCGCATGCTGCGCCATGGCAAGCTGGCCGGTACCGGCAAGCTGGTGATTCTGCCGGTCGATCAGGGATTCGAGCATGGGCCGGCCCGTAGCTTTGCCCCAAACCCGGCAGGGTATAATCCCCACTATCATTTTCAACTGGGCATCGACGCAGGATGTAATGCCTATGCTGCGCCGTTGGGATTTCTGGAAGCGGGTGCCAGCCACTTTGCGGGCCAGATTCCCTTGATCCTCAAGTTGAACAACCACGATGTGTTGCACGATGAGAAAGATCCGCTGCCGTCCGTGACGAGCAGCGTCAGGGATGCCTTGCGGTTAGGCTGTGCGGCCGTGGGATTTACGATTTATCCGGGGTCGGCCCATTGCAATACCATGTATGAGCAATTGCGAGCCATCACGGAAGAAGCCAAGGCCTCCGGTCTGGCGGTCGTCGTCTGGTCGTATCCGCGCGGCTCCTCACTCAGCAAAGAGGGTGAAACGGCGATGGATGTCGGAGCCTATGCGGCGCAGATCGCCGCGCAACTCGGTGCCCACATCATCAAGGTCAAGTTGCCGACCGCCCACCTCGAACAGGCGGCTGCCAAGAAGGTCTACGAATCAACGCAGATCCCGATCAAGACTCTGGCCGAGCGTGTGAAACATGTGGTGCAGAGTTCGTTCGACGGCCGCCGCATTGTGATTTTCTCCGGCGGCGCCAAGAGCGAGGACAAGAACGTGTTCGATGAAGCACGGGCCATCCGGGACGGCGGCGGGTTCGGCAGTATCATCGGGCGGAATTCTTTTCAGCGTCCCAAGGCGGAGGCGGTAAAGTTCCTCCACACGATCATGGGGATCTATTCCGGAGAAGTTCATTAATTGTTCGGCCGACGATTCATTGGATGAAGGTGGAAGCATGATGGAAACACCCACTCAGAGGCCTGAATCAAGCCGCAGCTGGATGGTCGCTGCGGTGCTGCTCACGGCGGGGATGATCATCGGATTTGTGGTGGCTTCCGATCTGGGATGGCTCTCGAACGGTCATGCCGTTCCGGATAGCGGGACATCGCCGCTGGCTAGGCCGGTTGCCACGGCGCCGCAGCCGGTATTGCCGGGGATGGGAAATCTGACGTTCGTCGAGATTGCCAAGGCGGTCAAGCCGGCTGTCGTCAACATTTATGCGACCAAGACAGGTAAGGGAGAAGGCGGGGCTCATGCGACGCCGTTTGAGGATCCGTTTTTTCGCAAGTTTTTCGGCGATGAATTTTTTCGCCGGTTTGAACAACAGCAGCCGAAAGAAAAGAAAGAACGCGGTTTAGGGTCAGGCGTCATCGTTGAGTCGAACGGCTTGATCATCACGAACAACCATGTGGTCGGCAAGGCCGATGAAATTCGTGTGACGCTTTCGGATAAACGCGAGTTCAAAGCCAAGTTGATCGGGACCGATCCAAAGACCGATATTGCAGTTGTGAAGATCGATGCAACGAATTTGCCGACAGTAGCCTGGGCCGATTCCGATCAGTTGGAAGTCGGCGAGTTTGTCCTAGCCGTCGGCAACCCATTCGGACTCACGCAAACGGTCACATTGGGTATTGTCAGCGCACTAGGTCGGGCGGCGGGGATTGCGGAGTACGAAGACTTTATTCAAACCGATGCTGCGATCAATCCCGGCAATTCCGGCGGCGCGCTGGTGAATGTGCGCGGCGAGCTGGCGGGAATCAATACCGCCATTTTTAGCCAGAGCGGCGGCAACATGGGCATCGGCTTTTCAGTGCCCAGCAACATGGCCCGCTCTATCATGGACCAGCTGGTCAAGACCGGGAAGGTGGTGCGCGGCTGGCTGGGTGTGTCGATTCAGGAACTGACGCCTGAACTAGCGAAACAGTTCGGCGTGGCCGATACCAAGGGTGTGTTGGTCAGCGATGTGATGGATGAGAGTCCCGCCAAGAAGGCCGGGGTGGAGCGTGCCGATGTGATTGTGGAATACGACGGGAAGCCGATGGATTCTCCCACGCATCTCCGGAACGCAGTCGCGCAGACGCCGGTGGGCAAGAAAGTGTCTGTCAAGCTGATCCGTGACAAGAAGCCGAAAATAATCGACCTCGCCATCGTCGAGCAGCCGAAGTCCATGACGCAATCGGGCGAGGAGGAGTCGGCTGAAGCGGCGGCGCCAACCGGGATTCTGTCGGATCTGGACGTGCGGGAGCTGACCGATGAAGTGGCCGGCCGGTACGGAATGAAATCTAGCGAGCGCGGAGTTGTGGTGGTGCGGGTGAAGCCCGGCAGTACGGCCGAGGAAACCGGCGTGCGAGAAGGCGATCTGATTATCGAGATCAATCGGCAGCCGGTGACGTCTCTGAAGACGTACGAGCGCATTGCTGCCAAGTTGCCAAAAAACGAGGCCGTGCTCATGCTGTTGAAGCGGCAGGGACGGACGATCTATCTGACACTCCGCCCATGAAGCGCGAGAGATGGGCTCTGCCCCGCTGATGCCGTTGAGGAAACGGTTGTGGAGATGGGACGGACGAAATATCGCATGTTCCCGCCCATGAAGCGCGAGAGGCGGACTCGGTCTCGCCGATCTCATTGAGAAAATGGTTGAGGGGACAGGGGCGGACGATGCATCGCATATTCCCGCCTATGACATAGTGAGAGGGTGCCCGGATGGGTGCCATGAGGGAGAGGGGGTTCCGGTATGATATCGCGAGCCATATTTATCCTTCTCAGTGCGCTGGCCGGCATGGTTTTGTTTTTGCGTGCCGAAGGCGCCAGCGGTGCGTTCTGGTTGTATGGGTTTGGGATCGGGGCGGTGACCGGTGGTCTCATCGTCGTCGGTGAATACGCATTACGGACATTGTCATTCGGTATCATTGTCGGTGCGACGGCGGGTCTGGCAGTCGGGCTTCTGATGACCGGGCTGGTTGAGTGGGTTGGCGGTGAAATCTTCGATGTGCAGACGTTCCTGTTTCACATCGGCGGACTGGTGTTTCTCCTCGGGTTTCCCTATCTGGGTTTGGTGCTGGGGGCGCGATTCGGGCAGGAACAGTTTCCCGTGTCTCAGCCACGGGCGACCGATCTCTCCGGCAGTTCGAATAGTCTCAAGGTGCTCGATACGAGCGTCATCATCGATGGTCGTGTCGCGGACCTCTGTGAAACGGGTTTTCTGGAAGGCACGTTTTTCGTTCCGCAGTTCATCCTGCACGAATTGCAGCATATCGCGGATTCGTCGGACTCCCTGAAGCGCGCCCGCGGCCGCCGTGGACTTGATATTCTCAATAAGATCCAGAAAATGGCGGATATCGATGTGCAGGTGGTGGAAGAGGACTTCCCGAATGTGAAGGAAGTGGATGCGAAGCTGGTCGTCTTTGCCAAGAAGAAGGGCGCGCGCATCATGACGAACGATTTGAACCTGAATAAAGTCGCTGAGCTGCAGGGCGTCCGTGTGCTCAATATCAACGAACTGTGTAATGCGCTGCGGCCTGTCGTCTTGCCGGGAGAAACCATTCGGGTGTTCGTCTTGAAGGAAGGCAAGGAAGCCGGTCAGGGTGTGGCCTATCTCGACGACGGCACCATGATTGTCGTGGACAACGCCCGGCGGTGCATCGGCCGCAATGTCGACGTGATCGTGACCAGCGTTTTGCAAACCACCGCCGGACGTATGATTTTCACCCGATTGAAAGAAGATGCCGAGCGAGAGGAGTTGCAAGTCGCTCGTGGATAGATGTGTGATCGCGGTCGTCCCCGCAGCCGGCAAAGGGTTGCGGATGGGCGGCTCAGTTCCAAAACAGTTTCTCGCGCTGGGCGGTGAGCCGCTCGTCGTCCATTCGCTACGCGTCCTGCAATCCTCCCCCTGTATCGATCAGATCATCCTCGCCGTTCCGCAGGCCGATCTCGACTATTGTCTGAACGATCTCGCCGTCCGGTACGGATTTTCGAAAATCACGAAAGTGGTCGCGGGCGGACGGGAACGGCAGGATTCCGTTCGGCATGCCCTCGAACATGTTCCGGATGAAACGGAGATCGTCGTCGTGCACGATGCCGTACGGCCGTTCCTGACCGAGAAGATGGTCACGGAAGTCGTGGCGGCGGCGCGCCGGCATGGCGGAGCGATCATCGCGCTTCCCATGCGCGACACGGTGAAGCAGGTCGGGGCTGAACATCGGATTGAACGCACCGTCGATCGTCAGCCTCTGTGGCTGGCCCAGACGCCGCAGGCCTTCCGCTGCGACTGGCTGCAGGCGGCGCATCGCAAGGCGCATGCGGAGTCAGTGCATGCGACGGACGATGCGTTTCTGTTTGAATGGGTCGGCCATCCCGTGGTGGTGGTGGAAGGCAGCGGAGAAAACATCAAAGTGACGCGACCGGAAGATATGGTGATCGGGGAAGCGATCTTGGGCTCCCGCACTGCCGCGCGTTCGGGAGGATCGTAATGGCAACGAAGATTCGTGTGGGCTGCGGTTATGATGTCCATCCCATGGGAGCCGGGCGAAAATTGATCCTGGGCGGCATCGAAGTGCCGCACTCGAAAGGGCTGCTGGGCCATTCGGACTCCGATGTCCTGGTGCATGCGGTGTGCGATGCCCTGTTGGGGGCAATGGGCGAGGGGGATTTGGGCCGGCATTACCCCAGCTCTGACCAGAAGTACAAAGGGATCTCCAGCCTCAAGCTGCTGGAAGATGTGATGGGGAAGCTGACGAAGAAGGGCTATCGGGTCGTCAATGTCGATACCATCATTGTGGCCCAGGCTCCGCGTTTGAGCACCTTCCTTGCGGCCATGCAGAAACAGATGGCGCAGGTCATGGGTATCGACGCCGATCAAGTGAACGTGAAAGTGAAGAGCGGCGAAGGGCTCGATGCGGTGGGACGGGAAGAGGGCATGCAGGCCCATGCCGTCTGTTTGATTGAAGCGGTGTGACTGCCGTAGGATAGTGCACCATGCTGAAAGCCATTCGACAGGATCTCCAAGCCATCTTCGATCGGGACCCGGCCGCCACCAGCCGGCTGGAGGTCATTCTGACCTACGCCGGGTTCCACGCGCTGCTCATCTACCGAATCGCCCATTGGCTGAAGTTCTACGGGGTGCCGTTTGTGCCGCGAGCCTTGTCTCAGCTGGCCCGCTGGTTGACCGGCATTGAAATTCATCCGTCCGCAAAAATTGGCACAGGGTTTTTCATCGATCATGGCATGGGCGTCGTTATCGGCGAAACGGCCGAGGTCGGCGACTACGTCACGCTCTTTCAAGGCGTCACGCTCGGCGGCACAGGGAAAGAGCGGGGGAAACGGCATCCGACGCTGGGCAATCACGTGGTCGTCGGCGCCGGAGCCAAGATTCTCGGCGGCATCAAAATCGGCGACAACGTCAAGATCGGTGCAAACTCCGTCGTCATCAAGAATGTCCCGCCCAATTCCACCGTCATCGGCGTGCCGGCCCGTGTCATCAAGACGCAGGGCGAACGGTTGCCCGATGTCACGATGGATCAAACCAACCTGCCCGATCCCATCAGCGACCGGTTCGTAGCGCTTGAACAAGAGTTGATCGAACTCCGTAAGAAGCTCGAAGCGCGCGACTCCCAGCTGCCGTTCTAGCAGGATGCTGAAAAAGGCCACCAGCGGCGTTCTCGGCTCATCAACATCCTCAACGTACCCCTGAGGGTACGCCTCCGGTTTTGATTTGCCTGCGGCCTTGCTGGACAGCCTTTTTGAGCATCCTGTTGTCATTCCGGCTTCAACGTCGCAGAAAGTACTCACGCCACATTTTCGCGCGCACCGAGTGTTTCAGAATCCTGCTAACCGTTCCGTCGCAGCGTCATTTTCAATTCAGGTATGCAGGAAATTGCGCGCTGATTGCATGGCGGCAGATGACTCGTTGTCAGATGAAATGGCAGGATAATTCAGAAAGGATGGAGCCCGGCGCGGCGGGAGCCGCGCCGGGGTGTCGCTGCTAGTTCGAGAGACAGGTGCTCATGAATTTCTTCCGCTCGTCGCCCTTCAAGGTCTTCTCGCCCGCCTCTTTATTGCACGCCTTCATCTTCTCCTGCTGAGCCGTTTTGCCGCTCTTGACCGGTTTGGCTGAGAGGCACTCCTTCATAAACGCCTTCCGTTCGTCGCCTTTCCCTTCCCCAAACCCCTTCTCGTTCGCTTCCTTGTTGCACGTCGCCATTTTGTTCTGTTGGCCGGCGGCTTCGCTGGACACCGGGGCCAGCACGACCACGGCTAAAAAGAGTGAGAGGACGACCAGGCTGGCAATCTTCATGGTGAGGCTCCTTGTGTGAGAGGGTGAAGGATCGACGGGCACTATACCAAAACGCTCAGGAATTGTCTGTACGGAAGGGCCCTGATATTCAGTAATCTACGCGGAGGAGGCAGAGTCCCTGTGGTGGTGCAGTCTTGCCGGCCGCGCGCCGGTCGCGCGCAGCGAGAATAGCAGCAAAACTTTCCGGCGCACGTTTCCCTTGGCCGACGTCGACCAATGTGCCTACGAGGCTGCGGACCATCTGTTTCAAAAACCGGTCGGCATAGGCTTCGATGCGGAGTTCGTGGCCCTCGCGAATTACGACGAGGCGTTGGAGGTGGCAGACCGGGTCCTCGTTTTCGGTCGGTTGCGTCTCGAATGACGAAAAATCGTGCGAGCCAATGAGATGCAAGGCCGCCTGGTTCATGGCCGCATCATCCAACGGTTTGTAGACGTGCCAGAGTAATTGCCGATCCAGCGCGGGACGTGGCGACCGGTTGAGTATTCTGTATTGGTAGAGCTTGCCCTTCGCTTTATAGCGGGCATGGAACTCGGGAGGAGGAAAGTCGACGGCGCGGACTGAAATATCGGGTGGAAGATGGGCGTTCAACGCCATCGTCCAATCATAAGCGGTCATGTCCCGATCGATGCGAAAGCTGACGACCTGCCCCATCGCGTGCACCCCGGCGTCGGTGCGTCCGGCCGCGACGACAGAGATAGTTTGTTGGGTTACATCCTTGATCGCGGTTTCGACCGCTTCTTGAATGGTCGGCTGGTTGGGTTGCCGCTGCCAGCCGGCGTAGTGCGTGCCCTCGTATTCCAGTGTCAGCTTGATCGTTGGCATGCCATGGCCTGGAGAAGCAGCGAGCGAGTTAGCGTGCCGTCGGCTTGCCGGTCGCCAGGAACGACTTCACGCCGTGCAGCAGCGAGTCGGCCACATCGCGGACAAACGCGTTCTTGCGCAGCAACTCCTCTTCGGATGGATTGGAGATGAACGCGATTTCGGCCAGGATGCTGGGCATGCTGGTATGGCGAAGGACATAAAACGGCGCGGTCTTCACACCGTGGTCGGTGACGGTGTAGTGGCCGTTCATATGAGCCACCAGAGATTCTTTGGTGGTCCAGGCCAGTTCCATCGACTCTTCGATTTTCTTCGTCGTCAACAGGTCTGCCAGAAAATACTCTACCCCTGCGCCGGTATTGTTCAGCGGCGTCCCGTTTTCACGGGCGGCCACTTCCAGCGCCCGCTGATCTTTCGCCTCTCCGAAGTGATAAATCTCGATGCCTTTGACGGCTCGCGATGGATGGGAATTGACGTGGATAGAGACGAAGAGGTCGGCTTCCTGGCGATTCGCGAACTTGGCCCGTTCCTCCAATTCGACGAAGACATCCTGGTCGCGCGTCATCAAGACCCGCACACCCGGCTGTTTGCTGAGCAGCTCGCGAAGGCGTAAGGCCACTTTCAGCGTAATGTCTTTCTCCTCCGTACCGCGCCGGCCCCGCGCGCCCGGATCTTTCCCGCCGTGACCGGGATCGAGCACGATGGTCTTGAACGACTTGGCCTGGGGAATCGTCGGCTGCGGCGGCGGCTCAAAGGTGCCGGGGGGGGATGGGACGGGCGCGGCCTGATCCGGTGTGGGAGCATCCGGACCGGCGATGCCCGGGATCACATCCACAACCAGCCGCGCAGGGTTCTCGAGGGAGAATTGTTTATAACGGCGGATCGCATGCGTAGGCAGGGCCACCGTCACGGCGCCGGTGGTCGTCTGCGCAATCTGAAACGGGGCGGGGATGATGCCACGGTCGAGCCTGAGTCTGGCCGACCGGCTCATGGTCGCATGCGGAAGGAAAATCACGACGTCATCCGAGTCCGCCGATTTATGTTCCGTCACCTTCGTCAGGCGATCCAGATCGAGCACGAGTCTGGTCCGTTCAGGGGTGGAGAACACGCGAAAGTTCTGGACCGTGGCCGGCATCATCGAGGCCGGGGTGCCTTTGGTCTTACTTTTGTGGGGGCGATGAGAACGGGCGTCGGAGGCGGCGGCAAACGCCTGGTCGAATCCTCCGGTCAGGAAGCCCGGCGTGAGGGCGAGCAGGCACAGGGATGCGAGAGAGATGCGGAACGGGAACGCCTGCCAGAATCGTAATCGCATGTGCCTAAAGAAATTGTTGGGGATAAAAACTTTTCTCAGATGTTCCGCCGGTTGTCAAGCACTTGCATCCGTTCTCGTCCGGGATTGACAGAGAGGAAAGCCGACCGGTAGCGTGCTCGCTATGGCAACCCATCTTATCATCGATGGCTATAACCTGCTCGGGGCCCAGTCCGCAGCGAAGTCGGAGATGGCCAGGGAGTCGTTGTTGCACGATCTGGCTGCCTATCGGCACCGCAAAGGCCATCCGCTGACCGTCGTGTTCGACGGCTGGCAACAGGGGTATTCCGTTGAACATCGCGAGCATCGGGCCGGAGTTCAGGTAATCTACTCAAGGCGGGGCGAGAAGGCCGATCAGGTCATCCAGCGGCTGGCGCGCGAATATGGATCAGCTTGCGCCGTGGTGAGCTCCGATCATGAGATCGTGGCCACGGCCAGGGCCCATGGCGCGACGGTGATGACCGCGCAGTTATTCATGAGCAAATTGGCAGGGAGCAGCCTCGCCTCAGGCCCGATCCAGGGCAAAGAACTCGATTCTGGAGAAGACGAGCGACCCCGCCGGGGACCGGAGAAGAAGGGCAATCCGCGGAAGCTCCCGAAGGCGGTTCGGGAGCGGAATCGTCAGCTCAAGCGATTTTGACAAGCTCACGCAAGTTTGAACAGACGCTTGGCGTTGCGGGTGGTGGCGAGGGCGATCTTTTCTGGCGACATGCCAAGTTCATCGGCGCGAACGGTTGCGAGCTGCTGTGCCACATGCGTGACATAGGCCGGTTCATTGCGCTTCCCGCGATAAGGGACCGGCGTGAGATAAGGACAGTCGGTTTCGATCAGGAGTCGATCCAACGGAACGGTCTTCGCAATGTTCCGCAGCGCCGTGGCGCTCGGGAACGTCAGAATGCCGGAGAACGACAGGTAGAACCCCAGATCCAACGCCTCCTTCGCCAGCGCCGCACCCCCGGAAAAGCAGTGAAACACCCCGCCGACTTCCGACGCCTTCTCTTCCTGTAAGATCGTAACGGTGTCCGCGTCGGCCTCCCTGGTGTGAATGATCACCGGGAGCCGGAGTTCGTGCGCGAGCTGAATCTGTTCGCGGAACCGGTCGCGCTGTTCTTTCGGCGACGAGTGGTTGTAGTGGTAGTCCAAGCCGATCTCGCCATAGGCCACGACTTTCCTATTCTTGGCCAGCCGGCGGAATTCGTCGTACCAGGTGTCTTGAATGTGTTTCACCTCGTGCGGATGCACGCCGATCGAGGCATAGATGAAATCGTGCTGACCGGCCAGGGCGACGGCAGATTGGCTCGTGGCAAGATCGCAGCCGATGGTAATGAAATTATCCACGCCGGCTTCGCGCGCCCGCGCGATCATCGCTTCGCGGTCATCGTTGTAGCGGGCGTCGTCCAGATGGGTGTGAGTGTCGATAAGCATGCGGGTTATAGCAGGATGCTGAAAAAAGCTGCCAGCTTCGTTCTCGGCTCATCGAAATCCTCAACGTACCCCTGAGGGTACGCCTCCGGTTTCGATTCGCCTGCGGCCTTGCTGGACAGCCTTTTTGAGCATCCTGTGGTTATTGTGATTTCAATACTGTACGAAATGTTCTCGCATATGTTTCGTGCGCACCAACGTCTTTAGCAACCTGCTAGTGGAGGGGATCAGGCTGAAGACAGAAGTCTTGCTACGCCGGTTTGGTCGTGATGGAGTCGGCCAGCTCGTTCAGCAGCGCGGCGGTTTCGTCCCAGCCAAGGCAGGCGTCGGTGATGGACACGCCGTGCGCGAGCGTCACGCCCTGCTTCCAGGCCTGCTTGCCGGGGTGGAGGTTGCTCTCCAGCATCAAGCCCATGATGGAGTGGCGGCCCTCGCGGAACTGGCGGAGCACGTCGCGGGCGACGAGGCTCTGGCGTTTATGGTCCTTGTTGGAGTTGTCGTGTGAGCAGTCGATCATGATGGGACGCGCAATCCCTTCGCCGGCGACCGCCGCTTCGGCTTTGGCGACATGCTCCGCTTCGTAATTGGTCTTGCCGCCGCCGCCGCGGAGGACGATGTGCCGGTCCGGATTCCCCGCCGTTCGGATGATCGAGGTCTGTCCCTCGGCGTTGATGCCGACAAAATGATGCGGCGCGCGGGCCGAGGTCATAGCGTTCACGGCGACTTGCAGGCTGCCTTCGGTGCCGTTCTTGAATCCGACCGGCATCGACACGCCGCTGGCCAACTCGCGATGGGTTTGGCTTTCGGTGGTACGGGCGCCGATGGCGCTCCAGCTGATCAGATCGGCGATATATTGCGGGCTGATCGGATCGAGCAGTTCGGTCGCGCAGGGCATGCCGGACTTATTGATCTTCAAAAGAATGGTACGGGCCAGCTCCATGCCGGTGGCGATATCGCAGGTGCCGTCCAGATGGGGATCGTTGATGAGGCCTTTCCAACCCACGGTCGTGCGTGGTTTTTCAAAGTAGGTGCGCATGACGATCAGCAGGCGGTCGCGCAGGGCTTCGGCCACCGGCTTGAGCTTGGCGGCATATTCGTAGGCGGCTTCGGGGTCATGGATGGAGCAGGGACCGACGATGACGAGCAGTCTGTCGCGATCCTGCCCATGGAGAATCCGACGGATGGCGTCACGCGTTTCGACGACGAGCGCCGCGGCCTCATCCGTGATGGGCAGCTTCGTCTTGATGGCGCGCGGGGAGGGGAGCGCGTTGATTTCTAAGACATGTTGGTTGTCGATGGGTCTGTTCATGGTACCTGTCCGCGAGTGGATCGCGGCCTTTTCCACTCAGGTTAGTTGCACGGGATCGATTTGGGATTCGTTAGGATATGCGAAAATACAGGGAAAAGTCCATATGGCTTGACAAGACCAAGGGCCTCTCGCTAGTTTGGCGCGGATTTTCTGTTCTCTTCACGATGCGCATCCCGGGTAGCTAGGTTTAAGGATGATGTTCCGTTCTTCCCATTCGCACTCTCTGCTCCGCCGGTGTCTCTCACTGGCGATGCTCGTTATCCTGCTCGGCTTGGCGCCATTTGCCGTCGCGCAGGATGTCCATCACGAGCTGGCGGCCGCCGACCACGACGGCCACGAACATTCCGATACCGACCTCTGCCAGTGGGTCCAGCACCATACGGCCGGCTCGTTGGATACCGGTGCGCCGATTCTGGTCGCCGGTGAGCTGGTCCGATTCCTCGAACATCCGGTTGAATCCGTTCTGCTGTCCGTTGAGCCTTCTTCGTTCGATCCCTCCCGCGCTCCTCCGCGTCGCTAAGGTCCCTTCAACGAGTCGTTCCGGGTTCGGCGCAGTCTGTGCCGGGCGCCGGTCTCTATTCTATTTCGATGTTGAACGTGGAGGATCTGTATGCGACGCGCGTGGTTTTATATCTGTGCTGGTTTGATTATTGGGAGTCTGGTCGGGAATGGTCTGGCGCCCTCTGTGGCATATGCGGCCGAGGGAGAGGCAGCCAATACGATTCGCGGAACAGTTCAGAACCAAGATCTCCGTCGGGTCGGGCAAGTGGTCATCGAGGTCAAGGATCAGGAGGGCAATAACGTCACGACAGCTGTTTCCAATGATGCCGGCGAGTTCGCCGCCTCGGTGCCTGCAGCCGGCACCTACTCGGTCAGCGCGGTGCAGGATACCTATCGGAGTGAATATATGGTGTTGCAGATCAGCGCGGATGAGCTGAAGCCGGTCACGCTGACCTTGTCGAAGACGAAAGAAGTGGCGCTGGAGGTCGTGTCGCCGCTGGCGCCGATCCAGTACAAGGCGTCGAGTGAAACCTATTCGGTGAGCCGCAAAGACGTTGAAGCCCTCCCTCGCGGTAACAATAACGAATTGCACGATGTGCTGCTGACGATTCCCGGCGCGGCCTATGGGTCGCTCAAGCAGGTGCATATCCGGCAGGACCATGCCAATCTGCAATTGCGCATCGATGGCGTACCCATTCCAGACACGGTCTCGTCCACCTTTTCGGATGTGATTTCGCCCCGTTCCTGGGAACGGGCGGACATCGTGCTGGGCGGCATGGAAGCCAATGTCGGGAACAAGACGGCGGCCTTGATCGACATCACGACCAAGAGCGGCACGAAGCCGGGTTTCGGCTCGTTGCAGATGTTCGGCGGGTCCAATCGCACGGTCAATCCCTCGTTCGAGTACGGCGGGACGATCGGCGAAAAGTTCCGGTACTACATCCTGAACAGTCACACGTCGACGAACCGCGGCATCGAGCCGCCGACGCTGGGCCATTCGATTTTCCACGGCCAAAGCGAGCGCAACCAGACCATGTTCCGCGGCGACTATCAGCACGATAATACGAACAACTTTACTCTGCTGTTCCTGAACTCGGTGGCGAAGTATCAGATCCCCACGCTGCCGGGCCAGACGCAGAATGCGACCATTACGGGTCTGCTGCCGGCGGGGTTCTCGGCGGTGCCGTCGGAAATGGTTGATGAACGGCAGTATGAGCAGAACCAGTACGCGCATCTGGTATGGCGGCACGATGTGACGTCGAACCAGTTCTTCAGCCTGGCGGGCTATTTCCGGCATACCCGCGCGACCTTCAAGACGGATCCGTTCAATGTGCTAGCCTACGTGCCGGATGAAGCCGAACCGTTTTCCGCCGGGAGTCAGGATCGCACGGCCTTCTCGGGCGGCCTTCGTCTGGACTACACCTATGTGCACAGCAAAGAGCATCTCATCAAGACGGGTTTCCAGTTCGACCGGACGCAGGCCGTCAATAAGACACGGCTGTCGACCTTCCTGGACGACGGCGCGGGAAATCCGACGGGCGATGTCATCGGCCTCAATTCCGACAATCGCCTCATCGGCTATCGGCAGGAATTCTGGATTCAGGATCAATGGACGCCCAATGACCAGTGGACCTTCAATCTCGGGTTGCGCGGCGACGTCGTGCAGTATCAACGGGACGAAGCACAGATCAGCCCGCGCATCGGGGTGACCTACAAGGCCAACCAGTCGAATGTGTTTCACGCATTCTATGGCCGGATGTTCACGCCGCCGAACCTGGAAGCGATTTCGTTTGCCAAGCTGAACACGGCCGGCACGAAGGCGGCGCCGGAAGATACGACGAACGTCGCTCCCAAAGCGGAACGGGCGCATTACTTCGAAGTGGGCAGCTACCATGCGCTGTCCAGTTGGGCGACGTTTCAATTGACGGGGTACTACAAGCTGGCGCGCAATCTGTCGGATGCCGGGCAGTTCGGCACGACGCCGCTGTTGAATTACTTTGCCTTCAACTATGGATGGCAACGGGGCATCGACGGGGCCTTGAAGTTCCAGATCATGGACAATCTCACAGCACGATTGAATGCAGCCTGGGGCCAGTGCAAAGGCTATGGTCTTCAATCGGGGCATTTTCTGCTGCATGGTGAGGAAATTGGCGACATTAACTCGCCGGGCGGGGTGTTCTGCGATCACCAGCAGACCATCACCAGTTCTGCGATGGTCAGTTACCGGCTGATGGAGCGGACGACCTTCAGCGGACAGATGCTCTTCGGGTCTGGTCTGCGGACGGCGGACGAGGATGCGAAGACGAACTCGACGCATAGCCAGTCTTACACCGTCTTCAATACGTCGATCACTCATGTGATTCCGCTTCCGTGGGAGGGGCAGAAGTTCCTGATCGGATTCGACGTGGTCAATCTGTTTGATCAGAAGTACTACATCAATCGCGGCGAAGGGAGCATCGGGCTCGGCGTCTCGCATGCGGGGATGCCACGGTCGTTCTTTTTCCGCGGCCAGTGGTTCTTCTAGCCCGCGCGACTCATGGACGCTTCTGCTGCAATCGCGGATTCGTGGCTGCGACAAGCCTGGCTGCTCACCGAGCAGCCAGGCGAGCAGACTCGCTGGGCGGTCAGTCAACGTACCGCAAGGGTACGGCTCCATCCCGCCCAGCTCCGTGTGCTCGTCTCGCACACGACTCCACGATTTCGCGACGAACCGCCACGAATCGCGAGGGCTAACAGGGACAGTGTGTAAGAAGGGGGCTGTAGGTTCTTCTGTGAAGCGCACATCAGGAACGGACGTGTGGGAATAGCGGTCTGTTTGAGCATCTGTGTGTGATGAGGTAGGATGCGAGTCACTATGAAACAGATTCTGACACTTTCAATCATGGGTTTGTTGTGTTTTCCGGTGGCTGCGTGGGCGGCAGCCGGCGATGAGGCGACGCATGCCGACGACCATCATGAGGATGTGCTGGAGCTGCCCGAGGTGCATGTCCATGGTCTGCCGCTGAATAAAGATCAGCAGTTGGGGCCGGTGGCAAAATCGACTCCCTGGCCGGCCATTCCGTCATCGCTCGACGGCAAGGAGCTCGATGACTGGATGAAGGCCCGTCTGTTGGTCTCCCGAGACGCCAAGGTCACAGTGGTGGTGCTGGAACCGGCTAAGCATCGAGAATTGACCTCAGCCGGTATTGTCGCCCTCAGTAAGTGGACGTTCGATCCGCAGATGAAGGGCGATGAAGTCGTGGACGGAGAGCTGACGGTTCGCATCCACTTCCGCACGCGGTGAAGATCGCTTGACGCCTGACGAGTGACGCTTTATCGTCAGATTCCATGAGCCTCGACGACTCACTCTTTCTCGCCATCAATGGCCTTGCCGGCCGCTCGGAATTCTTCGATCATCTCTTTCTTCGCCTCAGCGCAACGAGCACGCTCTATCTGCCGGTGGCCTGTGCCGCGGGGTATTGGATCATGCGGCGGCGCTGGGAAGCGTTGCTCGGGAGTCCCTTTCTGGCCGGAGCCGTCGGGCTGTCTGATTTTCTCGGCGGGCAGCTGAAGTGGGTGTTTGCGCGTGTGCGGCCCTGTCATGCGATTCACGAGGCCGTCGTCGTCGGGGGCGGCGCCTGCGGCAGGCTGTTCAGTTTTCCGTCCAACCATGCGATGAACACGGCGGCGGCGGCTGCCTTTCTGCAAGTACTCTATCCAAAGACCGGCTGGATCAGCTGGCCCATCGTCGTGCTCGTGGGACTCTCGCGGGTCTATATCGGGGCGCACTATGTCACGGATGTGCTTGGTGGCTGGGCCTTAGGCGGACTGATCGGCGGCGGCATTGCCTGGGCGCTGCTGCAATGGCCGCGATTTCGCACCACAGCGCAGGCTCCTGTCTCTTCTTCGCGGTAGGTTGGTCTTTCCTGTTTCTTCGGTTCCTATCACTCCATACAAGCGAGTAGTGCGGTTCGCAATGTCTCCACGTCATAGCCGCGTCCGATGAGGACGATGGCGGGGTTGGGTTCGTCGAGCAGCATGATAGGGGCGAAGGTGGGCGCTCCCGGCGGGGCGTACTGAAATTCCTGCAGCTCCGGCTCACCGGCGAAGCGAAAGAAACCTTTGGCCCGTTCGAGTTCTTTGGGCAGCGATGTGGTCCAGGCCTCGAAGCGCCGTCGATTCAGCGGTGAGGAAAGTTTCACGGTCGTGGCGATGGGGTGATAGTCTGCACGTTTGTGGGAGCTTGATGGTCGGGATTCGCCGAAGACCACGTTCGTCTGTTTAGCCGGTCGCGCCTGGTGCACCGGCGCCAGGAGCGCGGCTGCGTCGATGCGCGCATGGGTGGTTTCCCAGATGCGGGCATAGGGATTTTGTTTCACGATCCCGCTCTTGAATCCCTCCCAGTGGCCCGGCACATAGAGATCCTGCTTATTGAGAATGAGTTCGTCCGCGCAGCGAATCGCCTGAGCGGTGACATACTGGCTGGAATGGCTGGTGTCGCTGGCGATGGGATGGAGCAGGGCGATGACCCGTTCCAGCGTGGCGAGCCGGGCGGTGTAGAGATCGGTTACGGCGTCGATCACTTCGGCCGGGTCGGCCAGCCCGGAGCATTCGATGATGACGACATCAGAGGCGGCATCGTTGACGAGCTGCGCGATCCCCCAGGACAGGTCTTCTTTCGTGTCGCAGCAGACGCAGCCACCAGCCAGATTCATCACCTGTTCAGCGATCGTGCCGGCGCGCGGGCCATCGATGCTCACCTCGCCCGCCTCGTTCATCAGCACCCCGGCCCTGAGGCCCTGACTTTTCCAGTATTCCAGCAGACGCATCAAGAGCGTCGTTTTACCGGCGCCGAGGGAGCCGCAGAGGATATAGAAGGGGACGGGAGAAGGCATGATCGGTATTCCAATAGTAAGAGTTAGCAGAGTGTGAGGACATTCTACCTGGATCGAGTGTAGACATGAAGGGCAGAGAGGTGTGATGGCAGATGTCGGTCAATGGATGTGTCATATGGTATTGATGAAGAAGAGGAAGCCTTGCACTCAGCGCTTATCGAGATACAATGTGCAATGAAAATGATGTCGGGAGCTTTCAGATCTGCGTGTGATGGCGAATGAAATATAGATCGAATCCATTAAGTTGGGGGCTCATCGCCGCGCTGGCAGTTGTCTTGTGGAATCTCCTTCTTTTCGTTGTTCTGATTCCAGCGGATATGACCGATGAGTACAAGCGAATGGGATATATCCCGACCTACTATGCCGGATGGCCATGGAGCGATCTGCTATTGACTGCGTTCGCATACGCGCATGCGTTGTTTCGCATTCAAGCAGCTTTGGTAATTGCTGTAGCCATTAATGGAGTAATACTCGGAGGCTGTCTGAGGTGGCTTCTGGGAAAAGAGAAGGGAGTCAGTTCCTGATTTTGCGGTATTTGTGCTTCCCGTCGTCTCCTACCCCTCTGAAACAGTTCTCAATCCCCTGATGTAACAACTCAATGGTGATGGGTGAGGGCTTCGAGGTCGGGATGCTGGGCGGCGAGTTTGGTCAGGTCGCAATGGACATCGTCGGGATCGCTGCAATGAGTCTCTAGTTGAACCGTCATGTGTTTGATGCCGAAGTCAGCGGTAATCCGGTCATGGATCGAGCGGAGCAGCGCGTTGGTGAGGTCGGCGTCATCTCCATCCACCAGTACATGAGCGGTGAGCATGATGAGGCGGGGCTCCACTGCCCAGATATGGAGATCATGCACATTCTTCACGCCGGGCATGGATTCGATCGTTGCGGCGACTTGTGACGCGCTGATCGTGGGCGGGGTGGATTCCAGCAGCACATCGAGCGATTCTTTGAACAGCGGCCAGGCTCCGTGGAGAATGGCGCCGACCACGAGGAGACTGATGAGCGGATCGAGCACCGTCCAGCCAGTCAGCATGATTGCGCCGCCGCTCAGCACGACACCGAGCGAGACCCAGGCGTCGCCCAGCATGTGCCAAAAGGCGCTGCGGATGTTCAGGTCGTCTTTTGCGCCATGCTGGAGCAGCAGGGCGATGCTGAGATTGGCCACAAAGCTCAGGGCGGCAATGCCCATGATCCACCCGCCATCGACGGGGACCGGATGCAGCAACCGCTTGAGTCCCACGAGGGTAATGCCGATCGCCGTCAGCAGCAGGATGAACGAGTTGAGAAACGCGGCAATAACGCCGGCGCGATGGTAGCCGAACGTGCGGGTTTCGCTGGCCGGCTGTCTGGTGAGAATGTGCGCATAGAGCGCCAGAAAGAGCGAGCCCTGATCGACGAGATTGTGTCCCGCATCGCTCATCAGGCCGACGCTGTCGAGCAGGAACCCGCCGATGAATTCGGCGGTGATGACGAGGGCATTCAGCCCGAGCGAGAGATACAGACGGGAACGCAGATGCTCAAATGAGGCGAGACCAGTCATATTTGTAGTGTCGCACGGTTGTCGGGGAAGCTCTCAAGAAAAACTGGGACATCAGAGAGAATCCGACGCGCCATCATTCAACAATCCAACAGCCGTGCAGTTTGATCGCATCGTACATGGCATCGGGCGCGAGATCGGCGCCGTTGGTCCATTGTACGGCTCCCATGGCAACGCGCACTTGCGCGAATATCGCCGGGTCGCGCAACGGCTCAAATATCGTGCCTTGGATGTGCGGGGCATTCAGCAATTTCCGCAGATCGACAGTGCCTGTTGTGCCATCAACAAACGTGACCCGCAACTGCCGCTCAGGTTCAGCATGCACGGAAGCAACCCGCCAAGGTGCGATCGGCTGAATCGCCGGCTCTACAGCAGTGGCTCGATTGGATTGGGAGACTTGAGTTGGCTGCATAGATTCCAGTCCTCCATGAGAGCATCTCGATGGTCGGTGGCCCACTCCAGAACAAGTGCCATCGCGTGGCGGGGGAGCGCCCCGCGCAGCACCGTCAGATTTCGTAAATCGAAGATGGCTTCATGTTCTCCGTAGAGCGCATGGAAGTGCGGCGGATTATGATCCCGCCAGAACATTTGAATCACGATACCATAGAAGATGCTGATAGTCGGCATAACCGATAGTTACTGCATGACAAGTGCAGGGGGCTGTTCGATCATCCAATACGGGGCCTATCTTACACAGGTTGAGTGGGTGAAGGAATAGTAGGTCTAGGGCGCAAATGGGGCGTAGAGTGCCGCACACAGGAGCGCACGATGGTCGTGGTGGTAAATCAGCGGTGGGTGGTGGTACAAAACCCCATGCGTTGGAAACTCATTCTCGGAACGATGGTGTTGCCGCTGGCGATGAGTGCCTGCGTGCTGGCTGCGTCTGCACCCAAAGGCGACAGCCCGCCGCCTGTCCCGTTGCCGAGACCCGATCACATTGTGATCGTAATCGAAGAGAATCATTCCTACAGCCAGATCATCGATTCGCCCCATGCGCCCTACATCAATGAACTGGCTGCCAAGGGTGCGTTGTTTACGCAGTCGTTCGGGATTACCCACCCGAGCCAGCCGAATTACCTCGCGTTGTTTTCCGGATCGACGCAGAACATCGCCGACAATTCGTGCCCGCATACGTTGACGACACCGAATCTTGGCCATGCATTGCTGGCAGCCGGGCTGACATTCGCCGGTTATTCAGAAGACCTGCCCGAAGCGGGCTCGGTGATCTGCAAAGACGGGAACTATGCCCGCAAGCATAATCCCTGGGTCAATTGGCAGAACAGCCCGGCCAATGGCCTCCCGGCAGAGAGCAATCTGCCCCTGACGAGTTTCCCGGCCGACTATCGTGCGCTCCCCACCGTCGGCATCGTCGTGCCGAACCAGGTGAACGACATGCACCACGGCAAGGATCCGGAGGCGATTCAAACAGGGGATCGCTGGCTACGGGACCACGTGGAGGCTTATGTTCAGTGGGCCCATCAGCACAACAGCCTGCTGATTGTGACGTGGGATGAAGATAATGATAACGCCAAGGAGAATAACCGAATCGTGACGCTCTTCGTCGGCCCCATGGTGAAAACGGGGCGCTACGACCAACGGATCACCCATTACAATGTCCTGCGCACCATCGAAGACCTCTACGGACTCTCCCACTCCGGCGCGAGCGCCGATGCCGAGCCGATCACTCAGATCTGGAAAGTCCCGACCAATCCGTAACAACGCTGACCGGGGAGTTCAGGGTCAGCCGCGAATCAAGGCCCTCCTCAGAGCCTATCTGGAAGCGCACAAGGCCTGAAGCGGTTTGGTGTGGGTGATGGGATTGCCGCCACCAGACTTTGCTTTCTCCGCTCAGTATTTCTGGCCATTATCGTCAATATTGAATCGGCCATTCGAAACCAGTGATTGCCGAGAGAATCATAAGTGCCCCAACTAGAAGAGACATTACCCCTACGGTTTTTGCAATCGCTCCCCCTATCAGCCAATAGGATTTCTCTGGTTTAGGGGCCATGCTCAACTTGCTTCGCTTCGAATTATCCGCATCAATGATGTTCTGAATAAGTAGTTTCCAGTGCATCAGAAGTAATGCGCCGGTAGTGCAAAATAGTAGTCCGTAGATCACAAGTTGCGATGTGGTCATCGGCATATAAACCTATCTATTTGTCTTTTCTCTGTGCGCTATCTTGTTTTAGGTGAAATAGGGGCATTACTTGAATTTGCGCCGCGCCAGTAGGTTCTGCTGCTGTGTGTCGATCCATCGTTCTCTTTTGTTGCGCAAGTTCTTCGGGTATCCCCACCCTTCTCACGGCTCCCAATTCCGAGTTGTTAGTACTGAATTACTTCGCTACGAATTCCAGAAAATATTGTTTTGGCAGCAAGCTATACTCGCGGGCGAGCTGGTACCCTGCTGCGGCCATTTCCTGAACGATGGTGTCTCGCGCAACGAGGTGATGTTTGGGGAAGCCGAGGTCGCCGGAGCGTTCGTCAGGGTAGAAATCGATGATGGCGATACGCGCTCCGGGTTTAAGGGATGACTTGAGATCGCTAAAATATTTTGACCGGTTCTCTAGATGGTGGATGGTGTTGCAGACGAAGAGGAGATCGACGGATGCGAACGGCAGCTTGGGATTTTCCGGCTGTGCGAGGATGAACTCGGCCGTGTAGGCGGTGTGCATGTGGATGACGCTCTCTTTGGCATAGGCGAGCATTTCCTGCTCGACATCCACGGCATAGACCATTCCGGTCTCGGTCACGGCTTCGATGAAGCGGCGGGTGAAGTAGCCTGACCCGGAGCCGAGATCGGCGATTGCCATACCCGGGTTCAACTTGAGCGCCTCGATCACCTCAGAAGGCTTCTGATAGCGATCCCGCTCCGTACTGTCGAGATGCTCCAGATATTGTTTGATGTCGTCCGGGCGGCGATGCTGATGCTGGTCTTCAGCGAGCGCAGAACCGGCGAGAGTGACGCACAAGGCTGCAAGCAGGGCGATCATTTTCATGGCGAGGACCTCTTGGGGGGTAATCGTTCGCTCAGCACCGGGAATTTGGCTTCAGCCACGCCGAAGTTGCCGCTCGACGGATCGGCGGCGACGACGCGGAGGGTGATGCCATCCGGTGCATCTTTTGGCGGCGGGACGAAGAAGGGCGCTTCGAAGGCGGCTTTGTCGCCGCTATAGAACATTTGCAAGCGCTCCATCACTTTCGTGCCGATGAGCAGCTCGCCGTAGATGTGGACTTTGCGCGAGTCCCAATCGCCATGGGGACGGACCAGCGCGCCGGAGAGGGTGCGGACGGAAGCGCGCAGAACTACATCATCCTTCGCGATGAGGCCGCCGACGACCGATTTCGGATGTTCGATCTGGACGATATAGCCATAGAGCGTCAGCACGATGCCGTCGCTGGTCAGGTCATGGCCGGGAATCAGCCAGGCGCGCGTGGAGACGCGCTGGGTGGCAGCCGGATAGGCTAAGGGCCCTTCGGCCGAAATATCGACAAGCGTCGGGGTCAGCAGGTCGAGTGTGGCGGTGAAGACGGCAGAGGGGCGGCTGCTGTAGTGGGCCTCTTCCATCAGGCGTGGGGTGCGCATGATCTGATTCTGATCGCCGGCATCGCCTTGTTGAATACCGGTGGCGAGGATCTGGCCGCTGGCCACGTCGGTGATCGTCACGCGTGCGCCGCCGACCTCTTTGCCCAGCACCATGGAGCCATGGGCAACGACGCGCACGAGGATGGTGGTGGGTTTCGGATCGTTCAGGTGCAGGTCGGGCGGCGCGTCTTCTTGCGAGGGGAGGGCTAGGCAGGCGAGGTCGAACGGCTGCGCGCAGACGACGGCTACAAGGCACAGCCATCGGAGCGATGCGCGCATGCGACTCATTTGACCTTGGTGCCCGGTTCCACTTCTTCCAGGATGGTGGCGAGGCCGCGCACTTCGCTGTCGCCGGCGGCCAGGACCATGCCCTGCGACTCGATGCCCATGAGCTTCGCCGGTTTCAGATTCGCGACGATGACGATCATCTTGCCGACCAGTGCTTCCGGCTCATACTTCTTGCCGATGCCGGCCACGATCTGTCGTTGCTCCGTGCCGAGGGAGACCTGGAGCTTCAGCAGCTTCTCCGACTTGGGCACACGCTCGGCGCTGATGACTTTCGCCGTCTTCAGCTGAATCTTCATGAAGTCGTCGATAGAGATCTGTGGCGGCGCGGCTGGTGCGGGTGCTGTTGCCGGTGTCGCCGGAGTTACGGGTGTTGCGGCCGGGGTTGCAGTGGCTGCGGCGGCTGCGGCGGGAACCGGTTGCGGGGTCGCGGGTGTGTCGCTCACTGGTTTGGCTCCTTTTTTCGATGAATCTTTCTGTGTCTTCGTCGCATCTTTTGCAGTGGCCGTCTTCGTGTCCGCGGCGATTTCGATCCGGGGGAACAACGGTGCACCTTTGGCGATCGGGAGATCGGCCACGGGGCTGTCCCACTGGTAGGCGGAGGCCGGGATGGCCTTGGTAAAGTCGAAGTGGTAGCCGAGTTGCCGGGCCAGTTGCTCCGTCGTCTGGGGCATGAACGGATGGAGCGAGACTGCCAGCAGGCGCAGGGCGCGGGCGGCGTGGTTGAGGACGGTCTTCAGTTTCGGTGCGTCGTCGGGATTTTTCGCCAGCTTCCAGGGCGCGGCTTTGTCGATGTATTCGTCGCAGAGGCTGGCCAGCTCACCAATCGCCTGCAGATTGTCGCGGAACGTGAGCGCGCTGAATCCCCGTTCCAACGTCGCCGGCAATTGTGTGGCGGCGTGGGCGATCTTCTCTTCGAGTTCCGGGAGCGCGGCCGGTCCGCCTGGAGGAATCTTGCCGTCCGCGAAGCGCTCGATCATCGTGAGGGTGCGGCTGAGCAGATTGCCAATGCCGTTAGCCAAGTCGCTGTTGATGCTGGTGATCATGGCGGTTTGGGAGAAATCCCCGTCCTGCCCGAACGGGACTTCGCGCAGGAGGAAGTAGCGGAAGGCATCGATGCCGTAGGTCTCGACCATCTTGTTGGGATCGACGACGTTGCCGCGGCTCTTCGACATCTTCTCGCCGTCGACGGTCCACCAGCCGTGCGCGAAGATGGTGTCCGGCAACGGCAGGTTCAGCGCCATCAACATCGTCGACCAATAGACGGCATGGGTCGTGAGGATGTCTTTCCCGACGAGATGGACGGAAGCCGGCCAGTACCGATCGACTGAGGGTGCCGCCAGCTTGTATTCCAATGCGGAGATGTAATTCACCAGCGCGTCGAACCAGACGTAGGTGACGTATTCGTGATCGAACGGCAGTTCGATGCCCCATGAGAGGCGCGACTTGGGTCGAGAAATGGACAGGTCGCCTAGCTTCTGGGTGGTCAGAAATCCCAGGACTTCGTTGCGGCGGGACTCGGGCCGGATGAAGTGCGGGTGCTGTTTGATGTGGTCGATGAGCTGTTCCTGATACTGCCCCATCTTGAAGAAATAGTTGTGCTCGCTGAGCTGCTCGATGGGGCGTTTGCAGTCTGGACAGATCCCTCCTACGACATCTTTTTCGGTCCAGAACCGCTCGTCGTACGTGCAATACCAACCCGTGTACGAGTCCTTGTAAATCAGCTGCTTATCGTAGAGCTCTTGAAGGTAACGTTGAACGACTTTCTTGTGCGGTGCATCGGTGGTGCGGATGAAGGCATCATTCGAAATGTTCAACCGCTTCCAGAGGTCTTGAAACTGCGGCGCCAGCTTGTCGCAATGGGTCTGCGGATCGATCCCGGCCTTCGCGGCCGCCTGCTGCACTTTCTGCCCATGCTCGTCGAGGCCGGTCAGGAACATGACGTCGCGACCCCGCAGACGCCAGTAGCGCGCGAGCACATCGGCGGCGACGGTGGTGTAGGCGTGGCCGATGTGCGGCACATCGTTCACATAGTAAATCGGCGTCGTAATGTAGAACGTGTTTTGATCTCGCATGACGAGGGGGAAGATACCAGGTTGGTGACTCTGAATTCTAGGCGGGGGTGCCGACCGGCGCCAGTCCGAGGGCATCACGAAGTTTGAGGAGGCAGGATTCCAGGGCCATGTGGAGATTCAGATTGCGGGTGGCATTCTGTTGCGTGCGTTCAATTTCTTTGATCAGGTCGAGGAGCAGGGTGAGGTCGGTGGTGCGGGCATACTCCTGGAGCTGGTCGAGCTGTTCGAGATGGAGAATCTGATCCTGGTCGCCGCCGACATGGACGAACAGCAGATCACGGACCCAGCGGCTGAGCCAGGTCAAGGTTTCAACGCCCTTGTCGGATTTCGCGAGGCTCTCGGCCAGGGTCAGGATCGCGCTGATCGATCTGAGTGTCGCGGGAGCGACAATGGCCAGGCAGTCACGTTGCCATTCACGCAATGCGGCGACATCCAGGGTAAGGGCTTCGCCGATGCGGCCTTCCGTGACGAGCGCCAGAAGCCGCGCATCCGCCGGCGGCAGTTCGCGCTTGAGGATCACGGCGGCTTCGACCTGCGTGCGCGCCGGTGTGGTGAAGCGGAGTTGCTGGCAGCGCGAACGGATGGTGATCGGGAGCGCGTTGGGTCTGCTGGTGATCAAGAGGAAGAGCGCATGGCCCGGCGGTTCTTCCAGTGTTTTAAGCAGCGCATTGGCGGCGCCGATGGTCATACGGTCGGCTTCGTCGATCAGGCAGATCTTCCGCTCGCCCATGAGCGGACGGTACACGAACTGCTGTTCTATTTCACGGACCTGTTCGATCTTGATGGCGGGATTGGCCAATTCACGGTCGGGGTCGACCGCGATAAAGTCCGGGTGTGTCCGCGCAGCGATCTGCAGGCAGGAGCGGCAGGTGCCGCAGCTATCCAGCACATCCGGTGACGGCGGTTGTTCGCAGTTCAAGGCCTGGGCGAGATGGATGGCCGTCAGGCGTTTCCCGATCGCGTCTTCGCCATGGAAGAGATAGGCATGTCCCAGCCGGTCGTGGGAGACGGCGGCTTGCAGGACCGCGATCGGATGCTCGTGACCGGTGATATCTCGGAAGGGCATGGCTACTTTCTCCGGCCCGCTTGCGGCCGGCGCTTCTCCAGCCAATCGAATACGAGGGCCCGCACGTCGTCTGCAATCCTGTCAGGGGTTCGCGCGGCATTGATCGGCTTGATGCGCCGGGGTTCTTTGCGCGCGAGTTCCAAAAATCCGGAGCGGACATGTTCGTGAAAGCGTGTGGTCTCCCGGTCGAGCCGGTTCTGCCCTGCGGCGTCGCGCTGTCGCCGGCGCAGGCCGGTGGTCACGGGAAGGTCAAAGAGAAGGGTGAGATCCGGTGCGAGGCCTCCGGTGGCCCATCGGTTCATCGTGCGCAAGATCTTCAGATCCAGTCCTCGTGCGTAACCCTGATAGGCCAGGGTGGAATCGACAAACCGGTCGCAGATCACGATTGCGCCCTGCCGGAGTGCCGGTGCGATGACATGGTCCACATGCTGGCGGCGCGCCGCGAGAATCACAAACGCTTCCGTCTCAGCGGCCAGCGACTCCGAATTGTTTGTGAGCAGCACGGCGCGGAGTTGCTCGGCTGCGGGCGTGCCGCCCGGTTCCCGCGTGAGGAGGACGGCATGACCTTCGGTTCGTAGCGTCTCTGCCAGGCGAGCAGCTTGGGTTGATTTGCCGCTGCCCTCGGTACCTTCCAGCGAGATGAAGATGCCGGCTGTATGACTGCGTCGTTTCGCCACGAGTGGTTCCTGTCACCGGTTCAGAATTCGCCGCGATGGTAATGCCAAGCTTAATTGAATAGCAAGAAAGACCGGGCTGGCCACGGTACGCGTCCACGCTCTTCGGGAAGAGGCGACCGGTCTCCGGTTCCTGAAGATTCCACTCGTCTCCGGGCCTGAGTTTCTTTGTGTAACCCATTGAAAATACCCATAAATGGATTGCGGCACCTGGTGAATCTCTGTATGATGAGCCACCACATTATAGTGCCTCGTTCAAGATCTGACGGACATGCTGAAAACCTTGTTGAAACGATACTTTCTGACGGGTCTGCTCGTCATCACCCCGATTTGGGGGACGATTCTCATTTTGAAAGCCCTCTTTGTCACCGTGGATGGCATTTTGGGCGAAGCGGTGGCTCGGTGGGTGCCGGAGTACTATGTGCCGGGTTTGGGGATTGTGGCGCTCATTGTGCTGATCTTCTCCGTCGGGCTGTTTGCCGCGAATTTCATCGGCCGGCAGATTGTGCGGATCTGGGAAGACTGGTTGAATCGCCTGCCGCTGGTTCGCGGGATTTATTCGACACTGAAATCGATGATGGATATTCTCTCGTTTTCTGACCGAGGCTCCTATCATCGAGTGGTGCTCATTCAGTTCCCCAAGAACGGCCACTATTGTTTTGCCTTTGTCACAGGGATCACCAAATCCGAGACGGCCTCGTTGGCGCAGGAGCCGCTGATCCATGTCTATGTGCCGACGTCGCCGAATCCCACGTCCGGGTATTTTCTGTTGGTTCCGGAACGTGAAGTCATGTCGGTGGATATCTCAGTAGAAGAAGCGATGAAGCTGATCGTCTCAGGCGGGCTCTATACGCCGGCCACCTCGATGGCTTCAGTGTTGAATGCGGATGCGAAGTGGAGCGGGGTAAAGCAACCGGACGCGGGGGTGACCATCGGATGATGCCGCATAAGCAGGAGATGGCCATGGACGGGTTGGGTGTCGTGGTAATGGCGGCCGGGCGCGGCACGCGTATGCGATCGGAGCAGGCCAAGGTCCTGCATCAGATCGTCGGGCGTCCGATGATCCGGTATGCGCTCGATGTCGCTCGTGCGGTTGCCGGGCATTCTGTCGCTGTGGTCGTGGGGCATCAGGCCGCGCAGGTCCGTGCGGTGCTGGAGTCTACGCTTGCGGGCCAGTCGGGCGGCGCGGCGGTGCACATCGTCGAACAGGTTCAGCAATTGGGGACGGGGCATGCTGTACTGCAATCGCGTTCGGTATTTGCTCCCGGCAAGGCCAATGCGCCGAAGGCCTATCTCATTCTCAACGGTGATACGCCGCTACTGCAAGAGTCGACGGTGCGGGAACTATTGCGGACGCATCGGGCATCCGGTGCGGCGGTCACCCTCTTGACGGCGATTCTGGATAATCCTGGCGGCTATGGCCGGGTGGTGCGTCGGACGGCGAAGGGCGCGTCCGGTACCGTCCATGCGTCCGCTGACGTGGTGAAGATCGTCGAAGATCGCGACGCCTCTCCGGAAGAGCGAACGATCCGTGAAATCAATGTCGGGACCTATGTCGTCGACGGGCCCTTTCTGTTTGCGGCGTTGGACAAGGTGCAGCCGCACAATGCGCAGGGCGAGTATTACCTGACGGACATCGTCGATATGGCGGTCACGCAGGGGCATCGGGTCGCGGCGTTGCCGCTGACGAACCCGGACGAAGGACTGGGCGTGAATACCAGGCAGCAGCTGGCGGAGGCCGAACAGGTCGTTCGTCGACAGATTCGATTCCGCTGGCTCGAGGCGGGTGTGACGATGGTGGATCCTGCCTCCACGTGGATCGATGCCGACATCGTCATCGGCGCCGATACGGTTTTACACCCGAATGTCACCTTGGAGGGAAAGACGGTGATCGGAGAGGGCTGTGAAATCCGTTCCTTCACGCGGCTCACGAACTGCGTGCTCGGTCCGCGTGTGACGATTCTCGATCATTGCGTTTGCACCGACTCGCAGATCGACGAGCAAGCCACGCTCGGTCCGTTCGTGCATCTGCGTCCCGGCGTGCGGGTGCGCAAGAAGGCGAAGGTCGGTAACTTTGTCGAGATGAAGAAGACGGATCTGGGCGAAGGCGCCAAGGCCAACCATCTGAGCTATCTGGGCGATGCGATGATCGGCAAGGGTGTCAATATCGGCGCCGGTACGATTACGTGCAACTATGACGGGGTGCATAAGTACCAGACGGTCGTGGGCGATCATGTGTTTTTGGGGAGTGATACGCAGTTGATTGCTCCGGTGACCATCGGGGCAGGGGCGGTTATTGCGGCGGGTACGACGGTCACGCAGGATGTGCCGTCAGATGCCTTAGCCATTGCCCGTGTGGCGCAAGTCAATCGGGCCGGGTGGGCCGCGAGGCGGCGTGCGCTGTTGGCGAACGAGAAGCAGGCTCTGCCGAAGCCGTCCACGGCGCGAAAGGCGATCACCAAGTCGTCCAGCAAGAAGAAGAGGAGGTAGACCGTCAATGTGTGGAATTGTTGGCTATGTGGGTAATCAGGAAGCGGTTCCGATTCTGATCAGTGGACTGGCCAAATTGGAGTATCGCGGGTACGACTCCGCGGGTGTCGCCATCCAGCAGGGGCAGAAAATCAATGTGCGGCGTAGCGTCGGCAAGCTGGTGAATCTTCAAAAGTCGCTTCAAGAGAAAGAGCTGAGCGGCATGGTGGGTATCGGTCACACCCGCTGGGCGACGCACGGCAAGCCGTCTGAGCAGAATGCCCATCCGCATCGATCGAAGGGTTGTGTCCTCGTGCACAACGGCATCATCGAGAACTATCAGCCGCTGAAGCAGCAGTTGGAAAAAGAGGGCTACAAATTTCAGTCGGAGACCGACACGGAAGTGCTGGCTCATTTAATCGATAAGTATCTTCAGAAGGGGCAGGGGTTGGCGGACGCCGTTCGCTCGGCGACGAAGGATGTGCGCGGGAGTTATGCATTGGCGGTGATCTCTGAAAAGGAGCCGGGAACCTTGGTTGCCGCGCGGTCCGGTTGCCCGTTGGTGGTCGGGCGCACCAAACAGGCATCGTTTGTCGCGTCCGACGTGATGGCGATGTTGGCGCACACGCGGGATGTGACCTACCTTGAAGAGGGTGACGTCGCAGTAGTGACGCAGCACGAGATGCATCTGACGAATGCGGATGGGCAGCCGGTTTCCCGGAAGGCGACGAAAATCACATGGGATGCCTCAGCCGTGGAGAAGAGCGGGTATCCGCATTTCATGCTGAAGGAAATTCACGAGCAGCCCCAGACGATTCTGGATACGATGCGCGGGCGGTACTCCTACGAAACTGGAGAGGCCGATCTGCCGGACATCGGGCTCACGCCTAAGGAATTCGCGGCAGTGGAACGGATCTGGATCGTGGCCTGCGGGACTTCCTGGCATGCCGGGTTAGTCGGCAAGTATCTCTTCGAGGAAATGGTGCGGACGCCGGTCCAAGTCGATATCGGGAGCGAGTTCCGCTATCGCGATCCGCTGGTTGGGAAGAATGACCTGTTCATTACGATTTCCCAATCGGGTGAAACCGCCGATACACTGGCGGCGGCGAGGGAAGCGAAGGAGAAGGGCGCCCGCGTGGTGTCCATCGTGAACGTCGTCGGCAGCACACTGGCGCGGGAGTCGGACGGGGTGCTCTATACTCATTGCGGGCCTGAGATCGGGGTGGCCTCGACGAAAGCGTTTACCGCACAGCTCACGGCGCTGTATCTGCTGTCGCTCCATCTGGCGCGCGTGCGCAAGGTGATGAATGTGGCCGACGGAAAAGCCTGGTTGGATCGCTTGGTGCGATTGCCTGCTCTGGTTGAACGGGTGTTGGGCCGGGAGGCCGAGATCGTGGCGATTGCCAAGCGTTATTACAAGAAGCGCAATTTTCTGTTCCTGGGGCGTGGGATCAACTATCCGATTGCGCTGGAAGGCTCGCTGAAGTTGAAGGAAATTTCGTACATCCATGCCGAGGGGTACCCGGCCGGCGAGATGAAGCACGGCCCGATTGCTTTGATCGACAAGGACATGCCGGTGGTGGTGCTGGCGCCGCGCGATCGCCTGTACGAAAAGACGGTGAGTAACCTGATGGAAGTGAAGGCGCGGCATGCGCCGGTGATCGCGTTTGTGGCGGAAGGGGAGCGAGAACTTGGGAAGACCGCTGATGCGGTGTTCACGATTCCGGAGACGCACCCGTTGCTCTCGCCTATTCTGTTCACGATTCCCTTGCAGTTGTTGGCGTATCATATTGCCGTGTTGCGCGGGGCGGATGTGGATCAACCGAGAAACTTGGCGAAAAGCGTGACGGTGGAGTGATCGGATGTTGAAAATGGCTTCCAGCGGCGTTCTCGGTCGTCCGTCTCCCTGCGACGTACCCCTGAGGGTACGCCTCGGTTGACGGACTCCCTGCGGCCTTGCTGGAAGACCATTTTGAACATCCTCAGAGAGAAGAGAGAGAAGGGAAGGAAACAGTGGAGATTACCAAGCAGGAAGTTGAGAAGGTGGCGAAGCTGGCGCGGCTCCAGGTGACTGAGAGCGAGGTGGCCGTGTTTGCCAAACAGTTGAGCCAGATTCTGACGCATGTTGAGACGCTCAAGAAATACAATACGGACGGGGTTCAGCCGACGGCGACGGTGCTGGGCCAGGTGAACGTGTTTCGCGACGATGTGGTCCGGCCGTCGTTGTCGGTCGAGCAAGCGCTTGCCAATGCCCCGGAGCGTGAAGCGGACGGATTTTGCGTGCCGAAGATTATTGATTAAGATCCCCGCCGTGCGGGGATCCAGCCATAAAGGAGTCTCATGTTTCGACAGATGCTGCGATCAAAAATTCACCGTGCGACCGTGACCGGCGCACACCTGGAGTACGAGGGGAGTCTGACGGTCGATGAGGAGCTGCTCGAGGCGGCCGGCATTCTTCCGTATGAGGCCGTCGTCTGTTCGAACCTGAATAACGGCGAACGGTTTATGACCTACGCGATCACCGGAAAGCGGGGCGGCGGAGAAATCATCTTGAACGGGCCGACGGCGCGGAAGGGCGCGACGGGCGATCAGATCATTATCTTCTGTTACGAATACTACAGCGAAGAAGAGATCAAACGGCATGCGCCGAAGATTGTGCGCGTGGATGGAAAGAACCGTATCGTTGAGGCGGCGGCCAAGCACCCATGAGCCTGCATAAACTGACGCTCTGCGAATTGCAGCGGAAATTCACGGCCGGGGAAGTCACCGCCAAGGAGATCGTGCGCGCCTATTTCCTGCGCATCGGGCAGGTCGAGCCCAAGGTCAAGGCGTACGTGACAACCCAAAAAGAGCAGGCGATGGTCGATGCGGCTGCGCTGGACGACTCGCTGAAGGGTTGGCGGAAAACACAGCCGATGATGGGGATGCCCCTGGCGATCAAGGACAACCTCTGCACCGAGGGCGTCACAACCACCTGCAGCTCGCGGATGCTCCAGAACTTTGTGCCGCCCTATGATGCCACG